>Ga0318572_10000683_pt1 | contig 12942 bp, 10 predicted proteins | sample GRESIP089b5f20_FD_202528 | JGI IMG/M metagenome (GOLD analysis project Ga0318572, IMG submission 202528) | Tropical soil microbial communities from Luquillo Experimental Forest, Puerto Rico - GRE.SIPMG.089b5f20 | ecosystem: Environmental > Terrestrial > Soil > Tropical forest > Bulk soil...
GCCAGATCCAGTCCCTTGCCATCATTGGTTACCAGGCTGGAGCCCACCTTCACCACGATACGGCTGGCGGCATGAATCACCGAACGCATACAAAATCCCCTGCAGGCTATGAATGACAAGCCTGTCAGTGTACCGCAAACTGCCCGGCCATGGCGTAGCGAGCGGGTCAGAAATGGTCGCTGTCGCGATATTCCATCAGCTGGAAATGCGGTGACTGTTTGTCCAGCCGTGAGGTACGGATCAGCACTTCACCCTTGTCGTTCCACAGGCGGAATTCACGCAGGCGGCTAAAGAGTCGCCCCTGCGTCAGCAGCAGGGCCGGGCGGCGTAGCGCGGGAATGGCTGGCAGATGCAAGGCAAACTGGGGAGTATCAGCCGGATGGGTGATGGTGGGGATGAGCATCACCGCCTGGGGCTGGCTGCCAACGATTTCCACCCCGCATTCCACGTCCACGCCATCAGGCAACAGCGATACCCAGCAAACCATGCACAGCTGTGCCGAGTCCGGTTTGCCCGGCTGGGTCAGTAAAATGGCCTCGCCGGCCCGCAGTGTTTGCCCGCGCGGCTGGCCGCGCAGCAGGTAGCCGGTGGCGCTCTGGTTCACCACTACAAACAAGCTGGGTGGTGGCGGGGCGCGGGTAGTCGCAGGTGGCGCGGATTGCTCGTTGCCGTTTTGGATCCAGCTCATGCCATTGCTGCGATACCAGATGGACGGAACGGTGGAAATCAGTTCGATTACTTCCTGGATGGGAAGCCGCTGGTGACGCCGGCGGCGTGGCTGCTGCCATTCGGCGGCCAGCGACTGCAACAGGCTTAGCTCATCCTGGGTCTGGCTGGGATTGCTGCTGGTGTTCTGTACCTTGGTGAGCTGCTCGATACTATGCGATAGCACGGTGATGGCCGGCGTGAGATCAAGCAGATAACAGCCGGCATCCAGGGTGTCGGCCTGAATGCGCATGAAGCGTGGTGGCTCGTCACGGCTGGCATCCACCAGATAGCCGTGTGCCTGGCCATGGATGGCTTCTACCGGTATCAGGCCGGCCTGGTGGGCCAGGTCCATGATCAGCTGCGTGGCTACCAGCAATTCCGGCATCGACAGCCTGTTGGTGGACGTTAGTCCCAGTAGCAGAATTTGCCGGTAGATGGCAGCGGGAGAGTCATCCTTTTCCAGATGCTTGTCCTGCCAGCCGCGTGCCAGCGCAAAGCTGTATAGCTGGTGACAGTCGTACCAGAAACGTGCCGGTGGCGGACTGTAGCTCTGGCAGCAGATGCTCAGCAATTGGCGGGCGGCCATCATGGTGTACAGCAGCAGTTCGATACGTTGCTGTTCCCGCTCAAGCAAGCCGCGCTTGGCCAGTCGTTCGGTCAAGGTCAGCTTGAAGGCGACGAAGACGGCTTCAAACAGTGCCTCACCCAGCATGGCCAGTTGGCGGGTGCGCGGTGCCGATGTCAGGTCGGTCTGGATGATGTCGCTTTCCAGTGCCGGGTAGTAGCGGTCCAGCCCTTTCAGGTATTGCAGCAACAGCTTGTGGCGGTTGCCGACTTCCATGGGCGTGCGGTTGAGGTTGCGCAGGGCATCCAGCATCTGGCGACCGCATTCGTGCAGGTCGGTATACGGCAAGCGTTCTACCCAGTTGGCGACGCTGTCAGGGTTGGTATCTACCAATCGCGGATCCATATCCAGAGCGGGCAAGGCAAGCTGCATCGTGCGTCCTATTGCAAGGCGGGTAAAACAGGCGGTGGAAAGCGGGAAAGCCGCGCTGAGCCACGCTTTCCCGCATCATGCATACACCATGCTATTTGAATCAAGCCCGCCAAGGCAAGGTAATACTCACGGCAGGGCAGTTCCGGGCCCGGTCAACACATTGCTTTCTTGATGTAGCGCATCCAGCACGGTGCAAGTGGCCTGGAACAGCTGCTCCATCTCTTCGGGCTGCATCACATAGGGCGGCATGAAATACACCGTTTTGCCAATCGGCCTAACCAGGCAGCCTTGCTTCAGCATGGCCGAGAAAAATGCCAGTGCAAAGTCCGCGCGTGGGCTATCGACATCAAAGGCCCAGATCATGCCTACATGGCGAAAGTGCCGCACATCGTCACGTGCTGCCAGCGGGGCCAGTATGGTGCTGAAGTGGGCAGCCAGTTCACGGTTGCGCGCAATGATGTCTTCTTCGGCAAAGATATCCAGTACGGCCAGCGCTGCGCTGCAGGCCAGGGCATTGCCGGTATAGCTGTGTGAGTGCAGGAATCCACGTGTGACATCATCGTGATAAAAAGCCTGGTAGATGGTATCGGTGGTCAGCACGCAAGACAGCGGCAGGAAACCGCCGGTAATGCCCTTGGACAAACAGAGGAAGTCCGGTTTGATACCGGCTTGTTCACAGGCAAACAGGGTGCCGGTGCGGCCAAAACCCACGGCAATCTCGTCGGCAATCAGGTGCACCTGATACTGGTCGCACAGACGGCGCAGCTCGGTCAGATAGAGTGGGTGGTACATCGCCATGCCGGCAGCGCCCTGCACCAGCGGCTCCACAATGATGGCGGCCATCTCGCCGGCCTTCTTGGCCAGTATGTTTTCCAGTGAACGAATGGCAGTCCTGGCCACGTCTTCCGCGCTCTGCCCCGGGCGTGCCAGACGGGCATCCGGTGACGGCACCCGCACCCCGGGCTTGAGTAAGGGCGCATACGTGGCGGAGAACAGCGGCACATCGGTTACCGCCAGCGCCCCGGCGGTTTCACCGTGATAGCTGTTATCCAGGCTGATGAAACGGCATTTCTCTGGCTGACCGACATTCTTCCAGTAATGAAAGCTCATCTTCAGTGCGATTTCGGTGGCGCTGGCACCATCCGAGGCATAGAACACATGGCCAAGACCGGTCAAAGCGGACAGGCGCTCGGACAGCTCGACCACCGGTTTGTGGGTAAAGCCGGCCAGCATCACATGCTCCACCTCATCCAGCTGCTGCCGGATGGCCTGCTTGATGCGCGGATGCCCGTGGCCGAACAGATTGACCCACCAGGAGCTGACCGCATCCAGATAACGATGACCGTCAAAATCCTCCAGCCACACCCCTTCGGCACGGGCAACCGGGATGATGGGCAGGGTTTCGTGGCGTTTCATCTGGGTGCACGGGTGCCAGACGCTGGCCAGGCTGCGTGTCAGCCAGTCCTGATTGCTCATGGGATCTCCTGTAGGCGTGAATGGCAGGATGCTAACACAGGCGCTCATGCTGCTCCGAACTGACAAAAAACGTCACATGATGACGTGCTATGCAGGGCGAGAATGGAGTAGCACCATGAAAACAAAGGCTGCCGCTACTTGGCACGCTTTCTGCATTATGTAGGCAGTGCATACCACGGAGAGGGTCATGCGGGGCAATAACGGTTTTACCTTGATCGAACTGATGATTGTCGTGGCCATCATCGGCATTCTGGCAGCGATTGCGATACCGGCGTATCAGGATTACACGGTAAGAGCAAAAGTGGCCGAAGGCCTGACCTTTGCAGACCATGCCAAAACATCGGTAAGTGAATCGTACATCGCCAATGGTTACTGGCCGTCAACTAATGCCAGCGCGGGATTACCGACCAGTCTTTCTGGCAATTACGTCAGTAATGTGCAAGTTGCTGCCAGTGGGGGGGTTAGCGTTATTACGATTTCCTTTAATTCGGCCGTGGCTTCTGGTTTACAGCTGACGCTTACACCAGGTGTCGCTGCGAGTGATGTAGTATCTTGGACTTGTTCCAGTAACGGACTTTATCCAAACTATTTACCGGCTAATTGCCGGTAGTCTTAAGGAGCATCAAATGCAAAAGCAAATCCAGCAGGGTTTCACCCTGATCGAACTGATGATTGTTGTGGCAATCATTGGTATTTTGGCTGCCATCGCCATTCCGGCGTATCAGGATTACACCGTGCGTGCCAAGGTCTCTGAAGGTTTGGCTGCTGTGGCTGCTGCCAAGACGGCGGTTTCCGAGGCTGCCATTACCAACGGCAGCATGCCGACTACTCAAGCTTCTGCGGGCTTTTCCTCTGTGGCAACAAAGTATGTTTCCTCAGTTTTTTATACCTATACTGATAGCACTCATGGTGTGCTGACTGTAATGATGAATGCTGGCAATGTGGGTGGTAATGTTACCACGACTACAAATCAATTCTCTCTAACTGGTCTCTTGGCTAGCGGAACTGTTACTTGGACGTGTGCTCAGGCTGCATCGCAACCTATAGCGACGCAATACCTCCCAGCCAACTGCCGCTAATGCCTTATGTGCTAGGGAATTAATAAGGGGTGCGCAAGCACCCCTTTGTTTTTTTGATAGAAATGAAAATGGCAAGACTTTCTCATCTCCTTATCGGGCTGGCTTTGGTATTGCCATTGTTCAGCTTTATTCGCTTTGCACCGTGTTCAGACTGGTATTTCAGTGCGCTCGCAATCGCGGTGCTCGGGGTGTGGTTTTTTCGTTTCATCCGCAAGAGTGTTGAGTTGCGGTTGACTGTGGTTTCTGTGGGCTTGCTGTTGTTTGCATTGGCAAGTGCAGCGCACGGTGAGTTTCATGCGCCAGAGTATTTGTCTGTATTGTTGTTGTTATTTTTATTTACTTTGTATTTTGCACGGGAAGCATTGCCAGAGAAACGGACTGATTTTGTCATTATTCTCAGCTCTGTGGTCTTTGTGGCGGCCTTGTTGCAGGCCCTGTTGGGATATATCCAGATTATTGGGCTGGCACCAGCATTGCATGGATTTATTCTTTATGATATTGCTAATCCCCAATCGAATATAATGGGTAATATAGGTCAGCGAAATCAATTTGCTCAGTTTTTAACCTGGGGGCTGGCAGCTGCTTGTTATCTCTATGCGTCTGGTAGATTGCGTGGCGTTTTATTTTACACTGCCAGTGTAGTATTGGTCTTGTTGATTACTTGGTCTGGTGCGCGGCTTATTTTATTGTATTCGCTTTCATTGTGCATGCTGGCGTGGTTTTGGTTGCGGATGAATATTGAAGATGCAAAAGTACAGCGTATGGTGTATGCAGTTGCAGTGGTAGTTATTATAGTCGCAATGGTGCAGATATTTAACCACCAGATTTGTCAGTTGCTGAGTGCGCTAGGGCTGCCTATCAATGTTACGAGTGGGTCGGAACGTTTGATGGATGCGGGGCTAGGGGCGCGGCGACGAATTGAATGGAGTAAAGCCTGGGAAGTATTTAGACTGCATCCGCTGTTTGGTGTGGGGCTTGGTGGCTATGCTGCAGAATCGGTTCGATTGGAGGCGTTGGGTGGCTGGCCAAAAGTGCCAGAAAGTTGGTTATTTAATCAGTCGCACAATTTGATATTTCAATTGCTGGCTGAGACGGGATTAGCTGGTTGTCTGGTTGTCATGATTTTGTTGTTGTTGATTGTGTTTGGATATCTTAGAAGAGGTCAGCAAACAATAGAGAATCTTTTTCTACTGTCAGTTTTTTCCATGATTGGTATTCACAGCATGTTTGAATATCCACTATGGTACTGGCCATTTTTGTTTGGTTTGATTATCATCGGGGTGCTTGCTCCTTTGTCATTTAGGCAATTGCAAATTAGCCCAGTTGTTTTAAGGGTGCTTGCTTTTGTTGTGGGTATTTTTTGTCTGCTTAATTTTTTTATTGGGCAATCTGCGTACTGGGTTGTGGTAAGGGATGGCTATCCATCGCCAAGTGTAGAGGAAAATAAGGCAAAAGTTGAACGCTTGGTCAAGCTTGGTTCTAATCCATTTTGGCGTGATGATGCGGATAGTGTGTTAACGGCTTATTTGCAGCCGTCACGTGAGCAACTGTCTTATAAATTAGATCATTTTGAGCGCTTGGCAAAAATAAGGCCTTATCCCGAGGTGTTATTCAAGCTGTCTATTTTGAGGTCATTGGCAAGGCAGCCGGATAAGGCAAAAGAAGCATTGATTTTCGCAATTGCAAACTATCCCGATTTTGTCGATCGCTACGTGGCAAATTATGCAAATTATCAATATGCTGAATTGGCGGATCTACAAACAATAGCGAAACATGCTGCTGAAGCGTATGCCTTACATGGGAAAAATACTGACGCCGGCCGTATCGCTGCGGTTATGACCGTCGCCGCACCCGTCACCCGCAAAGCAATCTTCTGATCCTGGCAAGCTCCGCCGGCCTTTATGGGCTGGCGGTGTCTTCACCCGCTGACATGCGGTATCCTCCCTGTTTTGCTTTCGGCCCTGATTCCATCATGTCCTTTCCGACACTCTCCCGCCGTCTGGCTTTGCTGGCATTTTGCCTGATCGCCATTCTGCCTTTCGCATCCCGCATTCACTTTGTGCCCTTGCCGCAGTGGTTCGGTGAAATGAACGTGGTATGGCTGATGCTGATTTCCGCTTTGTTTCTGCTACCAAGCGGCATGCTGTTTGAACGCGTGCCCCGTGCCAGTTGGTGGTGTCTGCTGCTGGCCTTGCTCTGGGCCGTGCAGCCACAGTTGGTGCATGCCCTGTTTCCCGGCATGACTTATGCCACGGCACTGGCCTGGCTGGCGGTAGCCATACTGGCTGGCCTGGCTTATAGCCTGCAGCAAACATTTGGCAGCCGTGAATTCGCGGTATGGCTGGCGCGTGCCATCATTGTGGGGGGGCTGATCCAGTCGCTGATCGGTCTGGCACAACTAACCGGGCTGGCGCATAGCCTGGGCCTGTTTTATGACAGCAGCCATCCTACAACCAATATCTTTGGCCATATCGGCCAGCGCAATCAGTACGCTCATTACCTGATGTGGTCGGTTATCAGTGGGGTGTACCTGTTTGCTGTCGATAGGCTGGCGCGTGGCTGGCTGGCAGTGCTGGTGATCTGGCTTGGTCTGATGCTGGCCTATGCGGCGTCCCGAACTACCATGCTGTATTTGCTGGCGCTGACGCTGTTGGGCGGGCTGTGGCACTGGCGCATGCACAGTGCTGAGTCGCGCCGCCTGATGTGGGCGATGCTGCTTTCGTGCATTGTGATTTTTGCCGCGCAGTTTGCCTTGCCGCTGGTAAATCATCTGGTGTCGCTATTTACCCATGCGAGTGTGACCAATGCATCCGGGGTGGAGCGTCTGGCGGCCAATGGCGATGATATGGGTTCGCGTCGTATTGCCGAGATGGGCAAGGCCTGGCTGACATTCAAATCGCATCCGCTGTGGGGGGTAGGCTGGTCGCAATATGCGGCAGAAAGCGTAAGGTTGCAGCCGTTGCCGCAGTTTGCCAGCGCTGGCTTTAACAGTGGGCTGTTTACCAATTGCCATAACCTGATCCTGCAATTGCTGGCCGAAATGGGCTTGCCGATCACCCTGGCGGTGGTGGGTGGTTTTGCCTGGGTGGTATGGCCTTTCTTCTCGGAGCGTGCTGAGGCCGAAGGCGTGCTGGCACTGGGATGCATGGCCGTAACCCTGATCCACAGCATGCTGGAATACCCGCTGTGGTATCTGTACTTCCTGGCCATGCTGGCAGTGTTTGCCTCGATGTCTCCAGCGCAGACCCGCCGTGCGGGCTGGTGGGTTTATTGCCTGTGGATAATGGGAATGGCTTTTATCGGTTATCTGTCGGTAGTGACCTGGTCGACGTATAACGAACTGGTCGGCCTTTATACGCAAACAGACAATCCGGCACGAGATGCCAAGCGGCAGCAGCGTCTGGCCGAAATCATGGTGGAGCACCCACTGTTTGCCTACCATGCGCTGAGTACGCTGGATGATTATCTGAGCGCCGACAAATCTAATCTGACCCAGAAGTTGCAATGGGAGGAGCGTTTGACGGCATTCCGACCCTATCCGGACGTGATGATGAAGAAGGCGCAGATGCAGGCACTGGCAGGACAGGAAGCCGAGGCGAAAGCCACCGTGGCCACGGCGCTGGCGTCATTCCCGACCTATGCCAAGGATTATTTGGATGATATCGACGAGGATGTGCCGCAATGGCAGCCCTTGCGGGCAGTGGCGCAGCAGGTCTTTGACCGCCTGCCAGCCAAGTACCGAGGCGGAGAGGGCGAATAAGGTCGGGCATCTTGTGCTCTGGCCGGCGGCTGATCCTGTGCCTGCCGGCTTTGCCTGAAATACTCAAGCAGCAGCCTGATCATAAAAAAGCCCGCGTTGTGAGACGCGGGCTTTTGGCTGGAACGGTGGTGGGTCAGTTGTCGATGACCACACCTTCGCTCAGTGCTGTCTTCATCTTGCTCAAGGCCTTGGCTTCGATCTGGCGAATGCGCTCGGCCGAAACACCAAATTCCGCCGCCAGTTCGTGCAGGGTGGAACCACCATCATCAGCCAGCCAGCGAGCCTCGACAATGCGGCGGCTGCGTGCATCCAGCGAGGACAGTGCGTATTCGATTCCTTCGGTTTGCAGATGATCGAAGGCCTTGCGCTCAAGTGCGCGGGTTGGTTCATGATGTGCGTCAGCCAGCCAGTCGATGGGGGCGTAACCCTCGTCGTCACCATCATCCGCCATTAGCGCGATGTCCTGCCCGCTCATGCGGGTTTCCATTTCCCGCACTTCTTCCGGCTTTACGCCAAGGTCCTCGGCAATCTGCCGTGCCTCGTTTTCGCTCAGGGCGGAAAAGCTGCTCTTCATGCTACGCAGATTGAAGAACAGCTTGCGTTGCGGCTTGGTAGTGGCAATGCGCACCAGGCGCCAGTTGCGCAGGATGAATTCGTGGATTTCGGCCTTGATCCAGTGCACGGCAAAGGAAAACAAGCGTACGCCACGGCCCGGCTCGAAGCGTTTTACCGCTTTCATCAGGCCGATATTGCCTTCCTGGATCAGGTCGGCCTGTGGCAGGCCGTAACCGGCATAGCCACGCGAAATCGATACGACGACACGCAGGTGCGACAGCACCATCTGGCGAGCGGCTTCCAGATCATTGTCTTGCTGGAAGCGGGTGGCCAGCTCTGTCTCCTGTTCGGGGGTCAGCATGGGAACACTGTTCACCGCCTGGATGTATTGCTCCAGGCTGCCGCTGGACGACGGAACGGGCAAGGCAAATGTTGTGGTCATCAGTGTAACTACCTCCTTGGGTAGTGCTATCTTAGCACTCGCATATAGAGAGTGCTAGCAAGCAAAGGTTCCAGCGTCAATGAATTTTTCTATGGTGCCGATAGTTTTTTACGAGGTGAATCGGAGAAAAGACCAAGAAATGCGCGCTGGCTGGATGTCACATTAAGCGAAATCCAGCCGCAGGGGAAAGGAATGGATTGTTAACGAGGTTGAATTTTCCGCAGGTGGTGGTCTGATGCCAGGCGCGCACCCAGCATGGCCAACAGGGCAGAAACTGCCAGCACCACCAGTAGCTCGGCAGGACTCAATCCGCGTAGCGATACACGCTCATTGTAAAGCTGGGCAAAGTCGTGAATGGCCGGATTGGCGGTCATCACCAGCCAGCTGGTCAGGCCCCAGGCGGCCAAACCTGCCAGTAGGCCCTGCCACATGGCGTGATACATAAAAGGGCGGCGGATGAAGCTGTCTGGCGCACCGATAAGCTTGGCTACTTCGATTTCATCGCGGCGGGCCAGAATCTGCATCCGTACCGCATTATGGGTAACCAGCACCAGCGCAATGCCAAGTGCAGCACCCAGAAACCAAGTCAGCTGCTTGCCCAGTTCCACCATGCCGTACAGGCGTTTGGCCCAGCGTGCGTCAAACTGGGCGGATTCCACCATGGGCAGACCGGAAAGTTCTTTTTGCAGCATTTCCAGTTCGTGTGGTTCCAGTGTCTTGGGTGTGACCACAAACGCATCCGGCAACGGATTGTCAGTCAGCCCATCGCTAAGTCCAGAAAGCCCATTGCGCTTTTCCAGATCAGTCAGCGCCTGCTTCTTGCCGACAAAGCTGAAGCTTTGGATGCGCGGGTGCTTGGTCAGGGTAGTGGACACCGCGGCCAGGTCAGCCTCTTCGGCTGATTGTTCCATGAACAGGGTGATTTGCGGCGTGGCAGTGAGATGGCCTGCCCACTCCTGGATGCTGCTGACGGTGAGGTAGAGTGAAAGCGGCAGGGCCAGCGCAATGGACAGCATCAGCAGGGTAAGCAGGCTGCCAAAGGGCTGGCGGGCAATCTTGCCCAGTGCCTGGCGTGCACTTTGCCAGTTCAGGTACAGGTAATGTTTCATGCGGCGAACTGCCCTTCTTTCAACCGGATGATACGGCGGCCATAGTCTTCCATCAGGGTTTCATCGTGGGCGGAAATCACCACGGTGACACCAACCTGATGGAAAGATTTGAACAACTCCATGATATCCAGTGCGTAAGCGCGGTCCAGATTGGCCGATGGTTCATCCGCCAGCAGCAGACTGGGGCGGTGGACCACGGCACGGGCAATGCACAGGCGCTGCTGCTCGCCACCTGACAAGCGGATGGGCATGGACTTTTCCTTGGACAGCAGGCCCACCTTGTCCAGCGCGGCACGCACCCGGCGCGCCGCGTCACGGCGATCAAAGCCGATGATGTCCAGCGGCAGCAGCACATTGTCAAACACCGTGCGATCAAACAGCAGCTTGTGATCCTGAAACACCATGCCGATATGCTGGCGGACATAGGGGATCTGGCTGTTGCGCAGCTTGGACAGATTATGTCCGCTGACAATCACGCTGCCGCTGGTAGCGCGTTCTATGCCGGCCACCAGCTTGAGCAGAGTGGATTTGCCTGCTCCGGAGTGGCCGGCCAGAAAGGCCATTTCACCGGTATCGATGGTAAATGAAAGATTCTTCAGGGCTTCGTTACCACCGGGATAACGCTTGGTGACCTGGTCGAACTGAATCATGCGCTGGATTCCCCTTGATCCGGTAAGGCAATGCCGGCAGCAAGCCGCCAGCGTGGCTGAATATTGGCAGGTGTTCAGTCGAACAGCGCGTCGACGTAATCCTTGCTGTTGAAAGGGCGCAAATCATCAATGCTTTCACCAACACCGATAAACCGTAGCGGAACCGGTCGTTGCTTGGCAATCGCGGCAATCACGCCACCCTTGGCCGTACCATCCAGCTTGGTCAGGATCAGGCCGGTCAGACCCAATGCATCATCAAATACTTTCACCTGGCTGATGGCGTTCTGCCCGATATTGGCATCCAGCACCAGAATGATTTCATGTGGCGCATCCGGCAGGGCCTTCTGGATGACGCGCTTCACCTTCTTGATTTCTTCCATCAGGTGCAGCTGGGTCGGCAAGCGACCGGCGGTATCCGCCAGCACGATATCAATACCACGTGCAGTGGCTGCCTGGATGGCGTCGTAGCATACAGCCGCCGCATCGCCGCCTTGCTGGGCAATCACGGTGACATTGTTGCGCTCACCCCAGGCCATCAGCTGCTCGCGCGCGGCGGCGCGGAAGGTATCGCCAGCAGCCAGCAGCACGCTCTTGCCCTGCTGTTGATAGTATTTAGCCAGCTTGCCGATGGAAGTGGTTTTGCCGGCACCGTTCACGCCAGCCATCATGATGACGAAAGGTTTCTTGCCGCTGACATCCAGCGGTTTTTCCAGTGGGTGAATCAGCTCGTTGAGCGAGTCCTTCAGCGCACCTTTCAGTTCGCTGCCGTCTTTCAGCCCTTTCAGGCTGACGCGTTCGCGTACATCCTGCAGCAGGTGTACCGTTGCATCCATGCCCATATCGGCGGTCAGTAAGACGGTTTCCAGCTCCTCGTACAGATCTTCATCAATCTTGCCGCCACCAAACAGGCCCGCTAGCGATTTGCCAAGCTTGTCCCGGGTTTTCGAAAGGCCAGCCTTCAGGCGTTCGGTCCAGCTTAGCTTTCTGGCTGGGGCCTCCTCGGGCAGGTCGGCTTCGGCTTGCGGTGCTGATGCAGCAATACTGGTGACTGGCGTAACAACAGGTTCGGCAGCCGAAAGCGGGGCGGCAATGTCAGCAGGGGCAGGCGGGCTGGACTCGGTGAGCGCTGCGCCAGTGGCCTCGGTCTGGGGTTCGATGACCGGGGTTTCAACCGGTTTAGGTTTTTTCTTGAAGAAACTAAACATGCGTCTGCGTAGTCTGGGAAGGCGATAAATGGCTAAATTGTATCCTTAAATGAGCAACTGGGCAGAAACGATGGTGATGAAAGCAAAATCAGGGTGGATTGGGGCCGTGTTCATGCTGCTGGCCAGCATGGCGGGGGCCGCCCCACAGGAGGCGACCTTGCCCAATGGACTGAAGATTGTGGTTGAGCGCGATGTGCGCTCCCCGGTGGTGGTTTCGCAGCTGTGGTATCGGGTGGGCAGTGTGGATGAAGTCAATGGGCACACCGGCCTGTCACATTTGCTGGAGCACATGATGTTCAAGGGCACTGCCAAGGTGGCTGATGGCGAGTACTCCCGCCGGATTGCCCAGGCGGGCGGCAAGGAAAATGCCTTCACCAGTCGCGATTACACCGTGTATTTTGCCCAGCTGTCGGCTGACAAGCTGCCTCTGGAGCTTGAGCTGGAAGCGGACCGCATGGCCAATCTGCTGATTGAGGAGTCGTCCTTCCGCCGCGAGCTGGAAGTGGTCAAGGAGGAGCGGCGCATGCGCACGGATGATCAGCCAGTCGGCTTGCTGCAAGAAGCACTGCATGCCAATGCCTTTGTGGCCAACCCGGTGCGTTATCCGGTAATCGGCTGGATGGATGATCTGCAATATGCCCGAGCCGAAGATTTGCGCCACTGGTATCGGCAATGGTACGCACCAAACAATGCCACGCTGGTGGTGGTTGGAGATGTTGATCCGGCCTGGGTGATTGAACAAGCCGATTACTATTTCGGTAAATTGCCTGCTGCCAGCCTGCCCGTGCGCAATCCGCAACGGGAACCGCTGCAGCAGGGCATCAAACGGATAGAAATAAGTGCACCGTCGCAGCTCAACTATCTGACCATGGCCTGGCATGTGCCGGGACTGCGGACGATCGGTGAAGAACAGGCCTATGCCTATGCCTTGCTGGAGGCTGTATTGTCGGGAGACTCCGCG
>Ga0318572_10000685_pt1 | contig 12930 bp, 11 predicted proteins | sample GRESIP089b5f20_FD_202528 | JGI IMG/M metagenome (GOLD analysis project Ga0318572, IMG submission 202528) | Tropical soil microbial communities from Luquillo Experimental Forest, Puerto Rico - GRE.SIPMG.089b5f20 | ecosystem: Environmental > Terrestrial > Soil > Tropical forest > Bulk soil...
ACCACCACCAGTGCCAGTTTCTCCTCCGGTCTGGCCCTGCGCGGCTTCAAGACCGCCGTCATCGACTTTGACGTCGGCCTGCGTAATCTGGACCTGATCATGGGCTGCGAACGCCGGGTGGTCTATGACCTGATCAACGTCATCAATGGCGAAGCCAGCCTGAACCAGGCCCTGATCAAGGACAAGCACTGCGAAAACCTGTTCATCCTGCCCGCTTCCCAGACCCGCGATAAAGATGCCCTGAGTGAAGAAGGCGTCGAGAAGGTGCTGAAGGAACTGGAACACATGGGCTTCGACTACATCGTCTGCGACAGCCCCGCCGGTATCGAAAGCGGCGCCCTGATGGCCCTGCGTTTCGCCGACGAGGCCCTGGTGGTGAGCAACCCCGAAGTGTCTTCCGTGCGCGACTCCGACCGCATTTTGGGCATTCTGCAAGCCAAGTCCAAGCGGGCCGAAGCTGGTGGCGAGCCGGTCAAGGAACACCTGCTGGTGACCCGTTATTCCCCCAAGCGCGTCGAGGACGGCGAAATGCTGTCCTACAAGGACGTGCAGGAAATCCTGCGGGTGCCCATCATCGGCGTGATTCCCGAATCCGAGTCCGTGCTGCATGCCTCCAACCAGGGCACGCCCACCATCCATCTGGAAGACTCCGACGTGGCCGAGGCCTACAAGGATGTGATCGCCCGTTTCCTCGGCGAAGACAAGCCCCTGCGTTTCGTGGACTACGAAAAGCCCGGCCTGCTCAAGCGCATCTTCGGAGGCAAGTGAGATGTCCCTGCTCGACCTGCTCTTCGGCAGCAAGCCCAAGACCGCGGCGGTGGCCAAGGAACGCCTCCAGCTCATCATCGCCCGCGAGCGCACCGACAACAGCGTTGCCGCCGATTACCTGCCTGCCCTGCAAAAAGACCTGGTGGCGGTGATCTCCAAGTACGTGAAGATCAATCCGGACGATATCAAGGTGTCCCTGGAAAAACAGGACAACTACGAAGTGCTGGAAGTGAACATCGTGCTGCCCGACGCCCGTTCCGCCTGATTGTTTGCCTGACTCATTCCCATTGCTGTCTGCTGCCATGAAACACGAAATCGACGACGTACGAATCAAGGAAATCAAGGAACTCAACCCGCCGGCCCACGTGCTGCGGGAGTTCCCCGCCACCGAACAGGCAGCGGCCACCAGCTATGAAGGACGTCGTGCGATCCATCAGGTGCTTCATGGCGCCGACGACCGCCTGGTGGTGGTGATCGGTCCCTGTTCCATCCACGATACCGAAGCCGCCCTGGACTACGCCCGCCGCCTCAATGTTGAGCGGGAACGGTTGAAGGCCGACCTCGAAGTGGTGATGCGGGTGTATTTCGAAAAGCCCCGTACCACCGTGGGCTGGAAGGGCCTGATCAACGACCCCGGCCTCGACAACAGCTACCGCATCAACGACGGCATCCGCATCGGCCGCAAGCTGCTGTGGGAGATCAACGAGATGGGTGTGCCCTGCGGCACCGAATTCCTCGACATGATCACACCCCAGTACCTGGCGGACCTGATCTCCTGGGGGGCCATCGGCGCCCGTACTACCGAATCCCAGGTGCACCGGGAACTGGCCTCCGGCCTGTCCTGCCCCGTGGGCTTCAAGAACGGTACCGACGGCAACATCCGCATCGCCGTGGATGCCATCAAGTCCGCCTCCAGCCCCCACCATTTCCTCTCGGTAACCAAGGCCGGCCATTCCGCCATCGTCTCCACCAAGGGTAACGAGGACTGCCACGTCATCCTGCGCGGCGGCAAGGAACCCAACTACGACGCCGCTTCCGTCGAAGCGGCCTGTATCGACCTGGGCAAGTCCGGCCTCGCCGCCAAGCTGATGGTGGACTTCTCCCACGCCAACAGTCGCAAGCAGTTCAAGCTGCAGGTGGATGTGGCCAAGGACATTGCCGACCAGCTGGCCGCCGGTGACGACCGCATCTTCGGCGTGATGGTGGAATCCCATCTCAAGGAAGGCCGCCAGGACCTGACGCCGGGCAAGCCCCTGGAATACGGGCAGAGCATCACCGACGCCTGCATCGGCTGGGAAGATACCCTCACCGTGCTCGACCTGTTGGCTGAGGGCGTGCGCAAGCGTCGCCTGGCCCTGGAAGACAAGTAAGCGCATGGCGTTTTCCTTTTTCGGGACGGACAAAGACGGCGTGTTTCCACGCCGTCTTTTCTTTGGGCTGCTGCTCCCGCTGCTGATCTTCCGCCTTTGGCTGGCCGCCGCCCTGCCCATGACCGGGGACGAGGCCTACTTCATCTGGTGGGGCAAGATTCCCGACTGGGGCTTCTACGATCACCCGCCCATGATCGGCTGGTGGCTGGCCGCCCAACTGCTGTTGGGGGATGCCGAATGGTGGCTGCGCCTGACGCCGGTGCTGCAACCCCTCGTCCTGGCCGCTGCTGTGGCTTGGTTCGTGCCCCGTCTGTGGCCCGAGGCGGGTGAGTTCCGCCGCTGGTGGGCGGCCCTGATCACCCTGTTGTCGCCGGCCTTCGTCTGGAACGTGCTGGTCACCACCGACACGCCCCTGATCTATTTCTCCGTTCTGTCCGGCCTGTGCTGGCTGCTGGCTCGCAAGACCGAGCGCCTGGGCTGGTACCTGGCCGCCGGCGTGTTGCTGGCGGGGGCGGTACTGTCCAAGTATTTCGTCGTCTTCCTCGGTTTTGCCTACCTGCTCGACGTGCTGCTGCGCCCCACCCGCCGCGCTTGGCTGGGCCTGCTGGTGGCCTATGCCTGCTGTGTGCCGGGCCTGCTGCTGATGGCTTGGTGGAACGCCGGCCACTGCTGGCCCAACTACATGTTCAACTTCGTCAATCGCCACGGCGATGCGGCTCTGGGCTGGAAGAATAGCGCCGCCTACCTGTTGATGATGGTGTATCTGTTGACGCCACCAGCCGTCTGGGGCCTGCTCCGCCTGACGCCGGGTTTGCTGACCGCCGAGCGTCGCAGCCTGTCCCTGCTGGCCCTGGTGCCCCTGATCCTGTTCGGCGTGCTGTCCCTAGAAAAGACCGTCGGCCTGCACTGGGTGTTGTCCTTCCTGCCCTTCTGTGGCCTGCTGCTGGCCTTGTATCTGCCGGCCCGCTCCCTGCGCCGCACCGGCGGTTTCTTTGCCCTGTTCGCCGCCCTGCAGGTCTTCCTGCTGATGGGCATCAGCTTCACCCAACTGGACGACTGGAAGAAGACCAACTGGTACGACAGCGCCGTGCTCGCCTTCGAGGCCCGCAACCTGGCCGCCCGCGTCGAGCCCTATGCCGCCGACTACGCCTTCGCCAGTAACGGCTACGCCGACGCCGTGACCCTGGGCTACAACGCCCGCCGCTATTTCCTGGTGTTCGGCGAGGCCAGCAGCCACGCCCGCCACGACGACATCCTCACGGATTTCCGCACCCTCGACGGCAAGAACATCCTGATCCTGCGCAAGAGTGAACCGTCCGTCGGTGAATACGAACCCTATTTCCGCGAACTTCGCACGGAAACCTTTGTCCTCCACGGTGTGACCTTCCGCCTGATCTTCGGCCGCGGGTTCGATTTCAACCGTTACCGGGACACCGTTTTGACCACCGTGCGCGACAAGTACTACCGCATTCCCGGCAAGCTGCCCCAGAGGGCTTGCTACTTCCACGACCGCTACTGGCCCGAGCTGCCATGGCCGCGCTGATCGACGCCCTGCGGGCTGGCGTGGGCCCTTACCTGCGCCTGTTGCGCCCCCATCAGTGGGTGAAAAACAGCTTCGTCCTAGTGGGCTTGCTGTTCGGCCACGCCTGGCGTGACCCGGATCTGCTGCACCAGGGGTTGTGGGCTTTTGCCGCCTTCTGCCTGCTGTCCTCGGCGGTCTATGTCTTCAATGACCTGTTGGACCGGGAACAGGACCGCCAGCACCCGAAGAAGCGCCATCGCCCCCTGGCCAGTGGCCGGGTCAGCCTGCCGGCGGCTCTGGTGCTGCTGGCCCTGTGCCTGGTCGCCGGCCTGATCCTGGCCTTTACCCGGGCTGGTTCGGCGCCCTGGGTCTTCGTCGCCTACCTCGTGATCAACGGTTTCTACAGCCTGGGTGCCAAGCACGTGGTGGTGCTGGACGTGTTCCTCATTGCCGCCGGTTTCATGCTGCGCCTGCTGGCCGGTACCCTGGGCCTGGGCATCGCGCCTTCCCACTGGCTGCTGCTCTGCGGCCTGATGCTGACCCTGTTCCTCGGCTTCGCCAAGCGCCGGGCCGAACTCAATGCCGTGGTCGGCGACCCTTCCGCCCATCGGCGAGTGCTGGAGGACTATTCCGAGACCCTGCTCGACCAATTCATCACCGTCACCCTGGCCTGCACCGTGGTGTCGTACAGCCTGTACACCCTGAGCGCCGAGACCGTGGCCCTGCACGGCAGCAATCACCTGATCCTGACCGTGCCCTTCGTCCTCTACGGCATGTTCCGCTACCTGTTCCTGCTCCACCACCGAGGTGGCGGCGGCGATACGGCCACGGACATGTTCACCGACCCCCATCTGATCCTGGCCGGTGCGGGCTGGCTGGCGACGGTTCTTGCGGTGCTGACGGGCCGGCTATAATGACTTTGCCATGAGCGCGAGCCGGTTCGACAACATCGAGCCCCTGGGGGACGCGACACCCTTCGTCGGGCGGATACTGGAAATCATCGGGCACATCAAACTGCTCGAAGACTTCAGCGAGGAAGATGTTGCCCGTCTTGCGCCCTACATGATCTGTTTTCAGGTGCCGGCTGGCATTGAACTCATCCAGGAAGGGGAGCCCGGCGATTTTCTGCTGCTCATCATCGAAGGCAGCATCGAGATCGTAAAAAAGGGCGCTAACGGCCTGCCGGCCCGCATCGGTTTGGCTGGTCCGGGCAAGACCCTGGGGGAAATGTCCGTCATCGATGGCGAGCCCCGCTTCGCCAGTTGCATTACCGAAGCAGACTGTCTGCTTGCGGTGCTGGATCGGGAGCACCTGTCCCGCATCCTGGCGGACGAACCGCGCATGGGCGTCAAGATTCTCATGGAGCTGCTGATGCTCCTTAACCAGCGCCTGCGGGGCGTCAGTAACGACCTGATGAAGTGCATGGCCGAGAAGCAGAAGCGTATCGGCGTGCTGCGCTGAGCCACAGCACAACGATCTTCTCCTCACCCCGTTAGTTTTTCCCTGCTCGGTGAATCAACGTAGCCGGAACATTACCGGCAGAATCATTTCCTTCTTGTCTGCGCCCTCCAGGCTGCCCATGGCCCAGGCTGCGCGGGTGGCGGCTTTGTCGAGGACGGCATGGCCGCTGGTAGCCGCAATATCCACATCCAGGATGCGCCCGGTGGCGGGGTCCAGGCTGATGAGCAGACGGACTTCCCCTTCCAGTCCCGCGGCTACGGCTTCCGGCGGGTAATAGATCAGCTTGCTGATCTTGCGCTGGGCGGTGGCCAGGGCATCGCGACTGGCGGTTTTGGCCGGACGGGACGGGGCAGCGGCTGGGCCTTTATCCCCCTTTTCCACTTTCTCGGGCTTGGGCGGTGGCGGAATAGGCTTTTCCTTTTCCGGTTCGGGGGCTGCCAGGGTGTTTTTCAGCAAGGGTTCCGCCGGGATCGTTTCGGCGGGACGCAGGTCTACCGTCAGCGGTTTGGGCGGCGGCGGTGGCAACCGAATCGCGCCCGACAGCAACAGGAGCCCGTGGCCAAGCAGGGAGGCCAGAAGGGCGCTAAAGAGATGGGGATGCAAGGCACAGCTGCCCGGGGTTTTGAGCGCAGACATTTGCCCCTATTATCCCTGCCGGATTCTTAAGGATGGATGCAGTGATGACTGGCTTATCTCGGGCTTTTTTACGGACTTTTTTCCTGGGCTTGGCCCTGTGGACGACGATTCCCGGCGCCCGCGCCGTGTTGCCGGACCCGGTGGCTTTTGGTGTAGCCATGGAAGTGGGCGATATGGACAAGGCCCGGCAATGGCTGGACGAAGGCCTGCCCCCCAACTTCCTGGCTGACCGGATTGGTACCGGCCTGATGATTGCGGCCTGGGAAGGCAATATTCCCCTGATGGAGCTGTTCGTTCAACGGGGCGCCAATATCAACTTCGTCAATCGCAACGGTGAGCAGGCCCTGCAACTGGCCGCCTGGAAAGGCCAGACTGAGGCCGTGAAATGGCTGCTCACTCGGGGTGCCGCGATCAATCGCAAGGGGAAGGAATGGAGCGCCCTCCATTACGCGGTATTTGCGGGTCACGAAGATTTGGCCAAGATGCTCCTTGGCCAGGGGGCCAATGTTAATGCCCAGGCCCCCAATGGTTCAACGGTTTTGATGATGGCCGCCCGGGAAGGCCATGAAAAACTCGCCCAATCCCTGATCGAAGCTGGGGCCGATACGAGCATTCGCAATGAAAATGGCGAAAGCGCCTTGACCTGGGCCATGCGTCACAACAACCTGAAGATCGCCAAGATGGTGGCTAGCCCCGAGGCTTTTGCCCTGGCGGTGAAGGCGCCACCCCAGAGTTTCGGCGTGGCTATTCGCTCGGTGCCGCCGCCCAACCGGATTTCCGAAATTTTGCGGCAGATCAGCCGGGCCGAGGCTACCGGACAACCCACAGCGGAATTGCGTCAAGCCCTCTACGAGGCGGTGGCGGAGTTCAAGCGAGAGGCCAGTCCGACGGCGCGTACCACCATGCCGCGGCCCAATGTGGTCTACCCCAGGATGCCCAAGCAGCCCCAGGCACTGGTGATTACGGCGGACCGCCAAGGCGGTGGCGGCGAGCGGGCCGAGATGGTCTATGCGGGCACCCGGGCGGGACAGCCTTCGAACAGCAATAGCAGCAAAGATCCGGCCGAGTTGCTACGCCAACTCAAGGCCGCCGAAGCGGCCGGTAAGCCGACTACCGAGTTGCGCCGCGCTTTCTTTGAGGCGGTACAGCGCTACCGGGGCGCTGATTAGCCTGACGAGGCTGACTCGGCTTCGCCAGCTGGGGGCGATCCAGGTCGGTGCGCGCGGTGGCGGCACGACCGTAGACGGGGCGCCCCGCTTTGTTGCTGTTGGCATGACCGGTTCCTCGCTGGGCACCGGTTTTGTTGGCGCCGTGCCCGGCACGTGATTTCCCCGTGCCTTCCGGCTGCCAAGCGGGGATCAGGTGTTTCTTGCCATTGCCGATCAGATCGCTGCGGCCCATGGCTTGCAGGGCTTCCCGCAGCAAGGGCCAATTCTCGGGATCGTGATAGCGCAGGAAAGCCTTGTGCAGGCGCCGTTGGCGCCCACCGCGAACCACGGGTACCCGCTCTGTCTCCCGACCCACTTTCTTCAGCGGGTTCTTTTCCGTGTGCCACATGGCCGTGGCCAGGGCTAACGGCGTGGGCAGGAAAGTCTGTACCTGATCCAGACGGAAGTCGTTGCGCTTGAGCCAGAGGGCCAGTTCCAGCATGTCTTCGTCGGTGGTGCCCGGATGGGCGGCAATGAAGTAGGGAATCAGGTACTGCTCCTTACCCGCTTCCTTCGAGGCCTTCTCGAACATCTGCTTGAAGCGTTCATAGGTGCCCATGCCCGGCTTCATCATCTTGGACAGGGGGCCTTCTTCCGTATGTTCCGGGGCAATCTTGAGGTAGCCACCGACGTGGTGAGTGACCAGTTCCTTGATGTATTCCGGCGACTTCACCGCCAGGTCGTAACGCAGACCGGAGCCGATCAGAATTTTCTTCACACCGGGCAGTTGCCGGGCCTTGCGGTAGAGCTGGATCAGGGGGCCGTGGTCGGTGCCCAGGTTCTCGCAAACACCGGGGTAGACGCAGGAGAGGCGACGACAGGAGGACTCGATCTGCTTGTCCTTGCAGGCCAGCCTGTACATGTTGGCGGTGGGACCGCCCAGGTCGGAGATGACGCCGGTGAAGCCCGCTGTTTTGTCGCGGATTTCCTCAATCTCACGGAGGATGGACTCCTCCGACCGGCTCTGGATGATGCGGCCTTCGTGTTCGGTGATGGAGCAGAAAGTACAGCCGCCGAAGCAACCGCGCATGATGTTCACCGAGAAGCGAATCATTTCCCAAGCCGGAATCTTGGCATCGCCATAGCTGGGATGAGGATTGCGGGCGTAGGGGAGACCGAAAACGTGATCCATCTCCGCCGTGGTGAGAGGAATGGGGGGCGGGTTGAGCCACACGTCTCGGTCGCCGTGACCCTGAACCAGCACCCGGGCGTTGCCGGGATTGGCTTCCAGGTGGAAGGTACGGCTGGCATGGGCGTAACGTACCGGGTCTTCGGCGACTCGGTCGTAAGACGGCAGACGCACGACCTGATGGGAACGCGCAGCTTTGCGGGCGGCAACCCGCTCAGCCGCGGGCACGATACGAATGGGCTGAGCCCCCTCATTGGCCGCTGCTGCTTGCCCTGCGGAATTCTGGGCAGGCGCCATGGCATAGGGGTCCGGATGGGCGTCCACCCGGCCCGGCATGTCCACCGTGGTGGAGTCCACTTCTACCCAGTCTTCCGCCGGTTTCCAGTTGCGCGGCACCATGAAGGACGTACCGCGCAGGTCGCGGATGTGTTCAATGGGTTCGCCCTTGGCCAGGCGGTGGGTGAGTTCCACCAGGGCCCGTTCGGCGTTGCCGAACAACAGCATGTCAGCCTTGCTGTCGGGCAGGATGGAACGGCGCACCTTGTCCGACCAGTAGTCGTAGTGGGCGATGCGGCGCAGAGAGGCCTCAATGCCGCCGATGACGATGTTGGCGTCGCCATAGGCTTCCCGCGCCCGTTGCGAATAGACGATCACCGCCCGGTCCGGCCGTTTGTTGGGCTCGGCGTTGGGGGTGTAGGCGTCGTCGCTGCGGATCTTGCGGTCGGCGGTGTAGCGGTTGACCATGGAATCCATGTTCCCCGCAGTGATGCCGAAGTAGAGATTGGGCTTGCCCAGCTTTTTGAAATCCTCGGCGTTGTGCCAATTCGGCTGGCTGAGAATGCCAACGCGGAAACCCTGGGCTTCCAGAAGTCGTCCCAGCAGGGCCATGGCAAAACTGGGGTGGTCGATGTAGGCGTCTCCGGTGACCAGAATGATGTCGCAGGAATCCCAGCCGAGCTGGTCCATCTCCGCCCGGGTCATGGGCAAGAAGGGCGCGGTACCGAAGCGCTTGGCCCAATAGGGGCGCCAGGAGGTCAGGGATTTGGTTTCCATGGGGGAGGGCTGGCGGATGCCAGGGCCCGAAATCTGCAAGGGCGTGAATTTTAAGGGCTTGTGCCGGAGAAGTCGCCCCCTTTCACGATAGGGACAAACCTAGCCCGAGCGCGACGACTCAGGGCAGGCGCAGACGGCTGTGAGCGGACACCTGGCGAGCGAGAAAATCCATCTGGTCGGCCAGGATGCTGCGGTTGGAAAGAATCAGGTACTCGGCCTTGTTGGGTACATAGGGGGCGTAGAGCAATTCCATCCGCGCCTGCTCCGGTGTGCGACCGCTCTTGCGCTGGTTGCAAGAACGGCAGGCAGCCACCACGTTCATCCAGATGTCCTTGCCGCCCTGGGAGACGGGATGCACGTGATCCCGGGTCAGGCGGCTACCGGGTAATTCCTCGCCACAATAGGCACAGACATGACGGTCCCGCTGGAACAGTTCCCGGTTGGTCAGGGGCGGGACTTGCAGCAGGGAACGACCACCGAGGGATTTGCCGCGAATGGCGATGATGCTGTTGGTGGAGATTTCGGAGCGTAGCCCGGTGACGCGGTTGGTGCCGCCGTGAAAGGTGAAGCTGTGGTCGCCGATGGCCCAGGCCACCATGTCCCGAGCATAATAGAAGCACGCATGCTGCCAGTTCACCCAGCGATGGGGCGCACCGTATTGGTCCAGGGTAAGGATGAGGGGCGTTGCACGCATGGGAACACCTACAGTCCGAACATGCTTTAGCCTATCAAAGAGTGATGACTTTGCCCATTGGGGAATACCGGCCTAATTACCGCTCACCTCTAGGGCGGGCATTGGCATGGTCATTGATGTTTCACGGCTTTGTCTTGTTGCCTGCGGTTTTGCCCATGGTGCAGCCCTGGTGGCGGACCGGCGGCGAGGGGATGTTGCGCGCCACTTTGCGGGAAAGGGCGCTGCTGCCGACCCCAGCAGTGGCACAAGTGCCCAAGGCTGTGGCGGGGCCTGTTTCGCCCCGCAGTCTTTCGCCGGTTTCGATTCCATCAACGACTGCTACGACAGTGGGTGCCAACGCAGCGCCGACGGCCAATGCGAACAACGAAGGTGTGGATGCGGAAGGTTTGCGCGCCTACCGCATGACCCTGGCCGTCCAGGCCCGGCGCTATTGGCACTACCCGCCGGAGGCTCGTCAAGGACGTCAACAAGGGACGGTACTGTTGAGGATTTCTGTATTGCCGTCGAGCGTGGGAACGGTGGCTGTGGAGCAATCGAGCGGTTATCCGCGCCTGGATGAGGCAGCGCTGTCGATGGTGCGACAGGCCCAGTCGGGGGCGGTGCTGCCGGAAGCCCTGCGGGACCGGGCTTTTTCGATGACGCTGCCCTTGGTGTTCAGTCTGGACTAGTGGGTGTCAGGGCGATGCTGTGTAGCCGGGCGAGGCCTTGCTGCCGGTCCTGGAAAAATTGGCGCAGGGCGTAGCTGACGGAGCGGAAAGCCAGGTCCTGCCAGGGGATGTCGGCTTCGTTGAAAAAGCCCACTTCCAGTGTTTCCTCGCCGGGGGCCAGGTTTTGGGTCAGGAGCCGGGCCCGGTAGAAGAAATGCACTTGGTGGATGTGGGGGATGCTGACCACGGCAAACAGGTCGGCCAGATCTACGGCACCACCGGCTTCTTCCTGGGTTTCCCGGGCAGCAGCCTGTTCCAGGCTTTCGCCGTTTTCCATGAAGCCGGCGGGCAGGGTCCAGTAGCCGTGGCGGGGCTCGATGGCCCGGCGGCAGAGCAGAATCTTGTCTTCCCAGACAGGTACCGTGCCGACCACCATGCGCGGGTTCTGATAGTGGATGGTGTGGCAGTTGGGACAGATATGGCGCGGCAGGCTGTCCCCAGGGGGAACGCCGAGCTGGACGGGGGAACCGCAGACGGAACAGAAGTGGACGGCCGGGTGCATGGCGGAAAATTCTACGCTTCCCTCTCAAGAATGCCGCATCGGGGCCGTTGGGGTGGCTGACAGGTTATGATGTGCCATGTACCTTTAGTAGTATTAGGGGTGTTCATGGCCACGTTTGATTGGGTCTGTAACAAAATATCCCCAAGAAACGCGTTAACTGCATGACTCCAATAGATATTTCAAAATTCGAGCAGCTTCGTTCCACCGGCGAGCTGCCTTCTCCCAAAGGGGCGGCGCTGGCCATTGTCCGTCTGACCCAGAAGGAGGACGTTCCGCTGACCGAGTTGGCCAAGGCCATCGGCGCCGATCCGGCTTTTGCTGGACGCCTCATCAAGGCGGCCAATTCCGCTCAGGCGGCGGGGCGTCGTCCCGTCGCGTCGATTCCTGATGCCCTGTCGGTGCTGGGAATTTCGACGGTGCGGACCCTGGCCCTAGGCTTCTCCCTGCTGTCCAACTACAGCAAGGGCAAGTGCCAGTCCTTTGACTATGAGCACTTCTGGTCCCATTCCCTGGTCTGCGGCCTGGCTTTCCAGGTGCTGATGCAGCGGACCCGGGCGGCGGTGGCTGACGAGGCTTTTTGTGTCGGCTTGCTGGCCCAGGTCGGTTCCTTGGCCCTGGCGACCATCTTCCCCGATGATTACTCCAAGGTGCTGAAGGAATGCGGCGGCAAGGAGGGCGAGACCTTGTTGTCGGCGGAGGAACGTACCTTTGCCTTGACCCATAGCCAGTTGACGGCCGCCATGCTCGACGACTGGGGCATCCCCAAGGTTTTCACCGATCCGGTGATGTTCCACGATTCTCCGGAACAGGTGCGGTTCGAAGAGGGCACTCGGCCCCATCACTTGACCATGGCCCTGGCCCTGTCGGAGCATGTGGCGGACATTTGCCTGGCGCCGGAAGCCGAATGGCGCAGCATGATGCCCAAGCTGTTCATGCTGGGCAGCCGCCTATCAGTGGACGCCGAGGCCATGATGGCCATCTGCGACAAGGTGGCCAAAGAATGGCAGGAATGGGGGGCGATGCTGCGCATTGCCACCAAGGAAATGCCGCCCTTCGCCGATATGTCCAAGCCGCCGGCGCCTCCCCAGTTGAGTGAGGGTTTCCTGCTCAAGGGCGGCGAAGACGGTTATCGCCTGCGAGTGCTGGTGGTCGAGGACGACCGCAGCATGCGTACCCTGCTGTCGGCCATGTTGCGCGAGGCGGGTCACGAGGTCTTCGAAGCGGAAAACGGTCGTGAGGGCTTTGAGTTGGCCCTGGAAGTGCGCCCCGAAATGATGATCGTGGACTGGATGATGCCGGAGATGAATGGCGTCGAGCTGACCCGCTCCCTGCGAGGAACCCCGGCCGGTCGCGGCATCTACATCTTGATCCTCACCGCTCTGGAGGATGACGAGGCCCTCGTGGAAGCCTTTGAGTGCGGCGTGGACGACTTCATGGTCAAGCCCCTCAAACCCCGGGTACTGGCTGCCCGCCTGCGGGCGGGGCAGCGGGTGGTCAAGCTGCAACAGGAGGTGGAGCGGGATCGGGAAGATATCCGCCGTTTTGCCGCTGAACTGGCCGTGACCAATCGCAAGTTGCAGCAGGTGGCCCTGACGGACTTCCTCACCGGTTTCCCCAACCGGCGCTATGCCATGGCTCGATTGCAGCAGGATTGGTCGGCCACGACCCGTAGTCAACGGCCTTTGTCCTGTCTGGTCATCGACCTGGATCATTTCAAGCAGGTCAATGACAACTATGGTCACGACGTGGGCGATGCGGTGCTCAAGCAGACCGCCCAAGCCATCAAGACTGCCCTACGGGCGGAAGACGTGATTTGCCGCATGGGAGGCGACGAGTTCCTAGCCATCTGTCCCGATACCGATCTGGATGCCGCCATGCTC
>Ga0318572_10000686_pt1 | contig 12925 bp, 11 predicted proteins | sample GRESIP089b5f20_FD_202528 | JGI IMG/M metagenome (GOLD analysis project Ga0318572, IMG submission 202528) | Tropical soil microbial communities from Luquillo Experimental Forest, Puerto Rico - GRE.SIPMG.089b5f20 | ecosystem: Environmental > Terrestrial > Soil > Tropical forest > Bulk soil...
GGACTATACCGCGCGTTCCCGCCGCGATCCTCCGCCGTGGCCCGCGGCGGGAACGCGCGGTATAGTCCGGGGGCCCGCTCCGGAGGTTTGCCCCATGACTTCTCGATTCCGCGTGCTGCTCGCGGCCGCCGCGATCGCGCTGCCGGTCCTCGCCGCCGAGCGAACCCTGCCTCCCGAGATGACCGGGATCCCGGGGAAGATCGGCGTGGCCAGCGCGGACCCGGTCACGACGGGGTCGTTCGAGGGGACGTGGATCTACGTCAACCGCGACGGCAAGTTCGCCCTCTGGATCCGCAACGAGGGCGGGACGCCGCGCATGCGCCTCCAGTACCAGAGCACGCGGAACGGGGAGGCCTTCGAGTCGGACTGGGACGGCAAGGCGAAGTACTTCTTCTCCGGCGTTCCGGCGGATTTCGACATGACGATCGACCACGCAGACGCCGACAAGATCTCGGGCCACTGGACCTGGAACTTCGACGCCGGCTCGAGCGCGCGGCTCGAGAAGGCCGATCTGCTGATCCAGCGCACGGCGTACGGCCGGTCGATGAAGATGGACTTCCTCAACTACGAGAAGACGATCCGGCAGTCGGGGGGCGACAAGGTCTTCCGCATGCCGGTCACGTGGGGCTGGACGAAGGTGTCGAAGCGCGAGCTTCTGTGGGACGAGCTCCCCTTCTAGCCGCGCTGGCGCTCGCTAGCGTCTCGATCGACGGGATACGGGCCGAGGACGCGGCGGCGGTGCCTCCGGTCGCCGTGCGCATGGTGAAGCTCGCGGGCGAGCTCGCCGATCCGCGCGTCCGCGACCACGTCGCGTTCTGCCGGGACGCGGGCTTCAACGCGCTGTGGGTCTACTCCTGGGAAGCGGGGGCGTGGGACGCGACCCGCGCGCCGAAGCGTCCGATCGTCGACCCCGAGTTCCAGACCGCCGCGCGGACATGGTCCCGCGAAGGGCTCGATCCGTGGGTGTCGATCAACCCGGTCGCCGACGGCCCGGCCCCGTTCGTCTTCTCCGATCCGGCGGGCGAGGATCGCATCGTGGCGTTCGCGGCCCTGCTGCGCAAGCGCGCGGGGATCCGGCACCTCGTGCTCTCCTTCGACGACCAGCCGACCGAGCTGACCGAGTTCGCAGACATCCTCCGCTACGGAAAGAGCGCGGCGCCGGCGCACCTCGATCTCGTGCGGCGCATCGCCGCGCGGCTGCCGGGCGACGTCGACCTCTGGATATGCGCGGCGGCCTACTGCGACGGCCACCTCGGAAACGGTCAAGGGCCGTACGCGAAGCCGTTCCTCGAGGGCCTCCCCTCGCTTCCGGAGCGGATCGGCATCGTGTGGACGGGACCCCGGGTGATCTCGCCGTCGGTCGATCGTGCGGAGATCGAGGCCGCGCGGGCCCGCCTGGGGGGGCGGCGCCTCCTCCTCTACGACAACGCCCTCGACAACGAGGACGGCAAGAACGACGCCATGGCGCTGCTGCTGGCCCCGCTGCGAAACCGGGACCCGGGGTTGGCCTCGGTCCTCTCCGGCTACGTGGCCTGCCCGATGCGCGAGCTCGGGGGCTCGCGCCTGTCGCTGTTGACGGTCGCCGAGTGGCTGAAGGATCCGGCGGGGTACGATCCGGACGTCGCGGTCCAGCACGCGATGACGCGAATCGCGGGGGCGGCGGCGGCGGATCCGGAATCCTGGGCGGCCCTGAAGACGCAGCAGCTCGAGTGGGGGGGCTTCGTGGGCGAGCGCAATTACTGGCCGAGGGATGCGTTGAACCCCGCCGCGACCGCCTCGCGGCTCGACGACCCGGCGTTCGTCGAATCGTTCACCTGGACCGTCGACCGGTATCCGGCGCGGATGGAGGCGCTCTCCCGCCTCTCCGACGCCCGGTTCCGCGACGATCTACTCACCGCGATGCGGCGGAGGCTCGCGATCGGACGCGCGATCCCGCCGACGATCGAGTACCTGGTGCGGGTCCGGGCCGGGCGGGCGGATGCCGCGGCGGCGAAGGCCCAGCTCGAAGCGGAGCGCGCGTCGTGGGCCGCCACCCCCGACGCCGGTCGCGTCCTCGACCTGTTCCTGCGCGCCGCGGGGGTTCCGCTCGCGAGCGAGGGCGCGCCGTGAACCCGCGGAGCCGTGTCTACCGGCTCCTGATCCTGGGTCTCGTCAGCTTCATGCTGTTCGGCAGCTACTTCGCCTACGACAGCGTCAGCGCGATCGCGCCGTCCCTGATCGCAGCGCTCAAGATCGACCGGGCCTCGATCGGGATGATGTACTCGGTCTACAGCTTCGCGGCGATCGCGGCGGTGCTCGTGGGCGGATTCCTGATCGACGCGATCGGAGCGCGGCGCGCGAGCCTCTTGTTCTCGGCGGTGCTGACGATCGGGGCGATCATCGTCGCGTGGGCGCCCTCCTTGACCTGGATCTACGTCGGGCGCCTCCTGTTCGGGATGGGCTCCGAGCCGCTCACCGTCGCGCAGAGCGCGATCCTCGCGCGCTGGTTCCGGGGAAAGGAGCTGGCGCTCTCGTTCGGCATCGCGCTGACGGTGAGCCGCCTCGGCTCCCTGTTCACGTTCAACACGGAGGCGCTTCTCGCCGACCGTCAGGGCTTTCGCTTCGCCCTCTGGATCGCGGCGGGGCTGTGCGGGGTGTCGCTCCTCGCGAACCTCATGTTCAACGCGCTCGACGCGAAGGCCGAGCCGGTCCTCGGCCTCGAGAAGGCGGGCGCGGGCGACGCCATCGATTGGGCCCAACTCAAGCGCGGAGGATTCTCCCCGTCCTTCTGGTACGTCACGCTCCTGTGCGTGACGTTCTACTCCGCCATCTTCCCGTTCACCGATCTCGCGCCCGACTTCTTCCACGCCAAGTGGGGGCTCCCGGAAGCGACCGGCGAGGGGCAGAGCTTCCTCGCCGCTGTCTTCTACAACATCACGCACATGTTCTCGACCGCCCAGGGGACGACGGCGATCATCATCACCGCATCGATGCTCTTCGCCCCCTTCGCCGGGCGCCTGGTCGACCGGATCGGCCGGCGCGCGAGCCTGATGATCGCCGGCTCTCTCCTCATGATCCCGGCGCATCTCCTGATGGGATGGTCGATGCTCCCGCCCGCGGGGCCGATGATCGTGCTCGGCGCGGCCTTCGTCCTGGTGCCGGCGGCGATGTGGCCGTCGGTCCCGCTGGTCGTCGAGAAGGAGCGCGTGGGGACGGCCTTCGGCCTCATGACCGCGGTCCAGAACGTCGGCCTTCTCGCGTTCCCGTGGCTCAACGGTGCGCTGCGCGACGCGACGACCGGCTACGCCTGGAGCCAGACGATGTTCGCGGCGCTCGGGGTCGCGGGCCTCGTGTTCGCGGCGCTGCTCCTCGCCGCCGACCGCAAGGCCGGGCACGTGCTCGAGCGCCCGACGAGCCATCCGGAGCCCGCGGTGGAATAATCGTTCCATCCGGTCACAGGAGGCCCCATGGGCGTCACGATGGACGCGCGGTACGAAGGCGAGCTCCACTGCACGCTGACGCACGGGCCGTCGGGAACGAGGATCCACACCGACGCGCCCACCGACAACCGCGGCAAGGGCGAATCGTTCTCTCCGACCGATCTCGTCGGGGCGGCGCTCGGCTCGTGCGCGCTGACGACGATGGCGATGCGGGCCGCGGATCACGGCTGGTCGATCGACGGAGCGGACGCGCACGTCACGAAGGAGATGGGCTCCGAGCCGAGACGCCACGTCGCGCGCCTGCTCGTGCAGTTCACGATGCCCTCCGCCCTGGACGGCGAGGCCCGTGCCTTCCTCGAGAACACCGCCCGGACCTGCCCGGTGGCGTCGTCGCTCGGGAACTGGACGGCGGTCGAGATGACCTTCCGCTACGCCTGAGGGGGCTGGCGTCCCCAACGGGATTCGAACCCGTGTCGCCACCTTGAAAGGGTGGTGTCCTAGGCCAGACTAGACGATGGGGACTCGGCAGAGCGGGCGTACTGTAACGGAGTCGAGCCCCCCCTTCAACGTCCGCCGTTCAGCGCGACGACGGGCTCGGCGGCGCCACGGCCGCGTCGAGTTTCGTGATCCAGCTCTGGAGCTGCGCGCGCGCGGGCTCGTCCTGCGTGGACGCGAGCAATCCGCTCACCCACGCGCTCGCGGCCGCGGGCCCGTCCTTGTCGGCGCGGGTCCGGACGGTCAGTTTCAGCGCGGTGAAAACGGTCTTCCGGTATTCGCCCACGCGCTCGACGTTCGCGTGCAGGCCGGCGCGGGAGTCGAGCAGCTTGAGCGCGCCCTCCTCGTCTCCGGACCACAGCAGGAGAAGACCCAGCGCCTCGGCGGTATCCCACGAGCCCGGACGCGCCTGCAGGTGCGCGCGCAGCGAAGCGATGCCGCTCGATCGATCGCCCGGATCCGAGAGGAAGGTCAAGCCGTACAGGTACGTCGCGTCGTCGAGATGCGACCGCGCGTCCGAGATCCGCGCCGGCATCGGCGCCGTTGGAGGCAGCGGGGTGAGGCTCTTCGCGGTCCCGACCATGAGGTTCCGTCCGAAACGGAAATGCGTGATCGGGTCCTCGGGGTCGATCGCCAGCGCCTTCTGGTACAGCTCGACCGCGCCGTCCGGCTTCTTCCGGCTCTCCGCCACGAGCCCCAACCCCGCGAGCGCACGGGCGTCTTTCGGCTCGGCGGCGAGCGCGGCCTCGAAATGCGCCTCGGCGACCTCGAGCCGGTCCGTGCGCGTCAGCGCGACGAGCTCTCCCAGCTCGTCGTCCACCTGCCGGGGGTCGATCTCGACCGGCTCGGGCACCGGGTTGAGGCCGAGCTGGTCGACCGGGTACACGACGATCTCGAACCGCTGCTCCTTGAGATGGGCGAGCGCTTCTGCCTCGAGCTGCGACCAGGAGATCCCGAACGCCTTCGCGAACGCCTCCGACTGGCGCGTCCCGGCAAGGAGCTCCGTCAGGAACGCCGAGAACTGCTTCCGGCGCTCCGGGGAGCCGCGCATCAGCGTGTGAACGACTATCCACGACTCGGCGTACGCCGCATCCACCGCCGTGGGATTGAGGCCGTCGAAATTTCGGCGCTCCACGAGCTTCTGAAGGGGAATGGGGAATCCGTTCGCGAGCTCGGGCATCCTCATCCGGGACGCGTGACCGACCTCGGCTTTCTTGCCCTGATACCAGAACGTCGAGAAATACTCCGCCATCCCCTCCTCGACCCAGGCCGGCAGCGATTCGAACGTATCGCGGAGGAGCGCCTGCGTGTACTCGTGAAACACGGGCATGTACGGGAACTCGAAGCTCTTGAACTGCCGCGCGTAGCCGACGTTTTGCGGCGGCGTCGCGTTGAGCGCGGCGATCTGACGCTCGGGCGTCGGCGCGAAGAATCCGAGGAGGTCGGGCCGAGTCTTGAAGGGGTCGAACGACGCGTCGTTCTTGAACACGTAGAACGTCAGGCGCTGCTCGCGAGAGAGGGCGAGGCCGGACGTGCTCTTCGCGACGACCGCGCGGAACGCATCGAGCGACTGCACGATCTCCGCCAGCTTCGTCGGCGTGGCATCGGAGACGACGCGGAAGTGCTCGGAATCGACCTCGAGCCACTTCGCGGTCGCGGGAGCGAACGTGACCATCGCGGCAAGAACCGCCGCGCAGGGCAGACTCTTCATGGCGCGCGCGAGACTATCGCAACGCGATCCGGACCGCGAGCACGACCTGGTGAGCCGTGAGGTCTAGGACCCGACGGGCTGGACCATGACCGTGAGAGGTGCCTCGATGTGGAGCACCAGCGGCGTTCCCGGGGGCAGCTCGATCTCCTGTCCCTTCGTCGACGCGGCGATTCCGGTTCCCGCCGCGGCACCGACCGCCGCGCCGATCAGCGTCCCCTTCGTCTTGTCGTGCTTGCTCAGGATGCGGCCGAGCAGGGCACCGCCCGCGGCCGCGCCGGCGATCGTTCCGGCGTCCTTGCCCGTCTCGCTCTTTCCCTTTTCCAGCAAGCTCGCAACGAGCGCTGATTTCGCGCCGTCGGTGAGCTCCAGCGTCTGGAACTTCAGGCCGAGGCTCGCGGCTCCGCCGATCGCCTTGAGCGGAATCGCTTCGGTGACGACGCCGGTGGCGATCGATCCCTGGCGGACGACGGCGTTGCCGTCGATCACGACGTCCTTCGTCACGCGCGCCCGGAACGGGTCGCCGACGTGGCTGGTCTTGCTCGACGCGTTGTCGAGGAGCTCCACCTCGAGCTGGGTCCCCGCGGGGACCGTCTTTTCGACCGGCGCGGCTTTCGGCGCGGGCGGCGGCTCCGATGGCGCAGTGGACGCGGTTTCCGTCACCGGTTTGGGTTCGGGATTGTGTTTTGCGGCCGGCTTCGGCTTCGACACGGCCGGAGCGGGAGGCGGTGCCTCGACTGGTTTCGCGGGGACCTCGGCAATCGTCGCTGCCGGCGCGGGGGCGGAGGCTGCGGCGGGAGCCGGAGCAGCCGATGCGGCGGCAGGCTTGTCCGTACTCTGGGAGCTTCCACAGGCCGAAAGCGATATCGCAACGGCCGTGGCGATGGTTGCAAGCGTGAGCGAGGGAAGCGATGGACGCTTCATCAGATGATCCTCCGGGTGCGAGGCCGCTTCACGCGTCCCCGGCACGTTCTGAATGACCTACGAGCGTCTCCTGTTCCGAGACGTCGACGACCCGATTCCTCTCGTCGAGAACGTAGGTGCGCGGATTCGGATGTGCCAGTTTCGCCGCCGCGCCGCGGGCTTCTCGCGTTTTTTCGGTGGCGCTCTGCCGATTGGAGGCGAACCTGGAGGTCATTCCTCTTGTGACGCCTAGTACTCCTCCCTGCGGGATCGAGCGAGCACCTAGAGAACGAGCCTCGTGAATCGGCGACCCAGCTAAGAAATCCGATTCAGCGGGCGTGCCCTCCAAGATGGCCAGCACGTACTCGGATCCACGGCGAGCGGTCGCCACTTCGAGCCTCCACCGGTCCAGTTTCGAGCGACCACCCCGCCGCTCGAGCTGCGTATACTCTAGCTAGGCAATCCGGTACGCAACGCCGCGCGCAATGCGGAGGAGGTCAAGATGAGAATCTCAAGGGCGCGTGTCGGTATAGCTTCACTTGTGCTGCTGGCTTCCGCGGCGGGCGTCTCGGCGCTCATGGCGCGACCCCCGAACGCCGACACCTTCCCGTGTACGCAGTACAACTGCCCGGCCCAGCCCCCCGTGTGCGTCTACCCTTACGTCGGAACGGGGTTCTGCACGCAAGGCAAGACTGGGGCGCATGGTGGCTTCGCGCAGAATGCCGATTGCTGCTGTTGCACGGGGGACTCCCAGGGTCGGTGGTTCCACGGCGGGTAGCGACCGGGGACTTTGTCCGCGTCGGTTGCTGGTGAGCCGTGCTGGATTCGAACCAGCGACCCTCAGCTTAAAAGGCTGGTGCTCTACCCCTGAGCTAACGGCCCACGATCGACGGAAGTGCCAGTAAGGGTAGCACTTCCGGTCGAAGCCGAGACCGCCACCACGCGATGCTCCGCGGTTGTGACCATCGTGTGTCCGCGGAAATCACTGCCGGGTGCGAGTTCGAGGATCCAGCGTTCGCGTTGTCACACCGCGACGGTCAACCAGTCGTGGGATTCATGATGCAATGCGGCCCTCCTCGATCCGTCGAACCACCGGTCCGGCCGCGCCGGACCTCGTGCCCATCCTGTGAGCTCGGCCCGGATCTTGATCTCCCCCGCCTAGCGGCCGTCGCTCGAAGCGAACGCCACGATGCCGAACGACCGAAGCGCGGCGATCCGTGACGCGTGCTGGATGCGGCCGCGACGCGCCGAATGAACGGCCAGAGCAACGCGAGCGCGCCGAGGACGGCGCCGCCGCATCCCGCGAGCACGAGCACGCCCATCCCGACGGCGGGGGACTCGGCGTCCCCTACGCCCGCGGAGTACCCGGCCCAGCGGTCCGGAAGCCAGTTGCTGACGAAGACGACCCCGAAGCCGAGCAGGACGCTCGCGAGAACGAGGAGCCCGAGACGCTTCCGCCGCGACCGGCGCCGGAAACCCATCAACCGCGGACGCCTGAATCGATCGCCCATGGCTGGCACCTCGCCACTTCCGGACCCGTTCGGGTGCGAGTCTACACGGGAGTTCGGACTAGCCGCTCTCCCGACTCTCGGCCATCACTCCCCCTTCGGCATCCGGGCGATGATCGCCTTGAACCGCGGGTGGTCGTGCACCGGGAACCAGTCGGGGTCATGCTCGACCCAGCCGATCTGCCCCGAACCCTGGTCCACGTTCTTCTCGAGCAGATCGAGGGCCTCGTCAATGAGGCCGATGTTCACGAACAGGCAGGCGACGTTGTAGCGGACGGACACGCTGGTCGGATCCATGTCCAGCGCGCGGCGCGCCCATGCGACGGCCTTCTCGCGGTCGCCGTACCCGGCCCACACGTTCCCGGCGCCGAGGTAGACCGCGCGCACGTCGGCGGGATGCAGCTCGAGGTGCTTCTCGATGACGGCGAGTCCGCGGCGCGCGGCGGCGCGCTCGTCGTCGGGGCGCTTCAGCCCCCTGTAGCAGTTGGCGAGCAGCGTGGGGGCCTGGTAGTCCTCGGGACGGGCGGCTGCGGCCTTCGAGAACAGGGCGGCCGCCTCCTCGAGGCGGCCCTCGCTGACGTACGTGCGCGCGTCGAAGTACGGGGCGTCGAAGCTCTTCGGGTCGAGCTCGCGCGCGCGCTCGAACGCGCGGTGCGCCGCCGCGAAGTCGTTCGCGAGGAAGCGCTTCGTCCGAGGCGCGCTGCGCGATCTCGCGCTGCACGGGGTCGCGGCCGAGCCAGCCGAAGATCCAGTAGCAGCTCTCGGCGATGCCGCACCAGGCGAGGGCGAACTCGGGGTCCTGCTCGACCGCGCGCTGGAACATGCGCTGCGCCGCGCGGAAGCCGTCTCCCTCGAGCGGGCGGAGCAGCTCGCGTCCGCGGAGGTAGTCGTCGTACGCCTCGATGTTGGTCGTCGGGATCTTCCGGATCTCCTCGCGCTCGCGGTCGGAGAGCACGACGCGCAGCGCCCCCGCGACGCTCTCCGCGATCTCGTCCTGGACGGCGAAGACGTCCTCCATCTCGCGGTCGAAGCGGTCGGACCAGAGCTGGTACCCGTCCTCGGCCTTGATGAGCTGCACCGAGACGCGCAGGCGCTTGCCGGAGCGGCGGACGCTTCCCTCCAGGATCGAGGCGACGCCCAGGGTCTTTCCGATCACGCGCGCGTCCTCGCTCCGCCCCTTGAAGGCGAAGGACGACGTGCGCGCCGCCACGCGCAACGCCTTGATCTTGCTCAGCGCGCCCACGATCTCCTCCGCCATCCCGTCGGCGAAGAACTCGTTCTCGGGGTCGGCGGAGAGGTTACGGAACGGCAGGACCGCGATCGACGGCGTCTCGCGGCGCACGGCCTCCCGGCGCCCCGTGCTGCTGCGGTCGCGCAGCTCCCGCAGGGCCGAGGCCACCTCGGCGGCCGACGCAAAGCGGCGCTCGGGGCTCTTCTCGAGGAGCTTGTCGAGGATCGGCTTGATCCCGGCGATGGCGTCGCTGACGGTCCCCTCCGCGGGCCGGTTGAGGATCCCGTCGAACACCGCGGCGGCGGTGTCGCCCGGAAAGGCGCGCCGGCCCGTCGCCATCTCACTCAGGACCGCGCCGAAGGAGAAAAGGTCCGACCGCGGATCGACCGCCCGCCCGAGCGCCTGCTCCGGCGACATGTACGAGATCGTGCCGAGCACGAGCCCCGGGGTCGTGATGCCCGGGGAAAGTCCCGCGATCGCGGTCATGGTCCGGTCGGAGGCGGCCGGCGGCTCCGGTTCGGGCGCCCCGCCGAGCTTCGCGAGCCCGAAGTCGAGGATCTTGACGCCGCGCTCACCCACGGCGATGTTCCCCGGCTTGATGTCGCGGTGGACGATCGAGCGCGAGTGCGCCGCGTCGAGCGCGTCGGCGATCTGCGTCCCCCACTCGAGGACGCGGTTCGGGGGAATCGGGCCCCGGTCGATCATCTCCTGGAGCGTTGTGCCCGCGACGAGCTCCATCACGATGAATGCCCGTCCGTCGGCCTCACCGATGTCGTAGACGGCGCAGATGTTCGGATGGTTGATCGCGGAGGCCGCCTGGGCTTCGCGGCGGAACCGCTCCATGGATTGCGGATCGCAACACGCGCTCTCCGGAAGGAGCTTCACCGCGACCTCGCGCGCGAGACGGGAGTCCCGCGCGCGGTAGACCTCGCCCATCCCTCCGGCGCCGAGAGGCGAGAGGATCTCGTAGGGGCCGAGCACCGTGCCGGGAGCGAGCGCCACGCCGGGGAGTATAGCGACTCAGTGCATGTAGTCCGCATGCACCTCGCCGGGCTTGTCCTCGCCGTGCATCAGCTCGTGCGCGTGCTTGATCTGATCGGCGAGGAGCGTCGCGAGGACGCAGAAATCGCGCGCCTTGCGCTCGGCGTTGAAGTGGAGCGCCTTGTGGACGAGCGCGCGGACGAGCGCCCAGTCGCTGTCGCGGCCCTTCCCGCCGAGCTCCCGCAAGAGGGCGTCCAGCTTCGCCTCGTGAGCCTTCTGCATGTCCTTGATCGTAGCCATCGTCGTCCCCCGCACCGCCCGCGCATCCGGGTTGCCCGTGCACCATCGAATGGTACACGTCGCGTCGGTGGAGGAAACGGCGAGCGGGACGCCGCTCCTCTCAGCCGGCGCGCAGCTCCCGCCGCACCGCGTCCTCGAGAGCGCGCGCGAGCGCTTCGTCGTGCGGGTCGTGCGTACGGCGCGGGAGCGCTCCGGCCACCGCGAGCACGTGCGCGATCTCGTGCGCGAGCAGCGCCGCCGCCTCGATTCGCGACTGCGCCGGTGGCAGGTACACGCGTCCGTCGACCTGGAAGCCGGGTCCCTTGCGTATGGTCAGCTCCGAGTGCGCGCGCATCGACGAGTCGGACTGCACGCGCTGCGACACCGACAGGTGCGATCCATTCAGGGCCTCGACCGCGTCGAGCAGGGAGCGCATCGTCGGCGAGCGCTCCCCCGCCCAGGACACGATGGGCGCCAACCGTCTCACCGGGTCGAGCACCGGGGCTCGGTCGGTCTTGGCCGTTCGGTGGGGCGTGGCGGCGGCGATCGACCCGGTGAGAAAGAAGAGGATGGCGATCGGGGCGTGCGCGTATCGCATGCCCGCAAGCTCGCCAGGATGAGGCGCTCACCGGTCTGACCTACGTCTCGGCTTCGCCTCAAACGTTCCTCACCGCGTATGTGAGGTGACGGCGCGACTTGCGGCGCCATCTCACGCGCCGGTTTGTTGCCGCTCGCGGAAGCCGGCCGGTACAATCGCCGCCTCCATCGAGGTGCTCATGCGAGACAGCGCGGGAGATGGGGGGCGCGTCATCCGGTTCGGGGTGTTCGAGGCCGACCTCGACTCCGGTGAGCTGCGGCGGCGCGGCGCCAGGGTCCGCCTCCAGGAGCGGCCTTTCCGGATCCTCGTCGCGCTCCTGACGCGGCCCAACGAGGTCGTGACCCGGCAACAGCTCCGCGAGACGCTGTGGGCGGCCGACACGTTCGTCGACTTCGATCACGGCCTCGATGCCGCCGTCAACAAGCTGCGGGAGGCACTCGGGGACTCGGCGGCCAACCCGCGGTTCATTGAGACCCTCCCCCGGCGCGGCTATCGCTTCCTCGCCCCGCCGAACGCCGCCGAAGTCGTCCCTCCGATCGACGACCGCCGCCGCCGGCTCGCCGTTCTCCCCTTCGCCAACGCGACCGCCGACCCCGCGAACGAGCCGTTCTGCGAGGGTCTCACGCAGGAGATGATCATCCGGCTCGGCCGGCTCCTCCGGAACAGCATCGGCGTGATCGCGTCGAACTCGGTCGCGCGGTACCGCGACGGGGATCGGAGCGCCGACCGGGTCGGGCGGGAGCTCGGCGTCGAGTGGGTGCTCGACGGAACGCTGCGCCGGATGAACGGACGCGTCCGCATCGGGGCCCAGCTCGTCGAGGTCGCCGGCCGCACGCTCCTGTGGGCCGACACGTGGGAAGGGGACGCGATGGACGAGTTCGCGCTGCAGCGCGAGATCGCGATCCACGCCGCCGGCTCTCTCGCCCGCGAGGTCCTTCCGCCCCCGCCGGACGGCCTGGCCGCCCCCGCGAAGGAGGTCTCGCGCTGCCGGGAGCGGTACATCGTGGCGCAGCACTGGCTCCACGCGCGGACGCACGCGGGGTTCCTGAACGCGCTCCGGCATTTCCGCGACGCGCTCGCGGAGGACCCGGAGTGCGCCGTTTGCCTCTCCGGGATCGCGCAGACCTACGTCCTCGGGCTCGAGTACGGGGTGTTCCGTCCCGACGAGGCGGTTCCCGCCGCCAAGTCCTCGATGCTGCGCGCGCTCGAGGTCGACCCCATGGTCTCGGACGGGCACCTCATCCTCGGGTTCATCCGGCACCGCACCGAGTACGACTGGGACGGCGCGGAGACGTCGTACCTCTACGCCCGCCAGCTCAACCCCAGCTGCGCCGACACGCTCCACAACTACGCGACGCTCCTGTCCCATCTCGGCCGGCACGACGAGGCGGTGGCCGCCATCCGGCTCGCGCGCCGGCTCGATCCGTGCGCGCTGGTCCTCGGTGCCGAGGAGTGCTGCGTCCTCGTGAATGCCGGCCGGGCCTCCGAAGGGCTCCAGGCGGTCGCGAGCGTCCACGAGATGGACCCCGGGTATCCGATCGCGCACAATTCGCGCGCGCGCGCCCTGCTCGCTCTCCATCGTCCGGCCGAGGCGTACGACGCCGCGCAGCGCGGCCTCGCGCGCGGCGGCTCGATTCCGGCGATCCTCGCCACGTGCGGCGTCGCCGCCGCACGGTCCGGCCGCCCGGGCATCGCCCGCGAGGTGCTTTCGGCCCTGGAGTCGGCCGACCAAGGAGGCTACGTCTCCCGCGTCCAGCTCGCGCGATTGCACGCGGCCCTGGGCGAGGCCGACCAGGCCGTGAC
>Ga0318572_10000698_pt1 | contig 12821 bp, 10 predicted proteins | sample GRESIP089b5f20_FD_202528 | JGI IMG/M metagenome (GOLD analysis project Ga0318572, IMG submission 202528) | Tropical soil microbial communities from Luquillo Experimental Forest, Puerto Rico - GRE.SIPMG.089b5f20 | ecosystem: Environmental > Terrestrial > Soil > Tropical forest > Bulk soil...
CTGGGGCAACTGGCCATCGACGTGCTGCATGTGGTTCGCCACCCCAAGGAAATGCCCTGGAAGGAAGTCTCCGCCAATCTCTACAAGAGCGGCGTGCGGGCCATGCCGGTCACCGCCCTGGTGGGCTTTCTCATTGGCGTGGTGCTGTCCTACCTGTCGGCCCTGCAACTGCGCCAGTTTGGCGCCGACGTGTTCATCATCAACATCCTCGGCATGGGCATCGTCCGCGAACTGGGGCCGGTGCTCACCGCCGTGCTGGTGGCAGGCCGCTCCGGTTCCGCCATGACCGCCCAACTGGGGGTGATGCGGGTGACCGAGGAAATCGACGCCCTGGCCACCATGGGTGTTTCCCGCAGCCTGCGACTGATCTTTCCCAAAGTGGTCGCCCTGGCCGTGGCCATGCCTTTGCTGGTGCTGTGGACCAGCGCCATGGCCGTTGTCGGCGGCATGGTCTCGGCCTGGACTCAGCTCAACATGAGCCATCATTTCTTCCTCCAGATCCTGCCCCGGGTCGTGCCTCTGGAAAACCTCTGGATCGCCCAGGGCAAGGGTTTCGTCTTCGGCATCGCCGTGGCCCTGGTGGCCTGTTATTTCGGCCTGCGGGTGCGGCCCAACACCGAGAGCCTGTCGGCCAACACCACCGGTTCGGTGGTGACCTCTATCACTGCCGTCATCCTGATCGACGCCGTGATCGCCATCGCCACCCGGGGCGTCGGGGTGCCCAAGCTGTGAGTATGGGGAGCGCTCCGGTCATCGACATTCGTGACCTTTCCACCCGCTTCGGCGAGGTGTGGATTCATCGCCATCTCGATCTGCAGGTCGAAGCCGGCGACGTGGTGGCCCTGGTGGGTGGTTCCGGCAGCGGCAAGACCACGCTGCTGCGGCAAATGATCGGCCTGCTGCACCCTACCGCCGGTGACATCCGCCTGTTCGGTGAGCCCCTTTTCGGTGGCAGCGTGCAGCGGGAACGGGCCCTGCGCCAGCGTTTCGGCGTGTTGTTCCAGCACGGTGCCCTGTTTTCAGCTTTTAACGTGTTCGACAACGTGGCCTTTCCTCTGCGGGAACTGGGCTGTTTCGACGAGGCCATGATCCACGACCTGGTCATGCTCAAGCTGTCTCTGGTGGAACTGCTACCGCGCCACGCCCGCCTGATGCCGGCGGAACTCTCCGGCGGCATGGTCAAGCGCGTCGCCCTGGCCCGGGCCCTGGCCCTGGAGCCGGAACTGCTGCTGCTGGACGAGCCCACCGCCGGCCTCGACCCGGACCGCTCCGACAGCTTTGTGCGCCTGGTGCGCCAACTGGACAAGGAACTGGGCCTGACCGTGGTGCTGGTGACCCACGACCTGGATACCCTGGCTGCCTTGGAAAGCCGTGTCGCCGTGCTGGCGGAGCAGCGCATTTTGGCTCTGGGCCGCATCGAGGAAATCATGGCTATGGACCATCCCTTCATTCGCAACTTCTTCCACAGCGATCGCAGCCGTCGGGCGCTGGAAGCTCATTAACCGAAACGGGTTCGCCAAATGGAAAATCGTTCCCATGCCCTGATCGCCGGTTTCTTCGTCATCGTCTTCGGTATTTGCGTTGCCCTCACCGGCTGGTGGTTCAGCGGCCGCGGCGAGGAAACCCGGGATTACCTGATCGTCAGCAAGGGCGCCATCACCGGCCTCAATCCCCAGGCCCAGGTGCGTTACCGGGGCATTCGTGCCGGCAAGGTGGAGGACATCAGCCTCGACCCGGCGGACCCGCGCAACATCCTGATCCTGATCCGCATCGACGACGACATTCCCATGACCAAAGGCACCACTGCCCAGCTTAACTCCCAGGGGGTCACCGGTTTGGCCTACGTGATGCTGGACGACGACGGCAACCAGCCCGAACCCCTGGTGGGCAGCGAGACCAATCCGCCCCGCATCGAACTCAAGCCCTCCACCATGGATTCCCTGGCGGAGGCGGCCCGGCGCATTGCCACCGTGTTCGATGAGAAGGGCGTGCAGAACATCAAGCGTACCCTGGGCAACGTGGCCGACGCCAGTGAAGGCCTCAAGGAAATGCCGGCCATTCTGGCCTCGGTCAAGCAGATGCTCAACGAGGATACGGTGCGCCGCGTCCAGGCCCTGGTCGCTCATTTGGAAAAGACTGCCGGCGAGGCGGCACCCCTGACGGCGGAAGCCCGGGAACTGGTGGTATCCCTCAAACACCTGAGCAAGCGCTTCGAGCAGATCGGCAACGATACCGGCAACAACACCTTGCCGCGACTCAACAAGCTGCTGGGGGAACTGGAACAGAACTCCCGCCAACTCAATCGCGTGTTGGAGGAACTGGAAGAGGCACCCCAGTCGGTGATCTTCGGTCGCACGGCCCCGGCCCCCGGCCCCGGCGAAGGCGGCAACAGTAGCAAGACCCAATAATTCGAGAGGACGATGACGATGCGAATTTCCCAGCCTGCGCCCCTGTCTACCCCGGTGTCTGGCTTAAGGTCAGGTCTGGTATCCGGCCTGATCCTCAGCCTGTCGGCCCTGTTGTTGTCCGCCTGTGTTTCCGGCCCCGCTGCCCGGGTCGATCCGGCGGTGTACGATCTGGGCCGCATCGAGGCCTTGCCTGCGACCCCGTTGGCCCTTTCGGCGGTTGATGTTCATGCGCCTTCCTGGCTGGATAGCCGTGCCATGCAATATCGCCGCAGCGATGAGCCGGCCCGCCGCCAGAACTTCACCGAAAGCCGCTGGGCCGCTACGCCGGCCGAACTGCTGGCCGTTACCTTGCGCCAGCAACTGGGCGCTGCCGGTGGCGAAGGCTGCCGTCTGCGGGTGGAGTTGGAAGAGTGGATTCAGGTCTTCGACAACAATGGTCAGAGCCGCCAGCAACTGGCTGCGCAAGTGGCCCTGCGCAGCAGTCGTAGCGACGGCCTGATCGACCGGCGTGGTTTTAGCTTGGAGCAGGCCGCCGGCACCTCGGCGCGGGAAGGCGTGAGCGCCACCATTGCCTTGGAAAAACAACTGGCCGCCGGCATCCAGTCCTGGCTCCAGTCCTTGCCCAAGAGCAAGGACCTGGCGGCCCGCTGCAAAGCCTGATTCGCCCTTAAGGAACAACACAGTCTTGAGCACGCCCAGCGTCTATCTGCCTCGCCACTTCTCCGTGGCGGACGAAGCCCTGTTGTTGGACTTCATGGTCGCCCACCCCTTCGCCCAGTTGATCGGCTGCGATGACCGGGGCCAGCCCTTCATCAGCCACGTGCCCGTGGCGACCCGCCGGGAAGGGGAAACCCTGCTGATCGAAGGCCACCTCGCTTTGGGTAATCCCCAAGGCGCATGGCTGGCGGCAAGGTGGGGACTGGTGGTGTTCACCGGCCCCCATTCCTATGTCTCGCCATCCCTTTACGGCAGCGCACCGGCGGTGCCCACCTGGAACTACACCGCCGTCCATGCCCGTGGTGCCGTGGTTCTGGTGCAAGCGCCGGAGGAAAAAGATGCCCTGCTCAAGGGGCTCATCGCCCACCATGAGCCGGCCTATGCCGACACCTGGCGGGACTTCGACCCGGCCTACAAGGAACGCATGCTCAAGGGCATCGTCGGTTTTCGTCTGACGGTGGACAGCCTGGAAGGCAAGTTCAAACTGAGCCAGAACCGCTCGGCGGAAGACCGGCAACGGGTCTATCAGGCCCACGCTGCCGGCACCGGTGAACAACAGGCCCTGGCCGGCTGGATGCAACGCCTGGGCTTGGTGGACTAAGTCTGGCTGATCGGCTCGATCGAGCCGGTTGGACTGGTCTGGCCGACAAGCGGCGGCAGATATTGCGTCGGACACAGCGGTCGATACAGCGTCGAGCGTTGGGCCCGATAGCGCGACGCTAGCGCCTATCCACCGGGGCCAACTTTCTCAGATGTGGAAGCGCCCGGTGAATTCCGTCAATTGACCGGACAGCCGTTGCAGGCTCTGGGCCTCGTCCGCCAGGCGGGAGACGCGCTGGTTGTTGGCCTCCGCCATCTTGGTGATGGACTCGAACTGCTGGGCCACGTTCTCGCCGATGGACACCTGTTGCGAGACGGTACCGGCAATGCCGGCCATGCCATCACTGGTGCGGGTCGCGGCGCTACAGGCTTCGCCCAGGGCGGCGGCTACCTGTTCGATGTGATCCTCCGATTCCACCAGGGAGTCCAAACCCCGTTGCAGGGCCGTTTCCACTTCCGAGGAGGTGGCACGCAAGGTGGCCGTGACCGAGTCGATTTCCTGGGCTGTGGCGGCGGACTTTTCCGCCAGCTTGCGCACCTCGTCGGCCACCACGGCAAAGCCCCGTCCCGCTTCGCCGGCCCGGGCCGCTTCGATGGCGGCGTTGAGGGCCAGCAGATTGGTCTGGTCGGCGATGTCGCGCACTTCCTGGGTCATGGCGGTGATCTTCGTCGAGCTGTCGATGAAGGTGCGGGCGGTGACGGCGATGTCCCGCACCGACTGCTCCACGTGCTTGAGTTCGGTCACCATGCTGACCATGCTGCGGTTGCCCCGTTGGCTTTCTTCCAGGGCGGCAGCGGCGAGGGAGCCCACGGATTCGGCATTGGCGGCCACGGCGCGGATGCCCTCGCTGCCTTCATGCACGACCGTGGTGGCCTGGCTGGCGGCGATCATCTGGGTGGCGCCGACCTGGCGGATTTCCTCGGCGGTGGCGATGGTATGGCCGAGGGCGCTGTCGATCTTCACGGCGGAACTGCGCACTTGACCCACCAGTTCCCGCAGGCTGCGCTGCATGCCGGCGATGGCGGCCAGCAGACTGCGGTCATCGTCCTTGGCGACGGCGATGGAAAAGGCCAGATCGCCGCTGGAGATGCGCTTGACCACATCGGCGGCGTACTGGGGTTCGCCCCCGAGCAGGGCCATGAGAATACGCACCAGGGTGATGAAGGCGGCCAGGCCGACGACGGAGCTAGCGCCGATGACGCCGATCATCCAGGTCTTGTGCTGGGCGGCGGTGTCCAGCAGGTGAGGGTCGGCCTTGCCGGCGGCGTCGGCCAGGGAGGAATACATGAGGAAGCCGAAACCATTGGCGATGATGGTGGCGACGACGAGGATGCCGAGGACGGCGAAGATGCGTTGGCGAAGAGTCATGATCGTGGGTGGTGCGAAAAACAGGTTTGAAAACGGTGTAACGGTAGGGCGAAGTTCGGAAGCTCGGCTCGGGTTCAGGTTTGGGTCAGGACTTCAGTGCTCGCCGGCCGTGGCGGACCACAGGGCTTCCAGCCGGTTGCGCAGGCCGTGACAGCTTTCCGGCGGTACCAACTGGACGATGAGGTACTCGGGGTCGCTGGTGTCCCGCCGATAGGGCTGGTAGAGGGGGCGCCCGTGGCTGTTGTAGAGGGTGTAGGTCTCGGGGAATTGCAGGGCGTCAGGCCGGTTACGCACAGTGACGGCGATTTCCCGGTTGGCCAGGCGCACGGTACTGCCCGGCGGGAAGACGCCGATGCGGTCGATCAACAGGTCGATCAATAGCGGGTCGTAGCGACCTTCCCGATTGAGGTAGAGATCGGTCACCGCATCCGGCGCCAGGAAACGGGGGCGGTAGGGGCGTGGGCGCAGCATGGCACTGAGGGCGTCGGCTAGGGCCATGATGCGTAGTTCTTCGCCGATGGCTTCGCCCGTCAGGCCAAGGGGGTAGCCGCGACCGTCGATGACCTCATGGTGGTCGCGCACCGTGCGTAACCAGAGAGAATCTTTGACCCCCAGGGTTTCCAGGCTACGGGCCGCAGCTGGGCCGTGGTCGCGGATGGCGGGTTTGAGATTGTCGGGCAGGACCTCTGCTTGTTCGATGGCCTGGCGATGGGCCAAGAGAGCGATGTCGTGGCAGAGGGCCGCTGCTATCAGGGACTGTCGTGCTTCCCGGGGCCAGCCCCGGGCACCGGAAAGTACCGCGCAGATCACGGCGGCCATGAGGTGATGCAGCACACCGTAACCGTGGCGGACATCCAGGTGCGGCGCAGCAAAGGCGGCGTCGGCATCGTCGTCCACACAGTCGATGACCACTTCGGCCAGGGCGGCGATACCCGGGATGTAGCCGGGGGCGGTGGCATCCTGGGCCAACTGGCTTTCCAGTTCGGCCAGTTGCTGGGCGGCCCGGTTCATGCGGCTGAACACCGGCTGCGTCGTGGCGGTGGGGGAGGTTTCCTTTAGGGCCACGCGCTCCAGCCAGTGCAGGCGCTCTTCGTTGTCCACGGCCTGGCCCTGGCTCAACAACAGGTGGCCGTGCTGGTCGTAGAGGTTCCAACGGACGGGGGAGCCCAGCAGCAGGTCGCCGCTTTCCAGTATGTGGCGGGCGCTCATGACCGGCTCCCGGGGAGCAGCGAGCACAGCAAGGAAGCGGGTCGTACCGGAGGGTGCTTCAGCTTGGACGTGGTGACCATCGACTTCTCCCGATCGACGGGAAATTGGCGATGGTCCGAGTCCGGGTGGAACGCCAGTGGATGGCGACTCGATTCATGGCAATCCCTCGATCATGTGGCCCTTCCGGAGACGAGCCATTTAGACAGGTAACTTTGCGCCCCCGCCTTTCGGTCGGGTTTGCCTTTTTCAGTGACAGTGTGAATTCTCTACGCGAGATTCCGCAGACTCATTGATCCTGATCAAAAAAATATAACTTTAGGCATATTAGGCGGGCTGGCTGTCCACCCAGATGCCGAGGCCCTGGGCATTGAGCTCCGTGTCCAGTTCAAGGAACTTGAGTAGCGCCTCGCCCTTGAGGCCCCAATCCTGTTCCTCGGCTTCGCGTTGGTAGAGATCCTGTAAACCCTGACGGATGCGGGTGTGCCGTGCTTCGCCGCTGTGTCGCTCGCGCTGGGCGATGGCGACGTAGGCGTCGATCAGGCGATGCATGTCAGCGGCCAGTTGCGGCACGTTGGTGACCTGAGCGTAATGGGTCAGGTAGGCGGCGCCGGGTTTGAGGTCGGCAATCAGGGAGACGGTCCGGTGCATGGCTTCCGCATCGAACTGGGAGGGGGAACTGGTGGGAATAATGAACTGCCGGCCCTGATTGTCCAGGTGACGGTAGGAAAGACCGAAGGTATCGCCGGTAAAGACATGGCCTGTGCCGCCATCGTGGATGGCGACGTGGTGCTTGGCGTGGCCCTGCGTGTCGTAGAAGGTGAATTCCCGCCCCGCCAGGGAGAGCTTGAGGCCATCCACCGCTTCGATGACTCGCTCGGCCGGGCTGGGCAGGAGGGTGCCATAGACCCGTTGGGCTTCTTCTTTGCCGTACACCTCGTGCACGGCGGCTTCCAGTTTGGACGGGTCGATCATGTGGCGGGCACCACGGGGATGGACCACCAGCTTGGCGTTGGGGAATTCCCGCATGAAGGCACCGGCGGCACCGGCATGGTCCAGGTGCACGTGAGTGAGGAAAATGTAATCCACGTTCTCCGGCTTCAGGTCGAGCTTTTCCATCTGCGCCAGCACCCGTGGCACCGCGGCGTTGTGGGCGGTATCCACCAGGGCCACCCGGCCTTGTTCTTCGATCAGGTGCACCACAGCCATGACGGGGGCGTAGTAATCGGCATCGACGGCATAGATGCCACGGCCGTAGGAGGTGAGGATGTCGTTCATGGGAAAAGTCTTGTCAGGTTTTTTCGAGGAATCGGGTGCAGAATAAGCAAACGGTAATCGTCGGCGGCGCGAATCATTTTAGCCATGAACTTTCCCGATCATCTTTTCTCCCTCTCTCTGACCTTGCTCGGCAACGGCTTGTTCCTGGCCGTGCTGGTGGGGGCCGTCTGGCTGGCGCCCTGGAAGCGACTGGCGGACTCGACCCAGCTCAATGTGTGGCTCGGCAGCATCGTCACCCTGTGTCTGGTGTGGAGCATGAAAGCCGGCATTCAGCCCGGGCTCAACCTGCATCTGCTGGGGGCCACCGCCCTGACGCTGATGTTTGGTCGCAGCCTGGCGGTAATCGGCTTGACCTTGGTATTGGCTGGGGTATCCATTAACACGGGGAGTGGTTGGGAGCACTTCGGCCTGACAGCGCTGATCTCCATTGCCTTCCCGGTGGTGACAGCGGAGGCACTGCGTGTGTTGGTAGATAAATATCTGCCGGCCAATTTTTTTATCTACATCTTCGTTGCCACCTTTTTCGGCGCTGCGCTCACGGTGGTGGCGACCGGCGGTTTGTCCACGCTGTTGTTGTGGGGGGCGGGTATCTACCCCTTGGCCAAACTGCTGGAAGACTACTTTCCCTACTACCTGCTACTGGGCTTTGCCGAAGCCTGGCTTAACGGCGCCGCGCTGACATTGATGGTGCTTTACCGGCCCCACTGGGTGGGCAGTTTCGACGACCGCCACTACCTGTGGGACAAGTAAGTACGCTGGTAGACACTTGGGTAGGTGCGTAGATAGGCCAGGTGGCGCAGCGCGCTTTTCTTCATATCTTGTAGCGGGCTACTACCTGTTGCATGGTTTCGGCCAAGCCCGCCAGTTCGGTGGCAGTCTCGGCGGTGGCCTGGGCGGCGGCGCTGTTTTCCTCCGACATCTGGGCGATTCTTTCCACCTGTTGGGCAATGTCGGTACTGGCTTGGCTTTGCTCGTGAATGGCATCGGAAATATCGCGCACCATCTCCACCGTCTGGCCTGAGCCTGCGCCGATCTCGGCGATGGCCTGGCTGGCGCCTTGGGCTTGCTGCACCCCTTCGTTAACCTGGGTTTCCACGGCATGAATGCCGTGCACGGCGGCCTGGGCACTGGCTTGCATTTCGGTGATGGTGTCGGCGATTTCCTGGGTGGACTGGGTGGTGCGTTCCGCCAGCTTGCGTACTTCGTCGGCGACCACGGCAAAGCCCCGGCCCTGGTCGCCGGCCCGGGCCGCCTCGATGGCGGCGTTGAGAGCCAGCAGGTTGGTCTGGTCGGCCACGTCCTTGATCACCGATACCACGTTGTTGATGCGTTCGGAGAGGTGCTCCAGGGCGGCAATCTGCCCCGAAGCGTTGCGTACTGTTGCGGCGATGCTGTTGATGTTGTCCACCGTGGCGCCGATGATGCCTTCCCCCTGGTGCGCCAGGTCGCCCGATGCGGCGGCGAGGGCATTGGTGTCCTTGGCGCGGTCGGCAACGTGGTTGATGCTGACGGTCATTTCTTCGACCGAGGCGGCCATGCTGGAGGACGCCTCACTCTGCTGGCCGGAGGCGATGGACATCTGCCCCGATGCCGTGGCCACTCGGCTTGCAGCTGAGCTGACGGCAACGGTGTGTTCGTTGATTTCCCGGAAACTAGCCTGCAGGCGACCGAGCAACTGGTCGAAGGCATTGGATGCACGGGCGATTTCGTCATTGCCCTTGGCGTTCTGGCGACGGGTGAAGTCCAGTTCCGTGGCGACCCCCACAAAGGTGGCCGCCATGTTGTTGAGGGAGCCCGTCACGTGGCGATAGATGAGCATGCCCAAGGTTAGGCAGGTGGCGATCACCACGACCAGGGTGATGATGACGGTGTTGCGGGCACTGTCGGCGGAGGCGTCGGCTTCCGTTTTCTGGATGTCGGCAAGCTGGTAGTTGTACTTCATGTGTTCGCCCAGATGGTTGGCCAGTGCATCAATCGTGGGCCGAATCTTTCCCAGTTCCACTTCTGCTTCATGCTCCTTGCCTTCCTTGGACAGGGCAATCACCCGCAAGCCGGCCGCCTGGAATTCATCGAAGAGCTTGAGCCCCTTGTCCAGCAGGGCCTTGTCCTTGTCGTCGGCAACCAGCGAGGCATATTGGGCCAGGGACTGCTTGCCCTGGGCGAGCCGCTCCAGAAAGTGTTTTTCGAACCCTGCCTTGGCTTCGGGGGCGGACACCAGCAGGGTGTTCATCATGGGCGGTCGCGCCCGCAGGAAGGCTTCGTTGGCGCTGGCCAGCAAGCGGACGCTGGGAATGACGTTCTCGGCGATTTCGTGGAGATTGCTCGACACGCCCTGGAGTTTGTACAAGGAAACTCCGCCGATCAGCAGCAGACCGACGATCATGCTGCCGAGCAAGGCAGCGATGCGTTGTGCGATGGTCATGGCTTCGTCTCCCCTGCGCCCGCTGGGCGCCGTACGTGCATGAATCAGTGCATCACAGCGTGTTCTTGCTCAAAAGCCTAGCAGTGGAACCGGGGATGTTCAACTTTTCGTTTGCCCGCCTCCCGGAGCGGGGGAAAAGGTTTCAGCCCAACAGTCCGTGGCAGAGCGCGCGGATGGCGATGCCGATACAGGCGCCCAAGGCCGCAGTGCGCCAGATGCCGGCGACCCGGCGGCCGGCGGAAATCAGCACGGCGATGCCCGGTACATCCAGAGGATTGATGAGGAAGCCGGCGTTGGCATTGAGGGCCGCGACTGAGAAGTGGCCTTCCTTGATCATCTCGCCCACCACACCCATCATGGCCGTGCCGCCAGCCAAATACTTGCTGAAGGTGGGCAGGACCAGGGCCGGGTCGATGGAGAGCAGGGTCAGGGCCGGCGTCAGCAGGCGGGTCAGCATGTCCACCGCACCGGCTTGGCGCAGGGCGGTGACCACTACCAGGGAAAGCACCAGCATGGGAATGGCGCCGATGGCGATCTTGAAAGCTTCGGCGCCGGCCCGGTTGATCACGTCCAGCACGCCCTTGGGGGTGTCGGCCACCGGGTGGTGCAGGGTTTCGTCGCTCAGGTGTTCTTCCGTGGAGAGGTGGCGCCCCAGCAGGTAGTAGGTGATGGTGGCTGCCGCCAGGCCGCCGACCAGGGAGAACAGCAGCACGCGGCCCATGTGCAGGCCCATGGCGCCCATGGGGAAGAGGGCGTTGGCCTGGGCCATGGCCATCACCATGGCCAGGGTGGCGGCCAGGTGGCGGTTGGAGGTGCCCCGTTGTTCCATCATGGTCAGGGTGGCCACGGGGGCGGCGAAGCTGACGAAGTTGATCTGCAGGGCGGCGAAGATGCCCAGGCCGGTGAGGCCAACGGGATGCAGCACCGGGGCCAGGCGGGCCACCAGCCAGTCGAGGATGCCCCGGGCTTCCAGCAGACGCATCAGGGACAGCATGACCACCATGATGGGCAGCAGTACGAAGAGGGAAAGCTCAATGGCCGAGCGGCCGGCCCGGAGCACGATGTCGATGAGGATGTCCATGGGGGTGAGGCTGTGATTGTTTTGCGGATGATAGCGGCAGCGCCTGCTCTATGGCGGGTGGCGCCGGGTTTGTCCGTGGAACTACGGAGGCGGGGAGGGCTCGCCGCTACCGGCCCTTTCCTTTTGGAAGGAAGGTACCCATCCCCCTGTTCCTTCCCCGAAGGGAAGGGAGGGTAATCAGAGGTCGGGCAGGTGGGTCAGGTTATGGCCGCCGATCCAGGTTTCCAGGCCGCCGTGGAGCCGCAAGTACTGCTCGAATTCCTTGGCCGGCAGGGGCTTGGCGAAATAGTAGCCCTGCATGTTGAGACAGCCCCGCTCCAGTAGGAACTCCATCTGGTCCAGGGTTTCCACCCCTTCGGCCACCACGTCCAGACCCAGGTCCCGGGCCATGGACAGGGTGGCCACGGCGATGGCCGTATCTTCCGGATCGCCGGGCAGGTCGCGGACGAAGGAGCGGTCCACCTTGAGGCGGGAAATGGGCAGGCGCTTGAGATAGCTGAGGGAGGAATAGCCGGTGCCGAAGTCGTCCAGGGCCAGGGTGAAGCCCATCTGCCGCAGGTCCTTGAGGCGCTGGATCAGGGCCTCGTCCGGTTCCATCAGGGTGCTCTCGGTCAGCTCCAGTTCCAGCATGCGGGGGTCGGCGCCGCTGGCGTCCAGGGCCCGCTGTACGGTGGAGACGAAGTCGGGCTTGAGGAACTGCAGGGCGGAAATGTTGGCGGACAGGCGGAAGGGGGGCAGGCCTTCCTTGTTCCAGCGCTGCTGCTGCTTGAAGGCTTCCTTCAGTACCCATTCGCCGATGGGCACGATCATGCCGGTTTCTTCCGCCACGGTGATGAAGCTGCCCGGCGCCAGCAGGCCCCGCTCGGGGTGCTGCCAACGGATCAGGGCTTCGGCGCCGCTGACGCGGCCGGTGTGGGGCTCTACCTGGGGCTGGTAGTGGAGGACGAATTCCTTGCGTTCCAGGGCGCGTCGCAGGGAGGCTTCGATGGAAAGCTTTTCCGAAGCGCGGGCGGTCATGTCCGGCACGAAGAACTGGAAGTTGTTGCGGCCTTGGGCCTTGGCACTGTACATGGCCACGTCGGCCTGTTGCAGCAGGCTGTCCATGTCCTGGCCATCGTTGGGGAAGAGGGCGATGCCGATGCTGATGGTGGGCCGCAGTTCGTGTTCGTCCAACTGGATCGGGGACGACAACACTTCCAGCATCTTGCGGGCCACGGCACCGGCTTCATCGGCGTGGCCGATACGTTCCAGCAGGACGACGAACTCGTCGCCGCCGAGGCGGGCCAGCAGGTCTTCGTCCCGCAGGCAGGTGGTCAGGCGTTGCGCCACGGTGGCCAGCAGGCGGTCGCCGATGGGGTGGCCGAGGGAATCGTTGACGTTCTTGAAGCGGTCCAGGTCGAGGAAGAGAACGGCCAGTTGTTCCTCATGGCGCTGGGCGGCGGACAGGGCGGCGCGGGCGCGGGTCAGCCAGTGACTGCGGTTGGGCAGGCCGGTGAGAATGTCGTAGTGGGCCAGGTAGTGCACGTGGGCTTCGGCGGTGCGCAGGGCGGTGACGTCCTGCAGGGTGCCCCGCAGGCGCAGCAGGCGGTTGTCCTGCCAGGTGCTTTCGATCTGCAGGTGCAGCACTTCCACGCCGGGGGCCGGATGCTTGGGCTTGGCGTCCAGAGTGCGACTGTCGGGGCCCTTGAGGGCGGCTTGCAGGGCTTGGTTCACCGCTTCCCGATCGCTTTCGCTGAAGAG
>Ga0318572_10000699_pt1 | contig 12808 bp, 10 predicted proteins | sample GRESIP089b5f20_FD_202528 | JGI IMG/M metagenome (GOLD analysis project Ga0318572, IMG submission 202528) | Tropical soil microbial communities from Luquillo Experimental Forest, Puerto Rico - GRE.SIPMG.089b5f20 | ecosystem: Environmental > Terrestrial > Soil > Tropical forest > Bulk soil...
CAAGGTACAACGACTGGTGACCTCGCCCTTCTGGAATATTTCCACCCTGGTCCGCAATCCCCCTCTGCCCCTGGCCGACGGCAGCCTGGCCCTGCCGGTGTATCACGAGTTCATCGCCAAGCGCCCTGAGTGGCTGCGAATGACGGCGAATGGCAGCCGCAACCAAGTACTCGACAAACAACGCATCGTCGCCGGCAAGCGCAGCCTGCAACCAGCCGTGGCCGTCCTCAACAGCCAGCAGGCCCTCATGCTATTGCGGGATGCTTCCGGCACCCACCGCATCCGCCAATCCCGCAGTGAGGATGGCGGCGCCCACTGGTCGCCGGTCAGCACCACTGAACTACCCAATCCGGACGCCGGTATCGCCCTGCTGCGCCTGGCCGATGGTCGCCTGCTGCTGGCCTACAACCCCCAGGAAGCCAACCGCACCCAACTGGCCCTGAGCCTGTCTGCCGACGAAGGCCAGAGCTGGAGCGGCCCCTATCTGGTGGAAAACGGCAGCGGCCAGGACGAGTTCTCCTACCCGGCCCTGCTGCAGGACGAGCGGGGCATCGTCCACCTGGCCTACACCTGGAAGCGGGAACACATTGCCCACCTCAGCTTCCACCCGGACTGGCTGCGCCAACTGCGGGGGATGCCCTGATGCCGGCCCTCTTCCACCTCTTGCTGCAAGCCTTGCTGGTCGCCACCGTTTGCTCCTGGCTGCTGCCCCGCCACTGGGTGTGGTGGGTGGCGCTGCCCGCCTTGCTATCCATGGTGCTGATGCCCACGGTGTCTCCCGCCATGGCCCTGCGCGGCCTGTGGGGCGACCCCAGCGTCACCGCGGTGCAGTTGCTGGCGCTGTCCCTCCTCGGTCGCAGCCCGGCGGCCCTCAACCGGGGCTGGGCCTGGCCCCTCGCGCTGGGCCTGCTGGGCGTGGCGTTCTACACCCTGGCCCTGGGCCTAGGCGACTTCGACCCCTACCGCCTGGGCTACCAACCCTGGGCCCTGCTGCCCATCCTAGCCCTGCCGGCGCTCTACGCCTGGTGGCGGGGCCAAGCCCTGGGCCTCTGGCTGCTCTCCATCGACCTGCTGGCCTGGGCCGCAGGACTACCCGAATCCCCCAATCTCTGGGACACTCTGCTTGATCCCCTGCTGGTCCTCGCCTGCCTGTTCCTGGCAGTGCGCAACGGCTGGCGCCGCCACACACAGACACCATGAGCCAAGACACCATCGATATCTCCGTCGTCATTCCCATCTACAACGAAGAGGAAAACCTGCCCGATCTGGTGAGCCGGGTGGAAGAAGCCCTGCGCCCCAGCGGCTTCACCTTTGAACTGATCTGCGTGGACGACGGCTCCAAGGACGACTCCGCCCGGGTACTGAAAAGCCTGGCAGCCCAACGCCCCTGGCTCAAGCCCCGCTACCTGATGCGCAACTACGGCCAGACCGCCGCCCTGCAAGCCGGTTTCGACGCGGTGCAGGGCCGCTACACGGTAACCCTGGACGGTGATCTGCAAAACGATCCCCTGGATATTCCCGAGCTGGTGCGCACCCTGGAAACCACCCCGGACATCAACATGATTTCCGGCTGGCGCAAGGACCGGCAGGACGCCGCCATCAATCGTAAGATTCCCTCGATGATCGCCAACCGCATCATCGCCAAGGTCACCGGCGTCAAGCTCCACGACTACGGCTGTGCCCTCAAGGCCTACCGGACCGACCTGGTGCAGCGCATCCGCCTCTACGGCGAACTGCACCGCTTCATCCCCGTGCTGGCAGCAGAAGCCGGAGCCAAGATCATGGAAGTGCCGGTGCGCCACCACGCCCGCACCAAGGGCGTGTCCAAGTACGGCATCGACCGCACCTTCCGGGTCATCCTCGACCTGCTGTTGATGAAGTTCATGCTGCGCTACCTGCACCGCCCCCTGCACTTCTTCGGCGGCACCGGCCTCTGGATGCTCACCCCGGGCCTGGGTATCTGCGCCTACCTGAGCCTGCTCAAGCTCTTCGGCGCCTCCATCGGCGGCCGCCCTCTGCTGCTGCTGGGCGCCATCCTGGTTCTCATGGGAGTGCAGTTGATCGGCCTCGGCCTGCTCGGCGAAATCCTGATCCGGGTCTATCACGAACCCCAGGGCCGGGACCAATACCGCCTGCGTCCGCCCCCGGAAAACTGATTCCACCCCGTCGGGCCTTTTCCAGGGGCCCGGCGCCCAAAAAACCGGGGGAGCAAAGAAGGGGCTAGGTATTGACGGCCCATCGGTGGCAGAATGCCCGAAAGTTCATTTCTATAACTTTCGTATAGCTGACATCGCCACCGTCATGTTGCCCCGCGCCCCTTCCCTGCTCTCCCGCCTGGTACTACTGCCGGTGCTGGTAGCCCTTTGCGGCCTGGGCCTGACGGAACTGGCCTACTGGCAGGAAAAAGACCGGCTGCTCTCCGACCACCACGAGCAAACCCTGGCCGCCGCCGCCACCGTGCGCGCCGCCCTGGAATCAGAACTCAACGCCACCCTGCACCTGGCCTCGGGCCTGGCCGCCTACGTGCGCGCCACCGACGGCCACCCCAACCCGGACCAGATCAACGCCATGCTCGACGCCCTCTATCAACAGGGCCGCTACATGCGCAACCTGGGGGTGGCGCCGGGCAACCGCATGACCTACATGCACCCGCTCAAGGGCAATGAAAAGGCCCTGGGCATCTACTATCCCGACCTGCCCAGCCAATGGCCCACCATCGCCCGGGCCATCGCCAGCGGCCAACCCAACCTGGCGGGGCCCATCCATCTGGTGCAAGGCGGCGAAGGCCTGATCTACCGGCTGCCCATCTTCCTCGCCGACGGCCACTACTGGGGCCTGATCAGCACGGTGATCGACGCTGAAAAGCTGCTGGCCAACACCTTGCCCGATCCGGAACAAAGCAATCTCAAGATGGCCCTGCGCGGCCGCGACGGCCTGGGCGCCGCCGGCGAAGTGTTCCGCGGTGCGCCCGAGCTGTTCACCGCCCGCTCGGCAGCGGTCATGGACATTGCCGTCTCCGGCGGCCACTGGCAATTGGCGGTGGACATGCCGGAAAAACCCGGCGCCACCCGACACCTGTTGCTGCTGCGCTTGTCCGGCTGGAGCGTCGCCCTCTTGCTGGCCTTCCTCGTCTGGCGCGAAGAACACAACCGGGCCCGGCAACAAGCCCTGGCCGCCCAGTTGCAAGCCCAGCACGAAAAGCTCCACGGCCTCTACGAACTGTCGCCTCTGGGCATTGCCCTCATGGACGAACAGGGCCGCTACCTGGAGGTCAACCGGGCCTTCAGCCGCATTACCGGCTATAGCGAAGCCGAGTTGAAATCCCTCAGCTTCCACGACATCACGCCGCCGGAATTCGCCACCGTCGACGCTCGACTAATGGAAACCCTGTCGACCCAGGGCCGCTTTGGTCCCGACGAAAAGGAATACCTGCGCAAGGACGGCACCCGCGTGCCCATCCAGCTCAGTTGCACTCTGATTCCCGGCGCTGACGGCGGACGTTACCTGGGCAGCATCGTGGAGGACATCAGCCAGCGAAAGTCCGCTGAAAACCAGATTCACCTGCTGGCCTTCTACGACCCCCTCACCACCCTGCCCAACCGACGCCTGCTGATGGACCGCCTGGGCCAGGCCCTAGCCGCCAGCAGCCGCAACCAGCAGTACGGCGCCCTGCTCTTCATCGACCTGGACCACTTCAAGACCCTCAACGACACCCGCGGCCACGACGTGGGCGACCGCCTGCTAAAGGCCGTGGCCCTGCGCCTGGGTACCAGCGTGCGCGAAGGCGACACCGTAGCCCGCCTAGGAGGCGACGAATTCGTCGTGATGCTGGAAGACCTGGGCCAGGACGAGAACACCGCCGCCAATCAGGCAGAAACCGTCGCCGAGAAAATCCGCAGCCTCATCAACGAGGCCTACCACCTGGAAGAAAACCTGCCCAGCTACCACGGCAGCGCCAGCATTGGCGTCTGCCTTTTCCGTGGCCATGAAAACTCGGTGGACACCCTGCTCAAGCAATCCGACGTGGCCCTCTACCAGGCCAAGGGCGCTGGTCGCAACGAAATCCGCTTCTACAACGGCACCATGCAGGCCAACCTGGACGTGCGCGCCAAGGTGGAAACCGGCCTGCGCAAGGCCCTGACCGACGACGAACTGGTGCTCTTCTACCAACCCCAGATCGACGCCGCCAAAGGACTCGTCGGTGCCGAAGCCCTGCTGCGCTGGCAGCCCAAGGACCAGGACATGGTGCCGCCGGACCGCTTCATTCCCGTGGCCGAAGATACGGGCCTGATCCTGCCCATCGGTCAATGGGTGCTGGAACAAGCCTGTCGCCAACTGACCCGCTGGCAGGCTCAGGCCGATACCGCCCACCTGCAACTGGCGGTGAACGTCAGCGCCCGCCAATTCCGTCAACCCGGTTTTGTTCCCCTCGTCGCCAAGACCCTGCGCGACTGCGGCACCCGGCCCACGGGTCTGAAGCTCGAGCTCACCGAAAGCCTGGTGCTGGACAACGTGGAAGATGCCATCGGCAAAATGCGGGCACTCAAAGAACTGGGCGTCACCTTCTCCCTGGACGACTTCGGTACCGGTTATTCATCCCTCGCCTACCTGCGCCGCTTGCCCCTGGACCAACTCAAGATCGACAAGTCCTTCGTGCACGACATCACCGACGAGGACGGGGAAGACAACACCGCCATCGTCAAAGCCATCATCAGCATGAGCCAGTCCCTGCACCTGCAGGTGATCGCCGAAGGCGTGGAAACCGAAATCCAACGCGACTTCCTCGCCCGCCACGGCTGCAACCACTACCAAGGCTATTTCTTCGGCCGGCCCATGCCCGGTGAAGCCTTTGAAGCGTTACTACACTGAATTTCACTGCTTACTTCAAGAAATGGCTGGCCCTTTAGCGCTCACGCCGGCCAAAATTTTCTTGATGAACCTTTCTGACAGTTGACTGTCGGACATGATTGCGCGGCTTCATCCTAGAACAACCATTTGAAGAATAGTGGTCATTCGGTCGATCACTGTTCCGCATCGCATGCTTCCACTCACCGTGCAGTTCCTGTCCAGGCTTGCAACTGTCTTGCCCCGTCGGACCACTCTGAGGTTAATGCCATGTTTGCACAGTTTCCGATACCTTTTGAAATTGACGCTTTTGCTCGCGTTGCCTTGCTGCTGATTGCCTCCATCAGCAGCGCAGAAATATGCCAGCGTTGGCTGCGACTACCGCGGCTGATTGGCTACGTGATAGCCGGATTAGTCCTGGGCCCCTCGGTCCTGGCATGGGTACCGCAAAGCATCACCGGTGATCTGCGTCCATTGTTACTGCTCGGACTCGGTCTGCTTTTGTTCGAACTGGGCAGCCGTGTCGATCTACGCTGGCTGCGCCATAACCCGATGCTGATTGTCAGCAGCCTAGTTGAAAGCGCCGTCACCTTTGCCGCGATCTACATATTCCTTGGCTGGTTCGAACTCGTCACAGCCACCCGGGTCACTGTTGCAGCTATCGCCGTATCGACCAGTCCATCAGTAGTGATGCGAATTGTTGCCGAAAACAACGCACGTGGTCAGATGACGAACCGCCTGATGCTGATGACGGCATTGAACAGCCTCTATGCCATCTTGTTGCTCAAGATCGGCGTAGGTCTGGTGCACTTCGACAGAAATGCGAATCTGGTACAGGTGATTGGACATCCCGTCTACATCGTTCTGGGTTCTCTTCTCCTCGCCACCGCATTGGCCTATGGCATGCACCTGACGCGACTTTCTCTTTTGAAACGAGAGAGCGAACGGTTTACGCTGGTAATTGCAGTTGTTCTGCTCGGGGCCACGTTGGCTGACCGCCTTGGCCTGTCTGTTCCGATGTCTCTTCTGTGCGGAGGCATGATCCTGCGTTCCTTATCTCAGCGCCTCCATCTTTTCCCTGAACATTTCGGTGCGGCAGGCGCCTTGCTGGTCATCATTCTGTTTACGCTAACCGGGGTTGCTCTCGATCCTCGCCATATCCTCGCTGGCGGCTTGATGTCCATTGGCCTGCTGTTAATCCGCGGTCTAGCAAAATATTTCGGGGCTTATGCCGCTGCAGGCTATGGAGGCCTCGTACCAAAAAAAGCGCCCTGGCTTGGTTTAGCGCTACTCCCAATGTCGAGCCTTGCCGTATTGCAAGCCTACGATGTCGCTGGGCTCTATATCGATTTTGGTGATGACGTTCTCTCCATCATATTGGGCGCCGTATTGATCATGGAATTGTTGGGACCGATTGCAACCCAGATCGCATTGCGCAAAAGCGGTGAAGCCTTGCTGAATCCTGGCGAAAGAGAGGTCTGAAATGGTACTTGATAGTTTCAAATCGTCGCGACCATTGTCACTCGGTGTAGAACTTGAATTGCAGATACTGGATAGCAATGATTACGCGCTGACGCCCATGGCCGACGATCTGTTGTACTGGGTTGGGCGCCATCAGGGACATCCGGGCAATATCGTTCCCGAGATCACCCAAGGCATGATCGAGATCAGTACGGGTATCCATGCCACGCATCACACACTGAATGCCGAACTGGGTGAAATTCGCGACTTTCTTTGCCGCGGTGGACGCGAACTGAATCTATCCCTTTCCGGCGGCGGTACCCATGCGTTTCAACATTGGGGAGAAACGCGAATTTTCGACAAGGAAAGGTTTCACCGGATTTCTGATCTTTATGGCTACCTGGCTAAACAATTCACCATTTTTGGTCAACATATCCATATCGGCTGCCCTTCACCCGACGAGGCCCTCTTCCTGCTTCATTCGCTGTCCCGCTACATTCCGCACATGATCGCGCTATCCGGTGCCTCACCCTACGTACATGGCTACGATACCGGATTCGCATCCGCGAGGCTGAACTCCGTTTTTGCTTTTCCCTTGAGTGGACGCGCACCGATGGTCTCAAGCTGGGAGGAATTCGGCGACTACTTCGAGAAAATGACCCATACCGGCGTGGTGAGCGGTATGAAGGATTTCTACTGGGATATCCGGCCCAAGCCGGAATTTGGCACCATCGAAATCCGTGTCTGCGACACGCCGTTGACAGTCGGCCATGCCGCCGACCTGGCCGCCTATCTTCAGGCGCTGTGCCGCTACCTGATGATAGAGCGGCCAATTATTCCTGCCGAAGACGATTACCTTGTGTATACCTTCAACCGCTTTCAGGCTTGTCGTTTCGGTACCGATGGCATCCTGGTTGACCCGAAAAGCGGGGAACACCGCAACTTGCGCGATGACATTCTGCACACATTGGCATGTATCGAACAGCATGCCATCGAACTGGATGCCGATGCATCCTGCACTCGTATCAAAAAACGCGTAGTGCAAGGGGAAAGTGATGCCACGTGGTGTCGGACCCGTTTCGCAGAACTAGGGTCGGTTGCTGAAATGATGCGAGCACAGGCAGTACTCTGGCAGGAGTCATGAAAAACCATGGTCCGTTCGCTACGCATCGGGCTATCGCCCAGGCTGATGCACCGGGTTCCGTCTGAGCTGGGTTTTCGCAACAAAAAACTGCAGTATCTGGAACAGTCCATCGCCCACTGGGTAATGGCCCACGGCGCCCTGGCTTTCATGGTGCCGACACTGATCGAGCACGGCGAAGTCGAGCGGAAAGCGATCCGCATCAGCGATTATGTGCGTGAACTGGATGCTCTCATTCTTCAGGGTGGCGCTGATGTTGCACCGGCATCCTACGGCGCAGAGGCATTGCGACCGGAATGGTCTGGCGATCGCGTACGTGACCTTTACGAAATCGAACTTTTCTGGGAATTCATGATCCAGGGCAAGCCCGTGCTGGGCATCTGTCGCGGATGTCAGTTGATCAATGTTGCCCTTGGCGGCACCCTCTGGCAGGACTTACCGACGCAGACTGACAGCATTGTTCGGCACAATGATTCATCCCTCTACGACCAATTGCTGCATCAGATCAATTTCGAAGCCAATGCAAGCTTGCGAGCAATGTACGGTGGCATCGACGGTGGTCTGGTAACCAGCATTCACCATCAGGCAGTCCGCGATCTGGGTAAGGATTTGACAATCGAAGCCCGCTCGGTTGGTGACGGCCTCATTGAAGCCATTCGCTGGCGCGGAAAAGGATTCGTGCTTGGTGTGCAATGGCACCCGGAATTCCACTCGCAACAGGATTCCCGCTTGCTCCCGCGTGAACCGTTGCTTGAGGACTTTCTCAAGGCTGCTGCTGCAAGGGCTGGCGAACCGCAATCCAACGCCTGATTGCTACCCGAAACGGATGTACGCCTTGCACCGCCTCCGTTGCATGAACGGCTCCTGCCAACGGATAACCTGTCAAGCATCGAACAACCTTCCCTGTAGTCTTTTTCCTACCCCCCAACCTGACGAATTAACCCCTTCCTCATTGCCACGAAGGAAAGCTTTTCTGTCATTCTTTGCCCCATGCGCAAAGCATCAATCCGTATCGCTGCAAGCCTGCTCCTCGTCGCCCTGGTTTTTTACTTCGCCGACCCGCCGCGGGTGCTCCGTTCCCTTGGTCACACTGATCCGGTCTGGCTCGCCGCCGGTTTTTCCAGTGCCGTCACGGCCTCGCTACTCTCGGCCCTGCGCTGGCGTGCCATCGCCCGCTGGTTGGGGCTGACAGCAGCCACACCCGGTGTTCTGCGGGCTTACTGGCAGGGCATTACTGCCAATACGGTGTTACCTGGTGGCCACCTAGGGGGCGATGCCCTGCGGGTGCTGCATCTGCAACAGGCCGGAAATTCATTGATTCCTGCCACGACCAGTGTGGCCCTGGATCGCTTTTCGGGCCTGTGGATGCTGACGGTGCTATCCCTTGCCGCCAGTGCCGCCGCCCTGGGCCTGCTGCCCGCTGGTTATCTGCCCCGGTCGGAAATTCTCGCCTTACTGACGCTGGTCGCCCTCATTGCACCTTGGCTGCTGTGGCAGTTCTCCGCCGTGCTCCAGCGTTGGTTGCCGAAGAAGATTGCCAACCTGCTCGACATTCTCCACGGCCGGCCCCACGGCACCCGGCTCTACTGGCAGCAGATGTTCTGGTCAGCCGGTGTGCAGGTGTTTTCGGTGTTGGCCTATGCCTTGGGCGGTAAGGCCGTGGGTCTGGACCTGCCTTTCGATTTGTTCCTGGTGGCTGCCGGCCCGGTTTTCATTCTCGCTGCCGTACCCCTCAGCGTGGGCGGTTGGGGTACCCGCGAGGCCGCTTCGGCCCTGGTGCTGGGCGCCCTCGGTGCGCCGAAGGAGCAGGCCGTGGCCGCTGCGGTACTCTATGGATTATTCGCCGCCCTGCAAGGTTTGCTGGGGGCCGGCACCCTGATCAACTGGAAGCGCCGCCCTTCCCCGTAAAAGGAGAAAACACCATGCTCGACAAGCCAGTTCCCGATTTCACCGCCCCGGTCACCGGCGCAGAATCAGTCTCACTCTCTGCCCTGAAAGGCAAAAAGGTCGTGCTCTACTTCTACCCGAAGGACAGTACTCCGGGCTGTACCACCGAAGCCCAGCAGTTCCGCGATCTTCACGGCGACTACCTCAAGGCCGGTGCCGTCATCTACGGCATTTCCCGCGACAGCCTCAAATCCCACGAGAATTTCCGCGCCAAGCAGAACCTGCCTTTCGACCTGATCTCCGATGCAGACGAAGCCCTGTGCTCGCTGTTCAGCGTCATCAAGATGAAAAACATGTACGGCAAACAGGTGCGCGGCATCGAGCGCAGCACCTTCCTGATTGACGGCAAGGGGGTACTCCGCCAGGAATGGCGCGGCGTCAAAGCCGACGGTCACGCCGCTGCCGTGCTGGATGCCGTAAAAGCCATCTAAGCCCCGTAAAGACGCCTCGCCCACAGAATTCACCCCACCCCAGGAGTCCTGATGAACGCCAAGCGCAGCCCCACCAGCATTGCCAGTGCCAAGCCCAGTGCCAAGGCCGCCCCGAAGACTTCCCCCAAAGCTGCCGCCAAACCCGCCAGCAAGAGCGCGGCAAAAGTGACCAAGCTGTTCGTTCTCGACACCAATGTGCTGATGCATGACCCGGTCAGCCTGTTCCGCTTTGAAGAGCACGATCTTTACGTGCCGATCATGACCCTGGAGGAACTGGACAACAACAAGAAGGGCATGACGGAAGTGGCCCGCAATGCCCGCCAGGCCAGCCGCATGATGGACGAGATCGTCAGCGGTTCGGAACATGCCATCAGCGAAGGCATCGAGCTGACCGGCCCTTCCCGGGGCCAGGCCACCGGCCGCCTGTATTTGCAGGCCGAAGCCATCAGCGCCGAGTTGCCCACGTCCCTGCCCACCGGCAAGGGCGACAACCACATTCTTGCGGTGGTGATGTACCTGCACCAGAAGAGCCCCAAGCGGGAAGTGATTCTGGTGTCGAAGGACATCAACATGCGCATCAAGGCCCGTGCCCTCGGCCTCGACGCGCAGGACTACTTCAACGACAAGGTGTTGGAAGACACCGACCTGCTCTACACCGGCACCCTGGCCCTGCCTCAGAACTTTTGGGATACCCATGGCAAGGACATGAAGTCCTGGAAGCAGGAGAGCAAGACCCTCTACGAAGTGAAGGGCCCTCTCTGTCCCGACCTGCTGGTAAACGAGTTTGTCTATCTCGAAGAAGGCGGCGACAAGCCCTTCACCGCCATCGTACGGGAAGGCCGGGGCCGCAGCGCCGTGCTGTCCACCCTGGTGGATTACAGCCACACCAAGAACGCCGTGTGGGGCATTACCGCCCGCAACCGGGAACAGAATTTCGCTCTCAACCTGCTGATGGACCCGGAGATCGACTTCGTCACCCTGCTCGGCCAGGCCGGTACCGGCAAGACTCTGCTGACCCTGGCCTCGGCCCTGACCCAAGCCCTGGAACACAAGCGTTACAGCGAAATCATCATCACCCGGGTCACCGTGCCCGTGGGTGAGGACATCGGTTTCCTGCCCGGTACCGAAGAGGAAAAGATGACCCCCTGGATGGGCGCCATCGAGGACAACCTGGACGTGCTCAACCGCCCCCATGACGAACCTGCTCCCGGCGAGAAAAGCGGCGGCAACAGCAACTACGGCGGCGACTGGGGCCGCGCAGCCACCATGGATTTGATTCGTAGCCGGATCAAGATCAAGTCCCTCAACTTCATGCGGGGCCGCACCTTCCTCAACAAGTTCCTCATCATCGACGAGGCGCAGAACCTGACGCCCAAGCAGATGAAGACCCTGGTCACCCGCGCCGGTCCCGGTACCAAGGTGGTCTGTCTGGGCAACATCGCCCAGATCGACACCCCCTACCTGACCGAAGGCAGCTCTGGCCTCACCTATGTGGTTGACCGTTTCAAGGGCTGGCCCCACTCCGGCCACATCACCCTGCAACGGGGCGAACGTTCGCGCCTGGCCGACCACGCGGCGGAAGTGCTCTAAGCTTCGTCGTTACGCCCATCGGAAGGCCTCTGCGGAGGCCTTCTTTTTTGCACCGGAAGGAAACCCATGGACCCCGTTATCGTGATCGCCCACACCCAGGCCGCCGCCGGACACATCGACACCATCCGCGAGGCGCTGCTGGCCCTGGTGGCCCCCACCCGACAGGAAGCCGGCTGCCTGCGCTACGACCTGCACCAGGACCGGGCCGACCCCAGCCATTTCTTCTTTCACGAAATCTGGGCCAGCGACGAGGCCCTCAACACCCACCTGGCTTCGCCCCACATCCAGGCCTACCGACAGATCGCCGAAGGCAAGGTGGCCCACCGGGACATCCGGCGCTTGCAGGCTTTGGAACCGACCTGACGGACTGCTCTGCTCGTGAGGGACTGCTCGCCCAATGGTGGCGGCCAAGGCGGCTACCGCTCGTTTGCTGAAGACGAACTAGGCATCGCCTCCATGCCGTTCTGCCAGCTTGCGGAATAGGGTACGCGGGCTAAGGCCCAGCACCTGGGCCAGGGCCTTGCGGTCACCGTCGAAGCACTGTTCGACCCAGTCCAGATACCGCTGCTCCAACTCCGCCAGAGGCACCGGTGTTGAGAGATGGAAGCCTTCTGCCTCAGCAACGCTTGGTGCTGCCAAGGCCAATGCCGGCACGGCATCCGACGGCAGCAGATGCTCGGGCAATATCTCGCTGCCATCGGCGAGGATGCAGGCTCGCTCGATGAGGTTGCGCAACTGCCGCACATTGCCCGGATAGTCAAGGGACTGGAGCAGGGCCACGGCAGCCGCCGACAGCCGCAACAGTCGCTCGCCAGCGGACCGTTGCAGGAAAGACTCCGCAAGCAGGGGAATGTCCTCCCGCCGCTCGGCCAGGGAAGGCACGTGGATGGGAAAGACTTCGATGCGATGGTAGAGGTCGCGGCGGAAGCGCTCCTCCTCCACCATAGTGGCCAGATTGCGATGGGTGGCACAGACCAGGCGGAAGTCCGCCCGCAGGGTGTCGATGCCGCCAACGCGCCGGTAGGTGCCGGTTTCCAGCAGGCGCAGCAGCTTCACCTGCAAGGGCAGCGGCACGTCGCCGATTTCGTCGAGGAACAGGGTACCGCCACTGGCGGCCTCCACCAGACCGGTCTTGCGATGATTGGCGCCGGTGAAGGCGCCCTTCTCGTAGCCGAACAATTCACTTTCGAACAGGGTCTCGGTCAGGCTGGAGCAATCCACCGCCACAAAGGGGCGGGAAGCCCGCTTGCTGGCCTCGTGGATCAGTCGCGCCACCCGTTCCTTGCCGGTACCCGTTTCCCCCAGCAGCAGGGTTGCCGCCCCCGTGGGCGCCACCCGCATGATCTGGGCGAGCATGCGGTTGAAACCGGCGGAGCGGCCCACCATGCTTGCC
>Ga0318572_10000702_pt1 | contig 12794 bp, 11 predicted proteins | sample GRESIP089b5f20_FD_202528 | JGI IMG/M metagenome (GOLD analysis project Ga0318572, IMG submission 202528) | Tropical soil microbial communities from Luquillo Experimental Forest, Puerto Rico - GRE.SIPMG.089b5f20 | ecosystem: Environmental > Terrestrial > Soil > Tropical forest > Bulk soil...
AAAATCGAAATTGGCAGTGTGGCCAATGCCTTGCTGGGTGCCAGCATATTGCCGACGATGGCGCCAATGGCGTAAACCACCACTGAATTGGCACCAGCCAGGGCCTGGGCCAGGGTGAGGCGCAGCAGATTGCTGCGCGCATGCGGAGGATGCATGTGCTCCGTCTGGATTGGACAGGCTGCTTGGTGGGTTTCAGACATGCGGTGCGGCTCCGTCAAAAATCAGGGGCAGGTGGAACTACCATGCCAGCTTTGCTGGCCATGGCAGTTCCGCAGGCTTCCGTTTTAGTTACGGCCTGCCATCACGCCGCCATCAACATCCCAGTTGGCACCAGTCACCCAGCCAGCCCGTTCGGACAGCAGGAAAACGATGACCTCAGCGACATCCTGCGGGGTGCCGACACGGCCAATCGGATGGAAGGCATTGAAGCCTTGCAGTGCACCGTGAACCTCTTCTTTAGGGATGAAGCCCTCATAGATCGGGGTTTGCACCACCGCAGGGGATACGGCATTCACCCGGATATGGCTGGGGGCCAGTTCCATTGCCAGATGCTGGGTCAGCGCATGCAGACCAGCCTTGGCCATGGAGTAGGCCGAGGAAGGGGTGGCGGCAATGGCCTGTTTGGCCCACATGGAGCCGATATTCACGATCGCACCCGGGCGCTGGCGTGCTACCAGGTTGGCAGCCACTTTTTGCGTAATGAAGAAGAAGGCCTTGTTCAGCTTCATGTACTGTTCGTAGTCAGCCAGTTGATGCTCAAGGAATGCCTTGGGGAAGAACACCCCAGCTGCATTGACCAGCAGGTCGATGTCAGCATGGTGTGCATCAATCTCTTTCAGTAGCGCAGCCAGGCCATCATCGCTGGCAAGGTCTGCCGTCAGTGCCCATGTCTGACCCAAGGCGGAAAGCTCCTGGCGGGCTGCTTCTGTTTTTTCCGGGCGGTTGCCCACGATGACCACACTGCCACCCGCGTCCAGTACCATGCGTGCCGTCTGCAGCCCCATGCCGCTGCTGCCACCGACGACCAGTAGTTTCTTGCCTGCGAATTCCTTGCTCATTGCCATACCTTATCCAGATAAAAGAAAAACCATTGCACTTGATTACGCTGTGGCAGGGGCGGAATTGCCTGCCTGCCCTGCAGTGGATTCAAGTGCTTGTCGGATGGTATTTTTTTCTATTTGGCAGGTCGGCACAAACGAGATAATGTGTCGATTATTGATAGAAATTCTTTAGCGCAATGAAAGCACCTGTCCACCTGAATGCCCTGCGTGCCTTTGAAGCCAGTGCACGGCATCAAAGTTTTTCTGCGGCAGCGGAAGAGTTGAATGTCACCCCGGCCGCCGTGGGCCAGCTGGTTCGCACCCTGGAGGACTGGCTGGGCAGCCCCTTGTTTCACCGCGGTAATAGCGGACGTTCCCGGCTGCAGCTGACGGATGCGGCCTTGCGTGCCTTGCCTGACATACGTGCGGGCTTCGACCGCCTGGCTTTGGGACTGGAGATTCTGCGCGAAGGCTCGGCCAGTGGTGTGCTTACGGTGACAGTCAGCCCCGCATTTGCCGCCAAATGGCTACTACCCAGAATTGAAGGTTTTCAGCTGAAATGTCCGGAGACAGATGTCCGGCTGGATACCAGCCTGAAGCCGGTGGACTTTTACGCGCAGCGTATCGATATCGGAGTGCGCTATGGCAATGGCCATTGGCAGGGGCTGCTGGCAGAGAAACTGATGGATGAAGAGGTATTCCCGGTTTGTTCACCCGTATTGCTGGAGCGCCATGGCAGTGAATTTGGTGCCGCCGAGCTAGCTGCAGAAACGCTATTGCACGACTTGTCCATGGACGAGCGTGCTGGTTTCCCCTCCTGGGAGAGCTGGGTCATGCATGCCGGTATAGACGGGGTGGCTACCCGCCGTGGCATGAAGATCAACAACTCGGCTGCGGTACTGCAAGCCGCCATTGATGGCCATGGTGTTGCGCTGGCACGCAGCGTGATGGCGCGTGATGACCTGGCGGCAGGGAGGCTGGTGCGGCTGTTTCCTGCTATCGAGTTTCCCTCGCCGCTAGCCTACTTCGTGGTGTTCCGCCCCGATTGTGCTGACCTGCCCAAGCTGCAAGCCTTTCGCCAGTGGTTGCAACAAGAAGCAGGGCTGCAGAGCGAAAGCTGACGCTGGCACGATAAGTAAAACGCTATGGGTATGGTAGCCACTATTGAAGGCTCTCCGTGCCAGATGCCATCGTGGTGGCTGGCATTCATCCTTCTTCCACTCCTCGCCCTAGCTTGCGGCCCATTTCCTGGGCCAATTCAAGCAATCCGGCAATATAAGCGACAGTCTCTTCCCCGCGACGCATGCCGAGATTGATGCTTTTATTGATTCCGTCCTTACCCAGCCGCATGGCACGTAACGGCAAGCCTGCCCCTTCTTCATTCACCAGCCAGTCCGGCAGTACTGATACACCTCTCCCTGCAGCGACAAGCTGCAGCATCAGGTCAGTGGCTTCTGCTGTCCGGTGGGTTTTGGGGCGGCAGTGGGCCGGTACCAGAAAGCGCGTAAAGATATCGAGCCGTTCAATGCTGACCGGTACGGTAATCAGCTCCTCATCCAGCAAGTCGTGCGGCTCAATATAGGTTTGGTTCGCCAAACGATGCGCCTCATGGACGACCAGCACCAACTCATAGTCGATAACTGGAAGAAAGAAGAGTTCTGGCAAATCAATCGGGTCTGGTGTGATCAATACATCAATCTCATGACCCAACAAGGCGGCCACGCCATCGAAGCGGAAGGCTGTCCGCACGTCAAAGTCGACATCCGGCCAGGCGGCCAGATAGTGGGGTGTCAGGCGGGATAGCCACTTCTGGCAGGGGTGGCACTCCATTCCAACGCGCAATGCCCCGCGTCGTCCTTGGGCAAAATCCAGCAATACCCGTTCGGCATGTTCGATTTGCGGCAAGACACGCTGTGCCAGTGCCAGCAGGTAGTTTCCGGCTTGGGTAAAACGCAGGCTGCGCCCGTTTTTTGTCCAGATCTTGATGCCATGGCGTTCCTCAACGCGCCGGATCGTGTGGGACAGCGCGGATTGCGTGACATTAAGTCTATCCGCTGCAGCGGTCACGCTGCCCAGGCGGTCTACTTCCTGCAGGATGGCAAGTAGCTGGCTATCAATCATTCATGACTCCATGTCATTGTTTGATGAAAACATACCATTATTTCTCATGAAATAGCACTGCTATTCTCAGTCACAACAAAACCAAACCACGCCTGGTGGCGTATTTAAGAAAGTGACTGTGATGGCTTACTCCGCAGCAGCAGGTGCTGAAAATCCGACAAGTATTTTTGATGAGGTCATCGACCGCGAGCACGCCAACTCGATGAAGTGGTCCATTCCCCACAAGCTGCTTACCGCTGCCCAGTGTGTGGCGAAGCCCCTGCCGATGTGGGTTGCTGATACTGATTTCAAAGCACCGCGCCCAGTACTGGATGCCCTGCATGAGGCGGTTGAGCACGGTGTATTTGGTTATCCGGGTGGTGCGCCTGATAGCTACGTCGACGCAGTCGTTGGCTGGCAGTCCAAACGCTTTGGCTGGGAAGTGGAAAAGGAATGGGTGATCCAGACTTCCGGCATTATCACCACCCTGAAAACTGCGGTACAAGCATTCTCCGCAGCTGGTGATTCCGTCCTGATTCAGCCCCCGGTCTACGCCCACTTCCACAATGATGTATTGATGAACGGGCGGCATCTGGCACTGGCACCGCTGGAGCGTACTGCAGAGGGTTACCGCTTCAATGCCACTATTTTTGAAGCTGCGATCCAAGCCAATACCAAGCTGTTCATCCTGAGTAATCCGCACAACCCGACTGGGAATGTCTGGACGGAAGATGAATTGCGGACCATGGGTGAAATCTGCCTGCGCCATGGCGTACTGGTGATTTCTGATGAAATCCATCAGGACCTCATTATCAATCCAGCCAAAAAGCACATTCCCTTTGCCTCGCTGAGCGATGCCTTTGCCCAGCACAGCATTACCTGCACCGCACCGAGCAAGACCTTCAACCTGCCCGGCCTGCAAAGTGCCAATGTCTTCATTCCCAATCGCCGACTGCGCGAAGAGCTGCTGCGCCAGTACGACCGCAATATGTTCCCGCTGGTCAATACCCTGGGCATGGTGGCTGCCGAAGCTGCTTATACCCATGGCGAGGCCTGGCTGGAAGACATGCTGACCTACTTGCGCAGGAACCACACGCACTTTGCCAATGAGGTTAACCGGCTCAGTGACAAGGTACGTGTGCTCCCTGCCGATTCACTTTATCTGGCCTGGATGGATTGTCGTGGACTGGGGCTGGATGCCGAGACACTGAATGATTTCATGCTGACCCGCGCCAAGCTCTGGCTGGACAAGGGACAGAAATTCGGGCTTGAAGGACACGGCTATATGCGGGTGAACCTTGGTTGCCCGCGTGCCACGGTGGATGAAGCCATTCGCCGCCTGGCACAGGTGCTGGCCTGACCATCTTGCTGTCACCGGAAATCAATCTGTCCCGTGTTCAAAACATTTTCATCGGTACGGGACAGAACACAACGTGATGGCCAACTGCTGTTTTCCATCAGTCATTGTTGATGGTGAAGCTAAGGCCTCGCGTCCCCAGGCTGTCCGGGCAATAAACCATAAACAAGCCGGCGGCTCTAGTTACAAAGGAGAAACAAATGAAACTGCAGCAACTGATTTTCACTGGTGTGCTTTGCCTGTCATCTACCTTGGCCACGGCCACTGACCTGCTGGAAGCCGTCAAGGCAAATGGTGTGCTAAAGGTGGGCATGGAAGGGACTTATCCTCCGTTCGGGTATCGCAATGACAAGGGTGAGCTGACTGGCTACGACGTGGATGTTGCCACCGCGCTGGCAGCCAAAATGGGCTTGAAGGTGGAGTTTGTCACCGGCGACTTCAGTGGCCTGATCGGTGGCCTGCAGGCCGGCAAGTTCGATGTGATTGCCAATCAGATTGAAATCAGCCCCAAACGCAAGGAGTCGTTGGCCTTCACCCAGCCCTATGCTTACTCTGCCTTGCAGCTTATCCAGCGCAAGTCCGACAAGAATAACTACAAGTCCCTGGCCGACATGAACGGTAAAAGTCTCGCCGTCACCCTGGGCAGCAACTATGTCGAATATGCCAAGACCTTTCCCGGCGTAGTGGTTAAAACCTACCCCGGTACGGCTGAATACATGCGCGACCTGATGCAGGAACGGGTGGATGCCGCCATCAACGACAGGCTGATCCTGCCATACCTGATCAAGACCTCGAACCTGCCGCTGCGTCCTGGTGCATTGCTGTCAGGCCATGAGCTGGAAATCGGCATTCCTTTCAAGAAGGGCAACCCGCAATTTGAAGTTGCCATCAACAGTGCAATGAACAGCCTGCGCAAGGATGGAACGTTGAAGAAAATTTCGCTCAAGTGGTTCAACAGCGACGTAACCCAGCCGCTGAAGTAACACCCGAGTCGAGGATGTTTTTGGCCTGAAGGCATGGCTGGATAACCGCGGTGCGAGCAAGCGGCAGGGTATTGGTTGCCGTGCGTTTGCTGTAGCGGGAGCTTGCCATGCCTGTTGTTTACCAGACTAGCAAGAGTTGATGCGATGAATACCGTTGAATTACTTTCCATGTCAGCACCCCGCCTGGCCATGGGTGCATTGATCACTGTGAAATTTGCCGTTGCTGCCATGGTATTTGGTTTGTTGCTTGGAGCCGTGGTGGCTGTCATGAGCATCAGTACCGGCCGATTGTTGCCAGCCTGCGCCCGGGCCTATGTCAGCGTGATGCGTGGTACGCCACTGCTGGTACAGATGTTTGTGGTGTATTACGGCCTGCCTGATCTGGGAATTTCGCTGGATCCGACCGCTGCCGGAATCCTGACTCTGACCCTGAATGCAGGTGCCTATCTTTCTGAAAGCATGCGCGGTGCCATTCTGGGAGTGGGGAGAGGGCAGTGGAGTGCCGCCCATAGCCTGGGGCTCAGCCACTACCAGACCCTGCGTTATATCGTTGGCCCACAGGCCCTGCGTCTGGCCGTACCAAGCCTGGGCAATACGTTGATCAGCCTGGTAAAGGATACCTCGCTGGTATCGGTTATTACCGTGACCGAACTGCTGCGCTCATCCCAGGAAATCATTGCCGCTACTTACCAGCCATTGCCACTGTATCTCGCAGCTGCACTGATTTACTGGGTACTCAGCACCGTGCTCTCCGCGGTACAGCACCATGTGGAAGGCAGGCTTACCCTGCAAACCCGTTGATGCGACATGCCTGATGGAAATGAAAGAGAAATAGTCATGATCAAACTGAACAAGGTTTCCAAGTGGTACGGCAATTTTCAGGTGCTGAGTGATTGCAGTACCGAGATCCAGAAGGGCGAGGTCGTTGTGGTGTGCGGCCCTTCCGGCTCGGGTAAGTCCACGCTGATTAAAACCATCAATGGCCTGGAGGCTTATCAGCACGGCGAAGTACATGTTGATGGTGTGCATGTTGGCCATTCACCCAAGGAGCTCGCTGCCTTGCGTGCACGGCTCAGCATGGTGTTTCAGCATTTCGAGCTGTTTCCACATCTGAGCATTCTGGACAATCTCACCCTGGCACAGACCAAGGTGCTGGGTAGAAGCCGCGCAGATGCAGAAGCAAAGGGGCTCAAGCTGCTGGCCCGCGTTGGGCTGAAGGAGCAGGCGGCAAAGTATCCAGGTCAGTTATCAGGAGGCCAGCAACAGCGAGTCGCGATTGCACGTGCGTTGTCCATGGACCCGAAGGCCATTCTGTTTGACGAACCCACGTCCGCATTGGATCCGGAAATGGTCAATGAAGTGCTGGACGTCATGGTGGAGCTGGCCAAAGAAGGCATGACGATGGTTTGTGTGACGCACGAAATGGGCTTTGCCCGCAAAGTGGCCAGCCGGGTCATCTTCATGGATAAGGGGAACATTGTGGAAGATCGCAGGAAAGAGGATTTCTTCAATAGTCCACATTCGGAGAGGGCGAAGGACTTTCTGGCCAAGATCATTCACTAGACATAGTCCATTCTGCATTTTTGTGAAAATCAGCCACACAAGAGCCATATTCTGACTGACAGCGTTGACCGAACTGCCGATATGACACCCTGCTGTCACGCAGGGTGTTTTTATTTCTGAGTAGAGGTGGAACACTAAGAGGTGAGACAGAAAATCCTGTCGAATACATGAGAAGATGCCGCGCGCACTTAAAAATTCTGGTCGAAATTAATCAGCCATTACGCAGTTTCTACCATTTTCCTTGGCGCGATAAAGTGCCTTATCGGCTCGGGTAAGCCAAGTATCGATCGACTCGTTGGCCTTTATTTGTGCAACGCCAAATGAGGCAGTAATCGTCAAAGGTCGAGGATGCTCTAGCAGAGGCGTACTCGTCAAATGGCCAAGTATGTTCTTGGCGAGACTCAGTGCAGAGGGTAATTCTGTCATTGGCAATACCAGCAAGAACTCTTCGCCTCCATAGCGCCCGAAAGTGTCGCCTAATCGTATTTGCGACTCAGTCCGTCGACTGAAAGCAACCAGTACCTGATCGCCCGAGGCATGCCCAAACTGGTCGTTGACCTGCTTGAACCGATCGATATCAATCAAAACGATGCTGCATGGATTACCATGGCGCCTAAAAAGATCTAGTTGTTGCTCCAGTTGAGCAACGATGAAATGCCGGTTGTACAGGTCAGTCAAACTGTCGTGACTGGCAGTAACACTGAGCTGTCTATTCAGCTCCTCAAGTTCATTGTTACGCATTTCCAGTTGTTGGGACATTCGTCGATTCAACACTAACTGTTTTGCACCCTCGACGAACTGCTGGTAAGCATCCCAGCCAAATTGGAGTGTGACCAGCAGCAGTATGGTTGCGCCAGTAGCCAGCTTGATATAGATCGGGTCGCCCAACCAGAAGTAATAGCAGATCGGGATTATTAGTACGCAGAAGGTAAAACCGAACGAGGTACGAAATGAAGGTGCCGTATTGACAATGCCTGCGGCGGAGACAGCAACCAATACCACCAAGATGGTCATATCGTGAACCACGGAAACAGGCTGCGCCACATGGAAGAAAATCACGGCAGATCCCCAGCACAACCCCTGCACGGAACGAAGCGTGACCTGCAAGTTGTGCCAAAAGGCTATCTGCTGGTTGGGGAGTGAGCGCTTTATCAGGCGCGAAGTCAGAACGAAGGTAATGGTATCTGGCAAAGTATTGATGATGATCCAGGCCAGCACGAGCTTCGCCGCCACAATTTCGTGTACTAGCCAGAAGACGAATCCTGTGCCTATCGGCGACAACATCGTCGCCTTGCGCGCGCGCTCAAACAGAGCAGTCAGGCAAATAGTGTCAACTTCCAATTGATCTTCCTGGGTGATGCTGACCGCTGGTTTCTTGTCCATTTTTGTTGATTCTTGCGATAACAGTCAGGAGTCTAATCGGTTATTCTCGTCCGGTACCAACACAAATCAACTAGGCAGCTGGACTCCATGAGGCTAACCGGGTGTTTTTGTCGTCCCAACTGAAGCAGCGCAAAGACGGTTCCTGCTTTGGGATCGACTCACACCACGTCAGCGAAAATGGCCACTACGGTCAAAGGTGGGACAGTCAGATGCAACAACTGGCATACGGCTGCGAATGGCAGCTTTTTTCTCCATTGCGTTGGAATGGCCGTAGTAATAAGCCGTGACTCACGGAAACGGGGGGAGGGGAGGGTGAGTGCGTCAGACAGAGAGTCTCTTTCTCAAAACCAGTATGCCCCCAAGGTTTCCTGAGCGCTGGAGACTGGACGTTCGTTCGGTGCTGCTCGTACGACTGGAGTGGCCGAAAGATGACCGGTCAATTAAATGTTACCGCAGGTGATCGGTTAGCATTTTCACAGAAGTAATCGACGCAAAATGGCCAGCCTAAGGATAGGCCGGCCATTTGTACTTGCAGCGACGATGCATCCAAGTGGGGTGTGTATTCTGGCAGCGTCAACCTGCCTTAAACCTGCGCCATCCCGCCATCGACGAAAAGCTCGATGCCGTTGATGAAACTGGCTGAATCCGTGGCCAGGAAGGCCACGGCCTTGCCAATCTCCTGAGGCTCGCCCAGGCGACCGAGCGGTACTTGGGACGCCAGATAATCGAACAGCCCCTGACGGCTCGCATCATCAACCAAGCCACCAAGCCCTGGAGTACGAATCGGCCCGGGGCTCACCACATTCACCCTGATTTGACGATCCTTGAGGTCCAGGGCCCAGGAGCGAGCAAAGTTGCGTACTGCGGCTTTGCTGGCGCTATACACACTGAAATTGGCTGTGCCCTGGATCGACACGGTTGAGGCAGTCAGGATGATGGAAGCACCGTCCACCAGCAGTGGAAGTGCCTTTTGTACCGTAAACAGGACACCACGAACATTGGTGCCGAAGATCCGATCAAAGTGCTCTTCCGTGATGGCACCCAGTGGCATCATGTCGCCTCCTCCCGCGTTGGCGAACAAGATATCGAGATGGCCAGCTTCTTTGGCGATTTGTGCAAAGACCCGATCCAGATCGGTCAAAACCGACGCATCTGCCTGGATGCCGGTAACCGTGGAGCCGATGACGGCAACTGCTGCATCCAGTTCAACCTGGCGGCGACCGGTGATAAAGACCCGCGCACCTTGAGCGACCAACTCCTGTGCGGTTGCCAACCCGATCCCGCTGGTACCGCCGGTGATGAGGGCGATTTTTCCATTCAGAGATGTGTTCATAATTCATCCTTAAGTCAGTTCATTGATTGAGATGCCTGCCTGTCAGCACTACCTGCATGACGTTCAGGGCATGGGATCAACTGTATGACTCAGGGATTTGTTGATAAAGTGAGCAAACTGAAAAACATTATCCATGTGTGTGGATAATTATCGAGGGGTGAAGCTCATGGATCAGTTACTGGCAATGCGTGCTTTTAGCCGTGTGGTAGAGGCTGGTAATTTCACGCGTGCGGCCGATTCACTCGACATGCCTAATGCGACAGTAAGCAAGCTGGTGCAGGAACTGGAAGCCTATTTGGGTGTGAAACTGTTGCAACGAACCACCCGCCGTGTCAGCGTGACACCCGAGGGGCGGGATTACTATGCAAAGGCCACAAGAGTGTTGGCTGATCTCGAAGACATTGATACCAGTTTCGCGCTTGCACGCAGCAAACCACGCGGACATTTACGCATCGACATTGGCTCATCAACGGCGAGTGACGTACTCATTCCAGCTCTACCGGACTTTCTGGAGCGCTATCCCGATATCCGGATTGACCTTGGGGTATCTGACCGCTCAGTGGATCTGATCAGCGACAGCGTCGATTGCGTCATCCGCGGCGGTCTGCTTGTCGAGTCATCTCTGGTTGCCAAAACTATCGGCCATGCCGACATGGTGACCTGTGCATCACCTGATTACCTCAAGCGCTATGGTGTTCCTGCCTATCCCGAGGAACTCCGGAATGGTCATCGCCTGATTGCCTATATCTCGACCACGACGGGTAGAGCGATGCCGTTTCGATTTGAACACGATGGTGTGGGAACCGAAATCAAAATTGAGCATTTGATTGGGATAAATGAAAGCAATGCCCATGTTGCAGCTGGCAGGGCGGGTTTGGGCATAATCCAGACGTTTGCCTACTGCACCCGGCAGGCGCTGAACCATGGCGAACTGGTTGAAGTATTGAAAGAGTGGCGTCCACCAAGGTTTCCTTTTCATGTGGTCTATCCGCAGAACCGGCATTTGACCCATCGTCTCCGTGTATTCATCAACTGGCTCGCGGAAACATTCCCGGTACATCTGAATCAGTAGCACCAATCAACTTGGTGGGTTATCGAAGGACCCACCAAGAACACAGGAAGACGACCATTCATGGCGAGATCCGTCGTCAGCTTGCGGTGAAATGGCGCGGACCGGGAATGCAAGCTCCGTGATTAGGGATGCGGTCATTACCAGAAGCCAAAGGCAGAACGGCAGCAGACTTGCGGAATGAAGTGCCCTGCGTGGATGTGTATGCTTTGTGAAGCTCAATCGGAGCTGGATATATGGTTGTTGAGAAATCAGGCAAGAACACGTGCGGTAGCACAAAGTGCGCACAATACTATTGGCATAGAGCAGCTGCGCACGGGCCGTCGACCTGGACGTTGATTGCTATCAATCCGTAAGAGATCGTATTTATGGCTATTGTTTTAGTTCCCGGATTCATGCTCGATAGCGACATGTGGTCCGATGTGGTGCCATATTTTGACTTCGCAGCACCCTTGATCCATGCAGAGACCAGCAATGGAAGCACTATTGAAGAGATGGCACGGCAAATCTTGCAGACAGCACCGGCGCATTTTGTCCTGATTGGCTTTTCGATGGGTGGCTACATCGCCCGTGAAATTGCAAGAATTGCACCGGAGAGGGTGTCCCATCTTATTCTGGTGGCGACTTCGTCACGTGGTGACACAGAGCAACAGATTCTCCAGAAGCAGGAAGCAGTCAGCGCAATGTCGGCTTCGTTTGCAGGAGTAAGTCGTAAATCCATACGCCAGTCGCTAGCACCTCAACATGAACATGACTCCGTTTTGATAGGCCGCATCCGGGCAATGAGCTTGCGACTTGGCAGGGAGGTCTTCCGCAAGCAAGCTTTAATGCCGCGTAAGGGCGATGATGACGGCTTGGCTGAAATACAATGCCCGACATTAGTTATCGCAGGAGCATTTGACCAGTTAAGGAGTATGGAAGAGGCGGAGGAGCTTCAGCGCGGGATTCCTGGTGCCATACTTGCTGTTATGGATGCTGGGCACATGATTCCCATGGAGTCTCCAGATGAGATGGCCCGAGCCGTTCTGGATTTTTTGTCGGAGACCGTAATCCAACAATAAGCAGTCATCCATTTGGATGTGGTCATTTGTCTGTTTTGGCCGAGTTGCTGCCGACTAGGTTGTCACATCGTCAGTTGGTGGGCCTAAGCGGTCACTCGTACAGAAAAAAACGAATGACAGTTCATGAGATAGAACCTGCCCCAAAATATCTCTAGCAAACTAGAAGTATTTCGATGCGGGCACGTAGCTCTCTCCGAGTTCCCCCCAAAGAGTGACATCAGACCAAGGCCGTTTCGCGTGCTGTTCTGGTACTGCTCATCATGCTGATTTCCCTATCACAGCAATTGGCTAAAAGTATTTAACCTTACTGGCATTCCAGCGGATCATCTTCGCTTTACCTGCCTGGATCCCGACTTGAAAGCACTTTCCAACGCAGAACAGCGCGGTGTGCTGTTTGCCTTCCTGGCCGCCTTCGGTTTTTCCTTCAAGGCCATCTTTGTCAAGCTGGCCTATGCCGCGGCCACGGTGGATGCGGTCACTCTGCTTACGTTACGTATGGTGTTCTGCATTCCCTTTGTGCTGCTGGCGGCCATTCCCGCAATCCGCAGATTTCCCGGCCTGCCCACGCGCGACAAGGCTCTACTACTCGTGTTGGGCGTGCTGGGCTATTACGGCTCCAGCATGCTGGATTTTTACGGGCTCCAGTACATCAGCGCCGGTTTGGAACGGTTGATCCTGTTTACCTACCCCACCATCACCATCGCCATCGGCATCTTGTTTATGGGTAAGAAAGCCGACGTCCGCATTCTGCTGGCGGCAGCCCTATCATACGGCGGTATCGCCATTGCTTTTCTGCATGATGCCGGCCAAAGCCGGGACATCGCTACCGTCTTGCTGGGTGCCGGCTTTGTATTTGCCTGCGCGGTACTGTATGCCTTTTACAATGCAGGCTCGGAGATTGCCAT
>Ga0318572_10000706_pt1 | contig 12782 bp, 14 predicted proteins | sample GRESIP089b5f20_FD_202528 | JGI IMG/M metagenome (GOLD analysis project Ga0318572, IMG submission 202528) | Tropical soil microbial communities from Luquillo Experimental Forest, Puerto Rico - GRE.SIPMG.089b5f20 | ecosystem: Environmental > Terrestrial > Soil > Tropical forest > Bulk soil...
CGACGGCCTCTAGCAGCCTACCCGGGAGCAGCGCGAGCCACGCCATTGCTCCCCTATTTGGCCTTGCTCCGGATGAGGTTTACCGTGCCGTTCGCCGTCACCGGGAACGCGGTGGGCTCTTACCCCACCATTTCACCCTTACCAGCTCTTGCGAGCTTCGGCGGTATCTTTCTGTTGCACTGTCTGTCGCCTTGGGCAGCGTTGCCGCTGCTTATAACGCCTGGCCGTTAGCCAGCATCCTGCTCTATGGGGCCCGGACTTTCCTCGATACCGCAAGCGATACCGCGATTGCCTAGCGAACTTCCGGCCCGGATTGTACGGGCTTATCCCCGGGCCGCGACGTGCAGGGGTCGGAACTGGCGGTGATCGTCGTAATAGCCCAACCGTTCGTTGTCGGGCGTGGCGCCGGGAATGCCTAACAGCGGCAAGGGTTGCCAACAGCGGGGGCGCAGGTTGTCATGCTGGACCAGATAGTCAGCCAACAAGCGATCCGCCAGGGATACCTGGTCGAGCAGCGACGTTGGCAGTTCAGCCACGTCGAAGCAGACCGCCTTGCCGCAAAGGCCGATGAAGGGGTTTTGCAAAGCATCGTGACTGGCGTGGCCGAAGACGAGAAAGCGCAGGTGCCGCTGCACATCGTCCCGCCGTTCGGCGAAGACCTCTCGCCAGCGATGCTGACAGATGTCCTGCCACAGGCCACGATCGGTACTCAAGACGACCACACCGCACTCGTCGAACTGGGTCAAGGCATCCCGCACCGGGCCGCGGCGGCCGGTTTCCTTTTGCAAGGCCTCCCAGTGGAGCCGGTTCATCACGGCCTTACTGCGGGGGAAGGCCAACCAGACCCAAGCGCCAAAGAGGTCGTGCCAATTGTCCGGACGGGTTTCCACTTCGCCACGAAGATAGGCGCTGGCCTCGTAACCATCGCCGCTCCCCGGAGGCACGAAGCGCAGCGGCAAACCACCGCCGGTACGCAAATCCGCCGTCGTGGCAGCGGTATTCAGGTCGGCCAGGGAATAGAGCCCCTGCCGCAGACAGGGGACCAGCGGGGCGTGAAGGGAATGGGGGCGAAAAGCCGGCAGGGCCACCAGCAGGCTCAGCGGCTGGCGGTGCCTGAAACAGCAGCCGGCGCCTTGTCCGGCGCGGGGTCGGCCGGCTTGAAGTCCAGGGTGCCGTCCTTTTCCAGGAAGGTGCCGATCAGGTCGCCGGGCTCCGTCGGCGGCGTGTCGAACTTCTGCAATTGACACTGGGCGGTTTCCGCCACGTACCAGCGCTTGCCTTGTCGCATGATGTAGCCACCCTCAAGGGAACGGTAGAGCTCCACCTTGAACACGGCGTCCCGGGAAACGGGCTTCACGTGGTGGCGACGCATGCAGTCCGGCTGCCGAGCCACGACGATGGAAACTTCCCAATTGCTCCAAATCCAGTTCTGTTCCCGGATCACGCTGATGGCCTGCTCCCGGTTACCGTCGATCTTGTAGGCAGCGCCGTCGGTCATGCCGCAGGCGGACAGGCCGAGCAGGGAGAACAGCGCCAGGAGGGCCGGCAATCGGGTACGCATGGATTACTCCTTCAGTTTCCAGGCAATCGTTTCCCCGGCCCGCAGGGGCACGAGGGCATCGCTGTCGAGATAGGGCAAGGTCGCCGGCACGGGCCAGGCTTCCTTGACCAGGGTAACGGTTTCCGTATTCACCGGCAGGCCGTAGAAGGCCGGACCGTGGCGGCTGGCGAAGCCTTCCAGCTTGTCCAGGGCGCCCGCCGCGTCAAAGGCTTCGGCATACAGTTCGATGCCTGCATTCGCGGTATAGCAGCCGGCGCAACCGCAAGCGGCTTCCTTGGTCTTTTGGCCGTGGGGCGCGGAATCGGTGCCAAGGAAGAACTTGGGACTACCGGAGATGGCCGCCTTGACCAGGGCCTGGCGATGGACCTCGCGCTTAAGGATGGGCAGGCAGTAATGGTGGGGGCGAATGCCGCCGGCGAAGATGGCATTGCGGTTGAGCAGCAGGTGGTGGGCCGTGATGGTGGCTGCCACATTAGCCCCAGCGGCAGCGACAAACTCGGCACCGTTCTGGGTGGTGATGTGTTCCAGCACCACCTTGAGACCGGGGAAGTCCTTGAGCAGGGGCTGCAGCACGGTGTCGATGAATACGGCTTCGCGGTCAAACACATCAACAGCAGGGTCGGTGACCTCGCCGTGAATCAGCAAGGGCAGTCCAGTGGCCTCCATACGCGCCAGAGTAGCGGCACATTTGGCCAGGCTGGTGACACCGGCGTCGGAATTGGTGGTGGCCCCTGCCGGATACAGCTTCACCGCATGGACAAAACCGCTGGCCTTGGCCGCGTCGATTTCCGTCGGCGCCGTGTTGTCCGTCAGATAGAGGGTCATCAGGGGCTCGAAACGGGCACCGGCCGGCAGCGCGGCCAGAATCCGTTGCCGATACTCCGCCGCCAGAGCCACAGTAGTGACCGGCGGCTTGAGGTTGGGCATGACGATGGCCCGGCCGAAACGGCGGGCAGTATCGGGCAGCACGGCGTGGAGGGCGGCACCGTCCCGCAGGTGCAGGTGCCAGTCGTCGGGACGAATCAGAGTCAGGGTTTGCATAGGGGAGATTATCGCCCGAGACGGTGGTTTTGCGGCCCCTTCTATTCACCTGTCTTGGGGCCTCGGCTTGATACCTGCTGCTACCTGCCTAGGCGTCCGCCTTCAGGGCCAGGGCCCGCTGGTACAGCTCGTTTTTCGACAGGCCGGTGATTTCCGCCGCCAGCTTGGCCGCCGACTTGGTGGGCAGTTCCGCCAACAGGGTGCGCAGGACCCGTTCCGCCTCCCCATCCAGCCCCTGGCGGGCGGGCGGCGCCGAGACGATGAGGACAAACTCGCCCCGCTGCCGGTTGCTGTCCGCCGCCAGCCAGGCCGGGGCTTCGCCGATAGGCAGGCGGACGATTTGTTCGAAAAGTTTGGTCAGTTCCCGGGCTACCACCAGTTCCCGCTGGGGCTCCAGCAATTCAGCCAGGTCGGCAATGGTTTCTGCAATACGGTGGGGAGCCTCGTAGAACACCAGGGCCGCCTCGACGCCCTTCAAGCGCTCGATCTCGGCCTTGCGGGCACCGGCCTTGGGCGGCAAGAAGCCGACGAACAAAAACCGGTCGTCGGTAATGCCCGAAGCCGATAGGGCCGTGGCCGCCGCGTTGGGGCCGGGCAGAGGAATCACCGGGTAACCGGCGACCTGTACAGCGGCCACGGCCTTGGCACCGGGGTCGGAAATAGCCGGGGTACCGGCATCGGAAATCATGGCCACAGCCTTGCCCTGTCCCAGCATGTCGACCAGCTTGGCGCCGGCCTCCTGCTCGTTGTGTTCGTGCAGGGCGAAAGTGGCGGCGCGTATGCCGTAATGGTCGAGGAAGCGCCGGGCATGGCGAGTGTCTTCGCAGGCGACGGCGTCCACCGACTTGAGGATGTCCAGGGCGCGCAGGGTGATGTCGGCCAGGTTTCCCAGGGGGCTGGCCACCACATACAATGCCGTTGTCGTGTTAACCGCTTTTTTGCCCGAAGGCTCAGTGATGTCGTTCATCGCCCGCATTCTCCGGCCCCGAGCCACTCTGCGCAAGCCGCAGGCCCCATCCAGCGGCGCGGCGGCGGAAGATTTGGCCGCTGCCTGGCTGACACGCCAGGGCCTGCGGGTACTGACCCGCAACTACCGGGTCAAGGGCGGCGAGATCGACCTGGTCTGCGCCGACGGCGACACTCTGGTCTTCGTCGAAGTGCGCCTGCGCCGCAATGCCGGGTTCGGCGGTGCTGGTGCCAGCATCACCCCCGCCAAGCAGCAGCGCCTGGTTCTGGCGGCCCAGCACTACCTCCAAAGCCACGGCGAACAGGCTTGCCGCTTTGATTGCGTGCTGCTCTCCGACCTCGATGAAAACACCCTGGAATGGGTCCGCGATGCCTTTGCAGCGGATTAAGCACCTCGCCCTGGTTCTGCTATTGGGCCTGGCGACATTGGCCGAGGCCCAGACCATCAAGATGCTGGTGCAAAGCTCGCCCCTGGCCGGCTTCCAGTACTACGCCGGTAAGGGCCGCTGGGAAGAAATGAAGGTGGGTGACCCTCTTACACTGGTCCGGGAACCCGATAACCCTCACGACCCCAAGGCCATCCGCGTCGAATGGCGCGGGGAAAAGCTCGGCTACCTACCCCGGGCGGAGAACCTCAGCGTGGCAGAGGAACTGGACCGGGGCGGCCGGGTCGAAGCCCGTATCGCCGCCCTGCGCGAAGACCGCAATCCCTGGAAACGGTTGCTGATCGAGGTATTTGTCGTGCTTTGAGTGGCTTATTTCCGGGGTAGCCCCCGGTGCTGCCGGTAAAATCGGTTTTTTAGACATACCCTCAACAGGTTGGACCCATGAGCATCGAACAACGTATCCGCGACCACTTTGCCGATAGCGCCAAAACCAAACTCGCTGCCGTGGACGCCATGGCCGCCCCCATTGCTGCCGCCGTGGATGTCATGGTCAAAAGCCTGCAAGCTGACGGCAAGATCATGGCCTGCGGCAACGGCGGTTCTGCCGGTGACTCGCAACACTTCTCCGCCGAACTGCTCAACCGCTTCGAGCGGGAGCGCCGCCCCCTAGCCGCCATCGCTCTGTCCACTGACACGTCCACCCTCACCTCCATCGCCAACGACTACAGCTACCAGGAAGTGTTTTCCAAGCAGGTCTATGCCCTGGGTCGCAAGGGTGACGTACTGCTGGCCATTTCCACCAGCGGCAACTCCCCCAACGTGATGGAAGCCATGAAGGTGGCCACGGAAAAGGGCATCCGCATCGTTGCCCTCACCGGCAAGGGCGGCGGCAAGATGGCGGCCCTGCTCGGCCCCGACGACATTCACCTGTGCGTACCCGCCGACCGCACCGCCCGTATTCAGGAAGTGCATTTGCTCGCCATCCACTGCCTGTGCGATGGCATTGATCAAACCCTGCTGGGAGACCCCGCATGAAGATCACCAATTTCAAGCGCCGTATTGCCGTCCTCACCCTCGCCGCCAGCGTTGCTCCCCTGCTGGGCGGCTGCTTCGGTGCCGTGGCCGTGGGCGCCGGTGCCGGTGTACTGATGGCCACCGACCGCCGCGCCTCGGAAACCTACCTGGGTGACGAAGGCACCGAAATCCGTGCCGCCAACCGCATCAGCGAAAAATACGGCGACAAGGTGCACGTCAACACCACCAGCTACAACCGCACCGTGCTAATGACCGGCGAAGTGCCCGACGAAGCCACCAAAGCCGGTGTCGAGCAGATCGTCGCTGGCCTGCCCAACGTCAAGGCCACAGTGAACGAACTGCAAGTGGCGGGCATCAGCTCTCTCACTGCCCGCGGCAACGACAGCTACCTGACCTCCAAGGTCAAGGCCCGTTTCGTGGATCACAACAAGTTCCGCCCCACCGTGGTCAAGGTGGTGACGGAAGGCGGCACGGTCTATCTGATGGGCTTGGTCACCAAGGCCGAAGCCGATGCAGCGGTGGAAATCGCCCGCACCACCGGCGGCGTGCAGAAGGTGATCCGCGTCATGGAAATCATTGCCGACACCGAAGCCCGCCGTCTGGACAGCGTCAATACCAACAAGAACGCACCGGCCAGCACGGCCCCCGCCAGCAAATAAGGTCCGCCTTGAACTATCCCGCACCGACGTTTGAAAGCAAGATCTGCCCGCCGGACCAACTGGCGGGCCGCATTGCCACCCTGCCCCGCCCCCTGGTGTTCACCAACGGCTGTTTCGACATCCTGCACCGGGGCCACGTGACTTACCTGGCCCAAGCCCAAGCCCTGGGCGCCGGCATGGTGGTGGCGCTCAACTCCGACGCTTCGGTCAAGCGCCTGGGCAAGGGCGACGACCGCCCCATCAACAAGCTGGAAGACCGCCTGGCGGTAATGGCCAGCCTGGACTGCGTGAGCCTGGTGACCTGGTTCGATGAGGACACGCCCCTGCAACGCATCCTGCAAGTGCGTCCCGACATTCTGGTCAAGGGCGGCGACTGGCCCGTGGAAAAGATCGTCGGTTACACCGAGGTGCTGGGCTGGGGCGGACAGGTCCATTCCATCCCCTTCATCCACGAGCGCTCGACCACCGCCCTGGTGGAAAAAATCCGCCGGCTCTGAGTCGTTTCCCCGTTGTTTTTTGCGCAGTGAGCATCGGGCGGGCCATACCGACCCGATGCCTCAATTGCGAAAAGCTTCCGCGTCGATGCCCAGGCGAGCCAGCTTGTCGTAGAGGGTCTTGCGCGGTAGTTGCAACAACTCCGCCGCCTTGGCCACCTGGCCTTGCGCTTCTCGCAACGCGGCTTCGATGAAACTCCGTTCGGCCTGCTCCAACTTATCCGCCAACGAAGCGCCTTCTGCAACAACGGTTGTGGCAGTCGCGGCTGAAACGGCTGCGCCGGCCAGATCCTCGGGTAAGCCATCGGGCAAACCCAGGCAGAAGCGTTCCGCCACGTTCTTCAGTTCCCGCACATTGCCGGGCCAATCGTGTTGCTGCCAGCGCTTCATGTCGGCGGCGGACCATTCGGGCACCGGCTTGTCGAAACGTTGGGCGGCGCTGTGCAGGAAGCCGGCCATGAGGAAGGGAATATCCTCCCGCCGTTCCCGCAGGGGCGGCAGGTCCACGCTGACGACATTGAGACGGTAGTAGAGGTCGGCGCGGAAGCGTCCGGCCTCGGCCTCGGTTTTGAGGTTGGCCTTGCTGGCGGCGATGAAGCGGCAGTCCACGGGTACCGGCTCGTTGCTGCCCAGGCGCACCACGACGCGCTCCTGCAAGACCCGCAGCAACTTCACCTGAAGGTCCAGAGGCATGGACTCGATTTCGTCGAGGAACAGGGTGCCGCCCTTGGCGTATTCGATCTTGCCGATGCGCCGCTTGGTGGCGCCGGTGAAGGCGCCGGGCTCGTGACCGAATACTTCGCTCTCGAACACCGACTCGGGCAAGGCGCCGCAATTCAGTGCCACGAAGGGGCCGCGACGACCGCTGGCGGCATGGATGGCGCTGGCCACCACTTCCTTGCCGCTACCGGTTTCGCCATTGATCAGGATGTCCACATCGGTGGGCGCCAGGGCGTGGATCAACTGCTGGATGCGCTGCATGGCCGGCGACTGGCCGATGCGCGGTACGGCGCCGGCCATACCCAACTGGTCCCGCAAACGACAGTTTTCCAGCCAGAGCTCGCGGCGCTCCAGGGCGCGGCGGGTGACGTCCACCAGCCGATCCGGGGCGAAGGGCTTTTCGATGAAGTCGTAGGCGCCTTCGCGCATGGCCTGCACGGCCATGGTCACGTCGCCGTGGCCGGTAACCAGCACCACGGGCAGTTCCCGGTCCCGCTGTTGCAGGTTTTGCAGCAAGCTGAAGCCGTCGATACCGGGCAGGCGCACGTCGGTGATGACCACCCCGGGCAGCGGATCAGCAAGGGCGGACAGTGTGGCCAGGGCGCTTTCCGCATCGGCGAAGGCCTGTACGGACAAGTCGGCAAGGCGCAGGGCCTGCTCGCAGCCCTTGCGCACGGCGGCATCGTCCTCGATGAGGAATACGGTGAGTTCGGGAGTCATGATCGGAAAAAGGTCAGGCGGCGTCGAGCATGATAACGAACTCGGCGCCCCCCTCTTCCCGGTTGCGGGCGCTCAGGGTGCCGCCGAAGCTCTCAACGATGGCGCGGGAGATGGCCAGCCCCAAGCCCAGCCCTTCGCTGGCAGTCTTGGTGGAGTAGAAAGGCTCGAACAGATGGGGCAATACTTCGGCAGCAATGCCCGGCCCGTTGTCACGCAGGGTCAGACACACCTTGCCCCCCTCCTGGCGAGCGCTGAGGATCAGGCAAGGCAGCGTCTGCTTGGCGGCCGCTTCGAGGCCGTTTTTCATGAGGTTGACCAGCACCTGTTCCAGGCGCACGGGGTCGGCCCGGGCCCGGAGCGCCTCAGCGGGCAGATCGGCATCGATCACCGCGTTCAGGTCCCGCCGCTGCTGTTCGACGATAACCCCGGCTAGGTGAATGGCTTCCTGCACACTCACTGCGGTGAGTTCCGCCGGCGCCTTGCGGGCGAAGGCCTTGAACTGGCCGACGATGCGCCCCAGGCGCTGGGCCAGTTCCTCGATTAGGTGCAGATTGCCCCGCACCTCCTCGTGGTTGCCCCGCTCCAGGAATTTCACGGCATTGCCCGAAAGGGTGGTGAGGGCCGCCAAGGGCTGGTTGATTTCGTGGGTAATGCCTGCCGCCAGTTGCCCCAGTACCGCCAGCTTGCCCGCCTGGACCGCGTCGTCCCGGGTTTCCCGCAGGATGGCCTCGGCCCGCTGCACATCCTCCAGCCGGTCGTGGAGCTGCTGGTTGGCGCTGGTAAGGGCTTCGGTGCGTTCGGCGATGCGCTGCTCCAGTTCGTCGTATACCCGTTGCAGGGCTTCCGCTGCGATGCGGCGTTCTTCCTGGCGATGGAAATGCAGACGACGAATGCCTAGCAGCACCAGCACCAGCGCCGTCGCCAGACCAGCGGCAGTGGCCTGACCGAGGGCGGTCTGACGGGCATCGGTGAGGTCCACGAAGGAGAGCATGCGCCAGTTGAGCTGGCCCACGGGGCGGGACAAGAGCAGGTACTCGCCCTTGCCGGAGGCGGCGGCAAAGCGAACCTGAATGCCATCTTGATCACCGTTGAGCATGAGGCCGGGCACCAGGGCAGCCAGAGGATGGTCGCCGTACTGACGGGTTTCCGCCAAGCGCAGTGCCAGGTCCGGTGGCAGGAAACCGAGGGTGTGGTACTTCCAATCCGCCACGGCGGAGAGGAACAGTACGCCGGCGCTATCGGCCAGGGCGATGCGGTCGCCGCTGCGGGTCAGGTCCTGCTCGAATTCGTCCAGCCCCACCTTGACCACCACCACGCCCTGGATACGGCCGTCGATGCGTACCGGTGCGGCGATGAAATAACCGGGCTCTCGGGTGGTCGCCCCCACGGCGTAGAAACGGCCCGTGGCGCCGGCCATGGCCTCGCGGAAATAGGGACGGAAGGTGTAGCGCTGACCGACGAAGGACTGGGCGTTATTCCAATTGCTGGCGGCGAGCGTCAGGCCGCTAGCGTCCAGCAGATAAATGGCCGCCACCTTGGCTTGGCGCTGGACCAGGGCGAAATAGCGGTTAGCCGCCATCACCGCATTGCGGTCCCCCGGATGTTGCAGGGCGTGCAGCACATCCCGCTCCAGGCCCGCCAGATAAGGCAAGGGCTCGTGCTTGTTGAGGGTGCTTTCGAGGCTGGCGGCGTAGAAGTCCAGGCGCTGGCGATTGACCTCTTCCAGATGGGCCTGGGCCCGGTATTGCCCCAGACGGAAGACGCCGAAGGCAACACCGAGGCAGATCAGCAGGGCAGCCGCCAGCAAGCCCCAACGGTTTCTGGAAAAGGCGTCCCCCATGGTGCGGCGTCCGGATCGGTTCATGGCGTCATGATGCCTGAAATCGGCACCATGACGCCGTCACCATCAATCCACGGCGGCGAGTTTCATCTCGTCGGCCGCATGGCGCTGCTGCTCTTCCATGACCAGCAGTCCCAGTTCCCGCTTGAGCTCGTTGAACTCAGGGGCCGAGGTGTCCCGGGGCCGCGGCATGGTGACCCGCTGGTCCCGCTTGATGGTGCCAGGCCGATAGGTCATGACCACGATACGGTCCGCCAAGTAGATGGATTCCTCGATGGAGTGGGTGACGAAGAGGATGGTCTTGCCGAACTCCTTCCAGATCCGTAGCAGCTCATCTTGCAGATTGCGACGGGTCAGGGCGTCGAGGGCACCGAAGGGTTCGTCCATCAGCATGATGGGGGAGTCCATGCCCAGCACCCGAGCGATAGCCACCCGCTGCCGCATGCCGCCGGACAGGTCCTTGGGGAAACGGTCGCGGAAGTCCTTGAGCTTGAGCACCTCCAGCAGCCAGTCCACCTTGTCGTTGATCTCGGCCTTGGGCTTGTCCTGCACTTCCATGCCGAAGGCGATGTTCTGGGCCACGGTCATCCAGGGGAACAGGGCGTACTCCTGGAACACCATGCCCCGGTCAGGTCCAGGCTCGGTGATGGACTTGCCGTCCACCGTGATGGTGCCCGAGGAAGGCAAACTGAAACCGGCCACTGCATTGAGCAGGGTGGACTTGCCGCAGCCGGAAGGGCCCAGCAGGCAGACGAAGTCGCCCTTGTTGACCTCCAGGTTAATGTCCTTGAGGGCCACCACTTCCCGGTCCTTGGTCTTGAAAACCTTCTGGACGTTGTTGACGATGATCTGGCTCATGGTTCAGTGCTCCAGTCCGCGATGCCAGCGGAGCAGATGGTTGTTCAGACGGCTCACGGCCGTGTCGATAGCCAGCCCCAGCAGGCCGATGGTCAGCATGCCGGCGATGATCTTGTCGGACCACATGAACTCCCGCGCTTCGAGGATGCGGAAACCGAGGCCGTTGTTCACCGCAATCATCTCGGACACGATTACCACGATGAAGGCAGTGCCGATGCCGATGCGCACGCCGGCCAGGATGTAGGGCGTGGCGGCGGGCAGCATGACCTTGGTGAACATGGTCCATTGCCCCACGCCCAAATTGCGGGCGGCACGGATGTAGATACCGTCCACATGGCGTACCCCGGCGATGGTATTCATCAGCACCGGGAAGAAGGCGCCAATGGCGATGAGGAATACCGAGGGCGGATTCCCCAGGCCGAACCAGAGAATGGCGAGGGGAATGTAGGCGATGGGGGGAATGGGGCGGAGGATCTGCACCAGCGGATTGCACAGGGCATAGACCTTATCGCTGGCGCCCATCAGCAGCCCCAGAGGCAGGGCCAGCACGGCACCGACGACGAAGCCCACCACCACTCGGTACAAGCTACCCACGGCATCGGATGGCAGTTCGCCGGAGAAGGCCCAGGTCAGCCAGGGGGAGACGGCCGGATCGTAGGGAACCGGCGGCGTCAGGTATTCCCACCAGCGCAGGGCCACAGCGGTCGGGGCCGGCATGACCACGGCGGAAAACAACTCCAGCCGAGCCAGCACTTCCCAGATGAGGACCACCACCAGGGGCACGATGGCCCCGGTGAATGCATTTTTCAGCTTGGTATTCATGTTCACTTGACCTTCAGATCAACCTTGGCTTTTTGCAGCAGGTCCAGCTTCACCCAGTCGGTCGCTTTGGGCGGGTTGGCCATGCGACCGACGCCGTACTTCTGCATCATGCCGGTGGCGGTATCGATATGGGCCAGGCTGACGTCGTAGGTGTAGTCAGCGTTGTCCATGGCGTCCTTGAAGTCCTGGGGCGTGATCTGGTTCTTGAACATCTGCTCACGCACGTACTTCTCGGCCAGCACCATGTCCTTGTTGAAGGTGGCGGTGGCCTCGACGAAACACTTCATCACGCGCTGGGCCACATCCTTCTTTTCGTTGTACATCTTCTCGCTCATGACCAGCAGGCGATAGGGCTCGCCCATGGGGGTGTCGTAGGGCTTCATGACCTCGACGCCGAACTTCTTGTTGATGGCCTGGGAGGACTGGGGTTCGGACTGGCACATGGCATCGATCTGCTTGGCGGCCAGGGCCTGGTTCAGGTCGGCGAAGGCCAGGTAGACGATTTCCACATCCTTGCCCGGCTTATCGGACCAGCTGAGACCAGCCTTGTCCAATTCAGCCAGCAGCAGCAGTTCCTGCATGCCGCCGCGGGTGACGCCCACTTTCTTGCCTTTGAGATCTTTCAGGCTCTTGATACCGGAACTGGCTTCCGCCACCAGACGGGCACCGCCCTTGGCGAAGCCGGCCACGGTGTAGATGGGTACGCCGTTAGCGCGGCCGGAGATGGCACCATCGGAAGCCAGGGCGGCGATGTCGATTTCATTGGCAACGATGGCGGGCATGATGTCCGGGCCCTTGGGAAACATGCGCTCATCGATCTTGACCCCGTACTTGGGACAGACCTCCTTCATGTAGGACACGGCGCCGTAGTGGGCGAACTTGAGGTTGCCGAGCCGGACCAGATCGTCGGCCTGGGCGCCGGTAGTACCGACAGCGCCGACAGCAATCAGGGCGGACAGCAGGATGCGTGTTTTCATGGTTGTCTCCTCGCAGTGGATGGATACGTTGATGGATGGCCCCTTGGAACTGGCGTCTTCCGGGACTTCTATCTTTTCCATTGCAGGAGCCATGCCCGCTAGAGCGTTGGCGCTAAGTCGCTGTTTTGCTTGAGGGCTAAAGCAGATACGGTGCTAAGAAACGGCGGCCAACTGTGCGGCTTTCCGGAATAGCGGACGCCCCTGTGCGGCGAACCGCACAGGCCGGGATGATTGCTGCGATGCGAGAAGGGAGAGGCGAGAGAAAAAAGGCTGCGCGGAGAGATTTAGCGAAGACGGCAGCTCAGGCAGCCGGCGTTTCCGTTGCCTTGCTGCGGCGCAGGATGGCGGCCCGCACGATTTCGATATGGCCGCGCAGGGTGTAGAGCATGTCGCTGAAGGCCAGGGGCGCTGGCAGACGGGAAACGGCCCGCTCGATGGCGTCGAGCCGCTTGAGGAATTCTTCCCGCTGCTGGCCGGTTTCGTCGGCCTGCACGTCAGCCTCGAGGAACTTCAATTCGCCGTAACGCTTGAAGATGCGGGACCGCACGCGCCAGCCGTAGAGCGAAGGGGCGAACTTGGCCACCGGGTACAGCACGGCGAACAGGGGAATCAGCATCACCACCAGGCGGTCGATCAGGTTCGCCGCCCAGAAGGGCAGGTAACGCTGCAACAGCGGCTTGCCGGATTTATAGAACCGCTCGGC
>Ga0318572_10000710_pt1 | contig 12769 bp, 10 predicted proteins | sample GRESIP089b5f20_FD_202528 | JGI IMG/M metagenome (GOLD analysis project Ga0318572, IMG submission 202528) | Tropical soil microbial communities from Luquillo Experimental Forest, Puerto Rico - GRE.SIPMG.089b5f20 | ecosystem: Environmental > Terrestrial > Soil > Tropical forest > Bulk soil...
CTGGCCGAGGATGGCCCGTACGGCCAACTCGAATGGGTCCCAGGTGCCGGGCACGCGAAGTCCGGGCCGCGCTTCGACGAGGGGACGCAGGTGCGGGTCGCACGACAAGCGACGTTCGATCTCTGCGACGTCGGCGTCGAGATCGAAGATCCGGCGCAGCCGAGCTTGGATGATCTCGATGCGGGCCTCGATCCCTACTTGGGCAGGGATGGCAGGAGTGCCCGGCACCGGCCACACGACGCGTTGCGCGAGGCGGACTTCCGCGGTCAGGTAGGCTCCACCCTTGCCGGGCTCGACCGCGACCCACCCAACGGTGCCGTCGAGCGCGATGGTTCGCAGGTATCGACCGCCCTCGACCGCCTCGACGCCGGGGATGGCGCGCGCGCCCAGGAAGGCGAGTAGCTCCGGCCAGGCGTAGGGCAGGGTGTGGTCGAGGCGGAGGCAGGTGACGGCGCCGTGCGGCACCGACCTACCATGCCTCAGCGAGACTTCGCCGTCACGTCCGCCAGCCGCAGGCCGGCCGCGGTGGCGCGCGCGCCGCTGACGGCGGCGAGGGCGGCGCCATCGAGCGCCTGGGCTCCGAGGGCGCGTGACAGCTCAGGTGGCCGCAGGCGCGAGCCGTCGACGAAGGCGGCCGCGAGCATTGCGCCGGCGTCCGCTGAGTGCCACCACGCCGAGCCCACGCGGGCGGCGAGGTGCTGCTCCGCCTGAGCGGCGAGGAGCACGGCCCGCAGCGCATCGGCCGACTCGAGCAGCGGGTCCCGGTCGGCGAGGAAGATGTCGAGCTCATCGGCATCGACGTGGCGCGCCATGGCCCTCTCCAGCACGGCGCGACCAACCTCTCGCGCGCGGTCCGGTTCGCGCTCGCGTGCGATCTCGCTCAGGATGCGCGCCGCCAGTGCGCGCGCCAGGTGCAGGCGCCGGGCGGCAGCGGCCCTCACGATGGGCGCCAGGTGGCCCTCGTCGACCCCCGTTCGCTCCGCCAGCCAGGAGGGCTCGCCGTACAGCGCTTCGAACAGATGGCCCCACGCCTCGGCGGTGACGGTGCCGAGTCGCCGGAACTCCAGCACCGGCGAGCGGATGCGCGCGTAGAACGTCGCGGCGCCCATTTCGTGGAGCAGCGCCCGCAGCGCACTCGCTCCGGCGGCTGGCGCGAACGAGACGCGCACGTCGCCTGGCACCTGCACCGGGAGCATCAGCGCCCTGGGATCCTTGCCCGCGCGCGCCTCGCCATCGATGGTGAGCGCGGGTGAGGCAGCGACCGCCAGGCCCATCGCCGCGAACAGGGACACTGCATCGGAGCCGAGGCGCGTAGCGGGGAACGTTCGGCCGTCCTCGCCGGCACGAAAGAGCCGTGGCAGGTCACGCCCGCGGAGATCGGCCAGCCCCTTGCCCATCTCGACCCGACTCAACGCGTCGAGGAGCGCGCGATACGTATCTCCGGTGGTGGCGAGCACGCCGTCGGCGAGCGTCGCCAGGGCCTCGACCGGGTCCCCCCGCAGCTCGGCGCCGAGCGCTAGCAGCGACCCGTAACCGAGCTTCTGCGCTGCCGAGGCGAGCGCGGTCCAGCGCGCCTCGCCCCGCGCCGCCTCGCGCCGCTCCGCGTCGGCCCAGGCGCGCTCCAAGGCGCCTCGGCGAGCGGGATCGGGCTCGGCGGCGAGCAGCGAGCGGACCCGAGAGGCGGGGACCGCGCGTGCCTCCCAGGTGACGACCGGCGCCGGCGCGGGCAGTCCAGACGGGAGCGCGCGCGCGAGCTGCTCGCCGACGAGGAAAGCGTGGAGAAGCGTCAGCGCGCGGCGATCGTCGTCTTCCGCTGCGTCGCGCGCCTCGGCCACGAAGGCCAGCGTGTCGGGCGCGAGCAGCGCCGCGCAGCTGGAAGGGTCGCCTTCCAGTTCGGGTGTGCCGCCCCGGGTCCATGCCTGCCAGAGCGCCCGCGCCTGCGTCGTGAGGAGTGCGTCGACTTGCGAGCGGATGAGCGCGAGCCGCTCGGCACGGGCCGGCTTCGGGGCCACCGGGGCGGTGCTGTCCGCCGCCGCGGCTCGGGGGTGGTCGATTGGCGAGGCAGGCGCGGTGCCGGGCACGGGCGCATGCGCGCAGCCGAGCGCCGTGACGAATAGCGCGGCAGCGGCGGAGGTGGCGCGGGCGCGGATCACGCGGCGCGCATGTTAGCCCAAACCTAGCGTTCAGCCGTTAAGCTCTGCTCATGGATCGACGGGAGGCGGCGCGGGCGAGAGCTCGGATGCAGGCAGCAGTGCGCGAGTTCCTCACCCAGCGTGGCTTCGAGGAGGTGGAGACACCCTGCCTCGTGCCGGCGCCCGGGATGGAGCCGCACATCGACGCCTTTTGTGCACCCTACCTGCCGGAGGGGGGCGGGACGGGGCGCCCGCTCTGGCTCCACTCGAGTCCCGAATACGCGATGAAGCGGCTTCTCGCAGAGGGGTTCCCGCGCATCTTTCAGCTCGCTCGAGTCTTTCGGAACGGTGAGGTCTCGGACACTCATAACCCTGAGTTCACGATGTTGGAGCTGTACCGGGCACACACCGATTACCGCGGGATCATGGAGGATCTGGAGCAGACGGTAGCGCACGCCGCGCGCGCGGTCACAGGCGGGACGCGGGTGGAGGCGGGTGGGGGCGCGATCGACCTCACGCCGCCGTTCGAGCGCCTCACCGTCGAAGAGGCGTTCCGGAAGCGGCTCGGAATCGAGCTCGCGGCGTGCGACGGCGACGCCGGTCGGCTCCGGACGGCTTTGCGGGCCGCGAGCCTCGACGCAGGTCGCGACGGGGATTCGTTCGACGATCTCTTCTTCCGCGCGTTCCTCGACCGTATCGAGCCGGGCCTGGGCCTCGACCGGCCGGTTTATCTCATCGACTGGCCGGCTCCGATGGCAGCGCTGTCGCGCCTGAAGCCCGACGACCCGCGTTTCGCGGAGCGATTCGAGCTGTATGCGGGCGGGCTCGAGCTCGCCAACGGGTTCTCGGAGCTGACCGATGCCGTCGAGCAACGCCGGCGACTTCTCGAGGAGCAAGCGTTCCGGGCACGAATCGGACGCCCCGTCTACCCCTTGGACGAACAGTTTCTCGCGGCACTCCCCCGAATGCCGGAGGCAGGCGGGGTGGCGCTGGGCCTCGATCGGCTGCTCATGCTGCTCATCGGCGGGCGGTCGCTCGCCGATGTGCTGCTCTTCCCGGCACGGGGATTCCTCGGCTGAGCCGGCCGGCGCGGTGGGAAGACGTTACGGCAAAGCGCGCGCGTTGGGCGCGATGGCCCGGGGCTTGCTCACGCGTGCTGCATGGCACGTGTCGCACGCATTCTCCTCGTCGAGGAGAACTCGACGAATCACTGCACGTGGCGGGGTCACGGACACGCTTTCGTCCTCGTTACCGATGAAGCGAAGCGGGTCTTCCTTGGACTCCTTCGCGATCACAAGGAAAAGTACGGAATCGAGATCCATTCTTACTGTCTCATGGGCAGCCATCCGCACGTGATGTGCAGGGCGAGGCATGGACAGAAAGCGTTCAGCAACTTCTGGAAGGCTGTGAATTGGCGTTTCGCCCGTTGGTACAACACGCGGACCAACGGCCGTGGTCAGGTCGTGATGGAGCGACTCCGTTCACCCCGAATCCAAGATGGCCGACAACAGCTCGAGGTGATGCGCTACGGCGATCTCAACCCAGTGCGGGCTGGATTGGTACGATCCGCAAATGATTGGCAGTGGTCGAGCTTCCGCCACTATGCCTATGGCGGCGTCGACGACCTCCTCACCGATGCTCCCGAGTACCTGGCCCTCGGGCGAACCGGTCGAGAGCGCCGTAGGGCATACTTGCACCTGTTCGCGCGGCCGCTCGTCGGCGCGCTACTGTCGCGGCGACGCGATCTGGTGCACGGCCCGTTCGTGGGAGAAGTGGCGTGGGTGGCGCGACGATTGGATGCTGCCGGCCTCTCACCCCCCGGCACATCCTGAGCCGCATGGTCGATCGAACCTGTCTCAGGGTAGGCGCACCACGAAGCACTTGAGATAGTGAGTCTCCGGGACGCCCAGCAACACTGGGTGGTCACGGCCGGCCCCCCGCTTCTCGAGGAGCTGTGCCGGGCGGCCGGCGTCGCGGGCAGCGTCCAGGATAATCTCCTCCAGCATCTCTTCAGCCATGTGATAGCTGCACGACGCGGTCACCAGAACCCCGCCTGGCTTCACGATCTGCATGGCGCGGAGGTTGATTTCCTTGTATCCCCGCCGCGCGGCCGGGATTGCCTCCTTGTTCTTGGCGAACGCGGGGGGGTCGAGCACGACGAGGTCGTACTCCGGCTCACGGTCGGCGGCGTCCCGCAAGAAGTCGAACGCGTTCGCCTCGACGACTTCGAGGTTCGAGGCGCCGTTCAGGGCCGCGTTCTCCCGAGCCTGCGCTGCCGCGGGCGCCTGCAGCTCGACTGCCGTGACGCGCTCCGCCCGGCGGGCCAGCTGGAGCGCGAACGCACCGGCGTACGTGAAGCAATCGAGGCACTTGCCGCGCGCGTACTCCCCCGCTCGGAGCCGGTTTTCGCGTTGATCGAGGAAGGCGCCGGTCTTCTGCCCCGAGAGCACGTCGAGTCGCATCCGTACTTCGCCCTCGCGATAGTCGATCGCACCAGGCTCCTCGCCGCGCACCACGCCCTTCACCTGCGGGAGCCCCTCCAGCTCCCGCACCTTGACGTCGTTGCGCTCCACGATCGAGCGGAGCCCAAGCTTGCTTTGAATCAAATCAGCCAGGACCTGCTTGCGGCGATCGGTGCCTGGCACCAGCGTCTGGATGACTGCGACATCCCCGAAACGGTCGACCACGAGGCCTGGTAGCAGGTCGGCCTCGCCATGGACGAGTCGCACCGACGGCTCGCCGGGAAACGCCGCCTCGCGCAGTGCCACCGCCGAGGCGAGCCGTTCTGCGAAGAATGCCTCGTCCACGGGCACGTCGTCCCGGGTGAGGGTTCGCAGCGCGATCTTGGAGCGGGCAGACCAAAAGGCCTTGCCGAGGAAACGGCCGCGGCCGTCCTTCATCACGACGACCTCGCCGCCTTCCAGGGCAGCAGGTGCCTTCTCCACGTCGCCTCGGTAGATCCAGGGATGCCCGGCACCGAGGCGCTCGGCCCCGCGCCGGGTGATGGTCACGTTCGGTTCCATGGTCAGAGGGCGACCGGCTCGCGGAATGCGGGTTGCCCGTCCTCCTCGCGTACCCGGCACGCGGCCAGGTCGGGGTCGTGCTCGAAGAAGAGGATGCCGTCGTCCTCGAGCGCCTGGGCGAGCAGCATCTTCTTCTCCTCGAGCGTGGTGAGCGGATAGAGGTCGTAGGCCATCACCCACGGCACACGCAGGTGAGCCCGGGTCGGGATGACGTCGCTGCAGAACGTGAGGTGCGTGCCGTCGCCGTGGAACCGCGGCAGCTGCTGCGCCACGGTGTGGCCCTCGGAAAGCACGAGCTCCACGTCCGGGAAGAGCTCGCACTCTCCGTCGACGAGGTGCAGGCGCCCGGCGTGCTCGAGCGGCGCGAAGTTCTCGGCCAGATAGCTGCCCTGGTCTTTCTCGGTCGGGGCGTGCGCCCAGTGCCAGTTTCGTCGCTGCACGTGGAAGGTGGCCCGCGGAAAGGCGACCTCGAGCCGGCCGTCGCCGGCGCGGCGCGTCGCCCCGCCGGCGTGATCGAAGTGGAGGTGCGTGAGAATGACGTCGGTCACGTCGGCGCGGCGGAGCCCGCGCTCGGCGAGCGCCGCGTCGAGTCCGCCGCCGCGGTGGTCGAGGCCGTACCGCTCAGCGCTCTGCGCGTCCCACTTCTCGCCCATCCCGGCGTCGACGAGGATGCGCCGCCCGGCGTCCGCGTCGACGGCGAGCAGGCACCGCGCGGCGAGCCGGACGCGGTTCCGCGCGTCCGGCGAGAGCTGCCGCTCCCACAGCGGGCGCGGCACGGTGCCGAACATGGCCCCGCCGTCGAGCGCGAAGGTCGCCTCGACGAGCCCCGTCAGCTGGTAGCGGCCGAGTTGCACGCGCTGGAACCTAGACCAGCGCTGCGCGGCGGCGCAACCGAGCAGCGCCCGACCGCGTGAGCGGGCGTCGCGCACGGGCTGCCCTCGCGGACCCGGCGGCGAACTCGAGGACGAGGGTGCACCGCGCACCGCCACCGTGGACGTGAGCGCGTCTGCGCCGTCTTCCGCGTGCTTTCGCCTGGCGAGCAGGGCGACCCAGGTGGGTCCCTGGTCTCGTGGTCATCCAACGAGGACCAGGGCGCGAACGCGCTCACCATCGCGGCCTGGGGCCTCGGGGTCGCCTTCTCCGCCCCCTACGACTGACCGCTACCTCGCGCGCTCGTACTGGACCGGCCACGCCGCCTGCGCATGCACGCGCGGCGCGGCGTGGAGCGGCCAGTACGGATCGCGCAGCAGCTCGCGCGCGAGCAGGACGAGGTCGGCCTGGCCCGTGCGCAGCACGTGCTCGGCCTGCTCGGGCGCCGTGATCATCCCGACGGCGCCGGTGGCGATGCCGGCCTCGCGCCGGATCCGCTCCGCGAACTGCGCCTGGTAACCCGGGCCGACCGGCACCTTCGCCGTCGGGACGAGGCCGCCCGACGACGCGTCCACGAGATCGACGCCCAGGTCCTTCACGGTCCGCGCGAGCGCCACGGTCTCGTCGGCGGTCCACCCTCCCTCGGCCCAGTCCGTCGCCGAGACGCGCAGGAGGAGCGGCAGCTCCTCCGGCCACGCCTGCCGCACGGCCGCGGTGAGCTCGCGCACGAACCGGGTGCGGTGCTCGAGCGAGCCGCCCCACCGGTCGTTGCGCCGGTTCGTGAGCGGGGAGAGGAACTCGTGCGCGAGATAGCCGTGCGCGGCGTGCAGCTCGATCACGCGGAACCCCGCCTCGCGCGCCCGCCGCGCCGCAGCGACGAACGCTTCGATCACGCCCGCGATCTCCGCCTCGTCGAGCGCGCGCGGGACGGGGTGCCCCTCCGCGAACGGGATGGCGCTCGGCGCGACCACCTCCCACCCGCCGTCGGGGGGGCTGAGCGGCGCGCCGCCCCGATCCCACGGCGCGCGCACGCTCGCCTTGCGCCCGGCGTGGGCGAGCTGCAGCGCCGCGACCGCGCCCTGCTGCTCGACGAAGCGGACGATGCGCGCGAGCGGCGCGATCTGCGCGTCCTGCCACAGCCCGAGATCGGCCGGCGAGATGCGGCCCCGCGCCTCGACCGCGGTCGCCTCGAACACCACCAGGCCGGCGCCGCCCACCGCGCGGCTCCCCAGGTGAACGAGGTGCCAGTCGTTGGCGAACCCGTCCTGCGCCGAGTACTGGCACATGGGCGAGATGGCGATGCGGTTGCGCAGCGTGACGCTCCGCAGCTTCAGGGGATCGAAGAGCATTTACGGATCTGAGTACTGCCGGCGAGGCGACGCAAGCACAAGTTGTCGACATGGCCACCTCTCCGCGCTCCGTGATCGTCCTCGGCGCGGGCGCCGCTGGGCTCGCGGCGGGGCGAGCGCTCGTCCGGGCTGGGCTGAGGGTGACCGTGGTCGAGGCGCGCCCGCGCTGGGGTGGACGGGTCGACACCCGCCGTGATCCCCGCCTCGGCGTGGTGGTGGAGGGCGGCGCCGAGTTCGTGCACGGGCGGCCGCCGCAGGTGGCGCGCCTCGCGCGCGAGGGTCGGGTGACGCTCCGCGAGGTCGACGGGCGGGTCGTGGCGCTCGACCGCGGCCGGCTGCGGCCGGCGGATCGCGCCTTCGCGCGGATGGAGCGGCTGCTCGAGCTAGGCGACGGTGAGGGCCCATTCTCGGAGGTGCTCGCGCGGCCCGAGGTGCGCCGCGCTCCTCGGCTCGAGCGCGAGCTCGCCCGCGGCTTCGTCACCGGCTATTACCTCGCCGATCCCCTCCGTCAGGGCCGCGCCTCGCTGCGCGCCATGACCGAGGCGGAGGAGGCGATCGAGGCCGATCGCACCTATCGCGCCGTGGAGGGCCAGGCGGCGCTCCTCGCGCCGCTCGCGCGCGCCCTCGAGCGCGGCGGCGTGCTCCGCCTCGGGACGCGTGCCACCGAGGTGCGCTGGCACGCCGGTGCGGTGGAGCTGCGCGCGCGAGGCCCGGCGGGCGCGCAGCTCGCTCCGCTCGGCGCCGAGCGGCTCGTGTGCACGCTGCCGGCCGGCCTCGTCGCGTCTGGCGCGATCCGCTTCTCCCCCGACCTGCGCGCGCATCGACGGGCGGCGTCGCGGCTGCAGATGGGACCCGTCGTGAAGGTCCTGCTGCGGTTCCGGAGCCGCTTCTGGGCGGAGCGGGGGGGAGCGACCCCGCCGTGGCCAGAGCTCGCCTTCGCGCTCGCTCCCTCCATGCAGGTCCAGACGTTCTGGACGCTCCAGCCGCTCGATGCGCCCGTCCTGGTGGGCTGGGCCGGAGGGCCGAACGCGGCCGGGCTCACCGGCCGCCCGTCGCGCGCGGTGATCGGCGCCGCGCTGGCGACGCTCGCGCTCGGCTTCGGCCGGCCGCGCGCCGCCCTCGAAGACCTGCTCGACGGCGCCGAGGTGGTCGACTGGTCGGCCGACCCCCTCGCCGGCGGCGGCTACGCCGTGTTCCCGCCTGGGACCACCGGCGTGCCGGACGAGCTGGCGCGTCCGGTCGACGGCACGCTGTTCTTCGCCGGCGAGGCGACCGTCCTCGGGGCCGCGGGCACCGTGCACGGCGCGGTCGAGAGCGGCGAGCGCGCCGCGCGGCAGGTCCTGGCGAGCTTCCAGTGGTGAGGCGAGGTCGTCAACTCTTGTCGGGTCCGAGCGCACGCTCCGCCGCGCCGAGTAGCGCCGCCGTCCCGATCGGCTTCCCCGTGGCGTGCTGCATCCAGAGGCCCGGCGTCACGGACCCGAAGCTCGCCATGCGCTCGAACTCGGGTCCGAGCGCCTTCGCCGCCGCGAGGTGCTCCTCGATCTGGGACGCGATGAGGTGGCCGAGCGGGTAGTCGGGCAGGTAGAGGAAGCTCGAGATCATGTGCGAGTAGATCGCGAGGAGCGGCACGTCGCGCACGCCGAAGACCGGCGCGTACCAGCGGTTCCACAGCTCGCGCGCCAGCCCCAGCGTCGCCTCGCGGAGCTCCGCCGGCGTCGCCTCCGGGTGGGCGTACATCCAGCGCCACACGCCCGTGTCGAGGAGCGCCACGCCTGCGATCTCGTACGTCGTCCAGAGGTCGTTGAGGGCGAGCAGCCGCTTCGCCTCCGGATCCGGAGGCGGGAGCCCCAGCACCTCGAGATCGCGCGCCTGGAACACGAAGGCGAGCGCCTCGGTGAAGGCGGTGTTCGGGACGCCTTCGAGCAGCGTGTGATCGACCTCGTAGAGCGAGAAGACCTGCTCGACGTTGTGGCCGAGCTCGTGGATGGCGATGTTGAAGCCCTTGTAGTCCATCCCGTCCTTGCCGACCCGCGTGCGCAGGCGCGGGAAGTCGCAGCGCCTCGCCGCGCCGAGCGCGTGGCCCGAGCCGCGCGCCGGCTCGACCACGATCCGGTCGGCGAGGAAGCGCGCCTTGTCGGGCGCGAAGCCGAGCTTGCCGAGGATGGCGGGCAGGTCCTTCTGGAACGCCTCCACCGTCGGATAGCGCTGCTTCGTCATCCGGTCCAGCTCGGCCTCGCTGAACTGCGCGCGGGGCCGGAAGCCGTCGTACCAGACGTCGAACGGCTCGAGCTTCCGCCCGAGGCGCTGCTCGATGAGCTTCGCGACGCGCGGCACGAGCGGAGAGGCAAGGATCTCCTCCAGCAGCGCCGTGACGCGCGCCTCGGGGATCTCGCGCTCGAGATCGAACTTGCGCGCGATGTGGGTGGGAGCGATGGGCGAGTAAGGATCGGCCGCGCGCGCGGCGTGGAACGTCTCGAGGAGCCGCGCATAGCGCGTGTCCGGCTCGCGGTCCGCGGAGGCGCGCGCGGGCGGCGCGGCGCCGGTCTCGATGGTGTCGCGCGGCGCGGGGCTCACCGAGTTCGTGTACGGGTCCCAGTCGAGGAGCGGCGAGTTCACCACCGCCGCCGGGATGGTCTGGGTGACGATGCGCTCCATCACCTTCTGGATCGCGCGCTGCCGCGCGATCCCGTCCTTCGACGCGTAGTCGGCCTTGATCTGGTCGCGGAGGTTCCAGTGGCTGAGCAGGCGCATGCCCTTCGGAAAGAGCCGCTTCCCGTCTACGAGGACGTGATGCATGTAGACGTTGTCGTCCGCGACGTAGATCTCGGCGTCGGCCGACGCCCTGGCGATCTGCTGGTTCACGGCGGCCGGCACGCGCCGCGCGAAGCGGCCGGTGAGGCGCGCCTCGGCCCACTGCCGCCGCGTCCAGCGCGCGCCGTCCCGGAGCCGCTCCTCGAGCGTGGTCAGCGGGAAGTTGAGCAGCGCCACGAAGGCGAGCTTCGAGTCGAAGAGGTCGTCCGTGAGGTGTGCGCCGGCGTCGAACGCCTGCAGCAGTTCGTCGACCGGCTGCATGGGGCCGAGGTCGAGCACCGCCCACCGGGAGAGGGTCCGGTTCTGCTCGACGAAGCCTCCGTCGAGCGCCTCGAGCGACTGCTCGAACCGGGCCAGCAGCGCGTCGAGCCGCGCCGGGTCGGACACGAACTGTGCCTCGAGGAAGCGCTGCAGCGCCACCGCGTCGCCGTCGGAGGGACGCCACGCCGCGACCACCTGCGCCACGCCGCGCTCGGCGCGGGCGCGCTGCCCTGGGCCGTGCTTCGCGACGAGCGCGGCCGTGGCCTGTGCGGCGGCGCGAGCGAGGGCGGGATCGGCAGGGGTCATGGCGGCGGGGCCGGCGGCCAGCGAGAGCGCGAGGAGGGCGGTCAACATGGAGTGGATCACACTTTAATGCGCCAGACGGGTCGCGTCCCGCGCTTGACGCCGCGGTGGCGCGCGCGGCATGAGGACGCGGTCCGCCATGAAGACCACCCACCGCCGCCTCACGGTCGTCGCTCTCCTCCTCGGCATGTTCCTCGCGGCGATGGAGATGACGGTCGTCTCGACCGCCATGCCGACCGCCATCGGCGACCTGGGCGGCCTGCACCTCTACGCGTGGGCGTTCGCGGCGTACATGCTCGCGGCGACGGTGACGGTCCCGATCTACGGCAAGCTCGCCGACCTGCGGGGCCGCAAGCCGGTCATGCTCGTCGGGCTGGCGCTGTTCCTGATCGGCTCCTTCGCGTGTGGCCAGGCTCACTCGATGGCCATGCTCATCGCCTTCCGCGCGCTGCAGGGCCTCGGCGCGGGAGCCATCCAGCCCATCGCCCTCACCATCGTGGGCGACCTCTTCAGCGTGCACGAGCGCGCCCGCTGGCAGGGGATCTTCGGGGCGGTCTGGGGGCTCGCCGGTCTGCTCGGTCCGCTCCTCGGCGGCGCGCTCGTCCACTACCTGTCCTGGCGCTGGGTCTTCTACGTCAACCTGCCGCTCGGGCTCGGCAGCGCCGCCGTGCTCTCGATCGCGTACCACGAGCGCGTCGAGCGGCACGAGCATCGGCTCGACCTCGGCGGCGCGGCGTTCCTCACCGCCGGAGTGCTGGCGGTGCTCGCCGCCGCGCGGTCGCGAGAGGCGGCCGCGGTGGCCGCGCCCGTGGCGGTGGTCGCCCTGGGCGCCTTCCTCTGGGTCGAGCGCCGGGCGAAGGAGCCGCTGGTCCCTCTCGAGCTCTTCGCCGAGCGCGTCATGGCGGTCGCGTCCGCAAGCGGTGCGCTGGTGGGCGCGGCGATGATCGCGACGGTCACCTACGTGCCACTCTTCGTGCAGAGCGTCGTGGGCGCGTCTCCCACCGCCGCCGGCAGCGCCATCGCCCCGATGGCGATCGGCTGGCCCATCGCCTCGGCGCTGGGTGGAAGGCTCCTGCCGCGGCTCGGTTACCGGGTCCTCATCCGCGGCGGCCTCTTCCTCACCGCGGTCGCCGCAACCGCGATGGCCCTGCTCCTCCGCCCCGGCGTGGAGGTCGGTACCCTCCGCCTCGTCACCGCCGCCTACGGCCTCGGGCTCGGCTTCGCGAACACGCCGCTCGTCATCGCCGTGCAGTCGAGCGTGCCCTGGAACCGGCGAGGCATCGCCACCGCCAGCACGATGTTCTTCCGCACCATCGGCGGGACCGTGTCGGTGGGCCTGCTCGGCGGCGTGCTGGCGGGGGCGCTGACCGGGAGCGGCGCGCGGGCCGCCGAGGTCGAGCGGCTGCTCGGGCCGGAGCGCGCCACGCTCGATCCAGCGATCGTGCGCGGGCTCGCCTCGGCGTTGCAGGCGGGCATGGGCCGCATCTTCTGGACCATCTGCGCGGTCGCCTTCGCCGCCTTCGCGGTCAGCCTCGCGTTTCCAGGCCTGCGCGTGCAGGCCGGCGCACACCCCGCCTCCAAGGAAAGTGCCGCCGAAGGCCGACCTCGGTTATCCTGAGGCGATGCCACCCCGGAATCCAGGCTCGCTCAAGCGACAGAAGGAGCTGGCGCGCCAGCAGAAGCAGCGCGAGAAGCGCGAGGATCGCAACGCGCGCAAGGAGGCGGCGAAAGACCGCCCCAAGGCGCCGCCGGGTGTCGACCCCGACATCGCCGACATCATCCCCGGACCGCAGCCGAAGCTGGACGAGGAGTAGCGGCGCCGCCCGCCATCGAAGACGACGCCCGCCGCGCATCCAAGGGATGCGGGCGGGCGTCGTTGCTTAGATGCGCGAGACGGCTATGGCTAGTAGGTGAAGACGCCGGCCACGTCCTCGGTCTCGGAGAGCTGGACGAAGGTCGTCCCGAGCGGCATCGAGTCCTTGATCGCCAGGATCCGGAGCTGGTAGGTCATCCCGGCCTG
>Ga0318572_10000713_pt1 | contig 12736 bp, 8 predicted proteins | sample GRESIP089b5f20_FD_202528 | JGI IMG/M metagenome (GOLD analysis project Ga0318572, IMG submission 202528) | Tropical soil microbial communities from Luquillo Experimental Forest, Puerto Rico - GRE.SIPMG.089b5f20 | ecosystem: Environmental > Terrestrial > Soil > Tropical forest > Bulk soil...
TTCCGGTTCTTTGATCCTATCGTCGGTCAGAATGCAGCCATCTATCATACAGCCGGCGCTCTTGGTCAGGGAGAACGAGTTTGGATTTTGGCCAAGCTACCTGGTCACATTCGGGTAGTGGGCGATGATATCAGTGAAAAGTATCTGCTGCTGTCCAACTCACACGACGGCAAATCATCAGTTCAAATCAAGTTCACGCCGGTTCGTGTCGTCTGTCAAAACACACTGACCATCGCATTGAGTGATGGCATGGCGTATCGGGTTGTTCATCACGCTGACATCCACAGCAAACTCGAAAGTGCTCATCGGATGTTGGGTCTGATCAACGAACGGTTTGATGACATGACCGGGACATTTCAAGCTATGTCACGGGTCAAGATGAACACGGATCGTCTCTCAGAATATTTGGCTGAGGTTTATCCTGCTGTCAAAGAACCGGAGAAGATGGAACTGGTGCAACGTGATCGCAACTGGTCCGAATACTTCTTTGATCAGGGCAAAGGCAACCGTATGCAGGGCGTCACCGGTTCACTCTGGGCTGCGTTCAATGGCGTGACCGAATGGCTGGATCATCGGAAGAGTCGGCAGAATCCAAATCAGCGTCTTATTTCAACTTGGTTTGGTGGTTCGTATCAGACCAAGGCCAGGGCGTTTACGGTGGCGCAGGATTTGATGTCGGTGTGGAATTAACAACGAAGCCGTTCGTTCCTTGAAAATTCATTTGAATGTACGGGAATGAACGGCTCACAATGAAAGGAGTTATCGATGAGTTTGAGTTACCATTTTGGTTTTCGCGCGGCGGCGGAAAAAACATCTGCCGAACTGGAAAACTTTTTGAGAAGAGTTGAGAAGGAAGCATTGAAAATGGGATTCAATCCAACTTTGGTCTTCAATGCACCATTCGACACCAAGGAGCGTTGGGAGTTTGCACGCTGGTTCACGACTGGACTGAAACTGGAAAATGAAAAGCTGAGGGGCGTGATATTGCTTCGGGAGGGACAGGTGTGGAGTCATGATCCAGTAACCGGATTCTGTTTTGTGATTCCGAGACAGGGTGTGTTGCTGGTAGTCACCAATGAACAGGGTCATGAAACCGTTTTCGGGTTCTTGCGTTACCCTGCAAATCTCCTTGATCTAAACGGCAAACAAATCGCTGAAACAGGTGCAGGCGATTGGTGGACTTACCGCAGTTTTGTTGATACGTCGGACCAGCGTTATCGGTTGCTCGTAAAGCTGTTTAAGGATGCTGGCTATTTGGAATCCGAAAAAGACGAATACCGCCCATGAAGAAGCCCAAGGATTTAGCCGGATGCCGCGTTTTGATTATTACCGGCCCACATTCTGGAAAAGAGGGTATATGCATTGGGAAGGCGGCTGACGGGAAGAAATGGGCCGTGTCGCCGGATGATTCTAACATTATTCTCGAACTGATTTTTGAGCGGGAGTTTGGATTGCTGCTCGACATGCCGGGCGACAACACGAGGAATTAATATGAATACACATATCTTTATTCCATCATCGTTACGGATGGCAGCACAATGTTTGAGGGTGAGTTGGCAAAGTTCTCTTTCGGATATCTCCAAGAGAGATTTTGTCCGCCTATGGTCATCCGTGGCCTACCTTTATCCTGGACTACATCCTGACGGATTTGATGAGACAGACAGTGGCTGGCCTACCAGCCTCAAACGGATTGCAGGAGAAGCATGGAGGCGAGCGGAGGCGTGCGCACTTACTGATGAAGAATTATATCCGTCCGATGCGCAATGGGCGGGAATTTATGACAGGCTTACCGCCCCCACCAAAGAAGAAACTGCTAGGCGACAAAAAATCGCCAAACAGATGTTAGACATAAAATGAACCTGCTTTTGCGGGTTCATTTTTTAGCTATCCGGTCCAGTGCCGTTTTAATCCTACGCACACAAACCTCGCTGTATTTCACCAAGCTATGTTCCCAGATTCGAACAACACGCCAGCCTCGCTTCTTTAATTCGCGGCAAACTCGCAAATCACGTTTTTTATTTCCGGAAATTTTCCTCTTCCAAAAATCGACATTGGATTTTGGTTGGCGGTAGCAGCGTGGACATCCATGCCAAAAGCACCCATCCACGAAAACAGCCACGCGCTGGATGGGAAAAATAAAATCCGGCTTGCCAAAGACTAAACTGTTTCGTCGCCAACCTTTGATGCGAGAGCTACGAAGTATTTTTATCAAAGCAAGCTCCGTATCTTTATTGCCGGCTCCTCGAATGCGAGACATGACAGCAGAGCGTTTTGCTTTTGTGAAAACATCGGACATGAGTTTGCGTTTACGAATCTGAAATATCCGTTTCAAAAGTATTCCACAAGTCTTCGAATCGAATTACTTCCCCAGAAACAGTGATTTGGACCGGCATTGGCTTCGGGTTTATTTGTTTATCTGCTTCTTCTCGTAGAATAGTGTGCATGTCGTGAAAAACACGTTTTTCAGGACCTAGGTCAAAACGGACGCGCTTAAATTGCGGCCAATTCGCCATGGCAAGGTTTTCTTGTGTTGTGGTAAATCCAAAACCCTTTGTGCGAGCCGCATCGCGGGAAACAGCAAACAGATAAACATTTGAAATCGGTTTTATTTTAGCACCCCTGATTCTAAGGCTGTTGGCAACGCCTTGCATTCCTTGAAGACTTATCCATTCAGTAATCCCTCGCGCCCAATCGTCAAGCTCCTTAGCCAAATTACTTGCTTTGCTTCTTAACTTCCGAATATCGTTTGTATGAAAGTCCTGCCATTTGATTTGAATTAGTGCAAGTTCACCCCAGACCAGATCAAAGACAGCAGCGTCAATGTCTGTAATTAATTTTTCACCGTTCCGAACTTTAATGCTGCCTTCCACGCAAATAAATCTCGTTCCTTGAAACATGGCGTAAATTTCAGATCTTAGCCAAGCTTCACGAGGTTTTGATATGGCAATGCTGGCTAATGGATCGCGCCATTCGAGCAATGTAACAACAGGCAGCAACGGATTGCGGCCAAGGCTTGAAACGGGTTGCACCACAAAACCATTATCTAAGTTGATTAATAACGGCATAAAAGGAGTTGAATGCTTTTGTAAAAAAATAGCCTCTTGAGGCCTCAGTGTTATTGCTTTAACGGCTTTCTCGACACGAGAAAGCTTCATGCCGCTAAAATCAGCAATACTTTTTTCCAAATCTTTCATCGGTCCCCAAATTGTCAGGCTAATTGGAATCGAGATTTCGGGATAATGTTTGGATGCCAATAATGCAAAGTGAATATGTTTGAGATGTAATGCCGTTACAATAATGGCAACTGCCGTTATGTCGGCTCCCGTCGTATCACTAAAATTTGAATTGGGATGCAAGCCTGCGTCATCCCTGTATTCCTTTATTTGCTCAGACGCTTTGGCCAAAAAATGATGGTCAACCTCAGGCCGGGCGCCATAACCCATCATCATCCCGCTGCCGGAATCCCAAGGATGAATCAAGGGTATCATTAGTGAATCAATATCGGCGCGTTGCCATTTCTTAAAGTCTACCTTCTCGCGTCCGAAATAATTACCCACGTGGTGCTGAACTTGATTAAGTTCAGCAAAGTTTAGTATTTTCCAGTTTTTGTAAAATTTTTGATTTTCATCATTGATATGCTGTTCCAGCTTTTCCCATCGGGAAAATTCGAGATTATCTAAGAATTGAGATGAAACCAAATCGGTCTTTCGGACAATAAAGCCATCATCAATGGTTTCCGCCGTCATAAATCCGAATCGAATCATTTCAGCGGTGCGATGCATCAGCGTCGCACGCCCTAATTGATGAAGGAAAGCCATAGCATATGAACGGCTCTCGTCAGTGCTTTTGTGGACGGGAACTCCATTTGGCCTTTTTAGAGGAGAAAATAAATGAGCCGCGGCCTTGTTCCAGCCCCATTGCATTATCTGGAAATCCGCTAAAGGCAGACGTTGCTCTTGACGGGCATGTGATTGAAACACAGTCCAGTAATCGATTGCCCTTAACGCTTCCAAAAATAAAGCAAATCGGCTGTCTTCATCCCGTGGAATAATCGATGCAATATGTGCTTCTTCTTTTTCTGCTAAGGATTTGAATGCTGAATAATATGGGTTATCAGACATTTTGTTTGAGACCTCATCAATTAAAAAGATCTGCCACTATGCCAGCGATTTGTTTTGCGAGCAGCGGTGGAACGGCATTGCCGACTTGGTGATACTGTTCCGTTCTTGGTCCCTCAAAATAGTAGTTGTCAGGAAAAGTCTGCAAGCGCGCCGCTTCGCGAACTGTGAGACTCCTGCATTGGGCTGGGTCATAATGAATATAATAATGACCATCCTTGGCGATATGCGACACAACAGTCGTAGATGGCCGGTCGGCAACCTGAACCCGGAAACGGTCATTGAACTTAGATTTTTTCAATGCTGCTTCAATGTTTTTGTGTAGCGGCAACAGCGCCTTTGGAAAATCTTCTAATACCGGTGATTGTTTGTGTTGCTTTGCATAGACGGATGCAAAAAAATACCGATGTAAATCGGCACGGATATGGCTTCGCGTCTCGTGGTTACAAACACCTTTCAACTTTGGATCGAAAAACCAACCGGAAAGTTTTGCGGGCTTAACGGGCTCCTCCAAAAATTTTTTGCCACGCTCTAGATGAGATCCAATTCTGTAAGTGTATTTCTCCAAAGCCTCAACAAACTCAAGTGAGATTTTAGGGTCTCCCAACCAATCAGCACCGACAATGTCTTGAATGGCAGACCGCCAAGCTTCATTTGAGTCAGCTTCTTTGGACAAGCCGCTGCGCAGTTTGGGTAAATCCCCAATCACATCTTCAATCGTCACCACCGATTGTTGATTGTTCAACTTCCCTGGCTTTCGTTTCCAATCTGACCGAACGCCCAAAATAATCACACGATGTCTTGCCTGTGGGATCCCCAAATTTTCAGCATGAATGATAAAATTGCTTGGATCGAAATCATCCACCGTCAACGCTCCTTGCTTCTGAATCAATGGGAAAAAATTATATTCCAAATCACCTTTCCCTCCTAACCCAGTAGATGCCAATGGGTGCCGCAAATCAGAAAATATCCGATCAGCCATTCTCTCTTTGTTTACTGTAGTAGAAAGAAGGCCCTTCACATTTTCCATCACAAAGACTGGCGGTTGATGCACGGCAAGAATTTGTAAATATTGGCGGTAAAGGAAGTGGCGGGCATCCTTCTCAAAAAGATCGCTTTGTTTTTTTTCCCGCCACCGCCCAAGTAGGGAATAGGCTTGACATGGTGGTCCACCGATTAAAACCCATTTTTCATGTTGACGTCCCAGTGCTGCCTGAATACGCCTTTTAACCTCGGCTACCGGCTCTTTCCCTAGTTCCGCAAGCCAAGCTTCTTCTTTCGAAATTTTGGCCTCTTCTTCAAATTTATCGAAAAGAACATTGCGTGTAATTTTAGGATTCCCACGAAGATACTCGTAATATTCGTCAGGGGCTTTGCGATGAGAAAATCCTCTAAAAAAGGCGCGTAACTCCAGAGTTTGGTGGGCAAATTTATTTCTTTCGATGGAAAGTTTAATTTTAAAAATGCGCTGATGTTCCGCATTCAACACTGATGAAAATCCTTCACCCAACCCACCTGGGCCGGCAAACAAATCTATTATTTGAATTGGCATGAAATACTATTTTCCGTGAATTGTAAAGGTGTAGCCGGGCATCAGTCCAGGATGAGAATAACCGCCATTTACCCCATCAGCCTTGGGCAGCTATGGCAAACATTTCAATTAATTTACGAATTCGTTGCAATCCGAGGCGATCCTCATTTAGCAATTGATCCCAAGACATGGCGGCATAAGTTGCTACCGAATGCCCGCGCCGAGTTCTTACCCACTCACGGTTGGTGAATGCCTCTAAACCTTCGATGGTTCGGTTGTCAGTAATGAATCCATGCCGCAACCTTTCCCATTCCGTCGAGAGGGCTTGCTCAATATCTTGAGGCGTGGGTCCGATAGGCCTATCCAGTAAATCTGCTTTCCAACTTTCGCCGGCTTCAATTTCCTTTTTCCGAAAGGCCTGCCAAACAGCCTCTCGTTTTACCACTTCACCAATATCACCTTCGTAGTCGGTCAAAAAATTCCAAGCTGCCTTGCAGGTGATTTTAAGTGTTTCGCTGAGAGCGGTGGAGAGCCTCTGTTTTTCCCAGATACCAATCAAGTCGATGCGCCAACCTGATTTTTCAGCCAGCCAAGCCATGGCATAAGCAACGCTGGCGGCTCGATAGCCTTCAAGCTCCAGAGTATCAAATAGTTTTTCCGCAGATCGCCAGAGAATCGCCTTGCCTACCAAGATTTTGAAATAATTTAAATCCACTAACGGTTCACCTTCATCCTCCATCTGCTCGGCAAATTTAACGAAATTTTTTTCAGCACCTAAGCAAACCAAGTGAGGAAAGCCATGCCATGCATGTTCAAACTTCGCCAAGTCGGTTTTGGTGAATTTTTGTTCGGCTGGATTTTGTTTTTCCCATTCCTGCCGACGCGCTGTTGTCCCTTGGGCAGCACGATCATCCGAGTAAGATCCGCGAGCTCGCTCATAATACCAATGAGTGCCGCGCTCAAGGCCGCCGATAGCCGGAGCCCAGACAGTGCGAGAAAGTGCTTCTAGCTGTTGATGAAATTTACCATTGGCAGCAAAATCGGCGGCTTTAATCGTGTTCTGGCTGTTGGCGTAGCGTGAAATGAGGGGGACGATCTGAGGCACCATGATAGGATTACTCAAGACGGTTAATTTCACCTGCACGATCACATGGCTGACATCAACTTTTTCTTTTTTCAGAGCATGAAAAATTGAGGCGGTAGTTTGGCCGCCATTAACGACCTGAAAATCTTTCACATTTTTCAATAGCGCATGACCGCCGCGTCCGCCTTCCACTACTACTTCCGCTGCCGTGCAGCAAAGACCGTTGTTGTAAGCCAGAAAACGATGCGGTTCCTCCTTGATCGTTTTTTGAAGCCCTTTGTTGATTTTACCTTTGGCTTGCAAAAACGCGCGGACATTCCGTTCCAATAACCGCTGGCCGTGCTGGCCGTAAATCTGCGCCAACATTGGTCCGGGAACGAACGCCAGAAATGTCCGATACTCGCCGGTGGCATCTCGTGTTTGCAGACACGGAATGGAGCCGCCATAATCGTTTTCGAAGTCCAGTTCGATAACCTCGCGATGCCCCACACGCAGCCGACTCAGCTTGTCCAAATCCCAAAATACTGGGCGGATTTCAAGTTCGCCAAATGGTTCCTGTTCAAGCCCCTCTAAAGATCGAACCGTTCCGTCGGTTAGAAAAAAAAGTCTAACTGTGGTAAGAGAATCCTTAGCCTCAAAAATTCTTTTTGCGGCGATAAATGCAGTCCCAGCTTCCTCCATTTTCGTATGGAACCCATCTAGGCAGCGGCGTAAAAATCCACGGAGCAAGACAAACTGTTTACGAGTTTCTGGCAAACCAACCTCCTTGGTGTCCCCAGTTCCACGATATAACGACACAAATAAATCAAGCGTGGCACCATCGCCCGAGAGAGAATAAGCATTAAGTTTGGCAGCAGGAATCTTCCCCACATTACGGGCATCATAATAACAAATGTCAGCACCATCGGCCTCATTATGTTCGGACAACAGTTCGAGCACATATTCGGTAAATGCTTCTTCACGGAGTTGCAGCACGGCGTTGTCACCAGAACGTTGAAGGACTTCTTGATGGAGATCGGCAGCAAATTGGGTTAATCGCGGATTGACCATATTATTTCTTTCTGCGGCCGGATTTTGTGGCTTTCAAAGTTTCCAGCATGTCTTTGAGTTGCACAACGAACGGATTACACGCAGCCAAGGCTAAAGCATAATTGATATCACCAATACCTGTCATCAAATCGGCTTCGATTAGACGAGGAAATTTATCACGGATAAGGAAACTCAATTCGCGGCGCAACGAAAATTGACGGCATTCATAACGAGCGGCATCGGCATCCAAATAACCTGTTTCCAACAGGCGATCATCAAATAGTTCTAAAGCCGCAGGATTGCCTGCCAACTTGCTACGCAGAGTGGCAACTATGCTCGGTAATGATTGTCCGACGTTGCCGGCCCCGGTTTCCACCTCCCGTTCATCCAGCATCACCACATGAAGAAACAAAGCTGGAATTCCGGTGTTATCCAACTGACGCTCGCTGGTAATTCGAACGGTTTGAGGCTGTTTGGCAATTGTGGTTTTTACCTCCAAGGCTCCCGATGAAAATTGAAAATCTTGATGCGAAGCGAGCGGGGCACGCCAACTGGTAATTGCTGCAGAAATATCCATGGCCGGCAATAAGTGGGTATGCAGGGTATGCAATTCTCCGTAAAGCCCCCGCTGACGTTCAGGTGAAAGCCCCATGACCCCAGCATTTAAAAATTTCTGCCAGCGATGTAGCCGGCCCAACAAAGCATGGGCAGCAGCGCGAGGATTAGCAGCAGCTGCGACACGTGGAGCAACGTCTTCCGCAAGGGAAGAAAACACATCGGCACAAGTCCGATCTTTCAACCGAACACCCAGATGAGGCTGGCCGGATAAAGCCACAGCAAAAATTTCAAGACCACGGCAAACCGGCCAATCCTGCCTAGAGGGTAACGCGGACTTCGGTAGTGCCAGCAACAAGGCCCGTCGCTTGGAAGCCGTTTCCAATGCGACCAATAATGGTTGCGATGGTTGCGGCAACGCAAACCGAATCAGCCAAGAATTGGCAGTTCCCGACTGAGTTTCATTTTCCAGTTCCTCCCAAAGTTCTTCAATCTTCATAACCAGCATCCTCATCCATTTCAGTGCCCCAAACTTTGTTTACGCGATATTCAACACCCACGGTAGTGTCGCTGGTAGGAAAACTAAGTGCCACGCCTATAATTGGTGGCCCGTCAGAATCCAAGCCGGTCGATTCTGGCAGCCTACCTTCCCCAGCCTCAAATACCACTTTTTCTGGCGGAAGGATGGGGTAGATCATGAGCAAGCCATTTTCTGAACGACGTAGAACTCGAAGGACTCGACCGCTGGCACGGGTTGTTTCACCATTCACGGTCTTACGCAGCTTTGGCGGATCAAATTGCCGCCAGCGTAGAGTGAGATCCAGTGCGACCTTTTCGGCCGGTTGGCCGATTTGAGACTGCAACCACTCCGTGTCGTCAACCAGTTCGGCTTTGCTGGCGATAGAATTAAACCATGCCTGATCAAACAGACGGTTGGCGCCATCAAAATCTTTTGACTCATCTGCAGGGTTCAATATGCGGGCATTTTTCACATCGAAACTTTTTTCATTTTGATCCTCTGGGCTGCGTTCCACCTTGCCGATTAGATAACTCGCGATCGTGTATTGCTGTTTGGGGGGGGCTTGCGTGTTAGAAACTAAGACAACGGTCCAATTGGTTAATTCCGCTGAAGGCTTTCCAGCTTGCTTGCGAACGAAAGCGGCCAACTGTTCCCCGCTCGCTCTGGCCGAAGCTGGAGGATATTTAAGTGCTTGCATGAAATCAGCAATACGCGAAGCCGGCACGCCGGACCAAACCCGTGATGCCAAATGTTCAGCGGGAGTAGATGGTTCCAATCCTAACAACAATGTTTCCACGGCTTTAATGTTATTCGCTATCGAGATTGGTTCCTTGGGCAAACAAGCTGTCTGTGTGAGGACGCCATGCCACGTCACTTCCTGTGTCTGACCATGGCTCATTTTATTGAGCGCGGTAACAATCATACCATCTGGATGTGTTCTGACACGCAGACCATAATTTTCAGGCGTCAACCCGGCCGCAACCATGTAATCAAACTCACGGCGTAGTTCCTCCTCCGCCAGTGCGATGTGGCAATACCAATTTTTTAACGTGCGAGTGGTAAATAGTCGGCACAAATCCAAATAACCAGGACGGTAACCAAACCAGCGGCCCATCTGCATAAGCGCATCATACATGCGTGAGGTGCGGAGAAAATAGCTGATGGAAAGTCCTTCGAGTGTGAGTCCGCGAGATAATTTATTCCCACCTACAGCAATCACACTGCGGCCTTCCGTTTCGTGTTCTTTGTAATCCAACGCCTCCCGAGCAAACCCGTTAATCGGCAGCACACTAATTTTTGCTGCTGCCGGATGCAACTGCGCCTTGACCTCAGCCCAAGATACCGGCGGTCCAGACTCATCACCCATGGCTTGGGTCACTGGAACAAATTCTTCATGCCAGAGCTGCGCCAGTTCGTCCATGAGTGTCGGCGTGCGGCTGCCGTCACCCATCTCAATGCGTAATTGCAGAGCCTTCAATTCGACACTGATTAGATCGACAACTTTATTTTGCACGCCTACAAAGCGAGTAACATGAACCAGCATCGAGTTGTGCTTCTTCTCCTGGCCGCGAGCACGGCGGGCGGCGCAGGTCAGAATGAAACACCGGATGGACCGCTTCAAAGAATCCGGCAAGGCCTCGGGAACATGATCGACCTTGTGCTTCGGAGGAAACGCATCTTCATAATCGGTCAGCTCCCGAACGATAGGCAAAGCTTTGCTTCCAGAAATGCCCGCATCTGGATCGCCATCGAGCCCAAATACCTTGGCCGGGCCAACATAATTGGTTGGCGCTTTGACATTGATGATGAAGCTCCGCGGAAAAAGGTCTTTTCCATGCGCGGGAGTTTCAGCATCAGGATTGATAAAAATATTAGCAAAAGGTGTCGCGGTATAACCGACATAGGCAGAAGTCTCAAACGAGTCCAGAATCCGGCGAATCTTGCCATTGATGGCAGTGACGCTATCCGCCTCATCCGCACCGGGTTTAGATTTGGTATTGATGGAAGCATTGTCCGCCTCATCATCAATCAAAAGCAGTGGCACTTTTTTCACAATTCTTTTGCCGGTATGCGTATCATCCGTGCCGGCAACGCCAAGCACCCATGTAATCAAATTCTCAAGTAACTTTGAATTTTTCTTAACCACTAAAACCACCGGATCGCCACCAAGCATAACACCTATGGTTTCCGCCACTGTTTTGTTAAAATCCCCATTTTCTGCGCTACTGGTCAACGAATGAATCACTAAGCGGTCGCCAGGTAATTTCCCAACGCCTATCCAACGATTATCAGTATTCAGCTTTCGATTCTTCTGAGTATCAAATCCCAAGACTCCTTCATCAATACGCAGCTGGGTTTGTGACCTAAGGTTGCTATGAATGCCGGCCAAAACAATGATGAGCTTATAGCCGGCATCCACAGCTTTACAAATAAGTCCAGTGTAGTTGGCGGTTTTACCAGATTGAACTGATCCCACCACCATGCCACGCCTATCCCACGGTGGTGAGCGTAACGGATCTTCCAAACGTTCAAGAACCATATTCGTCAAGTCGTCCAGATTACTGACCACGGCTGGAGCCATGCCGAAATCACGTTCCAAATAGGTCATGTAACGATTCCAGAAACGCCATTGAATTTGGGCGCGACGGGTCGGCAACCACGGTTCGTGTTCCGTTAGGTCATCGAGTGCGGTAGCGTCGGAGGCACCTATCGAGAAGAGATGACGAAGTTCAGCGGTTAATTTTTCGACGTCAACCAACACTGATGAATCAAAGAGCGATTGCGCCTGTGCAGCCTTGGTGGCGATCTGCTGAATAAGCTCGGGCGTCTTCTGCTTCTCCTTGCGGAGAATATCCATCGCCAAGTTACGGGCGTTAATGAAATAATCGTGTGGTTCAGCCATAAGGTTATTTTTCAGTAAAGGATTCCAGCAAGGCAGGGAAAAGTTCGAATGGCCAGATGGTGCGCAATCGATTGACCGCATCTTTGGGACTATATCCGGTGGCAACCAAAGACTGGAACGCTTGCTGCATCACTTCACGAACCTGGCTATCTGGTGCGCGCTCAAATGGACTCGGCAAGGCATTTGGCTGCTCGTTATTGGTAATGGTAATTAATGGCAACGGAACTGTTTCCTCAAGAAGATGGAGCAAGGCATTCAAAGTGGGCTTGTGGCTGCTGACCGCGAACGCCTGTTTCAAAAGTGGATGCTGACGGTTAATCCGATAAAAGGTTTTGTCGTGCTTCGCCACCGGTTCCCAAAGTAGCAAGCGGGCTTCATCAGCTTTCGGCGTCAGCCGAGCTCCGCGGTGAGAGTAAATTCTCTTGGCGTCATGGCGTGCCCGCTCACCGATGCGCCTCAATTCATCACGTAGTGCCGAGGGCGGTGTGGCGCGCGACTTGGTCACATCAATTTCCCAATCATGATCAATTGAATTGGGAATTTCCACGCATATGCGTGCGAGTTTGTAGTGTTCCTCCTTTGTCCAACCAAAGCCTAGCCAGTCGCCAGGCACAAGTAATCGCCGATTGCGGTAAATATAAAAACCTTGGTGGGCATTCCACCCTCTTGGTCCACCGGCAGCCTCATGCGCAGATTTTGAAATTTTAGAATGGTGAGGGAGGACAAACGGCTTCACCTCAATCGTGGCGTGGCGCAATTTAAGACGAGTCGCCGGCAATGTTTGCGTCGCAGCCTCATCAGCCAAGTAAGGATCCCAAGCTGAGACGGGGCGACCATTTAAGTATATTTTGATAGCACTGCGACCAGTCATCAACTGATGGAAAACCATGCCGAGATGATTGCGGACGGCTTCGGCGCGCTGGAGGAAAAAATGCTGGTGCTTTTCACTATCAATTGATTGAGAAGCCACCAAACGATCCAAGTTCTGCCAGAGCAC
>Ga0318572_10000717_pt1 | contig 12726 bp, 13 predicted proteins | sample GRESIP089b5f20_FD_202528 | JGI IMG/M metagenome (GOLD analysis project Ga0318572, IMG submission 202528) | Tropical soil microbial communities from Luquillo Experimental Forest, Puerto Rico - GRE.SIPMG.089b5f20 | ecosystem: Environmental > Terrestrial > Soil > Tropical forest > Bulk soil...
GTGCTGTGCTGTGCTGTGCTGTGCTGTGCTGTGCTGTGCTGTGCTGTGCTGTGCTGTGCTGTGCTGTGCTGTGCTGTGCTGTGCTGTGCTGTGCTGTGCTGTGCTGTGCTGTGCTGTGCTGTGCTCATTTTGTCACCAATTGAATTAAATAATCAACGCCAATTATAAGAACAGTCCCATTTGTTGAGTGGGTATAATTATATCTGTTCCGCGAATTCCATTTGCAGACCGTCTTTCACCACCGACCTCTGTTCTGATTTCCCAGATTTTTTGATCTCTAAGCTGATTAAAAACATTTTTGAGGATGTTCATATCGGCAGGAGTATGATTTGCAATTATGGCTCTAAGAGCATCAACCCTGATACCGTCTCGATGAGCGTGAGCGATCGGAGGAAGATCTTCTAATAGGGCGTCGTGAGACAGGGTTTTGGCATCAGCATCGAAATTTAGCTCCTGGAAGCCAATGCGTTCCGGGTCAAAGCCGAGGATAGGGAATTTGTTGATTCCTGCGGTTCCATAATGGGCGAAATGATTTTGAACAGCCCAATGGATACGAACCATTTCATCATGAGCGCGCAGATGATTCGAATAATGTAAAAGCCAATATGCCCGGTTGCTTTTCGATGAAACGATGAAAAAGCGTGTGAAGTACTTAGCCCCACTCTCTTCATGCAACTGCTTTGCAATCCAGCTTTCCATCTGGTATCGCCATATCATCTGGCCACGATTTGTGGTCACATCGCTCTTGGTCGGATCAATGCCGAGCCTCTTCATAAGCCCGGTATATTTTTCAGATGTATTAAAGAAATCAATAAGCTTGTCAGCAGCAAATGTCAGGATGACTTCCGCGCCGGATACATTGTCGAATATTTTCTTAATGAGCCCCAAAGTAGCATCAATGTACCCATATTGATCAAGCAAGAAAATTGAGTGTTTACCTCGGCCTTTCTGATTAACGTCCGTTATAATTGCATCAACTTTATCGGAAAATTCCCCGACAATACACTTGCAAAAATCTTGTTCCAGCAATCTGGAGAATCCATATTCGCGAATTCTATTTTCCAGATATGAGATGTACTGCTTCTTGCGATCAACAAAGTAGTATCTGGCGTTAAGAGAGAAGGGCACGGTTCTATCTATGTTGATAGCGGCCTCAACCGCGCGCATTGCGTTCAGGACGATAAGCGGGGAGCCAAGGTGAATTTTTCCCGGCTCAACAGGATCTCTGTAGTGCCCTCCTCCAGAGAACCCATCAATTAAATTTAACTTAAATCCTGGAATGCCTGGGCGTCCCGCCAATATCCGAACGTATTGAAAAAGATACTCTTCCAGTACTTCGTGTTTAGCCAAACTGTGAGCGTCAAGCGGAGGTGGCGGCTCACCCTCCGCCCAGTGATAGTGCTTTGTTTTAGACATTTACATTTCAACCCATTGTGCCAGACGCAAATAATTCAGGCATCGCGTCCCAGGTTCGTCCATTTAGCTTTCGGCCATTATCTTTCTTGGGACGACGTTCACCGTCAGCGCCCCAACCGCCCCACTGCTTGAAGAAGAAAAGAGCGCCTTGATTTTCACATTGAACGCGAATGTTTTCAACCCATTGCTCTTTCATCGGCCTTGCTTTTGGGCCGGATTCACCGCCAACGATAACCCAGTGAATGTCTTGAAGATTGAGAGCTCCGACGTCTTCCAGCAGGGGTTCAACCGACAGGAACCGGACGGAGGCGTTGACCTTTCGAAGATCGTCTATACGCGGCACCCCATGCTTCTTGTTTTCGACCGACACCCCCAGCCAAACATTGTCTGGCAGTTTATCTGTGCCGAAATAAGACGGGAGACGAGACGCCCTCTTCGTGAGTATCTGATATGTATGCCACGGAGTTCTCTCGATAACATCGAACACCTTATCGATGAATTCAGAGGAAACGCCTTCGTGGAAGAGGTCACTCATTGAATTAACAAAGTATACTGTTGGCTTTTTGCGCTGAAGAGGCTGGTCAAGGCGATCCTCCATAATAGAAAGATCAAAGCCGTTCTCGTATCCAGGCGCTCCCATAGCTTTTAGGCGGCGAGCCATGTTCTCGGCATAGCAATGCTTGCAGCCTGGAGAAATCTTTGTGCAGCCCGTTGTTGGGTTCCACGTTTGCTCCGTCCACTCAATCTTTGTTTTTCCGCTCATAGCACACCTGCTCATCTGCAAAAATGCAGATATATTCTATCATTATCCATTTTAAGCGCAAGCATTTTGTTGAATAAATTTTTTTATTCTAAGTGAATGGTTGTGCATCCAGCAGCTTTTAGGCACTGAAACATAAATACTGCCGTGAATTTTCCTCTGCTAATTTTGTTCGCAATGTTTTCTTGCGTCTCTTTTATTCCCATTTCGCCCAGCCGGCGGGAAAGTTCTTCGTATGTAAGCTGCTTTCGCTTCAGTTCTGCTTTTAGCAATCCCTTCACCTGATCGGCGTATTGGTCATCGGCTTTCATATTCTACTCCATATGTTGGCATGCTCATCATATGAGATAGATTCATCTTTACAAACAGTATAATTGCGGTATCATCGTTTGCGATATGTAGCTCATCGCTGATGATGGTGAAAATGTCTAATAAAGCCCACGGTCAGCACTTCCTCCTCTCCTCCAAGGCGCGCACGCTGTCCCTGCGCGACGTGTTGCGGATGACGGACGATCAGGCCATGGCGATGTTCCGGGCCATTCGTTGGGCCGACACCGAGGGCGAGCCGGTCTGCCCGCATTGCGGCTGCGTCGCCTGCTACGAATACGTCTCCCGCCCGATCTTCAAATGCAAAGGATGCGGCAAGCAGTTCTCGGTGACATCCGGGACCATCTTCAACAGCCGCAAGCTGTCGATCCGGGACTACCTCGCCGCCATCGTGATCTTCATCAACGCCGCCAAGGGCATCTCCGCCCTTCAGCTTGGCCGCGACCTGGGCGTTCAGTACAAGACCGCCTTCGTCCTAACCCACAAGCTGCGTGAAGCCATGGCCTCGGAACTGAAGGGCATGGTGCTGAACGGCACCGTCGAGGTGAACGGCTGCTATGTCGGCGGTCACGTCCGCCCGGCTAATATTAAAGCGCAGCGGGTTGACCGCCGCACGGCGGAAAACCAGAACGGCAAGCGCAAATGCGTGGTGGTGATGCGTCAGCGCGGCGGGCGCACCCTGCCGTTCGCCATGATGAGCGAAGCCGAGGGCGTCACCATGATCAAGAACCGGGTCGCCAAGGGCAGCGTGGTCCATGCCGACGAAGCCGCCTCATGGGACGATCTGCACGCCCGCTATGAGATGAAACGGATCAATCATCAGGTGGCCTACAGCCTGGATGGGGCCTGCACCAATCTGGCCGAAAGCTTCTTCTCCCGCCTGCGCCGCGCCGAATGGGGGCAGCATCACCATATCGGCGCTCTGTATCTGGGCCGCTATGCCGCCGAAATGGCGTGGCGGGAAGATCATCGCCGCCAGTCCAACGGCAGTCAGGTTGGGCGACTCCTTGGCCTGGCTCTCGCGCAACCGGCCTCGGTGGACTGGTGCGGGTACTGGCAGCGGAACAAGACCGCGTAGATGCCAATAGCTGAAGCCTCGCTCGCCAGGGGCTGGATCACACTCATTTCTCTTCTTCGGGGAGAGGAGGCAGGCGAAGAGGCTCAAAGAAATCACGGATTCTCCCATCAAATTTCATTATTTCTATGTTGATGCCTCCCGGAGTCAGCCCCGCTTCCTGAAAGCCTGCTCGCTCAACAGCCTGTCCCTGGATAAGCCAGTATTCATCCTTATCAACCGCGACCAGAGGCTGGCTCTTTTTAAGTTTGTCGTCGCCGTAATACCCGCTGATAACGGCTTCAGCTATTTTGATTGCTGTCTCTCCGCTTGTCACAATGCCGCCGGAGAGGCAGTCATGTATGTGCATGCTGATTTTGGTCTTTTCAGTGTCCATAATTGACCTCTCACATAACGAATTTCACGTACTCTGGCGGAAATTGATACAGCGTAGGGTGCCCGTTGTTATCGTAGTATGTCACATCAACGCGTATCGGTGGTAGAGGCGCTCCAGGGGTAAGCCCAAATGTCCTTATTTTTTCAGAATTTGAGTAAATATGGCCTCCAATTTGGGCGAGCACATAGTTTTTCTGTTGTGATGGGGTGAATGACGGGTTTTCGCCTGTTTTCACTTCGACAATATGAATCTCTCCCGTCACTGGATCCTTAACAACCAGATCGGCAATGGCGGTTGTCTTCCCGTCAATCGATGTAAATGGTACTGACGTCTCAACCGAAAGACCTTTCTCTTTAAAGTGGTTAGCTAGATCCCTAACAACTTGGTCATGATATTCCCCGTTATAAGCCGCAAGAATAATTCCATTTTCCTCCATATGCTCTGAGCCGGATGGAACTGGTTTTACTGTGGCATGAGAGTGGCTGGAAAGATTTTGAGCACTTCCCCCTCCCGAACCAGAGCAAAATTGTCCTCCTTCCGGCGAGCCAGCGGGCTTGTGATTGGGGTTGAACTTGCGCCATAGCTCAGTTAGGCCATAAGCCTTCTCTAGCGCCGCAGGGCGGAATCCGGCCTTGCGGAGCACCTCCAACGGTGTCATGCCGCGCCGAATCCGCACTGATGCGAGGCTCAGGGATTTTCCCAGCGCCCAATCGATCAGTGGCGGCTGGCGGAGCTGCGACAGGGCAATCGCGGCCACCGAGATTTCGCCCTTGGTGACGGCGCGGCAGACGGTTCCCAGCTTCTCCAGCATCTCCACCGGAGCCAGCCCGCGCCGAGCCACCGACAGCAGGGCCAGTACCTGCGTTTCGCGGCCCTCCAACTCCAGTCCGTCGTCGGTGAGCGGCAGGACCACCGTGCCCTTGCCCAGCACCAAGCCCTTGTCGCACAGCGTCAGGGTCTCGGCCCAATCGGGAGCCGGACGCAGATCATATTTCTGGCCGCGCATCACGGTCTCCAGCTTATAGGGCGAAACGCCGTCCTTCAGCAGGCGGTTGGCTTCCGCCACCCGTTCCTCAGCTTCGGCCAGCGGCGCCGGCAGGGTGCTGAGGATCTGTTCGACCTCGCGCAGATTGCGTGGCAAGGCCCCGAAGGCGCGGTCGAACTGCTTGAGCATGCCGTCATTGATGGAAATGCGTTTTCCGTAAGCCATCGATAGCAGTCGCGAAAGGGCAATGGGTTGAGGCTTTTCCACCTCCCAGCAGCCGTTGAAGGCGAAGCGGCGGGCGAGAATGGTGGATTTTCCGATGATTATGTCGTCGCCGACCAAGCGAGGGTGGGACGGCTGGGTGGTGGCGGTGGTCTGCTGGAACATGGCAAGGGCTCCGACTGAAAGGCGTCAGAACATATAGCGAACATCGTGCCCCAAATCAAGCGATATTCGCAAATTTATGATTAATGCTGCCTGGTGATGTCCCGTTCAGCCGAACGGTCGGGGGAATTGGCTTATTCGAGGAAGATCATTTGGCCTCCAGAAACACACCCCAACGCTGAAAGGTGGGTTCCTCAAGATCGGCGGCGATCGGCTGGTGGCGGGACCGCAGCAGCTTATGACCCTCGGCAATGCAGCCCAGCAGGTAATCCTGCACAGACAGGCCCATGGCGTCGGCCACGGTCTTCGCCCGGTCATAGGCCGGGCCTTCTTCGCGGAAACTCAGAACGATGCTCATGACGGCCCTCCGGGAACGGTTCGCCAAGTGATGGCCGAAGCCGCCCGCGCCGTCAATCCGTCAGCCGCCAATAGATCACGCCGCCATCCCGGAAACTCTCGGCCCCGCCCTTGTCCCTGACGCGATAGAGGGCGTTACGGATGCGTTCATTGAGAATCTGGCGGTCCCGGTCCTCCTGCAATTCCACCCCCAGGGCGGGAGCGACCTTGCCGGCGATGTCCGGCAGGCTCATGGAACCTGGGGCAGTCCGCAGCACGTCCAGCACCGTCCGCATGAGATCGCCGCGCGGCATGATCGCCGGCAGCGCATGCGCCGACCTGGGCAGCTTGGGCACAATGGCTTCGGGATTGAGGTCTTCGCCAGCAAACAGCCGCATGGTGGCGTCGAGATGGACCAAGGAGGCCCGCAATTCACTGATGCGCCGCTCCGCCGCGATGATTTCCCCGGCGACATAAGCCCGTTTCTGCCTCAGCGCCGACATGACATGGCTCTCCGCCATAATTATCTCCGTCCGTAGTTGGTAGGCAGGAGCCTACGGAACTACGGGGAGGGCGGATAGCTGCGGGCGGGTGTGTCTGCTACATAATGCCGGCAATTCTTTCTGAAAGTTCAGTAAGCCAATCAGTCGGTAAGGCTTCTCCATTGCCACCTTTACGGTGATGGTGATTTAGATGTCTTGATGACTGGTGCTGGTCCGGGCTTTGCCAAGGCGGCCTAGCGCCCAAGCGTCGAGGGCACTTTCAGTATAAAAAGCCCCCCGGCCCCAAATTTGGTATTCAGGGCCACCGCCTGTGGTGGCAAATTTCCCCATAGTGGAGGCCGCAACGGGTAAGCCTTTGGCCTTCAGGTACTCCGAAGCTTCGCGGCGGGTTAAATATTTCTCGGTCATAGCCCCTCTCGACATCGCAGTTTGACTATTTGACGTAATGAACCGCCTTGGGCTTCACGGAGGCTGTTGGGTTTGAGCCAGGCACCCATGGGCGTCTCCATGGTCCTAGGGAGCGGGTGATGGTTTCCGCAAGGAGACGAGCCGAAAAAAATTTCGACACCGCCAGTGGATGGCTCGGTCCCGGTCTCGGTGAGTTGAACGCTGTCTCCTAGTCTGCCCTAAAGACGTAAGGCCAAGAACCGACTTTGCGTCCCAACCGTCGGGAGTTTGCTTCCCGTCGGGGCGTTCTCGTAGGGCATGGGCGAAGCAGGAAGTTCCCCGCGTGTGCGCGAACCACTTTTGCAGGCCCGTCGTCCCGCGACCTGGATTGATGTTATATTACAAGGGTGCCGATGCGCCCCACGGTGTGTCGGCTTCGTGGACCGGGCGTGGGCTCGGGGTGAACAGACCGAATCGAGGCGAATCGTTACCACGCTTTACCGCCGCGTGCTTACCCCCTGCTTACCCAGAAAAATCAGGCCCATAGAACGCGAACCCCAAAACGGACGAAGCCCCTAGGTTTCCCTAGGGGCTTCGGTGGTGGGCGCTACAAGGATTGAACTTGTGACCCCTTCCATGTCAAGGAAGTGCTCTCCCGCTGAGCTAAGCGCCCGTCATCGGCATGTCGCCGTGAGGGATGTGCTTTTAGCTGCATCTTTCGCGTTTGGCAACCCCAAAATGCGTCGACCTGAAAAGGGCCGCAGGATGGTGACAGCAAGGCCCTTTTGGTCTAAATCCAATTCTATGGACAGTCAGCCCACCACGGCCCTGGACGGGCGGGAACCCTTTGACGAGGTCATCCACATCGCCACTCCCTCTGAGCGGCGCTTGGGGATGGTGTTCGCCTCGCCTCATTCGGGCTGCATCTATCCGGCGGAATTCCTCGCTCAGTCGCTGCAGGAGCCGAATGCCCTGCGCCGGTCCGAAGACAGTTTCGTCGACGAGCTGTGGGCTGGCGCCGTCGAGCAGGGCGCGCCGATGCTGAAAGCCCTGTTCCCCCGCGCCTATCTGGACGCCAACCGCGAAGCCTACGAGCTGGACCCGGCCATGTTCGACGAGCCGCTGCCCAGCTTCGTCAATTCGGATTCCGCCCGCGTCATCGCCGGGCTGGGCACCATCGCCAAGGTGGTGTCGTCAGGCGCCGAGATTTATCGCCGCAAGCTTTCCTTCGCCGAGGCCGAACGGCGCGTACAGCAGCTTTATCTGCCCTACCACCAAGCCCTGCGCCAGCTGATCGACGAGACGGTCGAGCGCTTCGGCCATTGCATTCTGATCGACTGCCATTCCATGCCGTCCTCGGGCACCGAAGCGGCCCAAGGTCATCATGGCCGGGTCGATTTCGTGCTGGGCGACTGCTTCGGCCAGGCCTGTGCGCCGCAGATCACCCGCGCCGCCGACGCCATGCTCAGCCATCTGGGCTATCGCTGCCTGCGCAACACGCCTTATGCCGGCGGCCATACCACCCGCTTTTATGGTCGGCCCGAATGCGGGGTGCATGCCCTGCAGATCGAAATCAGCCGCAGCCTCTATATGAACGAGGCCACCCATGTGAAGACCGAGGGCTTTGCCCGCCTGCGGTCGGATCTGTCGCGCGTGGTGGCCGCCCTGGCGGCGCTGCCCGCCGAACCCTTGCAGCCCCGGGGATACCGGACATCATGATCACCACGCCCCTGCCCGTCCTGGTGCGCGACGCCCAGGAAGAGGACATGGCCGCCGTTCAGGCCATCTATACCTATTTCGTCACCAGAAGCTGCGCCTCGTTCGAGGAAGTGCCGCCGACCGTCGAGGAAATGCAGGCCCGACGCCGACGGGTGCTGGAGCGTGGCCTGCCCTATCTGGTGGCGGAATCCGATGGCGAAATCCTGGGCTATACCTATGCCGGGCCGTTCCGTTTCCGCTCGGCCTATCGCTATACCATCGAGGATTCCATCTATGTCGCCCCCGGCGTGTCCCGGCGCGGCATAGGCACAGCCCTGCTGGGCACGCTGGTGGAGCGCTGCACGGCGCTGGGCTATCGCCAGATGATCGGCGTGATCGGCGATTCCGCCAATATCGGTTCGATCGGCGTGCATCGCAAACTGGGCTTCCGTCAGGAAGGCGTGTTGCGCGGCGTCGGGCTGAAATTCGGCCGCTGGGTCGATGTGGTGATCATGCACCGCCCGCTGGGCAGCGCCGACGAGGGCCTGCCCCAGCCCGATCAGCCGGGTATGAAGATCTATACGCCGTAACCGCCGGGGGCGCCGTCCATGACCGACCATCCGCAGCAATTCGCCAGCGACAATTATGCCGGCATCTGCCCAGAAGCCTGGGACAGCATGCAGGCCGCCAACCAAGGCCATGCTGTCGCCTATGGCGAAGACGCCTGGACCGCCAAGGCCGCCGATGCCTTCCGCGCCCTGTTCGAGACCGATTGCGAGGTGTTCTTCGCCTTCAACGGCACCGCCGCCAACGCCCTGGCGCTGTCTTCGCTCTGCCAGTCCTATCACAGCGTAATCTGCTCGGCTTCGGCCCATGTGGAAACCGACGAATGCGGCGCCCCCGAGTTCTTTTCGAATGGCTCCAAGCTGCTGGTGGCCCCCTCGGCTTCCGGCAAGCTGACGCCCGAGGCGGTGCGCGCCCTGGCGACCGGACGGCAGGATATCCACTATCCCAAGCCCCGCGTGGTCACCGTCACCCAATCCACCGAAACCGGGCAACTTTATCGCCTGGACGAATTGCGGGCGATCTCGGCGACCTGTCAGGATTTAGGCCTCAGCCTGCATATGGACGGAGCCCGCTTCGCCAACGCCTGCGCCAGCCTGGGCTGCAGCCCGGCAGACGCCACCTGGCGGGCCGGCGTCGATGTGCTCTGCTTCGGCGGCACCAAGAACGGCATGGCGGTGGGCGAGGCGATCTTGTTCTTCAACCGCGCCCAGGCCGACGACTTCGGCTATCGCTGCAAACAGGCCGGCCAGTTGGCGTCGAAGATGCGGTTCCTGTCGGCACCTTGGATCGGCTTGCTGGAAAGCGGCGCATGGCTGCGCAATGCCGCCCATGCCAATGCCTGCGCCCGGCGATTGGCCGATCAGATCAAGGATTTGCCCGGAGCGGACTTCATGTTTCCGGTGGAAGCCAATGCGGTCTTCCTGCGCCTTTCGGACCGGGCGATTGCCGCCCTGCGCGACAAGGGCTGGCGCTTCTATACCTTCATCGGCGGCAGCGCCCGCTTCATGTTCGCTTGGGACGCCGATCCGGCGCAGGTGGATGCCTTAGCCGCCGACCTGCGCCAGGTGATCCAAGCGGAATAGCTGTTTAGGCTTCCGGCTCCAAGGCATCCAGCATCGCCTGGGTGATCAGGGTGATGCCCTTGGACGAGCGCAGGAAGCGCTTGGCGTCCAGTTCCGGGTCTTCGCCCACCACCAGACCGGGCGGGATCACGCAGCCGCCGTCGATGATCGCCTTCTTGATGCTGGAATGGCGGCCCAGATCGACGTCGGGCAGCACCACGGTATCTTCCACCAGGCAGAAGCTGTTGACCCGCACATTCGAGAACAGCATCGAGCGGCGCACGGTCGCGCCCGAGATGATGCAGCCCCCCGAGACCAGCGAATCCACCGCCATGCCGCGCCGGTCATCGGCATCGAACACGAACTTGGCGGGAGGCAGCTGGGCTTGGTCGGTCCAGATCGGCCAGTTGTTGTCATAGAGATTCAGAGCCGGAGTGACGCGGCAAAGATCGATATTGGCTTCCCAATAGGCGTCGATGGTGCCGACATCGCGCCAGTAAGCCTCTTCGGCGCCGCCATCCATGACGCAGGAATCCTGGAAGCGATGCGCCACCAACTTTTCCTTGCCCAGCAACGAGGGGATGATGTCTTTGCCGAAGTCGTGTTCGGTGCCGCTGCCGGCAGCCAGGGCGTCCTTGACCAGCAGGTCATCCAACAGGTCGGCGTTGAAGATATAGATGCCCATGCTGGCCAGAGCCAGATGCGGCATGTCGGGAATCGCCTCGGGGTTCTCGGGCTTTTCCTGGAAACGGGTGATGGTGCCTTCGTCATCGGCGCTCATCACGCCGAAGCCCGAGGCCTTTTCGATAGGAACCTCGATACAGGCGACGGTGACGGCGGCATTCTTGGCGATATGCTCGGCCAGCATCTTGCCGTAGTCCATCTTGTAGACATGGTCGCCGGCCAGGATCAGCACATATTCCGGCGCATGATCGCGGATGATGTCCAGGTTCTGATAGACGGCGTCGGCGGTGCCCTTGTACCAGTTCTCGCCTTCGGTGCGCTGCTGAGCGGGCAGAAGTTCGATGAATTCATTGAACTCGCCGCGCAGGAAACCCCAGCCGCGCTGCACATGCTGGATCAGACTGTGCGCCTTGTACTGGGTCAGCACGCCGATGCGGCGGATGCCGGAATTGATGCAGTTCGACAGAGTGAAATCGATGATGCGGAACTTGCCTGCGAAGGGAATCGCCGGCTTGGCGTGCCAGTCGGTCAGTTGCTTCAGACGGCTGCCGCGTCCACCCGCCAGCACCAGCGCCAAAGTGCGCCGCAGCTTCTGCGGAATGTCGATCGAGGTGGAGGCCGGGGTTTTATCCACTGCGTTCATTCGTCCCCTCGCTTTACAAACTCTTGTATAAGGCGCTTGGCGCAACAGTGGCACGGCCCAAGGGAAAGCTCAAGTCCCCAATCCCTTGATGGGATTGACTTTGCCATGCGCTCAAGGCGGCTTCCCAGCCCCTCGGGGTTGGGCTAGGCTTATGGACCTAGTTTCCCCCGCCGGAGTAAGGTCATGAAGGTCTTGTTCGCATCCTCCGAGGTCTATCCGCTGGCCAAGACCGGCGGTCTGGCGGACGTAGCCGGCGCTCTGCCCGCCGCCCTGACCGAGGCTGGAATCGATACCCGCATCCTGATGCCGGCCTATCGCGGCGTAGCGGCTGCGGCCCGCGCCAAGGCAGTGGCCAATCTGGGCGACCCCTTCGGACGCGGCGACGCCGTGATTCTTGAGGGCAAGATGCCGGATAGCGGCGTGCCCGTCTGGCTGCTGGACTGCCCGCCCCTGTTCGACCGCGAAGGCGGCCCCTATCAGGATGCCCAGGGCCATGACTGGCCCGACAATGACTTCCGCTTCGCCCTGCTGAGCTGGGCCGCCGCCCGACTGGGCCAGCCCTCCAGCCCCTTCGCCTGGAAGCCGGATGTGCTGCATGCCCATGACTGGCAGACCGGCCTGGCCGCCGCCTATCTGAAGGCCTGGGGCGGCCCGCGCCCGGCGACGGTGTTCACCATCCATAACATGGCCTATCAGGGCAATTTCTCCGACCAGCTGGTGCCGCGCCTGGGCCTGCCCTGGAGCCTTTACACCATGGAAGGCTTCGAGTTCTGGAGCCATCTCTCATACCTGAAGGCAGGTCTGGCGCTGTCGGACCGGCTGACCACCGTCAGCCCGACCTACGCCCACGAAATCCAAGGCGCCCCCAATGGCTTCGGCATGGAAGGCCTGCTGTCCTGGCGGGGCAAGGAGCTGTCGGGCATCCTGAACGGCGCCGATTACGCTATCTGGAACCCCTCGACCGACAAGCATCTGGCCCATCGCTACGAGCCCGCCGACACCGCCGCCGGCAAAGCCTTGAACAAGGCGGCGCTGCAAGAGGAAATGGGCCTGCCCCAGCGTCCCGATGCGCCGCTGCTGGTGGTGGTCAGCCGGCTGTCGGACCAGAAGGGCATCGACCTGTTGCTGGGCATCATGCCGGCGGTGCTGGAACTGGGCTGTCAGTTGGCGGTGCTGGGCACCGGCGACAAGAAGCTGGAGGAAGCCTTCCGCGCCCTGACCGAAAGCCGGCCCGAGCAGGTCGCCGTCAAGATCGGTTTCTCGGAAGCCCTGGCCCATCGCATGCTGGCGGGCGGCGATATGCTGGTGATGCCGTCGCGCTTCGAGCCCTGCGGCCTGACCCAGATCTATTCCCTGCGCTATGGCACTCTGCCGATCGTCCATCGCACCGGCGGCCTAGCCGATACGGTGGTGGATGCCACCTATGATTCCATGCTGCATGGCGCGGCCACCGGCTTCGTCTTCGACCAGGGCACCGCCGCCGCCCTGCAATGGAGCATCGAGCGGGCCACAGCCCTTTATCGT
>Ga0318572_10000721_pt1 | contig 12694 bp, 15 predicted proteins | sample GRESIP089b5f20_FD_202528 | JGI IMG/M metagenome (GOLD analysis project Ga0318572, IMG submission 202528) | Tropical soil microbial communities from Luquillo Experimental Forest, Puerto Rico - GRE.SIPMG.089b5f20 | ecosystem: Environmental > Terrestrial > Soil > Tropical forest > Bulk soil...
ACCTGCGGTCGGCGCTAGGGGGCGTGGCGCCGGCATCTCGACGCAAGCCGAAAGGGCGACCAGCAGACCGATCGTAGAGATCAGGATGTGCATCGATAATGATTTTTGAGCAGCCAGCGCGGGCATCTCGTTGCCGCCGACTGGTAAATGTTATCCGGCCCGGCAATCTCTATTGCTCTGACTTGGATCAATGCGGCGGCGGGTAGAGCCGCATTTGATGGAGCTCGAACCCGACCGAGGGAGGCTTTGCACTGCCGATGGACGAGATCGCACACCACGTCTGGCAAACCAAATACCGCTATAAAGAGGACAGCCACCTCAGAGACGAAACAATCGAAGACACCTGGCGGCGCGTCGCTCGCGTCATCGCTGCGGTTGAACCGCACGATCGAGAATGGTGGCAAAACAAGTTCTTCGAAATCCTTAAGGGGTGCAAGTTCTTGCTCGGCGGACGGATCTTGGCCGGCGCCGGCACCGGCCGCCGCGTGACGCTGTTCAATTGTTTCGTTATGGGAATTATCGAGGATTCCTTGCCAGGCATCCTCGGCGCACTGAGCGAAGGGACTTTGACGCTGCAGCAAGGCGGTGGTGTCGGATACGATTTCTCGACACTGCGACCAAAAGGAATGCACGCCAAGGGCGTCGGCGCCATTGCGTCAGGGCCCGTGTCCTTCATGCCGATCTGGGATGCGATGAGCGAGACCCTGATGTCGACCGGCCCTCGCCGCGCCGCCATCATGGGCACTTTGCGCTGCGATCACCCAGACATCGAAGCATTTATCGGCGCCAAGCGTGAGCCCGGCCGGCTGCGGCATTTCAATCTTTCGGTCCAGATTACCGACACTTTTATGGCGGCGGTGCGCGACGATGCGGAGTGGCCGCTGATTTTTCCGACCGCGGCCGACAGCAATAAGGAACTGGTTTACCGTGAATGGTCCAAACACACCGGGGCGGTGCCGTGCAATGTCGTGCGCCGCATCACCGCCCGCGCCTTGTGGGACGAAATCCTGCGCACCGCCTACGAGACTGCAGAGCCGGGCGTTCTGTTCGTGGATCGCATCAACCGGATGAACAACCTCTGGTACCGCGAGGCAATCACGACGACGAACCCTTGCGGCGAGGTTCCGTTACCGCCGTATGGCGCGTGCGACCTCGGCTCAATCAATCTGACGCAGTTCATCGAGCAGCCGTTCACAGAGCACGCCCGCCTCGATACGGCGTCGCTGGCCGAAACAGTCGCAACGGCGGTTCGCTTCCTCGACAACGTCATCGACGTTTCGCGCTTTCCTCTGCCGCAACATAGAGAAAACGCGTGGGGTTCGCGGCGGATCGGACTCGGTATCACCGGCTTGGCCGACGCTTTTGTCATGTTGGGTCGGCCCTATGGCAGCGAGCGCTCGGTGGCTTGGGCCGCGGAGGTCATGGAGCGAATCTGCCATTGCGCTTATCGGGCCTCAGTGGCGCTCGCTCGCGAAAAGGGGCCATTCCCTTTGCTGGACCGCAACAAATACCTCGATGGCGCCTTCGTGAGCGCACTCCCGAACGACATTCGCACGGCGATCGCCGATCGCGGCATTCGCAACAGCCATTTGTTGGCAATCGCTCCGACGGGGAGCATCAGCCTCCTGGCCGGCAACGTATCGAGTGGCGTTGAGCCGATTTTCGCGCCGACCTATCGCCGCGCGGTGCTCGACGAGACCGGCGTCGCTTCCGAATTCGAGCTTACCGACTATTCCTTGAAACTCTGGCGCGAGCTCGGGCACCGCGACGAAGGTCTGCCGAGTGCCTTTGTGACCACCCGCGACCTCCCGGTCAGCGCTCATTTGGAGATGCAGGCCGCTCTGCAGGCCCATGTCGACAACGCAATCTCCAAGACTGTCAATGTGCCGGAAGAATGCTCGTTCGAGGACTTTCGGCAGATCTACGAATTCGCTTATGACAAAGGCCTCAAAGGCTGCACGGCCTATCGCCCCAATCCTCTGCGCGGCGCAGTCCTCCAAGACGGGGAGCTGGCGGTCAACGCGCCGCATTGCTGCGTCCTCGAGCGCGAGACCGATTGAGACCGGATCTATGGCAGACGATTCCAGGGTAGCCTTCTTGAAATGGTGCCTGCCGCGGCTTGGACTCCGCTGGTCTGGCTACCGCAAAGTGCGCGGGCTCGTGGGCAAGCGCCTCAACCGGCGGCTCGCCGAGCTTGGACTCGCCGACCTTTCCGCCTACCGCACCTTCCTGATCGGCGAGCCGGCCGAGTGGGCGCGCCTCGAGGCGATGTGCCGCGTTCCGATCTCCCGCTTCTACCGTGATCGCGCCGTGTTCGACGCTATCGGCGGGCAGCTGCTGCCGGAAGCTGCTGCCGCAGCCGCCGCCCGAGGCGATAACGCAGTCAAATGTTGGAGCGCGGGATGCGCCTCGGGGGAAGAGCCCTACACGCTGGTGATGGTGTGGCGCTTCTGCGTCGCGCAGGATTGGCCAACGCTCGGCTTCACCGTGATCGCCACTGATGCTGAGAATATGATGATCGAAAGGGCCAAGGCCGCCTGCTACGCCCGAAGCTCACTCAAGGATCTGCCGCCACAGTGGGTCGAGCAGGCCTTTACCCGGTGTGGCCCGCTGTTTTGTCTCGAGCGGGGCATTCGGGAGGGCGTCCAATTCGAGCTGCAGGATATCCGCCGATTGATGCCCGACGGCCCCTTCGATCTGATCCTGTGCCGGAACCTCGCCTTCACCTATTTCGATGACGCGCTGCAATGCCGGATCTCGGACCAGCTGCGAGAAAGCCTCCGGCGCGGCGGGTTTCTCGTGCTGGGAACGCATGAAGCCCTGCCGGGCGAGGTTGGCGGCTTTACGCGCATTTCGCTGAATTTGCCGCTCTATCGGCGAAAACCATCGGGCTCCAAAGGATCATAACTTCATCCTGATCTAATCCGGGCCTCTGCCGGTATTCGCGACGGCCAGGGGTCGAAGCCGAGCCGACCATCGAGGAGATCATCCGCGAAACGATCGAGCCGTTCTAAAATTTGCGATCGCGATTTCCTCGATGTGGAGACGGAGATCCACCACTGAAGCGCTGGCGGCGGGCCCAACGCGCACGTGAATGATTTGCGGCTGACCCACCGGATGGCCGATCTGGCGGACGAGATAGGACTCGGTGGCGTCGATCTCGTCGACTTGCCGAACGAGGGTCGTCGGCAATCAGCCCCGCCGCGACATCGTACAGCTTGCCGACGTGGTTCACTGGATTTTTTCCCGGCGACGCTTAAGCCATTGGCCCGAGTGCTTCGGCCTGCCTCGCCGTCAACCCCGGCCTCGGCCGAGGTGCCGTGACGGTCAAAATAGAGGCTGTCAGGTGGCACATCGGCGGCATTGAGCTCGACCGATCCTTCCTGATCAAGAGCCACGCAGGCCACAGCGCGTGCCGCGTTGTAGATACCCGCTTTCTTGACGAGATAGTCTTCGGTGTTGTTGAGGTTTGCGCCAACGAAGGCGACGGCCACCGTCAAGTGCACGTCGCGATCGCGGCGAACCCCCATGACCTTGATGTCTTCACCGATTTCGGGATGGGCGGACTTGATCACAGGCCCGTTGAGATGGCGTTCCACCGCACCGCATAAACGGCCCTTTCCAGTAGGCTGAAGGGCACACAGCCACCGCCGCAGGACAGCATCTGCGACGCGCTCGCCGAGACCGCCAGTCTCGCGTTGTGCCGGCTGTACCGCGAGCGCTCCGGGCTAATTCTCCACCGCAATGTCGCTAAGGTGCTGCTCTGGGGCGGCGAGGCGCAGTCTGCGTTCCGAGGCGGCCGGATCATCAAGCCCATCGAAATCTTTATCGCTGGGCGGGCCACCAGACGCTTCAAAGGCGTCGACATGCCGGTTGACAAGGGCGTTCTGGAGGCCTGTCGCGCTTGGTTGCGCAACCACCTCGCCACGCTTGACGCGAGCTGGCACGTCAAGCTGCACATCTTGCTGCGGCCCACGTCGGACGATTTGGCAAGCCTCTTCATGAGGCAACAAGAGACGGGTGTCATCCTGGCGAGTCCGGACGTCCCATGCCCTTCCGCTCCACAATCTCGACCGCAGTGATGGCAATCGGCGTATTCCTAACCCGCAAGCGATCATCAATATTCATCTTCAGGAGCGATATCCGAATAGATCTGCCATTGCATGGTACGGGCCGGATTTGGGTGTATTGATATAAATCAAGGGCGATCCGTCGTTTCACGCACATTGTGACTTGGAACAAGACGGCAGCTGGGAGAACGTATTTCATCCCTGCTGACCGATCCGCGTGGGAGGTGCTTATGCAATTCTCCGAGGTGGTTCTGAAGCGAAGGTCGGTCCGCGCGTTCACCACGGCGCCCGTTGAGCGCGGCAAGCTCGAAACGATCTTGGAAACGGCGAGGCTCGCGCCGTCCGCGCGCGACCTCCAGGCCTATCAGATCGTCGTCATCGATGAGAGCGAGGTGAAAACGGCGTTAGCTGCGGCGGCCTTGGGCCAGCACTTTCTCGTGGCAGCACCCGTGGTGCTGGTCTTCTGCGCGAGCCCCGAGCGGAGCGAGAGCAAATATGGCGGCGGGGCGCTCCCTGTTCTGTATTCAGGACGCCACTATTGCCGCCTGTTGCGCGCAGCTTGCGGCAACTGCGCAAGGTCTCGCCTCGTGTTGGGTCGGCTACTTCGATGAGGCGGGTGTCGCCACCGCGCTGAGAGCACCAGCGGGATTTCGCCCGGTGGCGATCATGCCGATCGGTTATGCAGCCGCGGCGCCCGATCGGACACAGCGGAGAAAGCTCGATGAACTTGTTCGCTATGGCGTCTGGTAACCAGCCCGCCCCAGCGGCGCCGCTCTGCTCATTGTTCAACCATGTCGAGCACCTTGCCGGGGGCATCGGCGAGCGCAACATCTTCCGCCCCAACGCTCTGGCCGATGCCCGGAATTACATTGCTGGCGAGTGGGACCGGCAGGGCTATGAGGTCGCCAGCCACTGGTACGAGACCAGAGGGTTGCGCTGCGCCAATCTGGAGGTTACCCGGATCGGTAGGAAATATCCGGAGCAGATCCTCCTCATTGGCGCGCATTACGATTCGGTGATTGGAAGTCCGGGCGCTAATGACAATGCGAGTGGCGTCGCAGCCCTCCTCGAACTGTCGCGGCTGTTCACGACAGGGTCTCCAGCAACGAGCATCCGATTTGTCGCCTTCGTCAATGAGGAGCCCCCCTTCTTCATGAGCCGCAAGCAAGGCAGCTTCGTCTATGCCCACGACGCCCGGCGCCGAGGCGATGACATCCGCCTGATGGTGTCGCTGGAAACCATCGGATATTACCGAGACGAGCGCGGCAGTCAGCGCTACCCGCCTTTGTTCAGGCTGTTCTATCCGGACCAGGGAAACTTCATCGGCTTTGTATCCGATTTCCGGTCACGCCGGATGACGCGTCGCTTGGTGACGTCGTTTCGCGCAGGATCGGAGTTTCCCGCTGAGCACATCGCGACCTTTCGCTGGGTTCCGGGCGTGGCCTGGAGCGATCACCTTTCCTTCTGGCGCCTCGGCTACCCCGCCCTGATGGTGACCGACACGGCGTTCTATCGCTATCCTTATTACCACAGCGCCGAAGATACGCCCGAGAAGCTGGCCTACCCGCAGCTCGCTCAAGTAGCGGAGGGCCTGTTCCGAGCGCTCTCCGCGGTGTCTGAGAGCGGTTTTGGATGAACGTCATGCCAGAGAGCCGTTGGCGGCAGGCGCGTCGAGGCTGAGCCCTCACCAATTGCGCACGGCACCAGTCGAGTTGGGTGCGGATCGGAGTGTGACCAATCCGGACTGCACCCCGCCGGCGGATTATCGGCCGGGTCACCGTTGCGCCGTCGCCGATATAGAGGTCGATTCCGCGCAGTGCCGCCGCCGGATCGCAGATCGCGACAACGTCGGGTACATAGAATGCGCTTCGCCGGTTGGCAGCAATGCGGTAGCCGACGGCGGGAGCGCGGATCGAATGCTCGACTGGAAACGCCTCGAAAGAGATCCCGCACACATCGATGGGTTTGCGTTCCGACATAATTTGGCGCTTGCTGATCGGATACGCCGCGAGCAACTGCCATGTCTTGGCTGTCGCATAGACGGGACAGGGCGCCCCGGATCCGGGTGACCGTGCGTCACGACGATCGCGGTTGGCCGTAACGCCTCGATCCGACCGGCCCAGTCAGCCCCACAATCAACGAGGACACGGGCATTCGCCTCTTTTATGAGCAGCGCGCTGTGGCGGCGATGGCGCCGCGTTTTCTTCTCGATGTCGCCGCGGGTACCGAGAAAGACGAGGTCCACCCAATGACTCTGTATCTCACCGTCGACCGGTCGATATGATCCAGATCAACGCGGTCAACGCCGATGCGTGACTTGCTTGCTCGACACTGAAAGCAGGAGGCGCGCATGGACGTAATCGAAGCGATCTACCATCGACGGTCGGTGCGCGCGTTCACCACGGACGCGGTGCCGTCCGAGGTCATCGACGATCTCGTGTCCGTGGCCGTGCAGGCGCCGAGCGCAATGAACCTCCAGCCCTGGGCATTTCTGATCATCGAGGGCCAGGTGACACTGTTGCAATTCTCCGAGCACGCCAAGCGGCACCTGCTCGAAACGACGACGCCCGAGTCGCCGTTTTTCCACTATCGCGACCAGTTATCGAAACGGGCGTTCGATATCTTTTACGGCGCCTCTCTGCTGGTCGTGATCGCTGCGACCTCCGATGCGGCTCAATCCGCCGAGGATTGCTGCCTGGCGGCGCAAAACCTGATGCTCGCCGCGCTCGGTATGGGGCTCGGCTCCTGCTGCATTGGCTTTTCGCGCCCCTGGCTCAACCTGGCCGAAACCAAGGCCGAGCTTGGCATACCCGCGCCTTACACCCCGATCATCCCGGTCGCGGTCGGGTATCCGAAATCCGCCGCGCCGCCTGTCTCCCGCAGGCGGCCGGAGATTCGGCGAATTCGCGACAAACGGTGAAGATCTCCCACGGAGACACAATCATGAAAGTACACCCGGCTCGTAAAGCCGCGGTCACCCAATCGGCCGCTGGCCCGGTGTCCGAGACCTCAGAAGGCGAAGGCACGCAGCCGCCGGCGCCGGAATTCGAGGAGCCGGCCGCCACTGAGGACCGCGAGGACCCTGGCACGGATGTCGCGCCCAGTCGCCTCGACGTGCCGATCGATCCGCGCGCGCCCACTCGCACCCCATCGCCCCAGGGCTGCGGCCTTCCCGACGAGGATAGACCAGAGTCGACGTATTTCGACGGAACAGTTTGACCCCATTGGGGACTTGGGCGGCGGACGGAGATTCAGGCCCTTGCCGTCCAGTTCACTCGCACGAAGTATCCGTCTTCCTCAAACTGCGCGTCGATCTCGCCGTGGAAGGCGCGCTTGACCGCTTCGCCAATGCGGCGCGGCAGGTGGATGTCGGTGGTATTGATCACGATCCCATGCGTATCCTCCTCGATGCTCATGATGCGGTTCAGTGGGTGCTCGTTCTTCTCTGCCTCCTCGTGATGGCGCGCCAGGCGGATCATCTCGTCTTTATGTTTCCGGGCGAAATCACCGCGCAGCGTCACGATGCCGGCAGGAAATTTGTCGTTAGTCCGGCGGCAGGCTGCGCACAGCTCTTTGAAGCCACCCTCGGTCCACCCCACCCATCGCCAGCGCCCGTCGTGATAGACGGCACCGCATTGCGGGCAGAGCGTGCGCTCATGCAGCTTTTGCTGAGCCTGGTACGGGTCCAGGATGTGATCCTGTTGGGCATGGCCGGCGATGCGGCGCGTGGTTCTTGGCCTCTGCGGCCCGAGATTCGATTGCTTCATGTGGACTCCATGGCTTGAGGGCAGACCCGATTTCTTCGGCAATATCTGATGCGGAGAGGATTGATCCATTGACCTGGGTCAATGACCATCGACTGCATCTGATCCAGATTGGGGGCATGCTGAGAACGCTTCTCGCCATCATAGGCTTTGGAAGGCTCGGCAAGGCCTGCGTGGAGGCGATCGCCGCGACCGAGGATCTTGCGGTCGCCGGCATTGTGCGTCGGCCGGAGAGCCTCAACCAGCCATTGCCGGAGACATTGCGCGGTGTCGCCGTAGCGCCGCATGCGAGCGAACTTGGCAGTTTTGATGCGGCGCTGATCTGCTTGCCGACCGCTGTGGCCCTCGAGGCGGCCACGGATCTCCTACAGCACCGCATCCCCATCGTCGAGGCCGCCACCGTGCCGAGTGCCGCCTATCAGAGCTACAAGCGGGAGCTCGATCGAGGCGCTCTTAGACACAAGGTCGCTGCTGTTGTTGGCGCAGGCTGGGAACCGGGGATGCTGTCAGTGTTCCGCGGTTTCTTCGCGGTGCTATGCCCCAAGGGCCACAGCGATATGCGCGATCGGCCAGGCGTCAGTTTGCACCATACCCTCGCCGCGCGCTCGGTTTCGGGCGTTAGGGATGCGCTCTGCACAGAGCTTCCTGCCGGCTCCGGGAAGATCGAGCGATATGTTTACGTGGAATTGGAGTGCGGCGACGATTTACCGCGTGTGACGCAGGTGATCCAAACCGATCCGCTGTTCATGGATGAGGAGACCTTGGTGCTGCCGGGCGACAGTGTCGCAGCCCTCGAAGACGAAGGTCACGGCGTCGTTTTGGAGCGGCTGGGAATATCGGCAGGCAAGGCGCATCAGCGCTTTCTCCTTGAAGGACGCTTCGACTTCGTCGCAGTGACAGCCCAGGTGATGATAGCGGCGGCGCGGGCGTTCCCGACATTAGCTCCCGGCGCGCATGCATTGGCGGACCTTCCGCCAGCGGCCCTATCGCAAGAATTTTACGAGACCCCGAGCCAATAGGAGAACACCATGCCAGTGTGGAAGCTGACCCCGACCGATCTATCGGATCCGAACTGGGAGGCAAGCTCGCATCGCGGCATGGCTGTCGTGAGGGCGCCGGACGAAGCCGCCGCTCGTGCAGCGGCCGCCGAGGCGTTCGATGTGCCGACGCGTTTCCCGCCCACCGGCGGCGCAAAGTTTCCACCCTGGCACAGCCCCACGCTCGTCAAAGTGGAGCGCATCGGCGACGCGCGTTACGAGGCCGAAGGCCCGACCGAAATTCTCGATCCTACCTTCTAAAGAGTCACGGCGGCGGACCCAGCAGCTCCGCCGCGCCGATTTCGTACAACCCTTTCATCAGCCTATCGTGCAGATCGATCTCTTCTGCGAGGTCGCCCAAGATGATCTGATCGGATAGATTATCTGCGGCCGCCATTGCCTGGTCCCAGTCATCCCTCGCGTAGTCGCCGCACCCGGTCCTCATTACCGCCCAGAGCTTGCGCCTGATATCGGACGGTAATGCCTCGATTGCCTCGCGCAGCGCCAGATGGGCTGGTTCGTCCTCTGGGACGCCCGCAAAGCCCAGGCTGCCCGCCGCATGGTGCTCTCCGCGTGCCGGCGGCGGTTCACCCAGTTCGGCCTCTGGCACTGGCGCGAGGCATCGGTCGCGTGCCTCCCGGGCCGCGGCAGCAAGCTCGGCGATGCGTCGGGCCTCGAGGATCTCGATCTCGTAGAGCATGCTAATCTCCTCTCCGTCTTGCAGGTCGAGACGATTATTGGGAGGACGCGGTCGAAAGCAGGAGCGACTTTGTCGCGTCCGCCTTCGGCCGCTCTTCCTCGACCGGGGTTCCGCCCACCAAATAACGCACGGTTTCCGCGATATTCGTCGCGCGGTCACCGATCCGCTCGATCGCACGGGCCATGAACAGCATCTGTGTGTTCGCCGAAATCCGACCTGGATCCTCGAGCATGTATGTGAGGAGCTCGCGAAAGAGGACGGTGTACATCGCATCGAGCTCGGTATCGCGCGTCCAGACCTGCTGCGCCCGTCGGGCTTCTTGTTGCGGTCGGGATGGTATTTGAGCGCCAATTGCCGAAAGGCATCCTTGATCGCCTTCTGATCCGCCTCACGCGCGACGCCGAGCACTTCGTAGTAGTCTCTTTTGTCGGCCACCGCTGTGCCACCCGATCACAAGGAGAGGCTAGGGCGTCGTCTGCTTGTATTCGGCATCGACCACTCGAGTGCTGCCGGTCGGAGGCGCCTCACCGGCGGGTTGCTCCACGCTCGGCCCCGGGCCCGGCTGGGCGCTCGCGTAAAGGCTTGGTCCGACCTCCTGGAGCACGGTTTTGAGAGCGTCAGCCTCGTCGCCTTGACCTCGAAGACCCCCTTGCCGAATTCCATGATCGTGACGTCCAATGTCCCGCCGCCGAAGTCGATGACGGCAATACGCAGCTCTTGGCTGAGCTGATCGAGCCGGGCCGCTTCGAGGCCCGCTATGCGGCACGCATCCTTGGTCGCGCTGCGCTGGTTATCGTTGAAGTAGGCCGGCACCGTGACGACCGCCTTGTCGACCGGCTCGCCAAGAAACGCCTCGGCATCGCGCTTGATCTTCTGCAAGAGCAGCGCGGACAGCTCCTCCGGGGTGAATTCCTTGCTAGCGAGGCGGATCTTGTCGCGCTGGCCCATCAGGCGCTTGAACCTGGAGACCGTGCCCTCCGGGTTGATGGCTTGTTGCCGTCGCGCCGGCTCGCCAACAATGATTTCGCCATCCCCGGCGACCGCGACATAACTGGGAAAGGCTTTGCCGCCGAGTGTGATCCCCTCGGCGCTTGGAATGATCACCGGGCGCCCGCCCCGCAGAACGGCGGCCGCTGAATTTGACGTGCCCAGATCGATCCCGATGATCGTCATTGCTTTGGCCTCGGATGGTGACGTTTCGATGCTGCCTTCCGGCGCCGGGATCGGCCTCGATTTGCATCAAGACAATCAGGGTTTGAGGCGGAGGCCAACGTATGACCTGGCTCAGGCCATGAGATGTACTGGGTGGTTCGAGGCTGATGCGCCCTACCCTACTGGTCTGGTTCTCGCCTGGGCCGGCGTTGGCCAGTACGTGAAGTGAATGGCGCGGCTCGCAGCCAGGCAGAAGTAGAACCTACTGTCTCGCCAACGCCGAAGCGAATTCGTCCAGGGCGCTGCACGCCGTCATCGCGCCGGCGACCCGCTCGAGGCGGATCAGTTGCTGTTTCATCGGAGACCTCGCGCTTCGTCACGCGGTTGAACACAAACGTGGATCGCTTGGAATGCGCAGCTTCTCTCGCCGCAGTTCTTCACGCTGCTCCGCGGGTCGCCGCAATGCCATTCGATCGGAGACGCCCACAGACCCTTGTGTAGGTGCCAAGCAGACCGTCGGGCAGCGGGTGATGCCCTTGCTGCAGATGAATTCGGCAACTGCGGTCTCGTGCTCACTCTGCGACATTTCCGGCTCACTTTGATTTCGAATACAATCGAGTTGCGAGGCGGCAATGATCCGCAATTGCCGGCTCGCCTGAAATCGGGGTTTTTCCTTGAGGGAAACTACGTATCAACCGACCGGGCGATAGGTTGGCGCAGACGTTTGGTTCGGCCGCGGGCGAGCTTTGCTTCGCGGCGGCGCTCACGGGACGCCGCCGTCGGACGCGTCGGCATGCGATGCTTCCCAGGTTCGGCGGCGCGGCGCAGCAGGTCGATCAGCCGGTCACAGGCGTCTTGGCGATTGCGCTCCTGCGTGCGGAACCGCCGCGCTGAAATGACCAGCTGGCCCCCCGCAGTCATCCGCCGCACGGCAATCAGGCGCAGTCGCGCGCGCATTCGATCGTCGAGGCTCAGCGAGCGGGCAGCATCAAAGCGAAGCTGGACCGCCGTGGCGAGCTTATTGACGTTCTGACCGCCGGGGCCGCCGGCCCGCAGGAAGGTCTCCTCAATCTCGCGCTCGTCGATCGAGATGCGCTCAGTAACGGGGAATCATTTGGTTCGCCCGTCGTCAGCCCTTGATGCAGATGACGGGCTCGAGTGTCGCGACCTTGCGCGAGAGCCCGGCGAGATGCGCCGCCTCGACGACCGCGGTAATGTCCTTGTAGGCACCGGGCGCCTCCTCGGCGACGCCGCGCATCGACGGGCTCTTGATGGTGATGCCGCGCTGACGGAGCTCGTCGACCAGTGTCCGTCCATGCCACTGCTTCAAAGCCTGATGCCGGCTCAATCTTCTGCCGGCGCCGTGACAGGAGGACGCGAAAGCGTGCTCCGGACGCAGCGTTGGGCCAACCATGATCGCGGAAGAGGTTCCCATGCTGCCGCCGATGAAGACCGGTTGGCCGGTGGCGGCAAAGGCCGGCGGCAGGTCGGGGTGACCAGCGCCGAAGGCGCGCGTCGCGCCCTTGCGGTGAATGAAAAGCCGGCGCCGTTTGCCGAAGATCTCGTGCTCCTCCTCTTTGCAGGTGTTGTGGGAGACGTCGAACAGCACGGGCAGTGTGGTCTCGGGGAAGAAATGCGCGAAGACGCGGCGCGTCAGATGCGTGATGATCTGCCGGTTGGCGAGCGCGCAATTGATGCCGGCGCGCATGGCGCCGAGATAGCGCTGACCCAGTTCCGAGCGGATCGGTGCGCAGGCGAGCTCGAGATCGGGCAATGTGATCCCGTGCGCCGGCGCCGCCAGCGCCATCTCGCGCAGAAAGTCGGTGCCGATCTGATGGCCGAGCCCGCGCGACCCGCAATGGATGCTGACGACGACATCGCCACGGGCGAGACCGAAGCTCTTCGCGACGGCATCGTCCGAGATTGCCGAGACCTCCTGCACTTCGAGGTAGTGGTTGCCCGAGCCCAAGG
>Ga0318572_10000725_pt1 | contig 12631 bp, 14 predicted proteins | sample GRESIP089b5f20_FD_202528 | JGI IMG/M metagenome (GOLD analysis project Ga0318572, IMG submission 202528) | Tropical soil microbial communities from Luquillo Experimental Forest, Puerto Rico - GRE.SIPMG.089b5f20 | ecosystem: Environmental > Terrestrial > Soil > Tropical forest > Bulk soil...
CCTGGGGCAAGCTGACCCGGATTGGCGACGCCAATCGCATTAAGCGTTGGATCGAAAGCGCCTCTGTCGGGCATAAGACTAGGGCCGGCTGATTTTCCTTTCAGTTTAGGGGGGGGGGGTGACAAAAAACGTCACTTTCTGGCAATTCTTTTTTGTAATCGCATGGTGCAAGAGTGCTAAGACCGTTACACACGGGAACTTCGTCAAATCTGTAGCGGGCATGAGCCTTGCTGTCATGATCGTGTAAGTTGTCGTTTGATCCCGTGAAAACGGATTACTTGTTCAATCCTTCAGGAGAACATTGATGAAGAAGCTGCAAAAAGGTTTTACCTTGATCGAGCTGATGATCGTTGTCGCGATTATCGGTATTCTGGCTGCCGTGGCCATTCCCCAATTCTCTAACTATCAAAAGAAGTCGCAAGATGCGACTGCCAAGACTGATACCAAAAATGCCATTACTGTCGTTTTGGCTTCTATGAATTGATTGGAAAGGGATATTCATGAATAAGATTCAAGCCGTTTCCGCTGCTCTGCTTGCTTTGGCTGCAGCAACATCTGCTCATGCTACTTCTACTTCTGGTGGTTCTTCTAGTGCGACTAATTTTGCCGTCACTGCAACGACTTGCACTGGTTTGAAAGAGACTGTCACAATTCAACTGTCTGCCAATAACTATGGTGCAGTGGTATGTACTACAGCCTCTACCGCAGGTGTTGGTGTGGCCAACGTCAAGGGCGCGGGCAAGTCCTACAGTGCATCCAGTGCTGGCGGTGCGATTGCTGAAACTTCGGCAACATCCGTATTTGCAGATGGTACTGCAGCAGGTACTGCAGCAGGCACTGCAGCGACTGCTGGTGATACTGCAGCAGTCGCTGCAGGTACTGGTTCGTAATTCGTATTTACAAAAAAAAAGGCGTACTTCGGTACGCCTTTTTTTTCGATTGTTGAGATAAGTCAATCGAGGATCAACGAATGACAAGCTTTATACAGTCAACTTGGTTGGCGGGATTGCGTGGCAGAAGTTTTCATTTGGTTTTAATGCTTGGTCTTATATTGGTCGGTTGGGCTTTTCTTGCTTCATTTTTTTCACCACGTCACCCACAGACAGTAGCCTTGGATGTGGGAATATCAGGTATTCGTATTACTCTTGTCCTGTTGTCACTGTTTTGGGTGCAGGAACTTGTGAGTAAAGAGATTGAGCGTCGTACTTTAGTGTTGACTATGGCTCATCCTGTTAGTCGGATGGATTACATCATTGGTCGCTACGCCGGAATTTCTGTATTACTATTGGTTTCAACAATAATCTTGGCATTGCTGTTATTGCTAACAGTATTTGCGACAGAGGGCGAGTATGGGGCAGCACGAAAGGTATCGCTAGGCATTCCTTATTGGGCAACAATGATAGGTTTGTGGTTAGATGTATTAGTAGTGACTTCGTTTACTCTTTGTATTGCAAGTTTATCTACTATGGTTTTTTTGCCATTTGCCGTAGGAATTATGTTTACGCTCGCAGCACGTAGTTTGGGTATCGTATTGGAGTTTTTGTTTGTACGGCAGGCAGAAGGTGATCAGGCATTGCTTTTCCAATTTGGCCCAGTAATTAAAAGTATACGTTGGATGTTGCCTGACCTGTCCCGATTAGATTGGCGGGACTGGACTCTCTATGGATTATCCCCGGATACTGACAGCTTGATCATGGCAATTGTAATGGCAGTTGCTTATAGTGTGATTTTGCTGTCATTGGCGGTATTTTGCTTTCAGCGACGGGAGTTGGTTTGAATGAAGTTGTATCATCAATGGTGGCTTGCCTCATTGATATTTATCTTTGCAATCGTAGGATTTTTGGCGGCAGTAAGCTGGCAGAGTAATCATCCTATTGTTCGGCAAGATGAAGAACTTACAGTAGTACCGCCACCCTTAGTACAGGTTTTACTTGCCTTTGGTGATCGGTATCTTGCTGCGGATATTGCTGTTGTACGCAGCCTGTTAAATCCTCTCAAGGATGACGGCTACGATCATTTTCGTTCTCAAGCCAAGATTCAACTGGATGCTTCAATGATGAATCCTCGCCACGAGGATAATTACTACATTGCTGCAGCTCTGTTATCTTGGTCCGGGCATGTAGAAGAAGCTAAAACCATTTTACGTAGAGCAGCTGAGGGCAGATCCTTCGATATGCTGCCTCCGCTTTACCTGGGGTTTGATTATTTTTATTTTGAGCACGATTCAATTCTGGGTGCGAATTGGATGTATCAAGCAGCATTAAGAGCTGATAGTGAGCAGAATCGAACTAGTCTGTCCCGCATCGCCTCACGCTGGCTTGAACGGGGAGAAGATGCCAGAGAGGCTCTAAAAGTTCTAGACGCAATGCGCACTCAAGCAAGGGGAGTCGCTCTCAAGGCATATCTAGCGCAACGGGGTGAGCGGTTAAAGGCCCTTGTGATACTTCAAGACAGCGCACGAGCTTATTATATCCGTTTCGGAAAACCTCTCGGAACTATAGATGATTTACTAAAAGTAGGCATTCTGACTCGCTTACCTTTGGATCCGGCACAACTGGGATTTTATTTAGATGCGTCAGGTATGCCTCAACTTAGGCAGCCTCCATTTAACGGTGCTCCACCTCCAAGGTAATGTTCAAAGAAAGTGTCAAAATATGACTCCAAAGAATGCTGTTGACATTTATTCGCTAGAAAAAATCTATCCCAGCAATTGGTTCAGTAACCAAATTCATGCACTCAAGGGAATTTCTTTGAACGTTGTAGAGGGAGAGGTATTCGGTTTTATTGGTGCCAATGGTGCAGGGAAAAGTACTACTATTAAGATTCTTACTGGAGCAATACACCCAAGTAGAGGTATTGCTCGAATTTTCGGCCAAAATGTAGCCAATCACAATGCACGTAAAAGTATGGGTTTCGTGCCAGAAAATCCATCTTTGCCTGATTACCTCACTCCTCTCGAGGTTCTACGACAAGCTTTAGCATTGCATGGGATCAAACATGACAATCCCGATGCTCATTGTCGGTATTGGCTGGAGCGGTTTCAGATTGGGCATGTGGCATCCAAGATAATCCGTTCCTTCTCCAAAGGCATGGCTCAACGCACGGCTCTTGCTCATGCAATGTGTATTCAGCCCAAATTATTAATCCTAGATGAGCCTCTTTCTGGTTTGGATCCGATAGGGCGTCGAGATGTAATAGATATTCTTGCAGAGTACAAGAGTGATGGGGGAACTGTCTTTCTTACATCGCATGTCCTTAACGACGTAGAGCGTTTGGCAGATCGGTTTGCACTCATTCACCGGGGTGAAATTAAGACTGTGAAATCTCCTATAGATTTAGTTTGCGAAAGTCCTAATTTTGTTGTGCGTAGTATGGGAGAACAACCTGTAAATAATATGCGGCAGGACGGAAAGCAACGCTGGATCGGCGAGGTTTCTGGAGACGGTCTTTGGCGACGTCTTGCAGTTTTGGAACAAGCAGGACATCGTTTGATAGAAGTCAGGCCTCAGTTAGGACTGGAACAGATTTTCCTTCAATACGTAGATGACTCAACGCATTGATGTTTAGACAGTATTGGTATTTGACAAGCTGGTTATTGTCGTTGGGATTTATTATCTGTGCGCCTTTTACAGGAATGCTGGCTGGGTTACCTATTGCTTGGGACGGTATCACTTTATATGACTGGCAACGGATTGAGCAGCTTGTCATCTTTTCTTTGGTAGTGAGTATTGGTGCCGGCGCCGTGGAAAATGGTTGCTGGTGCTTGACGAAGAAATTAACAATAAGCTCACTGCTGATTCTTTTGTTCGGGCTATTTTCTATCCTGTCGAATAGCTTGGATTGGTGGAATGGCATTCATGAAGTATGCGTGATCAGCTTGTTATCAATGTCAGTCTGGACTTTACGGGCTGCCAAAGGAAAAATACCTGAATTAATCGAATATTGGGTATTGCCTCTGTTTACGGGTGTGGCTGGGTTGTATACGGCTCTATTTTTTATTAATAATTTTGATGAGCTTTTTATTCCCGAATTCATAGGTGATCCGCTACGTTTTATTGGATTTAACAACATTCGATTTTTTAGTGACTGGCAAATGTTGTTATTGCCTTTTACAGTAGCTTTTGCATCTACAAAAGATATCAATGGTCGAATAATAAAAACCTGCACGTGGTGCCTAGTGATAGCGTTTGCTATGTTGTTTTTCTTCACTGGTTCTCGGGTTGTGGTGTGGGGGCAATTGGGTACTCATGCATTGCTGTTTGGTGTACTTGGAAAACGCTACTTGCCGATGTTGAGAAAACACGGTTTATGTTGGATGGGGGCGGGAGCTTTGTTTATCGTTGTCACGCAACTACCACCCTTACTTAATGGTGTAAAACCAGCATCTCTAGCCCATTTAATACGCGGTGGACTTTCAGCAAGAGAGATTATCTGGGAGCAAGCTTTGGTTGCGGTAATTTCTCATCCATTATTAGGTATTGGTCCTGGCGCCTTGGCTCAAAATTGGAATCCAATAGCAGCAGCACCTCATAATAGTATTCTGATGATTGTCGCTGAATGGGGTGTTATTGCAGCTTTATTGACCGTGTGCACAGGACTGGGGTGGATTGGGCGTGCACTTTGTCAATTATCTTACGAAGACCGACCATCGATTTCGACTCTCGCAATATGGCAGGCTCTAATTACTCTTCTTTTACACTCACTAGTTGCCAATGTGCTAGTTGTGCCCTTGTCGCAATCAGCTCTCGTTTTGGCTGTAAGCATGCTACCAGTAGGGGATAGTACTACTCATCAATCTAGTAGCGATAGTGGACGACATCTGAAAGCATTGCTATTGATGGGGCCAGCACTACTAGCTATTTGGATTGTCACAGTGGACTTGCCTAGTCTTCCTGCACGAAATCAAGAACAGTTGTTATGTCGCCAGCCAACTCAATTTTTTAGCCCACGTTTTTGGCAGCAAGGTTGGTGGCTTATGGGGTGTCCGGGCACTCATTATCGGTCAGAATGATTGGAGTTCGGAAATCATTGCCTTTCATAGCATCTTGCCATATAGCCTGAAAGAGGCGCTCAAGATTTTGTGTAAAACGTACTGTGTCGAATAAAGGAGCTGTTGTCTTGGCCGCTAGTAGTCTATTTTTAATAGAACTTAGATAATTACGATCTAGAGCTAAAGTGATAGTGAGATCAACCGCCGAGCTAGGGGAGTCTGTGATTAATTCGTCTAGGCCAACATTATGTAAAAGGCTACTTGATACGCGACTTGCAAAAGTGCTTCCTTTGATAGAAACGAAAGGTACGCCAGCCCATAAGGCATCACTGCCTGTAGTGTGGGAACCATAAGGGAATGCATCAAGTGCAATATCAGCTTGTTGTAATCTGGCGAGATGTTCTTGAATGGGCATACCTTCGGCAAAAATTAATCTTTCGATAGAAATCCCGAGTTTTGTAGCTTTTTCGATTAGATTTTTACGTGCAGGTTCACGATTGATCATGAGCCAAAGAACGCTGTTCGGTACTTCACGCAGTAGTCGGCACCATTGCTCAAAGATGTTGTCGGTAAGTTTGTAGGATTGATTGAATGAGCAGAACACGACAGAGTCTTCGGGAAGATTAAGCGCATGCCGGGTTGGCTTGGGTGGCAATTGCCGGTGAAAATCGTTAGGCTGATAGCAATGGGGTAACAGCGCGAGTATTTCTGAATAGTGTGGTTTGCTCTCTGTTGGTGTGACTATGGGGTCACCAATTACATAATCGGCTAGCCGTGGATGCCCCAATGAGCCGGGGTAGCCAAGCCAACTTACGATTACGGGTGCAGGGCGTAGGGCGCAAATTTCCAGTCGGTTATCTTTTGTGTAACCTTTGAGGTCAACCAAAATATCAATTTGGTCGGCGACGATTTGACGAGCCGCCTCAATGAAAGAAAGAGATTTGATGTTTCGGAAAGTGTGGCACGCAGCTTTGACACGCTGGCGCAGGTGGCTGCCATCGTCAGGACCATGCGAATAAATAAAGATTTGGTTGCGTTTCTGATCGTGAGCTTCAAGAATGCCGACCATTAACATGGTAGTAGCGTGCGTAAAAAAATCAGCAGAAAGATAGCCGATTCGTAAAGGGCGATCGAGTTGTCCTCGTGCGGTACTCTTCAGTACTAGGGGGGGCTGGTTAAGCAAAGCTTTCATTTGAATCTCTGCAAAGCGCAATCCAGCTATACGCTGATCGTCTAGCGTACTACCTTCCATGCTTAATACATTGAAAGGTAGGGGTCTGCCATAGAGAGAGTCATCACGCAGCTTTGATAGGAAGATTGTAGTTTGCTGCTCTGCGGGTGAAAAAAAGCAATCTTGACGCAAAATTTGAACCAATCGGCTGCGTGCTTCAGCATCTCCTGGAGAGTGGATAAGCAAATCCTCTAATTCAGTACGAGCGTTCTCGAGATGCTTGAGACATTCTTGGGAGAGTGCAACACCATTGCGAGCTGCGGAAAATTCTGGCTTTAATGTGATGGCAGCTTGAAAACAAGCTAGTGCTTGTTGAGGTAATTCAAGTTCATATAAAGCAAGCCCCGCATTAAACAGGCTTTCATGATCGTTGGGATTCAGTTCAATTGCGCGACGGTAGGCAGACAGCGCAGGATTCCATGCACCAAGCTGCTTGAGAGCAAGTCCTTTGTTTGCATGGGCGCCAGCGTTGTCTGGGGCACAGTTGATGGCTTGGTCCGCGGAAAGTATGGCTTGCTCGGGAAGGCCGCAATTTATACAGGCGGCTGCACGATTGACGTGAAGCTCAGGATCAGCGGGAAAATGCAAAATTGCGATATTCGAAGCAGACAAGGCTTGTTCCGCTTGATTTAATTGTAGCAACGCAGCAATTAAAGCCTTGTGCCCGAATATGTGCTGCGGGAACAGGCGGATGAAATGACGGGCACCTCGTTCAAGGGCAATAAAATCACCTCGTTGAAACAATAAAACTAAGTGCTGTATTTGAGAGTTAACAGCCTGTTGATGGGGGGGGGGGCGGACTTTTCCTTTGTTCATGGTATCTCAGAGGAAATTCAACTATCGAAAGACTTAAAGTAGATTAGGGGAGATCACCAACTTAAGCGTTGTGTTGTGATACGTGGAGTTGTCTTGAGTGATTAGCCACCACAAAGCGCCTTTACGCATTGCCCAGTTAATAGGAGAACCAGTCAGTAAGGTTGCGGCAAAGCGGCCAAGTGTAGGCTGATGTCCAATAAGCAATAGTGGTGCAGAAGGAACATGCTGGGCAACCAGTCCTTGTAAATCGGTTACTTCGGCATGTGGAGTAAGGGCTGGAGAAATGTTAAATGAAAGGTTCAAGGCTTGCGCTGTTTGCTGGGTGCGTAATGATGGACTGACATGAATGTTGATATTTTGGGGAAGTCGTGGCAGCAGCCAACGCGCCATATGCTTGGCCTGCATATGGCCTTTCTCAGTTAATGACCTGTCCAGGTCATTTTGGCCAGGGACTGGAGGATAAGCTTGAGCGTGACGCCAAAGGATTAGGTCCATGCGGTGCGATCAAGGATGCCGAGAAGTTCAGTCGGTTGAGTGCAGATAGTGTGTGGGATTACTTCGGATACGTAGCCATAACCCCAAGAGACATGAATATACGGCATGCTATTGCAATGAGCGGCAAGGGCATCGCCATTAGTGTCACCAATATATGGTGTATTCATGGCAACAAGGTGGTTCTCTGTGAGAATCCTATTCAGCATTTGTGGCTTATCTTTGCAATCGGACTGTTCGTCCAAGCAGTACACCCCATGGAAAAAGGAATTCCAACAAAGATGGTCAAGAATTAGCTTGGTTGGAACGCCTCGCTTATTGGTCGCAAGGTAGAGATCATAAGAGTGTTGCTGAAGGCGAAAGAGCAGGTCAGTGATGCCGGCATATGCTAGTGTGTCCTGACAGAGACCATTGTCATAATAGTCCTTAAAGTCCGTTACAAGAGTATCAATCAGATTGGCGTTATTACTCCCGCTGAGATGGGCAAGTGTGACGCGTAGCGGCGGTCCGATAATGTCTGCTGTAACTGGATGTAATGGAGAGATACGGTTTTTTTCTAAGGCCAGTTTCAGGCAGTTGAGAATACTTGGGGCTGAGTTAATCAAGGTGCCATCAAAGTCAAAAATAATCGCATGGTTCATGATTGTGCGATCCAATGACCAGATTTTCCTCCACATTTCTCTAACAACTGAATATTGCCAATGATCATGCCACGATCAACAGCTTTGCACATGTCGTAGATAGTGAGCAAAGCAATAGAAACGCCTGTCATGGCTTCCATTTCAACTCCAGTACGGCCATAGGTTTCGGCTGCGACTTCGCAATACACTGATTGCAGGTTATTGCGAATGGCGAAATGAACGTCGACATGGGTCAGCCCGAGTGGATGGCAAAGCGGGATCAGGTCACCGGTACGTTTAGTGGCTTGAATGGCCGCAATTCGGGCAATTCCGAGTACATCTCCTTTGGCTGCGGTGCCACTTGCGATCAGTGACAACGTTTCTGCTTGCATCAGGATGGTGCCGCTAGCTCGGGCAATACGATGAGCCTCAGGTTTTTCGCTTATATCAACCATGTGAACTTGGCCACTGGCGTTGAAATGTGTAAGAGGATTGTCAGTGCTCATGTGTCGTGAATGTAAGAGAAATTGAATGCTCGGAAAACTGCCGAGGCGAGCGGCTATCATACCGGGCATGAAAAAGGTGATGCCATATCTCGCTCTGGTTTTGGGCGTTTTATTGCCGGTTGGTGTGCCGTCAACCACGGCTTTTGCCGAGGGTCTGCCTAGTTTGGGCGAGGCCTCGCAGGTTGATTTCTCCCCCCAAATGGAACGCAAGGTGGGGGAAGAGGCAATGAACGATATCCGGCTCCATGAGCCGGCTTATATTGACGATCAGGAAATCAATGGTTACCTGGGACGGCTTGTTGGCAAATTGGCTCAGAACTTGGAAAAGGGTAGCCAACAGACCTTCGAAGTGTTTGCGTTACGGGACCCGATGCTGAACGCCTTTGCCATGCCGGGTGGCTTTATTGGTGTGCATACGGCCTTGATTCTGGCAGCCCAGTCGGAGTCAGAATTGGCTTCGGTACTGGCCCACGAAGTCTCCCACGTCACTCAGCACCATTTGGCACGGCAGATCGGGGTTCAGCAGCAGACCCAGATGGCTTCATTGTTGGCGCTTGCGGTGGGCGTTTTGGCGGCTCGGAGTCGCCCGGATTTGGCCATGGGGGCGATGGTGGGTGGGCAAGCCGCCATGGTACAGAACCAACTGAGTTATTCCCGGGACTTCGAACGGGAGGCGGATCGGATTGGCCTGCAGCTGCTGGAGCGTAGTGGTTTTGATATTCGCGGCATGGGCGACTTTTTTGTTCGTCTCGACAAATTTGGCCGCATCTATGAAAACGGCGCCCCCGGCTACTTGCGGACGCACCCGCTAACCACAGAGCGGATTGCCGACATGGAAAACCGCATCCAGATGCGGCCCTATAAGCAAGTGGTGGACTCCTTGGATTTCCATCTGGTACGCGCCAAGTTACGCAGCCAGGAAGGGACAGCTCAAGACGCCGTGACGGACTTTTCCAGTCAGTTGACGGAAAAGAAGTACGTCTCGGAGATTGCCGCCCACTATGGCATGAGCCGAGCTTGGTTGCGTGATGGTAAGCCGGATGCTGCTGAACGGGAAGTCCAGGTGCTTCGTCGCTTGAAGGCCAACCATTTCATGGTGGAAACGCTGGAAGCGGAAATCCTGGTCAAGAAAGGCGATGTTCCTGGGACAATCAGGGTCTTGCGGGCAGCCCGTAACCAATTTGCCGGGGAATACGCGGTATCGCTGGCCTTGGCTCAAACGCTGTTGGACACCCACCGCTACGGTGAGGCTCTGCAGGTGGTTTCTGAGGAATTGCAAAGCCGGACCACCGATGCACGGCTGTACCTGATGCAGTCCAAGGCCTATGCAGGCTTGGGCAAGGATTTTCGGCAACACCGTGCCTTGGCAGACGCCTATTTTCAACAGGGCTTAATCCATGGTGCCATTGAACAATTGCAGTTGGCGCAGAAGGCTACGGACGGAGATTTCTACGAACAGTCGCAGGTGGATGCCCGGCTGAGGGAACTGCGTGCGCGGCTGGAAAACGAAAAGTCCGGGCAACGCCAATAAAGATAGGGAACGATCATGAGCGAAACGAAAGATACTTTTACTGCCCAACGGGAACTGGACGCCAAGGGCTTGGCTTGCCCCCTTCCTATCCTGCGTACCAAGAAAGCCTTGGCAACCATGGAAAGCGGTGAGGTACTCAAGGTAATGGCAACCGATCCCGGCTCACAAAAAGACTTCGTGGCGTTTTCCAAGCAAACCGGTAACGAGTTGTTGGGGGCCGAGGTGCACGATGGCACCGTCTTCGTTTTCTATTTCCGCCGGAAGTAGATTTCCCGCATTGGCCAGTCGGCCCGAAAATCAGTCGTTCAGTCGCTTAGTCATTTAAGCGATAAAGCCGGAACTTCTCGCTCTTGTCGCCGGCTCGATTACCTTCCCAAATCTTGCGCCAGCCTGCCGGGGCATTCTCATTGCGAGCACTGCCTAGAACCAACAAGAGATCGCAACTGCGTGCAGGCGTGCCACGGGCTTGGGGAGCAAGCCCCGCAAAATAACGCAAAGAGGCTTTCTGCGCATCGCCCAGGTTGCGGGCAGTGACGCAACCTGGATTACTAGCCAGGGTTTTGCCGAGGGACAGGGCGACGGGGCGATAGGTTTTGCCGTAGTCCATCCAGGGCATCCACAAGGCGGCTAACAAGCCCCACATCAGGGCCATGCCGGCAGCCCAATGGGTGGCTGAGCGCCATGGGGATTTAGGTAGGCGGAACAGGGAATACAGCCACAGCGCAGTCAGCGTGCCGGCAGCAAGCAGAGCAGAAATCGAGAGTTCGCCGACGAAGCCGGGTTCGGACTTGGTGAAGTTGCGGGCAACCCGTACCGGCTCTCCCGTCATCATGGAAATGCCGCCCAGCCAGATCAGGGCTGCAATCAGCGAAAAGGTCATCATGCCGAACCAGTCAAAGGCATTGGCGGCCCCGCGGCGCAGTTTGTCCACGCCGGCGGATGCCAGCAGCACCAGTGGCACAATCAACAACAGATGATTCAGGGGGCGGGGCTCGGCCAGCAGGAAAACTTGTACCAAGGCGAGCAGGGCGCCGGCCAATGGCAGGAAGAACGGTGCCGTACCGAGTTGTCGGCGATTGACCCAAACCGCCCACAGGGCAATGGGAAGTAAGGGCCAGGGGGACCAGCCCAGAAGTTCAAAGTGATCCTGAAGGGTTTCGCCCGTCCAACTGGGCGGCGTGATTTTCGCGAGCTCGATTTTCCAGAAACTCGCCAGCAATTCCGGGTCTTGGTGATACAGGGCCAGAGGCCATAGGGCGGCCAAAGCCAGCCCAATCAGTAGGGAGGGCAAGAGAACCGCGATGGATGCCCGTCGCCAGCGGGGATGGAGCAGGGCTAATAAGGGCAGGCCTACCAGTGGAATAAGGGCGAGGGAGCCGACGGCGAGTAGCCCGGCGGCGGCGGCCAGGGCAATGATGGTGGCAGTTTTCAAGCGCCCCTGTTCCGGTGCTTGGGAAAGTCGCGCCAGCCCCAGGTGCATGAAGGCCTGGGCTGCCAATAAAGTAATCAGTGGTTGGGCTTCATGGATGGGAACGAGGAGCCCCACGGTCCCCATTGCCAGCAGAGGGGCGCCTAGGGCAGCGGTTTCTCCATGCAGGCGTTTTGCTGTGTTGCTCAGGCCAATGAAGAGCAGCGCACCGCAAGCTGCTGTTGCCAGTCGGGCACCATTGTGAAAGTCCAAGGCAAAGCTGAACATCTGGCCCAGCAGGGCTGCCAGCCAATGAAACAAGGGGGGCATGACCAGCCAGGCATCGTTCGCGATACGGGGGGCGAGCCAGTCGCCGTCGGTGGCAAATTCGTAAGCCACGCCCAGGTGGACGGCATCGTCTACCTTCCAGGGGTCGTGTCCCACCAAGCCGGCCAGCAGATAGAGGGCGCAGAAGACGATCAGGGGCAGGCGGCCGAGGGGCAGGGAGACGGGCATCGGTCAGGGCATGGAGTCGTGAAAATAAAAAAGGCAGCCGGGGCTGCCTTTTTCGCAAAGCCGCAAAAAATCAGGCGGCCTTCTTGCCGTACTTTTGACGGAAGCGTTCGACGCGACCGGCCGTATCGACGATCTTCTGCTTGCCGGTCCAGAAAGGATGGCATTCGGAGCAGACTTCGATATGGATGGGTTTGCCGGAAGTGGTCTTGGTCTTGAACTTGTTGCCGCAAGAGCAGGTTACGTCCACTTCGACGTAGTTCGGGTGAATGCCTTCTTTCATGGTGTCTTGTCCTAGGTGGTATCTGCGGCCCGTGAATGTGGCGGGCCAGGGAGGGCATGATTATCCAGAAAAAAACCTGATGAATCAAGCCCTATTTCGTGTTATTCGCTTAACCGCGCTTCATGGCGTCGAAAAACTCGCCATTGTTCTTGGTGGCCTTGATCTTGTCCATGAGGAATTCCATGGCTTCCAGGTCGTCCATGTTGTAGAGCAACTTGCGCAGTACCCACATCTTTTGCAG
>Ga0318572_10000739_pt1 | contig 12543 bp, 11 predicted proteins | sample GRESIP089b5f20_FD_202528 | JGI IMG/M metagenome (GOLD analysis project Ga0318572, IMG submission 202528) | Tropical soil microbial communities from Luquillo Experimental Forest, Puerto Rico - GRE.SIPMG.089b5f20 | ecosystem: Environmental > Terrestrial > Soil > Tropical forest > Bulk soil...
CCTCCGAGGTCGCCGCGCTCGTGCTGCGCAACAACTACCTGCAGAGCCAGGCGCTCAGCACCCTCGAGCTCCAGGGGGCCGCCCGGTTGATGGAATACCAGCACCTCATCCGCTCTCTCGAGCGCGAGGGTGTCCTCAACCGCGCACTGGAGTTCCTGCCGAGCGATGACGAGCTGACCGACCGCCGCAAGAACGGCGTGGGGCTGACACGACCGGAGCTCTCGATCCTCCTCGCCTACAGCAAGATCTGGCTCAACACCCACCTGCTCGTCTCGGACGTTCCCGAGGACCCGTACCTCTCGGCGGAGCTCGAGCGCTACTTTCCGGCGCCGATGCAGGAGCGCTTTCGCCGTGCCATCGCCCATCACCGCCTGCGCCGCGAGATCATCGCGACCTCGACCACCAACAGCCTGGTCAACCGCATGGGTCCGACGTTCGTGCCGCGGGTGCAGGGAGACACCGGCGCCGCGCCCGCGCAGATCGCGCGCGCCTACACCGCGGCGCGTGAGATCTTCGCCATGCGCGCGGTCTGGGAGCAGATCGAAGCGCTGGACAACAAGGTGCCGGCCAAACTGCAGTACGAGGCCGCCTTCCAGACGAGCCGCCTGCTGCGGCATGCCACCTACTGGCTGCTCACCACGCGCGGTGGCGCGCTGCAGGTCGATGCCGCCGTGCGCACCTTCCGCGAGGGGGTGCGCCAGCTCGAGGCGGAGACGCCGGCCGTCCTCACCGGGACCGAGCTCGTGCGCTTCGAGGAGGCACGCAAGCACTACACCGAGGCGGGGCTGCCGCCGGCCCTCGCGACGCGCATCGCCGCCCTCGAGCCGCTCAACGCCGCGCTCGACATCGTCGAAGTCGCCGCTGGCCACAAGGTGAGCGTCGCCGAAACCGCGCGGGTGTATTTCGAGGTGGGCACGCGCATCGGTGGCGACTGGCTCCAGGAGCGCATCGAGAGGCTCACCGTCGAGGGTCCGTGGCAGGCGGTCGCGCGGACCGGGCTGCGCGATGCGGCGCTGCGGGTGCACCGGCGGCTCGCCGAGCGGGTACTGGCGCGCAAGGATCGCGGCAGCGCCCCGGCGCGCGTCACCGCCTGGATCGAGTCCGGCGGCAAGGATCTCGCCCACTGGCATCGCACGATCGCGGACATGCGCGCCGCGGACGCCAGCGACTTCGCTACGCTGACGGTGGGCGTGGAAGCGCTGCGCAAGCTGGCGGCATGATCATGCCCGGCAAGCTGATCCTGGTCCGACACGGCCAGAGTATCTGGAATCTCGAGAACCTCTTCACCGGCTGGACGGACGTCGATCTCTCGGCGCAGGGGCGCGCCGAGGCGATCCAGGCGGGACAGGAGCTGCTGAAGCAACACCTCGCGCCGGACATCGCCTTCACCTCGGTGCTGAAGCGCGCCATCCGCACGCTGTGGATCATGCTCGATGAGATGGACCGCATGTGGATCCCGGTGGAGCGCTCCTGGCGACTGAACGAGCGACACTATGGCGCGCTGCAGGGGCTCGACAAGGCGCAGACGGTGGCGCAGCACGGCGAGGCCCAGGTGAAGATCTGGCGCCGCAGCTACGACATCGCGCCACCGCCGCTCGGGAGCGAGGACCGGCGCCACCCGCGCTTCGATGCGCGCTACGCAGCCGTCGATCCGAAGGAGCTGCCCGCCAGCGAGTCGCTGAAGGGCACGCTCGAGCGCGTGCTGCCCTTCTGGCATGCGCGCATCGCACCCGAGCTGCGCGCAGGCGCAAACGTCCTGGTGGTGGCACATGGCAACAGCCTGCGCGCCATGGTCAAGATGCTCGATGAGGTCGGGGAAAGCGACATCACCGAGCTCAACATCCCGACCGGCGTCCCGTTGCTTTACGACCTGGATAACGAGCTGCGGCCCCGCGGCAGCCGCTACCTGGGCGACCCCGCGGCGATTGCCGCCGCCACCGAAGCCGTCAAACGTCAGACCGACAAGCGCTGACTGCCGGCTACGCGGCCCAACCGTCGTAGCGCCCGTGAAACTCGGTCGCGAGCGCCGTCAGCCGGCGGCTGATCTCCTGCATGTCCGGCACGAGGAGTCGCATGGTCTTGGTGGCGTGCAGGCTGTAGCCGAGCGATGGGTCGTTCTGCAGCCGCTTCACGTCCACGCTGAACTCGGGCTCGAGCCGCGCACGCGCTCCCTGGCAGGCGGCCTCGTCCGGCAGCGCGAGGAAGAAATCCACGCGATAGTCGTTGAACGGAGCGTAGCCCTGCGAGCGCAGTCGTCCGATGATCTGCTCGTCCCAGGACTCGGCGCGTGACTTTCGCGCCAGGCGCAGCTTCGAGTAGATGCGCACGGCGATCAGTGCGAGCGCTGCGACCAACAGCAGCAGGGTCCAGCTCATGAGCGTGATGCGCCGCTAGCGCGACTCCCCGCCGGGGAACCGCGGCTTGCGCTTCTCGAGGAAAGCGCTGACGCCTTCCCGCCCCTCCGCTCCGACGGCGTGCCGCGCAATGGTCTCGCTCTCGAGAACCATCTGCGACTCGAGCGGCCCGAGCGAGTGCGCGATCAGCCGCTTGGTGGCGCCGAAGGCGCCGCTGGCACCCTGGGCGAGCTTCTCCGCGATCTCCAGGGCACGAGGCACGAGCTGCTCGTCGGGCGCCACCTCGTTGACCAGTCCCCACTCGAGCGCTTCCGCGGCGCTGAGGGTGCGATTGAGCAGCAACAGCTCCATGGTGCGCTTGAGGCCGAGCGTGCGCGGCAGCAGGAAGGTGGTACCGGCATCGGGCGTCAGGCCAGCCTGGGTGTAGGCGAGGTTGAACTTCGCGCTGCCCGCGCACAGCGCCAGGTCTGCCATCGCCACCAGGCCCACGCCCGCGCCGGCGGCAGTGCCGTTTACTGCGGCGATCACCGGTGCGTCCATGCGCATGAACTGCGAGATCGCGGCATGCAGATAGGTGGTGAGCTCACGTATGTAATCATCGCCGCCGGGTGCACGCGTGCCGAAGGCGCGCAGATCGCCACCGAAGCAGAAGTGCCTCCCGGCCCCGCTCAGCACCACCGCGCGCACCGCGGCATTACGAGCGCAGGTCATGGCGGCAGCCAGCAGATCCATCGCAACCCGCAGGTTGAGGGCGTTGCCGCTCTCGGGACGGTTGAGGATGACCAGCGCCACCGCGCCGCGCGTCTCGACCTGAACTGCGGGCGCGGACATGGCTTACTCGTCGGGCGCGATGCGCACCCGCAGGCCGGCGAGCTCCGGGGTGAACTCCAGCTGACAGGAGAGGCGCGAGTTCTCCTGCGAATGGGTGAGCTCGGAGAGCAGTTCGCGCTCGTCCGACATCATGGCCGGCAACCGTGCCTGCCATTCCGGGTCGACATACACGTGACAGGTCGCACAGGAACACATGCCGCCGCAGATCGCCGCGACCCCGTAGTCGAGCTCGCGCAGGTTCTCCATGACCTTCAGGCCCGTCCTGGCTTCGACCTCGTGCTCGACTCCATCGCGATCCACGACCCGCAAAAGCGTCATCTGTCCCCTACCCCACGGAAATTGGAATGGTTTGCGGCAAGAGTGCCCGGGATCTGATAGTTTGCCGTTTCGTCCTGCGGCCCGCCAGAGGACGCGCCGCCACGGGCCTCAGGCCGGTGGCAGGGGACCGAGTACCTTCATCACAAACACGGCTTTGTCATTCGCGGCGGCGAGAGTCTCGAACGTGGTACGCAGCTCCTCGCGCAGCAGCTGCATGACCGCATCAAACGGCCCGAATATCTGCGTGCTCATGCTGTTCGTCACGACACGCAGCTGGCCGGCGCGGTTCACTCGCTCGAGGAACTCGTGAATCACGGGAACGAAGTCCGCCCTGAGCGGATACAGGCTGATCTCGACACCGATATCCATATGTGCCGCCTCCGGCCGACGCCGGCGTCAGTATTGCACGCGCGCCGCGCAGGGGCTCCGGCTATGATCGAGCCCCGGGGCTAGAATTGCCCGGTCGGGGCCGAAACGGCGGATGAGCAGATGACGCGGAAGGTCCAGGTCCATCAGGTCGATGCGTTCACCCGCGAGCCCTTCACGGGCAATCCGACCGGGGTCGTGCTCAACGCCGACTCGCTCTCGGAGGCGCAGATGCTCGCCATTGCGCGCGAGCTGAACAACGCCGAGACCGCTTTCATCCTGGCGCCCGACGCCGACGATCACACGGTGCGGGCGCGCTTCTTCACACCCCGCAGCGAGGCCGGCTTCGTCGGGCACGCCACGATCGCCGCGCAGTACGTGCTGTCACGACGGCACGATGCGCCGCGCTGGCAGCGGCAAAAGTCCAAGGCGGGCATAGTGGATGTCGAGGTGCGTGGCAGCGATGAGGATCGCCGCATCGCGATTCGCCGCAGCCCGCCGCCGATCGGCCGCGAGCTGAACGATCGCGAGCGCCTCGCGGTGCTCGATGCGCTGGCGCTCGCTTCCGAGAGCCTCGACACGCGCATCCCGCCGCGCATCGTCGGCGCCGCCGGCACGCGGCTGCTGATCGGCGTGCGCGGCCCGGAACCGCTCAAGCACCTCAAGCCGGACCTCGCCCGCCTGACGACGCTCTCGGCACAGATCGGCGCGGCCGGCTACTTCGTGTTCACGGTCCTGCCCAACGCCGAGGACCACCTCACCGAGTCACGCATGTTCTGCCCGGCGCTCGGCATCGCCGAGGATCCGGTGAGCGGCAACGCCCATGGGCTGCTCGGAGCCTATCTCGCGCGGCTCGGGCTGCTCCGCCGCAACGGCGAGCGGGCGCACTTCAGCGGCGTACAGGGATACTCGCTGCATCGCCCCGGCCGCGTCGAGATCGAGCTCGAATTCGCCGACGGCGAGCTCGCCGGTGTCTGGATCAGCGGCCAGGCGGTATCGATATTCCAGACCGAGATCGAGTTCTGACTGCCGCGCGGCGCACCAGCCAGGCCGCGGGCAGCGTGACGCAGGCACCGATGAGGAAGGGCGCTCCCGGACCCAGCGCCGCGTACAGCAACCCGGAGCTGAAGGGTCCGAGCACGCGCGCGAGACTGGCGCTCGCCACGTAAGCGCCCATCACCGCGCCGCGATCCTGGCCGCGCGATTGTTTGGAGGCGAGCGCCGAGGCGCTCGGGTTGTAGGCCCCGAGCCCGACCCCGCACAGCAACAGTCCGCCGACGGTCACGGCGAGCGCGCTCGCGTCCGCGAGCAGCACCAGGCCGGCCACGTAGGCGAGCACCCCAAAGCTTGCGAGGCGTCCCTCGCCGAACCTTGGTACGAGCAACCGCACCAGCCCACCCTGCATGAGCAGCGCCGGCAGCGCCACGGCGAACAGCAGGAAGCCGACCGTGCGCGGACCGAAGCCGTAACGGTGCAAGGCCCAGATGGCGAAGATCGATTCTAGAATCGACTGCGAGTAGGTGACGATGAGCGTGGCGGCGGCGAGGAGCGCCAGTGTCCGGCGTGTGTGCAGCAGCCGCCATGCGCCCCGGCGTGATTCATCCGGATGTTGGTCACGGTGCGCGGCGGTGTGGCTTTCCGGGAGTACGAATCTGACGAGCAGAATGGCGAGCAGGCTCGTCGCCACCGACACCGCGGCCGGCAGGGTGAAATTGGCGGTGTGCGGATTGCCGCCGGCCAGCAGCCCCCCGAGCGGCTGCCCGAGCGTGAAGCCGATGCCGATGGCGGCACCGACCACCCCGAGCGCTGCCGCGCGCTTCTCCGGCACGCTCACATCCGCGGCGTAGGCGAAGGCGGCCGCGATGTTACCCGCCATGGCGCCGGCCAGCATGCGCGAGGCGAGCAGCCACCAGATGTTCTGTGCAAGTCCCAGCAACACATATGAGGCGCACGCGCCGGCGAGGCTGCTCATGAGCACCGGCCGCCGGCCGTAGCGGTCGCTGAGACGCCCCCACCAGGGCGCGGCCAGCAACTGGCACAGCGAGTAACTGCCGAGCACCGGGGTGATGAACTGCGTTGCGATGCCGAAGCGGTCGGCCATGTACGGCACCAGCGGAATCAGGATGCCGAACCCGAGTGTGTCGATGACGCAGAACGAGAACAGCGCTGCGAGTTGCCGCGTCAAACCGGAAAAATCCTCTGCCGTCTAGTGCCCGGGCACGAGCGCCGAGACATCCGCACCGGGTTGTGCTGCCGCCGGCAGCGCATCGCGCGCGGCGCGGATGACGAGGTTCGGCAGCCGCGCGTCGTCCCAGGCGGCGTCGCGACCGGCCGCGGGACCGGTGCACAGGATCGCGATCTGGAGCGAGGGCACGAGCCAGAGCCGATTGCCGCCCTGACCCTCGACCGCGAACACATCGCGTGCTGCGAGCGTCTCCTGACCGGGCCTCGTCGTCCAGCCGACGCGAACGTAAGCGCCATAGCGCGGATCGGATTGCGCCGGTGCGCGCATCAAGGTTATCCATCCGGGCCGCATGACCTCATCGCCGCGATAGTTGCCATCGCGCAGCAGCAACTGACCGACCCGGATCCAGTCGCCCTGGTGTGCGAGCATGCAGCAGTCGGCGTGGGCAGTTCCGTCCGGGTGGTCGAGCTGCAGCCAGGCATCCGCGGCACCGATTCGCCGCCACAGCGCCTGCGACAGGTAGCTGGCGTAGCGCTGCCGGCTCGCCCGCTCGATGACGAGGGCAAGAAGCTGCGGGTCGCTCGCCTGGTCGAGGCGCCTCACCCCGGGAGTGGCGGCGAGCGGTGTGCGCAGCAGCGCCGCGGTGATGTCGTGCGGGGTAGCGCCGTCTGCGGCGCGCGCCAGCCCGCTCGACATCTGCATGAGGTTGCGTACCGTGATCTCGCCGCGCGCGTCGTGGCTCCATTCGCTGATGAACGCGCCCACCGGCTCATCGGGCCAGGCGATGAGCCGATGGGAAAAGGCGGCGCCGGCCGCGAGCGCCGCCAGCAACGATGTAAAGGACTGCGCATCGGCCGGCGTGTCGAAGCCCGTTCCCTGCCAGTAGCGCTCGAACACGATGTGATCGTGGCGACTGACGATCAGCGCCAGCGAGCGGTGCTCGCCGGCATAGCGCGCTGCCGCCTCGAGTGCCTCGGGATCGAGCAGCTCAGTCGCCGGCGTCACGCGCGGCGCGGTCGGCTCGTTCCCGCCGGCAACCCGCTCGCGCGGCGGCGGCGCGAGATATCGCGTCCACAGCAGTGCCCCGAGGGCCAGCGCGACGAGCGCAACTCCCACGACGGCGAGCCGCAGGACTTTTTTGGGTGGCCCCATTTGCATGGGCCGCATTGGACCACAGTTGCCGGCCCGGAATCGGGTATTCTCGCCGCGGAATCGCCGTGCGACCGGCTCCCTGGGGATATCAATGCGACTGCGCCTGCTGGCGCCACGTTACTGGCTCACGTGGGCGGGCCTGGGATTGTTGCGCCTCGTGGCGTTGCTGCCTTACGGCGCCATCGTGCGGCTCGGGCGTGGCTTGGGCGCGCTGCTGCGCCATCTGCCGATCAGCTTCGTGCGAACTGCGCGGCGCAACATCGAGCTGTGCCTGCCGGAGCTCTCGCCCGGGGAGCGCGAGCGTCTGCTGAAAGAGCACTTCGCCAGCCTCGGTATCGCAGTGCTCGAGATCCCCTTCGCCTGGTGGACTCCGCCCGAGCGGCTCGCGCAGCTGGTGCGTCTCGAGGGGACCGAGCACCTCGATGCGGCACTCGCCCGTGGCCGCGGCGCGATCGTGCTCACGGCGCACTTCACCTCGCTCGAGATGGCGGGTCGTGCCCTCGCGCACGTGGCAAAGATCGGTTACCTGTACCGCCCGCCGAAGAACGAGGTGATCGCCTACGCCTTCGAGCGCTTTCGCGTCGGCTGGGGCGGTCACGGCATCCCGCGCGACGACATCCGCGCGTTCATCGGCGCACTGAAGAACAATGAATGCGTCTGGTACGCCCCGGACCAGGCCTATCGCAAGAAGGGCGCAGAGATGGTGCCGTTGTTCGGGATACCGGCCGCGAGCAACACGCTCACCTCGCGCCTCGCGCGCGTGACCGGCGCGCTGGTGCTGCCCTACTTCTTCCGGCGACTGCCCGGCACGCAGGGGTACGTCGGGGTGATCCATCCGCCGCTCGAGAACTTCCCGAGCGACTGCGCCGCAACCGACACCGAGCGCTTCTACCGCATGATCGAGGCACAGGTGCGCCTCGTTCCCGAGCAGTACCTGTGGATTCACCGCCGCTTCAAGGGACTCTCCGCCGACTACCCGGACTACTACGGACGGCAGGCGCCGCGCCAGAGCACGCCATGAAAGCCGTCCATCGGTGGGTGTGAGCGGCCTCCCAACCACGAGTTGTGACCTGTTGGTCGTTGGCGGGGGAGTCAACGGCACGGGCATCGCGCGCGACGCGGCCGGCCGCGGGCTCACGGTCGCGCTGTGCGAGCAGGACGACCTGGCGTCGCACACCTCGTCCGCCAGCACCGGGCTGATCCACGGTGGGCTGCGGTACCTCGAAGAGTTTCATTTCGCGCTGGTGCGCAAGGCCCTGCTCGAGCGGGAAGTGCTGCTCGCCGCCGCGCCGCACATCATGCGGCCGCTGCGCTTCGTCATGCCGCACGCCCCGCATCTGCGCCCGGCATGGATGATCCGCGCGGGGTTGTTCCTCTACGATCACCTCGCCCGGCGTGCGCGGCTTGCGGGCTCGGCGATGATCGACCTGCGCACCCACAGCGCCGGCGCGCCGCTGCAGGCGCCCTACCGGCGCGGCTTCGTCTATTCCGACGGTCAGGTCGATGATGCACGGCTCGTGGTGTTGAATGCGCTCGACGCGCAGGAGCGCGGCGCCCTCATCCTCACGCGTACGCGCTGCGAGGGCCTCGCGGCGCGCGCCGGCTGCTGGTGCGCAACGCTGCGCGGCCCAGGGGGTGAGCGGCAACTCACGGCGCGCGCCGTGGTCAACGCTACCGGGCCGTGGGTGAGCGGTGTCCTCGCGGCGGCGCTCCCGGGTCGCGCGCAGCATCAGTTGCGCCTCGTCAAGGGCAGCCACATCGTCGTGCCACGGCTGTTCGCGCACCGCTTCGCGTACATCTTCCAGAACGAGGACCGGCGCATCGTCTTCGCCATTCCCTATCACCAGGATTTCACCGTCCTCGGTACCACGGATGTCGATTTTCACGGCGATCCTGCCGCAGTGCGCATCGAGGCCGCGGAAGTCACCTACCTGTGCGCACTCGCCAACCGTTACTTCCGCCACCAGATCGGCCCGAGCGATGTCATCTGGAGCTACTCCGGCGTGCGCCCGCTGCTCGCGGACGAATCGAGCGATCCGACGCGCGTCACGCGCGACTATGCACTCGAGCTCGAACGGCAACCCGCGCCGCTGCTGTCGGTGTTCGGCGGCAAGATCACCACCTACCGCCGCCTCGCCGAGGACGCCGTGAACCTGCTGGCAGGACCGCTGGGTTTGCGGGCCGCACCATGGACCGCACGCGCGCTGCTGCCGGGCGGTGATCTGCCGCAGGGCAGCCTCGCAGTATTCCTGAGCACGCTCGCGCGGCACTACCCATGGCTCCCCGCGCCGCTGCGCTGGCGTTACGCGCATGCCTACGGCACGCGTATCGAGCGCGTGCTCGGCGCGGCCACTACGCCCGCAGACCTCGGGCACGAAGTGCTGCCGCAGCTCTACGAGCGCGAACTCGAGTACCTCTGCCGCGAGGAGTTTGCGCGCACTGCCGAGGACATCCTCTGGCGCCGCTCGAAGCTCGGACTCCAGCTGCTGCAGGCGGATCTCGGCCCGCTCGAGCGCTGGCTGGCGGCCGAGGTTCCGCGGGCGCTCGAGCAACGCGGATGATCTGCGGCGACGGCGTGTGATGCGCATCGCGTTTTTTGGATCGGGATTGCGTCTTCCCGGCCGCAGGACGGATTGCCATGCTAGCGTTGCGCCGAGAGCTTGCCTCCCCAGCACCCATGGCGATACCCGACTCTGTGCTCGCCGCGATCATTGCGGGAACCGCGACGCTGTCGGCGTCGTTCGTGCAGCTGCGCTCGGCGCTGCTGCGCGAGGCGGCAGCGGGCCGCTCATCGAGCGCCGCACGTCGCCGCAACCGTCTTCAGTTGATTATCCTGTGCGCCATCATCGGCGCGGCGGGCGTGTGCGGTTTTGCGCTGTCGCAGTGGCTCACTTCGGGTGAGCGTGCCGCGCAGGGCGTGATGCAGCGCGAGCTGCAGGAACGGGTCGCCGAGATCAGCCGCACCGCGAGTCAGCTCGAGCTCACCCGCGGGAGCGAACGTGGCGATATCGAGAACGGCGTGCTGCGTCGGATCGGGAGCGATGGCATCGTGGTCATGGCGACTGTCGGGCCCTGCCGCCGGCCACCCGCACCTTCACCGGCGGCGGGCGCGGCGACCGCAAACCCTCAGGCTGCAGGCTCGCCGGCAGCTCCATTGCCGGCATCGCCGGCCAGCGAGGCCAGCGCAACCCCGGCGCGTGCGTGCACCGAGGCCGAGGCGAGCCCGGTAACGTTGTGCGCGACCATCCCGGGGAATGCGAGCGTCAGCGAGGTTGCGCTCTTCAGCCGCGCCGCCGACTCGGAGGCCCCGTGGAGCGCGAGCCGCTATCTCCCGGGACAGGAGTCCGGGGAGGCGCGTTTTGCCGCAACGTACTCCGAAAGCACCCCCGAGGCCGGCGCGCGCCAGGTCTGTCAGGGCTTCGCCCACTGGTCGACCGATCACGCCCGCATCGTGCGCATGGTGGTGCGCTACACGCTGCCGGCCTGACCTGTACCCACCCGGGAAATCGCGCTCGCGGCGCCGGGTGAGTACCCGCTGCCTGACAAGACGCACGATTTCCCGGGGAGCCGGTAGAGCATAATCTCACTCTTCGGAACATCGGGCCCGCGAGGGGAGCTGTTGGTCACACCGCCGCGTTCCTTGGCGCCTGCGCCCTCGGTGAGCCTGCTGGTCGTGCTGGCGCTCGCGCCGCTATGGCTTCTCGGGATCCTTGGCCGCGGTCTGTGGACACCCGACGAGCCGCGCGAAGCGGACATCGCCTGGCGGATGAGCCTGCAGGACGACCGCGCGCTGCCGCACCTCGCCGGCGTGCCCTTCCTCGAGAAGCCACCGCTCTCCTATTGGATGTCAGCGGCGACGCTCACCCTGTTGGGAAACTCCGCGGCCGCCGCGCGCGCTCCGAACCTGCTGTACGCCGTGATCGCGGCGCTGAGCGTCGCCGCCCTCGCGCTGGCGATGCAGGCGGAAGTGGCCGCGGCGGTCATTGCCGCCGTGGTTGCGATGAGTGCGCTGACGGCCTTCCGCGTGAGCGTCTGGCTCGCACCCGATGCCTGCCTGCTGGCCGGCTCCGCGCTCGCGCTGCTCGGTGCCTGGCGCGGCTACACCGCGGCTCCCGGTGGCGCCAAAGCCGCCGGCTACGCGCTCATGCATCTTGGGGCCGCGGTGGGCTTCATGGCGAAGAGCGCGCCCGGCTGGCTCGTGCCGGCGCTCGCGCTGCTGGCGCTGATCTTCTGGGAGAGGCGCTGGCAGGAGCTGCGTCGCTGGGAGTTGTATGCCGGATTCCTCCTCCAGGCGCTCATCATTGGACCGTGGCTGCTCGCGGTCGCGCGCCAGCCGCATGCGACTGAGACGCTGAGCGCACTCTTCTGGCACAACCTCGTCGGGCGCTTCACCCGCGTCGCCGCTCCCGCCGCGCTCGACTACACGAGTGGACATCACAACTCACCGGGCAAGTACCTGCGGGAACTGCCGCTGTACCTGCTGCCCTGGACGCTCCTCGTGGCAGCGGCGCTCGTGCGGGCGTGGCGACACATGCGCCGTGTCACACCGGCGGGCACTGCCTGGCGCTTCGCGTTCTGCGCGAGCGTGCCGTTCCTAGTACTGCTGTCGTTTGCGGCCACCGCGCGCGATGTGTACGCCGCTCCCGCGCTGCTCGGATTCGGTCTGCTGGTGGGCCTCTGGGCCCACGATGCCCGGAGCTCCGCAAGCCGCATCGACTGGCTCGCGGTGCGCGGCAGCGGCTGGCTGGTGGCGCTCATCGCCTGGGCCCTCGCGGGCGCACTCGGCGTGTTCGCCGCCGCGGGTGCCGTTCCGTGGGCGGAGAGCGCCGTCGCGGCGCTCGCGGTGGTCGGCTCGGTGCACGGCGCGCTGCTGCTTGCGGCCCGCGCCGGGCGCACGGACGATGTCCAGCAGAGCCTCGGCTGGATCTACAGCGGCTATGCCGCGGCGCTGTGCGTCGCGGCGATCGTCGTGCTGCCGGTCATCGATCGCTGGCAGGATCTGCCCGGGCTCGCGTGCCGCATCCACGCGGACACCGCGCACGAGCGGCTCGCGCTGCTCGATCCGGATGAGACGACGATCGCCATGCTCGACTTCCGGCTCCAGACGCCGTTCACGATCCTGAGCACCGCGGACGCTGGAGGTCCAGGCAGTAAGCAGCAACTCGTGGCCGACTGGTTCAGAGACGAGGGACCCGCGGCGCGCGTCCTGGTGCTGCTTCCCGGCCACGCGCCGGGGAATGTCACGCTGTGGCTCGGGCGCTTCCTGCCCCGCGCTCCGGCCGATGGCGATGGTGTCGCCGCGGCGCTGATCGCAAGCGGCACGGCCGTGCTCGTGCA
>Ga0318572_10000740_pt1 | contig 12537 bp, 9 predicted proteins | sample GRESIP089b5f20_FD_202528 | JGI IMG/M metagenome (GOLD analysis project Ga0318572, IMG submission 202528) | Tropical soil microbial communities from Luquillo Experimental Forest, Puerto Rico - GRE.SIPMG.089b5f20 | ecosystem: Environmental > Terrestrial > Soil > Tropical forest > Bulk soil...
GCCCTGTACTGAATCAGCGGAACCTCTTGCACAAAGCTCGGCTGCTCATGCGCATCCTTCGCCGCCGGTTTCAATCCCGCAGCGCGAAACTGCTCCGCAATCCACCGCACCGCCGTCTCATCGCCCGGCTCCAGGCTCATGCGTCCCTGCAGTTGATCGCTCGCAATATAGGTAAGGTCGCGCCGCAGGTCCGCTTCCTGAATCCGCGCATACCCCTTCGCCACATTCGCCGGCACCGGCCTCTGTGCCACGGCCACGCCCGCCGACAACACCAGCAAGACACACAATTCCTTCGATAGCTGCATGATGTCTATCTTAGATGTCTTTGTTGGCCGGTCAGCGCAGCTTACGCTCGGGGAACCACGTCAGCCGCACCGCAGTGTTCGTAACGGTCTGCTCTCCCGGCATATAGATCGGCGCCTTCCACCGTTCGTACGCGAAGCTTCCGTCCAGCTCCAGGTCCTTCCCCAGCCGCTTCACCACTCGCAGGCTTACGTCGTTCAGCGTCGTGCCCCCGGGGATGAAATCCTTCGGTGTCTTCTGGTTCCGCACGCTCACCTGCGCCCACTCGTTGCCGCTCAGGTGATAGGTAATCCACGCCTGTCCGCCCTTGGCCTCGCGTCCAATCCAGTCGCCCATAATCTGGCCCTGGTTCGTAAAGCCCTGCTTCTGAATCGCCTCGTAGTAGTTGAACTGCCCGCCGATGCTGCGCGAAGTCGGCGGGTCCGTCGTCACCGCCTCCACTCGCACATCCAGCTTTGCCAGCCCCGGCATGTGCGACAGGTACAACCCCGGCCTGAATGAAGCCCGGCGCGGTGCCGATGCCGGCGACACATCATCATGCGCCTCCGCATCCGAGTAAAGCGTCAACCAGTTACGCGCAAAAGGCAGCCGGTACGAAAAATAGAACGCACTGAATCGCGCCCCAGGGTCCTGCGCACTGTTCTTCACCGCCGAAGTAGTATTTAGAACGCTGAAGAAGCTCCGCAGAAACGTGTGCAGTGTAATGGGCTCGTGATTCTTGCCGCCCCAGATCACCGTCCGCTCAAAACCCAGTTCCAGATTCTCCGAAGGCTTGAAGCTCACCTGCTCCAAATGCATCCACGGGTCGTTCGGATAGACGTGCCCCTTCAACGACCCCACCATGAAGTCGTAACGAAACGGCCCCACCAGCCTCGAAAGGAACGGAATCGCCAGCGGATCGACGCGGTTGATGCGGAACGAGTAGATATTCCCCGCATTGTTCGAGTACGCCATCCCGCCGCCCAGCCCCGGCCCCAGCCACTCATCCTGCTTGCCGAACGAGACCTCATGGTTCAGCACGCGCGCCGAGGCATACGCCTCCACAATGCGTCCCTTCGCCACGCTCTCCAGCGGTCCCGCAGGAATCGTTGCCTGCTGGTTGTAAGGAATCGGCGTCGTCGTGTTCAGAAAGTCTGTCGTCCCATCGATCGCCGCCAGCTGCCCCGCCAGCGTTGACGAGTACCCCGTCGCAGAAGGTGCCCCCTCGAACTCCCCACGCACATACAGCACATAGCGCCCCGCCGACGCATATCCGCTCGCACCGCTGTAACTGTTCAGCCCATTCTCATAGGGGCGCCCATAGTCGTTCACCACCGTCGATCCCAGATGGTAGCTGTCACGCAGCGGCGTGCCGCTCAGCCCGCGCGCCACCGTGTACGCCGATTCCAGATGCACATATCCATCTCGCGGCGCGCACTCTTCATCCGGTTTCGCGCGCAGCTCATACACCAGCGCCTTGTAGATTGACCGCGCCTCGTCCGTCACCGCACTGTCCGGCGCAGTCTGCAGCCTGTCGTCGACTTCCTTCAGCATTTGCTCCACGCTGCCGCGCGTCCACGGCCGCATGCCCACAAACACCGTGTCCAGATATCCCAGCGAATGCAGGCGCAGCACCGCAGGATATATCCAGCTGTCAACGGGAAGATAAGGGGCCCCCTGCACCCGCGCGTCGCATGCGTCGTCCTGCGCATCCGCGCTGCCTGCCTGAGCCGTCACCGCAAGCGGCAACATCCCCACAACGAAAAACACCGCAGCAAAGATTCGCCGTCCGCTGACAATCATCCTCGTCATCATCCCTGCCGCCCCGTAACTGCCTGTCGTATCGCCGCGGTTTACGCGAGCCTGCCCACAACCGACGCGCTTTCCTTCAGCCCATCCAGCACCAGGCCAAGCGCACGATCCCAGCGAGGCAGGCGCACGCCGAACGTCTCATCCAGCTTGTCGCAATTCAGTCGCGAGTTCGAAGGCCGCGCTGCCGGCACCGGGTACTCGCTCGATGCAATCGGAACCAGGTTCGGGGAACCCACACCAAAAGACCCTTCCGCCTGCTTCACAATCTCCCGCACAAAGCCGCACCAGGTCGTCTCCCCCGCGTTCGTCAGGTTATAGATTCCGCTCCGTCCATCCAGCCTGAATCCGTCCCCCACGCGCACCCGCGCCAATACCGTGGCAACTGCCTGCGCTATGCACTCGCTCGTCGTCGGCGCTCCGTGCTGATCGTCCACAAAGCGCAGCTCCGGCCGTTCCTTTGCCAACTTCAGCACCGTCAGCAAAAAATTCCTTCCACGCTTGCCATATACCCATGAAGTCCGAAAGATCAGATGCTCGCCACCCGCAGCTTCAATCGCGCAGTCGCCGTCCAGCTTCGTCCGGCCATACACGTTGATCGGATTCGGCGCATCCGTCTCCACATACGGCGCAGCCTTCGCCCCATCAAACACGTAGTCCGTCGAGAAGTGCACCAGCAGGCTTCCCGCGCGCTTGGCTTCCTCCGCCAGCACCTGCGGCGCCGTCGTATTGATCGCCTTCGCCAGCTCCGCGTCTGTCTCCGCTTTATCCACTGCCGTGTAGGCCGCCGCGTTCACAATCACTGCCGGCCGTGCCGACTGGATCACGCTGCGAATCGAATCCGGCGCGGACAAATCAACATCTCCCTGGTCCAGCGCAGTGATCTCTCCAGCGCAAGCCAGCGTGCGTTGCAGCTCCCATCCCACCTGTCCTGACCTGCCAAGGATCAGTATTCCGGCCTTCGTCATCTTTGCCTCGTCTTCAGAGCGTTTCGAAGACCTCGGCCTGCGCAAACGGCACACCTGCCAGATCTTTGGATGAGAGAATCGGCTCGCCAACCAGCGGCCACGCAATCGCCAGCTCCGGATCGTCCCACTTGATCGAGCGCTCCGACTGCGGCGCATAGTAATCCGTAGCTTTGTAAAGAAAGTCCGCCGACTCCGACAACACCAGAAAGCCATGCGCGATCCCAGGCGGCAGCCAGAAGACGCGCTTGTTCTCCTCCGACAACTCCACGCCCACCCATTTCCCAAATGTCGGTGAGCTCCGCCGGATGTCCACGCCCACATCGAACACACGGCCGCGCACTGCGCGAACAAGCTTTCCCTGCGGCTGCGTCAGCTGATAGTGCAGCCCGCGCAGCACATTGCCCCGCGAGCGCGAATGATTGTCCTGCACAAAGTGCGCATCGATCCCAGCCTTGCGCAGCTCACGCTCGTTGTAGCTCTCCAGAAAGAATCCCCTCTCGTCACCAAAGACATCCGGTTCGAGAATCAACACATCTGGAATCGCCGTCGCCTGAACCTTCATCCTCACACCCTGCACTCTGCGCCGCACGCCACCAAGAGTTGTCCTCCCTTGTGCGCATGCAGCAGCTTCATATTGCGGCGCACCGGGCTGGCCCTGGTTGGCAGCCCGGATGCGCGCTGTCTTTTACTAGAACGAGTGAATCGCCGCCGCGCCTAACGCAAGCTGTGAGAAGACCTGCGTCCAATCCATCACACCTCGCAGTGCATTCGGACGCAACGTCTTATCCGGCACAATAATCGTGTCACCCGGATTTAGATGCAGTCCCTTGAACGAACTGGACCACAATCCCATCCCATGCTGCTCAGAGTTACTCACCACCGAACCGTCCGCACGAATCAGGAAGATGTGGCCCCGGTCCGCATTGCGATTCGGGCCGCCTGCGAGCTGCAGATACTTTTCCAGCGTTCCTCCCTTTTTGAACAGAAATGAGTTCTGGTTGTACACGGCTCCGACAACATTAACCGTTGCCGGCACAGCCGGCACAATGAACTTATCCCCATTCTCGAGGCTCATCGCTGGCACCTGATCCACATTCGCAGTCTCCGGCCGGAACTGCAGCACGATCCTTCCCGTTGCGCGAATCTGGCTCAAGCGGTTAACCAGGCTGTCCGCCGCTGCCTTCGATGCTGCCACTTCACTGCCGCTGCTGGAACTCGATCCGGCGATGGCAAGCGCTTGCGTCCCGCGTTCTGCCTCCATCCGCACCGTCTGCACATACTCATCCAGCCGCTGCTGCTGCAGGATGCGCGTCGATACTCGCGTGAACTCGGACCCGTAAATGTAAGCATCCGCTGTAAAGCCCCCAGCGCGTCGAACCAGATCGCGCAGTGAGTCGCCCGGCTCCACGCTGTACACACCTGGGTGAACAAACTCGCCTTCTAGGTTGACGTACTTAGTCTGCCTTGCGCGCGGAACATGGATATCGTCCTGCGAAAAGATCGTGATTACATCGCCCGGCTGCAGCGCCAGATTCTGGCTTGCATCATGCTGCAGCACGAGTTTGCCAAGATCGAACGGCACCAGCGATGTCTTGAGCGTCTCCGGATCTACCCGCTCAATCACCGCATAATCCCAATTGATCTCCGGAGCCGAAAGCTCCACCACATTCTTCCGCCGCTCTGAACCATAGCCCTGATTGGGAGCACTGGGATCATTCGGCGTGTTGGTGGCGTTAACCGAGTTGGGCTGATCTGAATTATTTGAAGAAGTGCTCTCCACTTGCGCAGCCAGCGATCCGTGGGTTGTTCCCTGAACCTGCTGTGTCGGCAATTGCTGCCGGGGACTTGCTTCAAACGTCGGCGTCGGTAAACCCAGCTTGCTTCGCTTCCACCAGTACTCACGGCTCTGGAGCGAGTCGCGATCCGGAATCAGATCGCTCAGATGCATCCCCTCCGCCCACGCAAATCGTCCCGGATTGGCGACATTTCCACGCAGTGTCACCGTTTTTTGATACGCAGGCAGGATCGGATACACACGCAGAATATCGCCGTCTTCCAGCGGGTGAGCCAATCCCGCCGTATCCAACGAAAACTCCATCGCCTGGCGTAGAGCATGGCCTTCTACGCGCTCCAGCGAAATCCGCGCATCTGCGGCCATCGCGGAAAGCTTTCCCGCCATCGCAATCAAATCGCCGATCGTTTCCTTCTCGCGTACTTCATAGATAGCTGGCGTGCGAACCGTCCCAACAATCGCCACCTGCGGTCCCGCCGGGGGAATATACAAAACGTCTTCCGGAAGCAACCGAACGTCCTTTGACTTGTCCCCCTGAATCAACAGCGCGTACAGATCAAAGTCCGTAACTATTGCGCCATTTCTCTTCAGCTGAATATGGCGCAGTGAGCCCTGAGCCGATGGTCCGCCGCTGGCAAACAATGCATTCACCAGCGTGCTGAGCGAACTCACCGTATACGCACCAGGCCGGCGCGCCTCTCCAGTCACGTAGACCTGCATCGACCGAATCTGGCCGACGTCTACCGACAGGTCGAAATTCCGATAGATTCGCCCCACAGCCTTGCGCAGTTGTTGATCCAGCGCTGAAAACTGCAGTCCCGCAACATGGATTGCACCCACCTGCGGCAGGTACACGTCGCCAGAGCGATCCACGCGCAGATTGTTGCTGTAATTAATCTGGCCCCAGATGCGCACACGCAACACGTCATCTGGACCAATCACATAATCCTGAGTCACAGGAGCAAGATCATTCGGAGAAAACGTAGTGGGCACACGGCTGAACAGCTTAGCCCCATAGACAGGAAGCATCTGCCCCGTCGTCGCTGCAACGAATCGCTGAAACTCACTCGGCGGCTCAGGCTTCAGTTGCTGCAACTGCGCCTGCCCAGGAGTCGTACCGCGCAGCGGAGCACTCTCTAGACCAGTTCCCGTCGTTCCTTGTTGCCTCGTCCGGCTTGTGCCATTCTGCAAGGAGTTCGACTGCCCCTGCCCTTGAACCTCCATCGAATTCTGCAGTTGATTCTGCTGATCCGAATACGAGCCTTGGCCCTGCACCTGATCCTGATCGCAATAGTCTCCAGATCCGTTCGGAGAATCTGTGCACGGATTAAATGAATTGAGTTGATAGTCCGTGGATTCAGTTCCGCTCGTAGTCTGCGCATGTATTTGCGAAGACGTCCATGGGAGAAGACAAAGCGCCAGAAACAGGATAACGCGTTGATTCATATGGATTCTATTTTCAAGGATGGATCAACAGGCCGCAACAGAATCTCTCTTATCAGTATCAAGATGGCGCGACCACTCAGCTGCTTTCGATTCAGCATCTCGACTCCGTGCGGGCATCGAAGTGCCGTAGAAGTGCCCTATTAGTGAGCACCTCTGCGGGCCAACACCGCCGGAAGCGTGCGAAGCAGGATCGAAAAGTCCGACCTTATGCTCCAGGTACTTACGTATCGAGCATCCAGCTCTGCGCGCTCATCATATCCAACATCGCTGCGTCCCGATACCTGCCACAGACCGGAGAGACCCGGCGTCACTGCAAGGTAATACGCAAAAAGATCGCCGTAGAAATCTGCTTCCGATTGCACAATTGGTCTCGGACCGATTAATGACATCTCACCGCGCAGCACATTGATCAGCTGCGGTACCTCATCAATGCTCCACTTGCGCAAGAAGTGTCCAATGGGCGTGATCCTTGGATCTCGTCCATTCTTGTGCATCCTCCACTCCAGAACCTTCTCTCCGGTTTGCGCATCCATAATGTGCGCCCGCCGAGCCGCATCAGCATACATCGAGCGGAACTTCCAAATTTCAAACGTGCGGCCGAAGCGACCAATGCGCCGCTCGCGATAGAACACAGGGCCATCCGAGGTGAGCATCACCAAACCGGCGATTGCCGCACCTGGAATCGCCAATAAAGCCAATAAAATCGCCGCAGATGCAACATCCAACACGCGTTTAGCGTGGCGATATCGCCACGATCTCAGACGCAGCCTCGCGGCCGCGGGAACCCGGCGCACTATCTGGATCGATCTCGATGAATTGGTTTGCGTTGCTGGTACGGTCGCTTGGTACTCAATTACGGCTTGAATCGAACTCTGTCTCAAGTGGCAACTCCTACCAATTCCGTGGTTCAGTATCCGCTATTGCATTGACAGCCAAGTAAATCTGGTTCAATGCACTTCAACCTGTGATGTGAGCATTTTGAGCGCAACAACTCACCCTCCCGTTAAGAAACGGGCTCGGATACGGGAGACACCTTCAGCCAAAATATCCGGGTATTGAATGGGCCTGCGAACATTTGTGTCTGGTACCTTGCCGATACCACATCGAACGATGTTGCGTGAACTTCACCGCAGATCAGGGTGTGCAAAGTGCTTCAACGTCAAGACATTGGCTTCTGATCAAATCTTGCCTGATCGAAACCTCATCGGTTCTTACACAAGTAACAGGATTTCTAGTCCTTGCGTTAAGAATTCCCGCCCAACTCTTTGAAAAGCTAGGCCTTAATCAATCCAGCTTTACATGGATTCTGCAAGGGAATCTGTATCAACTAGTCTTGCACATACTCTTAGACGGATGCAATAGAGTTTATTTATTAGAGATAGACTCTGTGCCGGATGGGAAATCTCTGGGAGGCGGGCTATTTTATACGTGCAAGTCGGCTTCAAGTATTGCTCTTTCATCTGCTTATAAGCTTTCCCCCTTCTCCGATACAACTTATTTGGAGCTACATCTGCCAATTTCGCTAAAAAGGCTCTTAGCGTGCCCGCTCTTTCGTACCAGGTAGAGAGTTAGCGTAGCGAAGCTATTGAAGAGATGGGGCTTTAGAGAACATTAACGTCAGATGAAACGCTTTCTTGCCGACAGCACCGAGCACTCTCTCTCACATGTTAAAGCTCATTCCACGTAGCGGTTCCGATACCGCGCAGGTCATCTGCATCACGCCTTACTCAGCCCACCACCACATCCCTCGGCGCCTGCCTCGGAAGCACGACCTCAATCCGAATTCCCCCACCCGCACGATTGCTCGCCTGCACGCTTCCGTGATGCGCACGCGCCACGGCATCCACAAACGCCAGCCCCAACCCGTGCCCGTGCGAATCTCTGCCGCGCACGCGCCGCACAAACAAGTGCGCGAGCGTTTCCTGGTCAAATCCGGCTCCGTCGTCCTCAATGCGAACTTCCGTAGCATCATCCTGTTGACTCAACTGCACCGCAACTGTACATCCCGGCGTTAAATGCTTCAGCTCGTTGTCGAACAGGTTGGCAATCATCCGGTGAATCAAGCCCTCATCCGCAACAATGTACAGCGGCCCACTGCTGTGCAGGCTGATCGCCAACCCCTTCTCCGACATCGACGGCTCATACAGCGTCATCATAGAGCGCAATAGCTCATCCAGATCGATCTCCACCGGCTTCAGCCGTAGCGCATTCGCGCGCGCCTCCGCTACGTCCAGCGATGTATTCAGAAAATCCGTCAGCCGATCCAGCTCTTCAATCGAAGACGCAATCGCCTCCAGCTGCTTCGCATCGCGCGTTCCTTCCAGCGACGTCTCCAACTTCCCTCGTATCGCCGTCAGCGGACTGCGCAAGTCATGCGCCAGCGATCCCGTAATCGTATGCAGCTGCTCCACTGTCGCCTCAATGCGATCGAGCATGTGATTCAGCGTGTGTGCCAGCTGCGCAATCTCATCGTTTGTCCGCGCAAAGGGCACGCGCGTCTTCAGGTCCGACTGCCCGATCCTCGATGCAGCTTCCGTAATATCCCGCACATGCTTCAGTGTCCGCCGCGCCGTATAAAACACAATCGCAAAACCAAGCAGCACCAGCGACAACCAGAGCAGGGAAATCCGCACGCGCAGATTGCTCAATACTCGACGCTCATCCCGCTCCGAGAGCCCAAGATACACTCGGCTCCCGTCCCCCAACCGCATCGCCGCCACACGAAACGGAGTCGAAAATCCCTCCACGCGAATACTCGCAGGCCGATCAAAACTGAACCGGCTCCCCACAATCGCCTTCAGGTGCGTGGGTCCGTCGCCTTGCCCCACCCACAGCTTCAGCGCCCCATCGCTTCCCACCTGCAAAAAGAAGACCGAGTCGTTCTCAGCCGTCTCATCCGCCGGCTGCGCAGCAATCTCGCGGTTCGGAACCTCCCGCGATGCCAGCTCCGCCACTTCACTTACAACCCTGTTATAGAGCGCATCGTTCGGCGTGTGCTCGGCAACATCTCCCAACACTTCCACTTCACCGGAAAGCCACGCATCGCTCCTTCGCTGAATGTCATTGGCCACAAATCGATCGAGAACGACGAAGATCAGAATGGTGCCAAACGTGAAGGCCAGCGCAGCCCAGAATGAGATGCGCCAGGCCGCACTGCGCATCATCGGACTACCGGTCCTTGAGGACATAGCCCACCCCGCGCAGCGTTCGTATCAGCGGTTGCTGGCCGTTGCCATCCACCTTGCCGCGCAGCCTGTAGATATGCACATCAACCACGTTCGTATCCGGCTGGATGCGCATCCCCCAAACCTTCTCCAGAATCATCGAGCGCGTCACCACCCTGCCCGCGTTGCGGCACAAGTACTCCAGCAACACAAACTCCTGCGGCGTCAGCTGCAACACGCGTCCCGCGCGCGTCGCCTCCCGCCGCAGCAGATCCAGCTCCAGATCCTGCACGCGCAGCCGCGTCGTCTCGCTCCCCTGCGGCGCATTGCGTTTCAGCAGGTTCCTCAGACGCGCTAGTAGTTCCGCAAGCGCAAATGGCTTGGTAAGGTAGTCGTCCCCGCCTTGTTCCAGCCCGCGCACACGGTCGTCCAGTGAGCGCCGCGCTGAAAGAATCAGCACCGGCGCTTTCACGCCAATCTGGTGCAGCCGCGTAATCAGGTCAATCCCATCCTGGTCTGGCAGGCCCAGGTCCACAATCAAAATGTCATACGGATTCGTTGCAGCCAGCTCCTCCGCCGTGCGCCCGTCCAGAGCAACATCCACTCCATACCCTGCTTCCGTCAGCGCCTGCTCAAGAAATGTCTGTATGTCCCGTTCGTCTTCCACCAGTAGGAGCCGCATGCAGGAATGTTAGTCCATCCTCTCCTCAGCGAGCCGCTTAATTGCATCATTCCAAACAACATTTGCAGCCAATCAAGATGAACAAAACGTCATCGTCAAGTCGCGCACACGTCATCTCCGCAGCCTATCCTTAAGCCCAGAGACGTTCCTGCAGAAACGCTTTCAGCGGCGAGACTGCTCACATGAACAATTCTTCATCCAGGATGCGCAACCTGCTGCTTTCCGATGGCAGCTCAATTCGTCTCAATCTCACATCCTGTAAATGGAATACGCAGCAATGGTCACAGCTCATCTCGGTCTGGTTCGAATCGCGCCTCAGTGGGAGGAATGCAGTCGCAGCACTCCCATGCCTGCTGAGATCCCCACGCCCGCGCCAGGCGAGCTCGAGCAGGCCTTCGCGCAGCAACTCGATCTTCCCGCCGGACTCTCCGCACCGCTCGCCGATGCCTTGCGCGGCATCCTCTCGCGCAACGGCTCCATGGTCCGTCCGCGGATCGCATTTCAAGTAGCCTCTGCATTCGGCAGCACGCGCCACCGCGCCATCGACCTCGCCATCGCACTCGAGTACTTCCACACCGCGTCCCTCATCTTCGACGACCTCCCCTGCATGGACAACGCCACCACGCGCCGTGGCGGCCCCTGCGTCCACAGCGCTCACGGTGAATCCGCGGCCATCCTCTCCGCACTCGCGCTCATCAATCGCGGCTACGCGCTCATGTGGCGCGTCTCCAGCTCCGCGCCGTACCATCAACAGCAACCAGCCCTCCAGTATCTCGAGCAGCAGCTCGGCGTGCGCGGTCTCTTGCAAGGCCAAAGCCTCGACCTGCATTACCACGCGCTCCCGCACACCATCCAATCCGCCGAGCGCGCCGCTCGCGGCAAGACCGTACCGCTCATCGCACTCGCACTCGCGCTCCCCGCCATCCTCCACGCAGCACCAGCGCGCCAGGTCCAATTGCTCCAGCGCATCAGCCTCTGCTGGGGCCTCTCTTACCAGATCGCCGACGACCTCAAAGACGTTCTCCGTTCATCCGACGAAGCCGGAAAGACTACGGCCCTCGACGCTACTCTCGGCCGCCCCAACGTCGCCGTCCTCCTCGGCATCTCCGCCGCAGTCGAGCGCCTCTCTCGCTGGATCGTCGCCGGCGACCGCTCGCTCGACGAACTCTGCCGCATCAACAGCTCCCTCAGCTTCCTCCACGAATTCCGCGCTGTACTCAAGAACGAACTCAACCAGCTTCTAGAATCCGCAGGCGCTGTACCTATCGATCGAAAGCGATGATCTTTCTTCGTCTCATCCTGGTCAATCTCAGCCGTCACCGCATCCGCACGCTTCTCAGCGTCGCCGGCATCGCCTTCAGCGTTGCCGCCATGCTCACCGTCGTCACCATCCTGCAAGGCGCCATCGGCATGTTCTCCGGCATCCTCTCCAGCGGGGCAGAGATCATCGTCTTCGAGCGCAACGTCTCCGACCTCTTCTTCAGCGACGTACCTCCCGCCGCAGCCTCGCAGATCGCCTCATGGCCTCTGGTCGAGCACGTCGATCCCGTCCTCTTCGGTGTCGTCTCCAGCGTCGATCACCCCATCATCACCTGCTTCGGCATCACCCGCGACGACGCCCGCATACGCAAAGCCACATGGATCTCCGGCAACCCCGAAGACTTCGGCCAGCCCGGCGACATCGTCCTTGGCGAGCGTGCCGCCGGCTTCCTCGGAACCGCCATCGGCAAGCAGGTCCCCATCGGCCACGGCACATTCCGCATCGCCGGTGTCATCCGCACACGCAACGGTTTTGAAGACGGCGGTGTCTTCATGCCCCTCGCCGACGCGCGCACCTTCTTTCACAAGGAAGGCTCCTCCGTCCTCACCATCAAGCTGCGTAACCGCGAGCAAGCCGCCGCATTCAAGGCCGAAGTCCGCCGCACCTATCCAAACCTCATCGCTCTCGAAGACGCCGAGTTCTCCCGTTCCTACTCGCAGTTCAAGATCCTCAAAGCCACCGCATGGGCCGTCGGCGGATGCGGCCTCGCACTCGGCGGCCTCGGCGTTGCCAACACCATGATCATGTCCGTCTTCACCCGCATCCGCGAGATCGCCATCCTCCGCGTCACCGGCTTCTCCAACCTCCAGATCGCCTCCATCATCTTCGGCGAATCGGCCATCGTCACCGTCGCAGGAGCGCTCGCAGGCCTCGCCATCGGCTCTCTAGCCTTATTAGGTCTCAAGCTCGCACCTGCCCTGCACGGCTACGTCGATACCACTCTGCACCCCGGCATCATGCTCATCGTTATCCTGCTTGCCCTCTGCACCGGCATCGCCGGCGCTCTCTATCCCGCGGCCTACGCCATCCGCAGCCGCGCAGTGGAGGCTCTGCGATTCGAATGAGCGCACTCC
>Ga0318572_10000741_pt1 | contig 12537 bp, 10 predicted proteins | sample GRESIP089b5f20_FD_202528 | JGI IMG/M metagenome (GOLD analysis project Ga0318572, IMG submission 202528) | Tropical soil microbial communities from Luquillo Experimental Forest, Puerto Rico - GRE.SIPMG.089b5f20 | ecosystem: Environmental > Terrestrial > Soil > Tropical forest > Bulk soil...
GGTGCCCGCCCTGCGGGTGGGGCTCTCGGCGATCCGCGGGCTTCCGCGAGAGGTGGGGGAGCTCGTGGTGGCCGCGCGCGCCGCGGGCGGGCCGTTCGCGTCGGTGGGAGACCTCGCGCGCCGCGCGGCGCTCTCGAGGGCGTGGCTCTCGCGGCTCGCCGAGGCCGGCGCGCTGCGGAGCCTCGCGCCCGAGCGGCACGACGCGGTGTGGCGCGCGCTCGCGGTGGTGCCCGGGAGCGACGGGGGCGACCTCTTCGCGGGCAGCGCGCCCGAGGAGGTGCCGGCGCCGATTCCGGCGGCCTCCGCCGAGGAGGAGGTCGCGGCCGACTTCGCGACCACCGGACTCTCCGACCGCGCCCACCCGATGGCGATGCTCCGTCCCCGCCTCGCCGCGCGACACGTGCGCACCGCCCGCGAGCTCTCCCGGCTGCGCGACCGGGCGCCGGTGGAGGTGGCAGGGCTCGTCATCGTGAGGCAGAGGCCCGAGACCGCCTCGGGGATCGTGTTCGTGAGCCTCGAGGACGAGACCGGGATCGCGAACCTGGTGGTGATGCCCGACGTGTACGAGCGCTTCCGGCCGCTCGTGCGCGGGTCGTCGTTCCTCGTGGCCCGCGGCCGGATCGAGCGGAGCGGACCAGTGGTGAACGTGCGGGTCGCCGAGGTGCGGCCGCTCCCGATCGAGCGGCCGATTCCGTCCGTGTCCCGGGATTTCCACTGAGCGGCGCTCAACCCGCTGCGGAGCCTGCCGCGCTCGGGCCTCCGAAGGACGTCCAAGCGGAGCGCATCCGGCTGGGAGGCTGAATGGCCAGCGGCTATGATCCGTCCGTTCCACACCTTCCTTCCCTGGAGAGATCCATGCGCTACGCCGCCGCCCTCGTCGCCGCCCTCGCCATCAGCCCTGCGTTCGCGGCCGAGCAAAAGCCGGCCGGCGCGGCGCCCGCCGCCGCTCCCGCCGCACAGGCGGGCCGGAAGATCGAGATCACCGTGAACGAGGCGGGCTTCGAGCCGCGCGAGATCAAGCTGAAGAAGGGCGAGCCGGCGACGCTGGTCTTCACGCGGAAGACCGAGCGCACCTGCATCACGGCCATCGACATCCCGGCCGAGGACGTGAAGAAGCTGAAGCTCCCGCTGAACCAGCCGGTCGCGCTCACCATCACGCCCAAGAAGGCGGGCGTCGAGGCGTTCCACTGCAGCGCGATGGGCATGGGGAACGGGAAGCTGATCGTGGAGGACTGATCGAGGCTCGGGATCTTCCCCGGTCCCCGAAAACGAGAACGCCCCGGACCTCGCGGCCCGGGGCGTCTTCGTTTCACCTGGGCGCCGAAGCGCCTCGAACTACGAGCAGCCCGTGGTGGTGCCGCAGTTCACGCACTTGTAGCAGGCGCCGTTCCGCACCGTGATGCTGCCGCAGGTCGGGCACGGCGGCGCGTCGGTCTGCCCCTCGAAGGCGCGCTTCATCTCGGAGTCGGCCGATTCGTCGCGCCGCTCGGCCTTGGGCATGGCGAGCACCATCTGCCCAGCCGGGAGCGCCTGGCTCGGCGAGGCGCCCGGCGTGAGCGCGCTGCGGCCGGCCATCACCGCCACCGTCCCGTCCTCGCGCGGGAGGAACTTCAGCGCGAGCCAGCGGAAGATGTAGTCGGTGATCGACTTCGCGATCGGGATGTCGGGGTTCCCGGTGAAGCCCGACGGCTCGTAGCGCGTGTGGCTGAACTTCTCGCACAGGACCTTGAGCGGCACGCCGTACTGCAGCGCCATGGACACCGAGGTGGCGAACCCGTCCATGAGGCCCGAGACCACCGAGCCCTCCTTCGCCATGACGACGAAGAGCTCACCCGGCGACCCGTCCTCGTACATGCCGACGGTCATGTACCCCTCGTGGCCGCCGATCGAGAACTTGTGCGTGATGGACGCGCGCTCGTCGGGGAGCCGCCGGCGGGCGAGCCGGAGCTCGGGGGCGGGCTTCGCCTCCTCGGCCTTCTTCTCCTTGCCGGCGTTCAGCGGCTGGCTGCGCTTGCAGCCGTCGCGGTAGACGGCGATGGCCTTCAGCCCGAGCCGCCAGGCCTCCGAGTACGCCTTCTCGATGTCCTGGGGCGTGGCCGAGTTCGGCATGTTCACCGTCTTCGAGATGGCGCCCGAGAGGAAGGGCTGGACCGCGCCCATCATGCGGATGTGGCCCATGTAGTGGATGGACCGCGAGCCGTTGGACGGCTTGAACGCGCAGTCGAACACCGGCAAGTGCTCCTGCTTCAGCTGCGGCGCCCCCTCCACCGTCTCCATCTCGTCGATGAAGTCGAGGACGGAGGTGATGGACTCCTGGGAGTAGCCGAGCTTCTGCAGCGCGAGCGGCACCGTGTTGTTCACGATCTTGAGCACGCCGCCGCCGACGAGCTTCTTGTACTTCACGAGCGCGATGTCGGGCTCGATGCCGGTGGTGTCGCAGTCCATCATGAAGCCGATGGTGCCGGTGGGCGCGAGCACGGAGACCTGCGCGTTGCGGAGCCCCGTCTTCGCGCCGAGCTCGATGGCATCCGCCCAGGCCTGCTTGGCGGCCTCCACCACCTCGTCGGGCGCGAAGCGCAGGTCGATCTGCGTCGCAGCGTCGGCGTGCTTGCGGAGCACGCGGAGGAACGGCGCCCGGTTCTTCTCGAAGCCGGCGAACGCCCCGGAGTGCGCGGCGATGCGCGCGCTCATCGCGTACGCCTCGCCGGTCATGAGGGCCGTGATCGCCGCCGCGTAGCCCCGGCCGGCGTCGCTGTCGTACGGCAGGCCCGAGGCCATGAGGAGCGCGCCGAGGTTCGCGTAGCCGATCCCGAGCGGCCGGTAGTCCTCGCTGTTCTTCCCGATCGCGGGGGTGGGGTACCGCGCGTTCGAGACCAGAATCTCCTGCGCGAGGATCGTGAGGTCGACCGCCTTCTGGAACGACCCCGCGTCGAACCCGCCGTCGATGGACCGGAAGTGCATCAGGTTCAGCGACGCGAGGTTGCAGGCGGAGTCGTCGAGGAACATGTACTCCGAGCACGGGTTCGACGCGTTGATGCGGTCGGACTCCGGGCACGGGTGCCACGCGTTCACGGTGGTGTCGAACTGGAGCCCCGGATCACCGCAGAGCCACGCGGCCTGCGCGATCTGCTTCATGAGCTCCTTCGCCCGGAGCTTCTCGAGGACGCGGCCGTCGGTGCGGGCGGTGAGCGCCCACTCGGCGTCGTCCTGCACCGCGCGCATGAACGCGTCGGTGACCCGGATGGAGTGGTTCGCGTTCTGGAAGAACACCGAGTCGTAGGCGCCGCCGCGCACGTTGAAGCCGCCGTCGTAGCCGGCCTCGATGAGCGACCACGCCTTCTTCTCCTCGTCGGACTTGCAGGAGACGAACTCGACGATGTCGGGGTGATCGGCGTTCAGGATCACCATCTTCGCGGCGCGGCGGGTCTTGCCGCCCGACTTGATGACGCCGGCGAAGGCGTCGAAGCCGCGCATGAACGACACCGGGCCCGAGGCCTCGCCGCCGCCCGACAGGAACTCCTTCGAGGAGCGGATCTTCGAGAGGTTCGAGCCGGTGCCCGAGCCGTACTTGAAGAGCATGCCCTCCGTGTGGGCGAGCTTCAGGATCGAGTCCATCGAGTCGTCGACGGCGTTGATGAAGCACGCCGAGCACTGGGGGTGCTCCTCGACGCCGACGTTGAACCAGACCGGGGAGTTGAAGCTCATCTTCTGCCGGTAGACGAGGTGGGAGAGCTCGGCCTCGAACGTGGCCGCGTCCTCGTCGGTGGCGAAGTAGCCGTCCTTCTTGCCCCAGGCGGCGATGGTGCTCACCACGCGCCCGACGAGCTGCTTCACGCTCCGCTCACGCTTCGGCGAGCCCATCGCGCCGCGGAAGTACTTGGACGCGACGACGTTCGTCGCGAGGGCCGACCAGCTCTTCGGGACCTCGATGTCCTTCTGCTCGAAGATGACCTGCCCACCCTCGCCGGTGATGGCGGCGGTGCGCTGCTCCCAGGCCATCTCCTCGGCCGGGTCGACCCCCTTCGTCGTGAAGTAGCGGGGAACCGAGAGGCCGGACCGCCCCCCCTTCTTCGTCTTCCCACTCCGCTTCGCGATGCTCTCACGCTCGATCATGCTTCCTCCAGGCGAGGCCCCTGGCCCGCCCGTTTCCTCGTTCTTGCCCCGGCCTAGAATGGCGCGGGACACACGTGTCGCGTTCCCCCGGCCGGCCCGCGTACGTGGTCCGGAGGCGATCCGCCCCGCTCGAATCAAAAAATGTGGAGGGAACTCAGTCCGCCCTGCGCGCCGTTCCCCGCCGCCCCGTGTCTCCCAAGCCCGCCACCCTACGCCCGACCTCTGACACCTTCCGACCCGCCTCTGCGGCGCGCGGGCGGCGGCGAGAACCGCCGCTCGTGCATGGGCCGCACTCTAGCAGCGAGGTCCCGTGAGTCAACGCGGAACACACCATATCTTGTGGCTGACTGGAGGCTAGCTCACAACCGTTGGGATTTTGGGGCGATCGAGAGAGCCCCGCCGAGCCGCTTGACTTCGGGCTCGAAACCCCCTGGAGCAGGGGGGCGGAAAGCGTGTTAGAAGCTCCGGCCTCCATGCCGGCAGAGAACGCCCACATCCGCAACTTCTCGATCATCGCGCACATCGATCACGGGAAGTCCACGCTCGCAGATCGCCTCCTCGACAAGACCGGCACGGTGACCGCGCGCGAGTCGCAGGCGCAGTTCCTCGACAACATGGAGCTGGAGCGGGAGCGCGGGATCACCATCAAGGCCCAGACCGTGCGCATGGCGTACCGCGCGCACGACGGGAAGACCTACGAGCTGAACCTCATCGACACCCCCGGCCACGTGGACTTCGCCTACGAGGTGTCCCGCTCGCTCGCCGCGTGCGAGGGCGCGATCCTCGTGGTGGACGCGAGCCAGGGCGTGGAGGCCCAGACGCTCGCGAACGTCTACCAGGCCATCGACCACGACCTCGAGATCGTCCCGGTCATCAACAAGATCGACCTGCCCTCGGCCGACGTGCCCAGCGTCCGCCAGGAGATCGAGGAGGTCATCGGCCTCGACGCCTCCGAGGCGGTGCCCGCCTCCGCGAAGGAGGGCGTGGGGATCGAGGAGATCCTCGAGCAGATCGTGCGGAAGGTGCCGCCGCCGAAGGGCGACCCGAAAGCGACGCTGAAGGCGATCATCTTCGACTCCTGGTACGACTCCTACCGCGGCGTGGTGATGCTGGTCCGCGTCTTCGAGGGGACGCTCGAGCCGAAGCAGAAGATCCAGCTCTGGTCCACGCGGCGTGAGTACGAGGTCCAGGAGCTCGCGGTGTTCATGCCGTTCTCTCGCCGGGTGGAGCAGCTCATCGCGGGCGAGGTGGGCGTCGTCGTCGCCGGCGTGAAGGAGGTCCACGAGGCGAAGGTCGGCGACACCATCACCGACGCGCGGAACCCCACCGCCGAGCCGTTCCCCGGCTTCAAGGTCGTGAAGCCGATGGTCTTCTCCGGCGTCTTCCCCATCGACGCCGCCGACTACGAGAAGCTCCGCGACGCGCTCACCAAGCTGCGGCTCAACGACTCGGCGTTCACCTTCGAGCCGGAGACCTCGCAGGCGCTCGGCTTCGGCTTCCGCTGCGGGTACTTGGGCCTGCTGCACATGGAGATCGTGCAGGAGCGCCTCGAGCGCGAGTACGACCTGTCGCTCATCACCACGGCGCCGTCGGTGGTCTACCGGGTGACCGACTCGCAGGGGCAGGTGGAGGAGATCGACAGCCCCGCGAAGCTGCCGCCGGTGCAGAAGATCGTGAAGCTCGAGGAGCCGATCCTCACCTGCCACATCCACGGCCGCGTGGAGGACGTGGGCGCCGTCCTGAAGCTCTGCCAGGAGCGGCGGGGCGTGCAGCGAGACCTGAAGTACATCGGCACCCGGCGTGTGCAGATCACCTACGAGATCCCGCTCGCCGAGGTGGTCTTCGACTTCTTCGACAAGCTGAAGAGCGTGTCGCGGGGCTACGCCTCGCTCGACTACGAGCTCAAGGGCTACGAGGAGGCCGACCTCGTGAAGCTCGACTTCCTCCTGAACGGCGAGCCGGTCGACGCGCTCTCGGTCATCGTCCACCGCGATCGGGCGTACCAGCGCGGCCGCGAGCTCTGCGCGAAGCTGAAGGACGTGATCCCGAAGCAGATGTACGAGGTCGCGATCCAGGCGGCCATCGGGGCGAAGATCATCTCCCGCGAGACGGTGAAGGCCTTCCGGAAGAACGTCCTCGCGAAGTGCTACGGCGGCGACATCTCGCGCAAGCGCAAGCTCCTCGAGAAGCAGAAGGAGGGGAAGAAGCGCATGAAGCAGGTGGGGTCGGTGGAGATTCCGCAGGAGGCATTCCTCGCCATCCTGAAGGTGGAGGACTGAGGCGCGGTGGCGCGCCCCTTCCCATCGTCAGGGGGGCGCGCTAGAACCCCCACTATCCATGATGCAGGTTCGACCGATCCGAGCGCGCCGCGGTGAGCGGGGCGAGGTGTCCTGGGTCGGCCTCCTTTTCCTCCTCGTCATCGCTGCGGCGGCCTACCTGGCGGTTGCCTGGGGGCCGGTCTACATCCGCAAGCAGCAGGTGGAGGAGATCGTCCGCGGCCAGGCGAACACGGCGGTGAAGAACTTCGACGACGCCTTCCTCGTGGCCGATCTCGCGCGGCGGGTTCGCGCGCTGGAGACGGTGGAGGCCGAGGACCCCTCCGGCAAGCGCGTGCGCGTGCCGCTCATCGACGTAGACCCGCAGGACATCACCTGGGAGCGAGACGCCGAGGCGCACACGCTCCACGTCGCCTTCACCTACACGCTCGAGGCCGTGTACCCGTGGATCGGGCGGACGCAGCCGTACGCGGTGGACGTGGACGTCACGGCGGACGTGACGATTCCGAACTGGGGGAACAAGTGAGCGAACGCGAGGTCATGGGCGCGGAGGCGGTGCGGCGCACGGTGGGCCGCCTCGCGCGCGAGATCGTGGAGCGAACGCGCGGGCAGGGGACCGAGCTCGCGGTCGTGGGCATCCGCCGCGGCGGGGTGCACCTGGCGGAGCGGATCCGGGAGGAGATCGCGCGGGTCTCAGGGACGCGCCCGCTCGCCGGCACGCTCGACATCGCGCTCTACCGCGATGATCTGGCGGAGCGCGGCAGCGCGCCGGTGGTCGGCCCCACCGACCTGCCGTTCCCCGTGAAGGGGAAGAGCATCGTCCTCGTGGACGACGTGCTCTACACCGGTCGGACCGTGCGCGCGGCGCTCGACGAGATCGTCGACTTCGGGCGGCCGAAGCGGGTGTGGCTGGCGGTCTTCGTCGACCGGAGCGGCCGCGAGCTGCCCATCGCGGCCGACTTCGTCGGCGAGAGCCTGAAGGTGGAGGATTCGGAGAACGTGAAGGTGCGGTTCACCGAGGGCGGCGCGGCCGCCGACGGCGTCGTGGTCGTGAGGAGGGGCGCGTGATCGGACGGCACAAGCACCTCGTGGGCCTGGAAGACCTCTCGCGCGAGGAGATCCTGGAGGTCCTCACGCTGGCGGGCTCGATGAAGGAGGTCCTCCGGCGGCCGCTGAAGAAGGTCCCGACGCTGCGCGGGAAGATGGTGGTGAACCTCTTCTTCGAGGCCTCCACCCGCACCCGCAGCTCGTTCGAGACCGCGGCGAAGATCCTCTCTGCCGACGCCCTGAACTGGACGGCGAGCGGGTCGTCCACCACGAAGGGCGAGACGCTCATCGACACCGCGAAGAACCTCGAGTCGATGCGGCCCGACGTGCTCGTCATCCGCCACGCGGCGAGCGGCGCGCCGGCGCTCGTCGCCTCGCGCGTGCGCTGCGCGGTGGTGAACGCGGGCGACGGCGCGCACGAGCACCCGAGCCAGGGGCTGCTCGACGCCTTCACGCTCGCGGAGCACTTCAGCGGGCGGAAGAAGGACGCGGCCTACGCGCCGCCCGACTTCGGCAGCCTGGCCGGCAAGACCGTCGCCATCGTCGGCGACATCGCGCACTCGCGCGTCGCGCGCTCGAACCTCCACTGCCTGCCGAAGCTCGGCGCGAAGGTCCGCTTCTGCGGGCCGCCCACGATGATCCCGCCCGGCTCGGAGTCGCTCGGCGCCACGGTGCACCATTCGCTGCGCGAGGCGGTCGAGGGCGCGGACGCGGTGATCATGCTCCGCATCCAGCACGAGCGGATCGGCGATCCGCTCATCCCCGGCACGCGCGAGTACTCGAAGCTCTGGGGCCTGAACGAGAAGAAGGCGAGCGAGTGGCTCTCGCCCTCCTGCTGCATCCTGCACCCCGGCCCCATCAACCGCGGGGTCGAGCTCTCGCCCGAGGTGGCCGACGGCTCGCGCAGCGTCATCCTCGATCAGGTGGAGAACGGGGTCGCGGTCCGGATGGCCATCCTGTATCTCGTCGCGGGCGGAGGGGAGGCGGCGTGAGCACGACGATCTTCATCGAAGGCGGTCGGGTCATCGATCCGGCGAGCGGCATCGACGGCGTGCGCACGGTGGTGGTGCGCGACGGCAAGGTGGCCGAGGTGGCGGAGCGGGTGGAGCGGCCCCGCGACGCGCGCGCGGTCGACGCGCGCGGCCGCTGGGTGACGCCGGGCTTCATCGACCTCCACGTGCACCTGCGCGAGCCGGGGCAGGAGTACAAGGAGACGGTGGAGACGGGCACGCGCGCGGCGGTCGCCGGCGGCTTCACGGCCGTGTGCGCGATGCCGAACACCGCCCCGCCGAACGACAACACGTCGGTCACCGAGCTCATCCTCGCCCGCGCGGCGGCGGCGAAGCTCGCCCGCGTCTACCCGGTGGGCTGCATCTCCAAGGGGATGAAGGGCGAGGAGCTCGCCGAGCTCGGCGAGCTGAAGGCGGCCGGGTGCGTCGCGTTCTCCGACGACGGCCGGCCGGTGATGAGCGCGGGCCTCATGCGTCGGGCGCTCGAGTACGCGCTCGCCTTCGGGCTCCCGCTCACGGTGCACGAGGAGGATCTCGGGCTCGTGGGGAAGGGCGTGATGCACGAGGGGCCCACCTCCACGCGCCTTGGCCTCAAGGGCGTGCCGGCAGCGGCGGAAGACGTGATGGTCCTCCGCGACATCGCGCTCGCCGAGCTCACCGGCGGCCGCCTCCACATCGCGCACCTCTCGACCGCCGGCGCGGTCCGAGCCGTCCGCGAGGCGAAGGCGCGCGGCCTGCGGGTCACCGCCGAGGTGACGCCGCACCACCTCGCGCTCGTCGACGAGGACGTGGCGACCTCCGGCTACGACACCTCGTTCAAGATGAACCCGCCGCTCCGCTCCCGGGCCGACCGGGAGGCGGTGAGGCGGGGGCTCGCCGACGGCACCATCGACGCGATCGCCACCGACCACGCGCCGCACTCGCTCGTGGAGAAGGAGCTCGAGTTCGACCAGGCGGCGAACGGAATCGTGGGGCTCGAGACGGCGTTCCCCGTCTGCTTGGCCCTCGTGACCGGCGGCGTCCTGACCGAGAAGCGCCTCGTCGAGGCGCTGACGATCGGCGCGGCCCGCGCGCTCGGCCTCCCGGGCGGCACGCTCGCGGTCGGCGCATCGGCGGACCTCGCGATCCTCGACCCGGCGCTCGAGTGGAGGTGCGAACCCTCGCGCTTCCGCACGAAGGGCCGCAACTCGCCCTGGAAGGGCGCGCCCCTCCGCGGGCGATGCACGCACACCTTCGTGGACGGCCGGCTCGTCCACGAGCTGACGAAGGAAGAACGATGAAGCGCGCGATCCTGGCGCTCGCCGATGGGACCACGTTCGAGGGCGCCGCGTTCGGCGCCACCGGCGAGGCCTACGGCGAGGTGGTCTTCAACACCTCGATGACCGGGTACCAGGAGATCCTGACCGACCCGTCCTACGTCGGGCAGATGGTCTGCATGACGTACCCGGAGCAGGGGAACTACGGCGTGAACGGGGCCGACCAGGAGTCGGCGAAGCCGCACGCCACCGGGTTCATCGTCCGCAACTACGCCGATCGGCCGTCGAACTTCCGCGCGGAGCGGAGCCTCGACGCGTACCTCGAGGCGAACGGGATCGTCGGGATCGCGGGCCTCGACACGCGGCGGCTCACGAAACACCTGCGCACCGCAGGCGCACAGATGGGCGTCATCGCGACCGAGGGCTCGGCGCAGGCGCTCGTCGACCGCGCCCGCCGGCTGCCCGGCATGGAGGGCCAGGATCTCGCGACGCTCATCTCCACCAAGGAGAAGTACGAGTGGAGCGAGACGGGCGCCGACTGCTGGACGGACGGCGAGCGCGTGACCCCGGCGAAGGCTCGGTTCCACGTCGTGGCGTACGACTGGGGCCTCAAGCGCGCCATGCTGCGGCTCCTCGCGGAGCGCGGCGCCCGGGTCACGGTGGTGCCGAGCGGCACGACCGGGGACGAGGTGCTCGCGATGAAGCCCGACGGCGTGTTCCTCACGAACGGTCCCGGTGATCCGGCGGCGGTGACGGGGGCGCGCGAGAGCGTCGCGACCCTCCTCGGCAAGGTGCCGGTGTTCGGCATCTGCCTCGGCCACCAGATCCTGTCGCTCGCGGTCGGGGGCTCCACCTACAAGCTGAAGTTCGGCCACCGCGGCGCGAACCAGCCGGTGAAAGACCTCGCCACCGGCAAGGTGGACATCACCTGCCAGAACCACGGCTTCGCGGTGGACGATCGCTCGCTCGGGAAGCGCGCGCGGATGACCCACCAGAACCTGAACGACGGCACGGTGGAGGGGATCGAGGTCCTCGATGCGCCCGCCTTCGGCGTGCAGTACCACCCCGAGTCCTCGCCCGGCCCGCACGACGCGCGCGCGCTGTTCGGCAAGTTCGTCACGATGATGGAGCAGCGTCGATGACGCTGAAGGAGCTTCACGAGAAGCTCCTCGCCTGGGCGACCGCGGACGCGCGCAAGGAGGAGCTCCTCGCGGCGCGGCGCGATCACTTCGAGCGCTACGGCGAGCCGCACGAGGAGGACAAGTCGTTCGAGACCCGGATGAACGGGATGCTCGACCACTACCTCTACGACTTCCGCCCGCCGGGATCGGTCGAGACGACGATCGAGATGTTCATGCACGCGGCCGCGAACGAGCTCACCACCGAGGAGCTCGCGATGTACCGGGTGCTCGCGAAGAACATCCACGGGCTGTTCGAGGTGCGGAAGGTGAAGCCCGCGGAGGAGATCCGGCTCCGCGACGTGTTCACCGGCGGCGAGTACGACGTCACCGAGCGGCGGCACCTCATCGGCCTGGAGAAGGGCGACATCCTCGAGGCGCGGCTGCTGCCATTCGACGGACAGCTCTACTTCTCGGGCGCGTTCCTCTACCACCCGCCCGAGGTGCGCAAGCAGATCCTCGCCGAGGTGAAGAAGATGAAGAAGGACGCGGCGAAGGGCGGCCCGGAGATGGACGTCCGGGTGTTCGTCGCGCTCCTCTCGCGCATGGCGTTCAAGCTCGAGCGCTACCGGAACGTGAAGGTGGAGTCGCTCTACGACTTCCGGCAGCCGCTGAAGACGCCGATGGCGAGGTAGCGCCGCGGGCGCGCGCGCAGGACCGTCGGAGCTAGAAGTTGAGCGTCGCGACGAGCGAGTCGCTGTAGGTGCCCGCCGGCACGGTCTGTCCCGGGAAGATCCGACCGTAGAACGTCACGACCTGCCAGCGGGAGTTCGCCGCGTTGAACACCGCGGTTGCGCCGGTGCCGTCTCCGAAGATCGTCTTGCAGGTCGCGTCGACGTACACGTTGTACTGGAGGGTGCTGCTCCCGAGCAGCATCGTGCGCATGTTGAAGGTGCCCGAAGCGCCGGGGGACAGGCTGATCACCGGACCGGGCGTCGCCGAGCAGCTGTAGCCGATCGAGCCGGCGGCGTCGGTCGGCGTGGTCGCGAACAAGTTGTACTGGCCGAACGCGATCGATCCGACGCTATCGATCTTGCAACGGTCCGCGCGCGCAGCCGTCGGGACGAGGAGGAGCGCCCCCAGCACGAGCCCGATTCGAATCGCGGTTCGCATGAACGGGCGCGAATGTAGCAGCGGTGTGAATGCCCTCAAAGTCACGCGCCCAAGGCGCTGCGGCCCTCGCGCTCGAGACGATCGCTCACGCGTCGCGAAGCGCGTCCTTGACCCTCGGTACGACCGTGTTACGGAGCGGTGACTCGGGCGCCGTTCCGTAACATCGCTGCGATGTCTGCGCAAAGAGGCACGCATCGTCTCCATGTGGATCATGTGACAGCGGAACACGGTTCTATCGCGCTCGATCGACCTGCGGTACCTACCGCACGCACAGTCGAATCCCCCCAACGACAACTCTGGAGAGCACCAATGAAGCGCTTCCTCGCGGCCGTTGCCGCAACGCTGGCCCTGACTGCCGCGCCCGCGCAGGCCGCGACGTCGTCGCTCACGACGTCTGTGAGCAAGCCGATGATCGTGAGCACGAGCGTGATCCCGGCCTGCACGATCTCGTTCACCGACTTCGCGGTGGGCACCTACGACGCGAACACGACGCTCACGAACAACCACCCCATCAACTTCCAGTGCACGGCTGGGACGACGTTCC
>Ga0318572_10000742_pt1 | contig 12536 bp, 10 predicted proteins | sample GRESIP089b5f20_FD_202528 | JGI IMG/M metagenome (GOLD analysis project Ga0318572, IMG submission 202528) | Tropical soil microbial communities from Luquillo Experimental Forest, Puerto Rico - GRE.SIPMG.089b5f20 | ecosystem: Environmental > Terrestrial > Soil > Tropical forest > Bulk soil...
GTGCAGACGCTCGGCGGCTCGGGCGCGCTGAAGATCGGCGCGGATTTCCTGAAGCGCTACTTTCCGGACGCGCAGGTATGGCTGAGCGATCCGAGCTGGGAAAACCACCGCTTCATCTTCGAGCGGGCGGGGTTCACGGTGAACACGTACCCGTACTACGACGAGGCGACGGGCGGCCTGAAGTTCGACGCGATGCTCGCGGCGATCGACGCGCTGCCGCGGCGAAGCATCGTGCTGCTGCATGCGTGCTGCCACAATCCGACCGGCGTCGATCTCGATGATGCGCAGTGGCTGAAGGTGATCGACGTGCTCGAGGCGCGCGAGCTGCTGCCGTTCGTCGACATGGCGTATCAGGGCTTCGGCGCGGGACTCGATGCCGACGCGTTCGCCATTCGCGAGCTGGTTCGTCAGAACGTGCCCGCGTTCGTCGCCAATTCGTTCTCGAAGAACTTCTCGCTGTACGGCGAGCGTGTCGGCGGCCTGAGCGTGATCTGCGAAGACGCCGACGCGGCCGACCGCGTGCTCGGCCAGCTTGCGGGCGCGGTGCGTTCGAACTACAGCAACCCGCCGATCCACGGCGCGAAGATCGTCGCGATGGTGCTCAACACGCCGGAGCTGCGCAAGGCGTGGGAGCAGGAGCTGGCGTCGATGTGCCGGCGCATCGCGAAGATGCGTCAGTCGATTCATGACGGCCTGCGCGACCACGTGCGGGGCGAAGCGCTGACGCGATACGTGAAGCAGCGGGGGATGTTCACCTACACGGGCCTCGCGGAATCGCAGGTTGAGGCGCTGCGTGAGCAGCATGGCGTGTATATCCTGCGCTCGGGGCGGATGTGTGTCGCGGGGCTGAACGACGCGAATGTCGGGGTGGTTGCCGACGCGATCGCTGCGGTTCTGAAAAGCGGCGTTTGAATGAGGGGGCGGGCAGTGTGCCGCCCGCGTCCTGCCGCGAAAAACCGGCTGCCGTCATCGGGACGGCAGCCGGTTTTTTTTCGGCTTTTTTCGTGGATTTTCGGGGAGAGGCGCTTGTCGACCGATTCTGTTGAAAAACTCTTCGACCACGGCTACGGCGAGGTTTTTGGGGGTCCTCTTACCCCCAACCGATGCTCACGAGGCGCTTGTAGGGCGATCTGAGAGGTCGATTTTTCGCGAGCCAGTCCCGCGGCACGAGAAAAGGAGTTTTTCAACAGAATCGACCCATTACTGCCGTTGATTGCCACCTCAGGCGTAGGACAGCTTCCGAGGTAGAACGGCCATCAGGCTCATTCAGATAATCGGTCAGCCTTCCGATTTCGTTTTCTGACGAGAATGTCGAGGACGGCCATGAGCGAGCTGTGACCGTACGTAACCTGGCTTCAGGGGGCGTCTGGTGAGTAATTTTTGAGATCCCAGTCGTTTTTCCGCACGAGATCCTGGAATTTCAGAATGGATCGTGATTGCACTTGGCGTACAAATTCCGAGCCTGTCTGTGCTTCCACATTCATGTATTCGTTTATCCACGTCTTTTCGTCGATACCAGTCGCGGGACTTCCTTTCAGATTGGCGGTGGTCATTTCAGCAATACGCCGAGCGCGTGAAATTCCTCCTTGGACAACAGCGTATGTAATGATCGCGCGGGCAAGCTTGGTCCTCAACGACAATTCATCGGCAAATTTGGCGCCCGAAGCGGTCGCACTGGTGATACCTTCAAGCTGATTGATGAGATTGGTTGTTTCCGGAGGCGCGGCCCCACCCGCAGCCGGCAAAGCCGCACCGCTCCCTTGTTTGCGATTCTTGAGATAAGTGCTCAGCTTTGCGACAGTAGAGGGCTCGCTAATCAACCCAGAGTCAAGCAAAAACTGTAAATTCTCGGCTGCTTTGTCAGGATTGTCTGTTTTGATCATTTCCAGGATTCGGGCCTGCTCCGACTTCTGCGAATCAGCAGCCCGTTGTAAGTGCGCGTTAGTGTAAGCGAGGATGGCGTTGCCGCCTGCGGCAGCGGCAGCGGCTAGAATTGCGACAACCAACGGGCTTCGCCAACGTGACGCCGCTTGTTCCTTCCTTTGCAGGTCAAGTTGGGCCTCTTGGGTCGACTGAGCTTTTTCCTGCACGGAAACTTCACGATCGCGAAATGCTTTTTCGGCTTCCCACTTGACGCGATCGAGCTCTTTTTCATTCGACGCCTTATCAACATCACTTGGGGTAGATGCCATTTTTTTCACCGATTCATATGTATTGCAGTTATCTTAGGCCCCCCCGCAGCGAACTTACAACGACGAGGGCGCCGTGCCAATCCGAGCGCCTTCCAAGCAATCTTCTGCCTCGGTCGCAAAATAGCGCATCGCCGGCAACCTTTGTTCTGCAACGTCGGGGATACCCCGGTCGCGGATGATAGGCACCGAAGCGCCGGAGATGCCGGCAGCCATGGGTTCAGCGATTCGCTTGATTACATAGTCTCCAGCACAAAGAGGTTTGCACTCGCAAATCATTTCTTCGTTTTCTTCCGCGGCTGGATATGAGCTTCTACTGAGCCCGCGAGCTTTTGCACTTGTTTTTTTGTGACACTCGTGGGTTTGCTCAAAGCTTCGCCTGCTGCGTGCTTCACGGTTTTGCTCGTCTTCGTCGATTTCGTTGCCATGATGTGTCCCCGTTGTAATTGGATTGATCATAGGTAAACCATCCGCATAACCCAAGGATCAGACCGTAGCACGGCGTAGATGATTGACGGGCAAAGGGCCGCTATCAGTGCGGACCTAACGTTTGAGTGTCCGTATGAGCGCTCTGGTGAAGGGCCGTAGATGGCCGACTTCCGCCTGATGCGGTCGGCCGAAGCCGACCTGCATCAGCCCTTCGGAGTGGGGGAACAACAAGGGGTTTTGGGTTTCTGCCTACGCAATGTGAAGTGGGTTCGGTGGTCGTCGCAGTGAGTGGGCGCGCGTGGGTTGGAGGGGCCATCAAGCTGTTTGGCCTACTGTCAAAGGCTCAGGGCCCCGGCGGGTTAGGGGTGGGGTAGGTGAGGGTGCTGCGGTTGGTCCCGCCAAAGGTAAGGTAGTAAGGCGTTTGCAGCGGGCCACCACTCGCCATCGGTGCGACGAACACGTCGTATGCTTTCGTGCTCACATCGTACCGACGCACCGATCCAGTATCCGGCCCGTTCCCTGTGATCGGCACGAAAAGCTTGCCGTCCGGGCCGAACAGGAGAGCTTGCGCATAAGAGCGGGCGGTGTCTGACACACCGGGTGGGTCGAGATTAATCTGGTCCACGAAGGCGCCAGGCGTGCCCCCGCGAGGACCTTGGAAAATCAGGATCTTGTCGTTGCCGGTCGCTCCCGATTTGAAACTGGTGATGTAGAGGTTGCCATCCGGCCCGAATACCAACCCTTCTGGGCGTTGGAGGTCATTTACGCTGTCAACGAAGACGTCGACGAATTGACCGTCCAGGGTGAAGCGCAGAACCTGCCCTCCGACTCGCGTTGCGGTGCAGGGATAGTTGGACACGTAAAGTCTGGCATCCGGCCCGACCACAACGCCGCGAGGGTGGAACTCACCCGGGGAGTTCGGGGTTGGTAGGCTACACGTCCCAAGTGGCGTGGCAGCGGGCGGAGCATAGGCGCCGATAAAAGTCCCGTCATTCTTGTATTTCAACAGCCGTCCAGGGAGTACCGGCTTATACTGCCGGGACTCAGTGCTGAACTCGGCCACGAACAGGGTACTGTTGTCGATACCAACAATGATGCCGCGCGGCACGCCCGGCGCATTCGGGTCGCCGTTGGTGACGATCCGATTTACGAGGCCATTCTGGTCGTACTCCAGAATGTCGCCGTTGGTTGAGGTATTAACGTTCTGGTCCGAAACAATCAATTCGCCGAGCCCCGCAAAGACCAGTCCCATAGGCCCGCGCAAACCGCCTACCGACTGTTTCACAAAGGTTCCCTGGTACTGACCGTCGGTGGAGCGAAAGCGTTTCACGGTACTGTCACCGTTATCGCCAATATACAAAGAGTCTTGGGCATGTGATGGAGGGCTATGGCCGAACTCAAGCGCCATTGCGAGCAGCACGCTGATTGTCAGCGTTACAATCCTGGTGTCTTTTGGCATGGCAAACTCCTTTTTGTTGGTGCGGGAACTACTATGTATGTAGAGTTAATGCTGGCGTCTAATGGTATGGACGCCCCCACCTAAAACGGCATCGATGTACCAAAGTGGAAGTGTCAAAGCCACCACCTGAACGAGAGGCGGCGTCATCATGAAGATTAAGAAAATCGGGATCGATATGATTCAGGGTGCCTCTTCACCTGCCTTGTCGGGTACGACTACAAGGTAATCAATCGCGCTAAACGCAGGCCCCTGTGCCGGATTACCGGAGTCACCTAAAACGACCCGATTTCCTGTCCGTGGGTTCACCCGGAAGAGTTTTGTTGCGGCGCCGATTCCTGCGCCCATGATCATGTTTCTGTCCTGATACAGGAATGCGCGGGTATAGTCGACCGCGGAAGCCGATTCGCCGACCACCTGGTCGCTATCGTTGATCGCGCCAGCAGAACTGTAGTCCCCACCAGAAGGCGTACCCAGATCCTGTATGGCAAGCGCGTAGGCCGAGGCCGGCTGGCAGGCCTGAAAAGATATCAGGGCGAAGATCATCACGGCGCGGGAAATGCAATAACCCACGCCGGATCGCTTGCATTCGGATGGCATTGCCCACTCCTTCGGGCAGAATCGCGCTACTCGCCCGGTAGCCGAGAAGGCGAATTCGGTGGTGTGGGCGGGGCAACAACTAATGTATCGACGCAAGCCCCGGCTGGATCGTTGGCTCACCGGCCAAGCGATTTCGATACAAGCATGAATCACACCATGGCCGCCGACTCAAGGATTCCGGATTTTCGGCCTCCAACTCGCGTCAAAAGCGTTTCAGCAGAGAAACGCGACGGGCGGGAAGCACATGCTCGTCCATGGCGTCGAAGTCCCGAATGTCCTGAAAGCGACCTGACGCGGCCTGACCAGCACCGATACCCGAAGGCCAGCAAGGCCGATGACGCGACAAACATGATCATCGGAGGAGCGGTCCGGTACCTGAGTGAAGCCGACGTTCGAATGTCCGCCTGAGCGCGCGGTCAGATGTCCATAGATGGCCGAACCCGGAAGTTCGTCGTCCGACGACGATCATGCTTCGCGACTCGGCCTCGAATTTCCGTAGTCGACCCGTAAGGGACCTTCAACTCGCCCAACAGCGGTCGTTCAAAATGTTGCATCATTGGCAGCGTAGTCAACAACCCCGGCTGATTGCGTACAAGTCAATGTCGCCAGACGAAATCAATGCAGGATGCTCCGAGCTGTTTGATGCGTGGTGCGAACGTCGTGCTGTTCGCCCTTTGCGACATTTACTCTCAGCATGGCCACTGACGAGTGGCCTAACCGACGATTGGGGTGCACTTCGTGAAGCCTTACGAGCATTGCGAGCAGATCGTCGTACAGAGATTCCCGATACGGAACTTGGTCAAGTGGATGATTTGATCCGCGCTGTTGACCTAGTCGTCTTTCGCCAATGAATTGCCTACCGACCAGCGCCGCTGGAAATCCAGGCTCGAACGACGACATCGACAGTGGCCACCACCGTATCCCAATCGTCAGGATCGAGTCCATGTGCATCAATCCCGTTCAGCGCTTTGGCAGCCAGTTGGTTCGAGCGGGCGGTCGAGATATTAAATCGCTCTTGGATAAGCGTCGCCGTTCTTCGCAGGGTGTCCGGACTGTAGCGTTCAGTCACTGGCATTCACCCATTTATTGAGTCTTCTCGCAAGGTCATAAATCTCGCATCGAAGTTCGTCGAAGCGCTCATTGTCGTCGTGGGGGACCAACACTCCGGTCTCGTCGCTGGTCCGCTGAAGGACAACATCGTTGAGGCTGCCCATCCCCCCGTATGCCGACAGTAGGTGTTCCACGCCGTAGCCATCATGGAGGAGAATGAGCCTCGCATCTTTGGCCAACCAATCTGCCCAATGAATTTGGCCGTACAAGCGCAGCAATTTTTCCGCTTCGCGAAGCATCTCGGCAAGTACTTCAACTTCTGAGGTCATTGATACCCCTTAATCGGCTGTTCCGTATAGCGAAGCTCAATCCGAACGCAGTGGAGTTGACGAGGTCGAATGGTCAAAGCTCACCGCCCGGCGCCCGATGCCGCGCGCCGTTTCCGCGCAGAAGCGAGGGGCCGAGGACATCTGTCACTCAGCAACTCGGACGCACAAATTCCAGCCCGAATCTCACGTTGTAGGCAAGGAAGCGTCCTTCGGGCGTTATGAGGAGGCCAGCAATATTCTCGCGCTGAAAGTCGTCAAGACGCGATTCATCGTTGATACCAAGGCTCACATTAAAGGCACCGTTTTCCTCGATTACCACCTTGTGATCATAGTTCACAACCGCCCCGAAACAGGTAATCTCGCCTCCGTCGACAACTAGTGCTGAATGCAGATCATCGGCACTTACCCAGCGACCCTGCATTTGCTGTGGCAGCGGCTCATCACGTCCCAATCGATTCACTGTTCCCCCTCATGCGCGAGTGTGATTGTCGACGATATAGGAGGCGGTGTCGAATGTCCCAAACTGGCCGCATCCGGACCCACGATGCCGTTGGACCTACTCGGGCGACCGTCCGGGGCCCGGACCGCAGACATGAACCCTGAATGGATCGTTGACATGGAGAAACTCCAAGTTCCCAAACCTTCGCGTAGCGCGGCAGAATCTTGCTCGAGTATCTATATCCAGCCAGACCACCGTTATGAGGAAGCCCGGGTTCCCCGGCGAATGAACTGCTGTTCGATCACCGTGCTTCCCCACTGATTGCCCGGCTCCTCGTGCGCCAGCTCAAAACCGAAAGATTCGTAAAGCCGCCGTGCGGCATCCAGCCCCTTGAACGTCCAGAGTTGGGTGGCAGCGAATCGTTGCCTGTCGCAAAAGGCCACGGCCTCTGCCAGCAGCTGGCGACCCACTCCGCTTCCACGGCAGCCATCGTCCAGAATGAACCAGCGCAGATGGCTCTGGTTGTTGCCCAAGTCCTGCCCGTCGATGGCGATGGAGCCGACAATCCGGTCATTTTGAGTCGCCGCCCAGATTTCATTACACGGCTCGTCAAGGCGGCCGACAAACTCGGCTACGCCACTGGCCACTTGGCATTCGAAAAACTGCCCGAAACCGGAGTGCCGGGAATAGAACGCGGCGTGCATTTCGGCCACGCGCCCGACCAGTCCCGGCCGGTAACCCGAGCTGACCTGAATCGAACGAGGTGAGGCCTCAGCCGTTCCGAGGCGACAGGCCGTCAGGGCTTGAGCGTATGCACTTAGCCCTTGGGCCACCGCTTGCCGCTGCGACGGGTTCAACTGCTCAAGCGCGGTTGTGACCTGCATTCGGCCGTAGGCGTGAATCTCCGCAACCGTGTGTTTACCTTGTTCTGTCAGGAATAACTGTTTGACGCGGCCATCATCATCACCGGCAGCTTCCCCCAGTTCCCCGGCCTGGATGAGCTTGCCCACCATCCGGCTGACACTGGATTTTTCGAGCCCCAGAACCTGCACGAGTTGAGCCGCCGTCATGGAACCGCTTGCCCCGATTTCCAGCAACGCATGTACTGCCGAAGGAGAATAGTCGGTGCCCGCCAAGGTAGCCTGCATGAACCCCAATTCGCGGACCATCATGCGCGATGCTGCACGAATTTCTTCAATTAGGGATGGATCGGTGCTCATTTGCGGAATCTCCTCATCGATATGGTTGCATCGTACAACAATATGGTTGCGCGATACAACCATGTTGCTGGGAGATTTGACGGTCGTGCGTATTTGCCGCGAGTAGGTAGGTGCTTTAGTGCCGATTGAGTGCAATGCCGCAAACGAGCCAGGCAGAAATCGGCAGGCCGTCGCGCGGGATAAGGGCTCGTCATGGCCGACTGCCGTCCGGCGTGGGCGGCTGCACCTGACCTTTACGGTCATACGCAGTTGCGATAACCCGAATGCCGCTCCCGAGGTAGAGCGGTCGCTTGAGTGCCCGTCCATGCGCGGCGGCGGACGAGCGGATGTGGCCGATAGCCCGCTTTAACTGCAGCGCTTGCAGGCGGGGCCGATCCGATCTCCGCGACGCGCCGAAAACAACGCGCCAGCATGCGCTAGCGCAAAGAGTGCCCGACAAAGCGCTGGTATTTTTACGGGTTTTGTTCCGCAAACCTACGCCATGAAGCGCCCAACACTCCTCAGCCCCGCCGGCTCGCTGCGCGCCTTGAACTACGCTCTCGCATACGGCGCCGATGCGGTGTACGCGGGCCTGCCACGCTACAGCCTGCGCGCGCGCAACAACGAGTTCCGCAACACGGGCTTCCTCGGCGAAGGCATCGAAGCCTGCCGGGCCGCCGGCAAGCGCTTCTACCTGACCGTCAATCTGATGGCGCACAACCGCAAGGTCGACACCTTCATCAGGGACTTGAGCGATGCGGTGGCCCTTGGCCCGGATGCGCTGATCATGGCCGACCCCGGGCTGATCATGATGGTCCGCGAGACGTGGCCCGACATGCCGGTCCACCTTTCCGTGCAGGCCAACACCGTCAACTACGCCAGCGTCCGTTTCTGGAATTCGATCGGCGTATCGCGGGTGATCCTGTCGCGCGAACTCTCGCTCGACGAGATCGCCGATATCCGCCAACGCTGCCCCGATACGGAACTCGAAGTCTTCGTGCACGGTGCGTTGTGCATCGCATATTCCGGCCGCTGCCTGCTCTCCGGCTACTTCAATCACCGCGACTCGAATCAGGGCACCTGCACCAACGCGTGCCGCTGGAGCTATCGCATGACCGAATCGGAACTGACGGCTGAAGGCGAACACGTGCCGCGCCACGCGGCAGCGGATCGCGTGTATCTGCTGGAAGAAGAAGCGCGCCGCGGCGGCGAATGGATGGAGCTGTCCGAGGACGAACACGGCACGTATCTGATGAATTCGCGTGACCTGCGTGCGATCGAGCATGTGCAGCGACTGGTCGATATCGGCGTCGATTGCCTGAAAATCGAAGGTCGCACCAAGTCGCATTACTATGTCGCGCGTACCGCACAGCTCTATGCGCGCGCCATCGACGACGCGGTCGCCGGCCGCCCGTTCGACGCGGGGCTCATTGGCCGCCTCGACGGCCTCGCCAATCGTGGCTACACCGACGGCTTCCTGCAGCGGCATCGCTCCGAGGATTATCAGAACTACGCCAGCGGATCCTCGGGTAACGCGCGTCAGCAGTTCGTCGGCGAATGGCTGGCTTATGACGCGGCGACCGGGCTGACGACGCTCGACGTGAAGAATCGTTTTGCCGTTGGCGACGTGCTGGAGATCGTGACGCCGGACGGCCCGCGCGACGTGACCTTGACTCGCATGGACAACATGGAAGGGCAAGCCTGCGATGTCGCGCCCGGCAGTGGCCACACGGTGCGGGTCGATATCGGGGAAACCGGGCCGATGACGCTTGTGGCCCGATATGTCGCGGATGGTGAGTAGGCGCTGAACCCGAGGATCTTCCGCACGCGCCAGGATGCCCGCACATGGATGAACCTCAAAAAAGCGCTTATAAGAAGCATATGGGCACTTCGCCGCCTCATTGTGCTACATTTATGAGGCACAAGGAGACGCCTCATGGATTGCACCCTACAGATCTTTCTGGACGATCGCTGGGTCGACTGCGCCCAGATCGAATTCGACGGTGGACTTTGCCAATGGAATTTCCAGGTGATGTATGCCGTCGAGCATATGGACGCGCCGCTATCGTTGGCCGAGCCAGTCGATATGGACATCCGCACGGCGCGGACCATGCCAGCCTTCCTCTACGATCTCGTCCCGCAGGGGGGCGGTCGCCGATTCCTGCTGGGCGAGCTGCAACTTCCGGACGGTCCTGAAGCGGACTTTCCGTTGATCTGCGCGGGCGCCTTCAATCCGGTCGGCCGCATTCGGGTCGCAGAAGCGGTCGACTACTTTGAGGCGCACGTCGCGCGGCACCCGGACGCGCGCGGCCTGCCCGGCATGACGATCGACGATGTCACCGGGCGCAGCGCGGAATTCACGGAAAGGATGCGCTTGCACGGGATGCTGGGCACAGGCACCACGGGTGTCCAGGGCGCTGCGCCGAAATATCTCCTGACGCGGGATCGGGCGGGCCTGCTGCACGGCGATGCGGTTCTGCCCGATGCCGATGCTACCCGGCATCTGATCGCGAAACTGCCGCGCGGGAAGAGTGCGGCCGACGAGAAGGTTCTGCGCAATGAAGCGGCGTATATGCGGGTGGCCGCTGCGCTCGGTATTCGCACGCATGCGGATTTGCCGACCCTTCACGGGGACGTTCTGCTGATTCCGCGCTTCGACCGGATCGCGCGCGACGGGAAAGTCGTGCGACTCCATCAGGAAAGCGTGGCGTCGATTCTGCGGCTGTCCGGCTTCGATCGGCGCCCAAGTCTTTTCGAGGTGGTCGCCGGGATTCGCCAGGTCGTGACCGATCCCGTCGCCGAAACGCTCGAATTCATCAAGCGCGACGTGCTCAATCTTGCCATGCGCAACACCGACAATCACGCGCGCAATACGGCCGTGCAACTCATCGACGGCGAGGTCCGGCTCACGCCCCTGTTCGACTTCGCGCCGATGTACCTGGACCCGGAAGGCGTGCCCCGAACGCTCAGGTGGTATCACCCCGATACCCGGGTTGAGCTGACGGACTGGGGCGACGTGCTTGCGGCATTGCCTGTACCTGACCACGAACGCCGGATGCTCGCGCTCGGAATGAGTCAATTCGGCGCGCAGATCGAACGCCTGCCCGACATCATGGAAGAGCAGGGCGTCGACCGCGACATCATCGCGTTCCTGACACAGTCCATCGATGCGCAGGTCCGACAACTGAACGCCCTTTAACCGCCAGAGCCCCATCATGCCCCGTCGGAACCCGCTGACCCGTGACGAGCAGAACACCCTGCGCCGCGCCTTCTATGAAAGGATCGAGCGGGGCGACATGAGCATTCCCGAGGCCTTGAAGGCGATGCGCGGAATGACCGGCCTGACACAGGAGGAATTCGCCGCGCACAGGGGCGTGAGCCGTCGGGTCATCCAGGACATCGAGCGCGGGACCGGCAATCCGACCGTCGATTCGCTCAACAGCATTGCGAAGCTTTTCGGCCTGCAAGTGGGTTTCGTTCCGATCCGGCGAAAAGAAACCGCTTCGCCGACCTCGACCTGACGGCCGGCGAAGCGCTCAGCTCGGCAGCAGCGAGCCGCTTCGAATCGGCTTGGCCCCGGCGATGGACGCGACCTCCATCCCCGCCGTGGCGAAGCGCGTGCGGTGCCGCGCATACAGCACGCCGACGATGGCGCTCCTGATCGTGGCGACGCGCCCGGTCAGCGGGTCGACGACATCGGCGATCTCCTGGCCGGGCTCGACCCGGACGCCGAGCGGCGTGCGGAACACGAGCACGCCGGACATCGGCGCGCGGAGCGACTCGGTGCCGGCGAACGGCGTGGCCGCGAACTCGAGTGGCGGCAAGGGGGCCGGCGTACCGTCGATGACGCCCCGGTACGTCAGGTATTCGACGATCGCGTTCGCGTCGCGCTCGGCATACGCGTAGGTCACGTCCGACTGGCCGCGCAGCTCGATCGTCACCGAGATCGAGCCGTTCGGAATCGGATAGCGCTCGCCGTAGCGCGCACGCAGCTCGGACCAGCAGAAGCTGTGAATCTCGTCGAATGGATTGCCGATCGAATTGAGCGCGAACAGCGAGGCCTTCGCGTCGAGATAGCGCGCGAGCGGCTCGACATCGGGCCACAAGTCGGGGTTCGTGAACAGATGCATCGCGGCTTCGAAGTCGCAGTGCAGGTCGAGCACGACATCGGCGTCGTACGACAGACGCTGCAGCGCGAGGCGCTGCGATTCGAGCTCGGTGGCCGGCGTCTGCTCGTCGAGCGCCTCGCGCATGGCGGCGCGCACGGCGAGCAGGTTCTGTTGCGCGTCGCCGGTCAGGCGAGGCTCGATGCGCGGGATCACGAGCTCGGCCAGATCGTGGAAGTTGCGGTTGAAGTTGGCCGCGGTGCCTGTTTCGAAGCGGCCGATCAGCTGGCCGAGCAGCCGCTGGTTGAGGCCGATCGGATTGGGTACCGGCACGACGACGATTTCGCCGCGCAGCCTGCCTGCCGCCTCGAGCGCGTCGAGGCGCTTGCGGAGCTCCCATGCGACCAGCATGCCCGGCAGCTCGTCGGCGTGGAGCGACGACTGGATGTAGATCTTCTGCCCGCCGGCCGGGCCGTAGTGGAAGCTGGTCAAGTGACGCTCGGTGCCGAGCGTCGGGGAAATCAACGGATGGGTCTGGGTTTGCATGATGGCTCGTTGGCTGTCAGGAGCCGTACACGTCGAACGAGAAGTACTTGCCTTCGATCTTCTTGTAGGTGCCGTCCTTGATCATGTCGGCGATCGCCTTGTCGATCTTCGTCTTCAGGTCGGTGTCTTCCTTGCGCAGGCCGATGGCGGCGCCGTTGCCGAGCGCGCCGTTCGGATCGCTGAGGTCGCCGCC
>Ga0318572_10000747_pt1 | contig 12521 bp, 7 predicted proteins | sample GRESIP089b5f20_FD_202528 | JGI IMG/M metagenome (GOLD analysis project Ga0318572, IMG submission 202528) | Tropical soil microbial communities from Luquillo Experimental Forest, Puerto Rico - GRE.SIPMG.089b5f20 | ecosystem: Environmental > Terrestrial > Soil > Tropical forest > Bulk soil...
GCCCCTGAATTTCCACAGGGATGGAGGGACCGGCTTCCTTGATAGGCTTGCCGTTCTCGTCCAGCATTGCGCGAACGCGGCCGAACACTTGACCGGCCAGCAGCACATCGCCCTGACGCAGGGTACCGGACTGCACCAGCACGGTGGCCACGGCGCCCTTACCCTTGTCGAGACGGGCTTCGATCACCAGCCCCTTGGCAGGCGCATCCTTCGGCGCTTTCAGTTCCAGCACTTCAGCCTGCAGCAGCACATGCTCCAGCAACTCATCAATACCGGTGCCTTTCTTGGCAGAGACCGGAATGAAGGGCGAGTCGCCGCCGTACTCTTCCGGCACCACGCCTTCGGCAATCAGCTCCTGCTTGACGCGATCAGGATTGGCATCGGGTTTGTCGATCTTGTTCACCGCCACGATCAGGGGCACGCCCGCCGCCTTGGCATGGTGAATGGCTTCCTTAGTCTGGGGCATCACGCCGTCATCGGCAGCCACCACCAGAATCACCAAGTCGGTGGCCTTGGCACCGCGGGCACGCATGGCGGTAAACGCTTCGTGACCCGGAGTATCGAGGAAGGTAATGACGCCGCGATCGGTTTCCACATGGTAGGCACCGATATGTTGGGTAATACCGCCAGCTTCGCCGGCAGCTACCTTGGCACGCCGAATGTAGTCCAGCAGCGAAGTCTTGCCGTGGTCAACGTGACCCATGACGGTAACGACAGGAGGACGGGGAAGCAGTTCCGCATCCTTATGCTCGTCATCATGCTCTTCATCCAGGAAGGCATCGGGGTCGTCCAGCTTGGCGGCGAAGGCCTTGTGGCCCAGTTCTTCCACCACGATCATGGCGGTTTCCTGGTCCAGCTGCTGGTTGATGGTGACCATCATGCCCATCTTCATCAGGGTCTTGATGACTTCGGTCGCCTTCAAGGACATCTTGTGCGCCAGGTCGGCCACGCTGATGGTTTCAGGAACGTGAACTTCCTTGATCACGGCCTCTACCACCATGGGTGCAGCACGGGACTCTTCCTGTTGCTTGCCATGACGGCCACGGGGACCGCCACGCCAGCCACCGGCGCCACCGCCGGCATCGCCACGGGTCTTGATGCCGCGCTTCTTGGCGGCATCGTCCTTCCAGGCATTGCCGGACTTTTTGTCCTTGTCGGCAACCTTCTTGTCGCCTTCCTTGGCGGCAGGCTTGTGCAGGGTGCCGCTGGGCTTGGCCTCGCCGCCGCTTTCGCTGGCAGCGGCCTTGCGGGCCAGTTCTTCCTGCTGGGCCTTGAGGCGCTTTTCTGCTTCTTCACGAGCCCGGGCTTCGCGTTCCTGCTTGGCCTTGAGTTCAGCGCCCTGAATAGCGTACAGCTGGGCTTGGCGCTTGGCTTCTTCCTCGCGGATAGCACGTTGCTTCTCGTCAATGACGGAAGCCTGAGTCACGACGCGGGTCACCCGGGGCTTGGCGACAGGAGCAGCCGGTGCTTCTGCAGCAGGTGCTTCCTTGGTTTCCTTCTTGGCGGGTTCAGCCTTGGCAGCCTTGACGGGTTCGGCCACGGGTTCCACAACTTCAACCACGGGTTCAGGAGCGGGAGCCGCTTCCACAACTTCGACCACAGGCTCGGGCACCACCACGGGGGCCGGTTCCGGCACCACGACGGGGGGCTTTTCCTCTACCACGGGAGCCGGCACGGGAGCAGCTTCGACCACGGGTTCAACCACGGGTTCGGCCTTGGGCGCTTCCGCAGCAGCCGGGGCCACCTCGTCACGCTTGACCAGCACGCGCTTCTTGCGCACTTCAACCTGGATGGTGCGGGCCTTGCCAGTAGCGTCGGCGGCCTTGATTTCGCTGGTCTGCTTGCGGGTCAGGGTGATCTTGGCCTTGGGAGCAGTTTCACCGTGAGACTTGCGCAGGAAGTCCAGCAACTTGGACTTATCTTGCTCGGACAGCAGGTCACCGGACGTGGATTTCTCGACACCCGCCTTGGCCAACTGTTCCAGCAAGGCCGTGGTGGGCATTTTTAGTTCTGATGCAAATTGGGCAACGCTCATCTGTGCCATGGTCGTTCCCCTTATTTATGCTTCATTCGCGAACCAGTGGGCTCGTGCGTTGGTAATCAACTTTTTAGCGTCTTCCTCGGTGATACCGGTGATTTCCGTCAGTTCATCAACGGCCAGGTCGCCCAGGTCGTCACGGGTCTTGATGTTGCTGCGGGCCAGGGTGGCGGCCAGGTGCTTGGTCATGCCGTCCAGTTGCAGCAGTTCTTCTTCGACACCGTCTAACTGTTCTTCGTCGACGATGGCTTCGGTCAGCAGCACGTTACGGGCGCGGTCGCGCAGCTCGTTCACCGTGGCTTCGTCGAAGGCTTCGATTTCCAGCATTTCAGCCAAGGGCACGTAGGCCACTTCTTCCAGGGTGGAGAAGCCTTCCTCGATCAGGATGTCGGCCACTTCCTGGTCCACATCCAGCTTTTCCATGAACAGGGTACGAATTGTGGAGGCTTCGGCTTCGTGCTTCTGGGCCGATTCTTCTTCGGTCATCAGGTTGATGGTCCAGCCGGTCAGCTCGGAAGCCAGACGTACGTTCTGGCCGCCGCGGCCGATGGCGATGGCCAGGTTGGCCTCGTTCACCACCACGTCCATGGCGTGACGTTCTTCATCCACGACGATGGAGGACACTTCGGCCGGAGCCAGGGCACCGATCACGAATTGGGCAGGGTCGGCGGACCACAGCACGATATCCACGCGCTCACCGGACAGTTCATTGGTCACGGCAGTGACGCGGGAGCCGCGCATACCGACACAGGTACCGATGGGATCAACGCGGGGATCGTTGGACTTGACGGCGATCTTGGCGCGGATGCCGGCGTCACGGGCGGCGGACTTGATCTCCAGCAGGCCCTCTTCCATCTCGGGCACTTCCAGTTCGAACAGTTTGATGATGAAGTCGGGTGCAGTGCGGGATAGGATCAACTGGGGACCACGGGCCTGACGGTCGATCTTCATCAACCAGGCGCGAACGCGATCGCCGGGGCGCAGATTTTCCTTGGGAATCATCTGGTCGCGGGGCAGCAGGGCTTCAACACGGCCAGCTTCGATGATGGCGTTGCCGCGCTCCAGGCGCTTCACGGTACCCATCACCAGATGTTCCTTGCGCTCCAGGAAGTCATTCAGAATCTGTTCGCGCTCGGCGTCGCGAATCTTTTGCAGAATCACTTGCTTGGCGGCCTGGGCGCCGATACGACCGAAATCCACGGGTTCCAGGGACTCTTCGATGAAATCCCCCACATTGACATCGGAAAGCTGCTCGCGAGCTTCGACCAAGCCAATCTGTTGCTCGTAGTTGTCCATGTCTTCTTCATCCATGACCAACCAACGGCGATAGGCTTCGTATTCACCGGTATTGCGATCGATTTCGACGCGCACATCGGCGTCGTCGTGGACGCGCTTCTTGGTGGCAGAAGCCAGGGCCATTTCGAGAGCGGCAAAAACAATGTCTTTCTCGACATTCTTTTCCCGCGCCAGGGCATCCACCAGCAACAACATTTCGCGGCTCATAGTTCTCTCCAACGATTCAATCTATTTTCGAATTCAGAATTTCGGGATCAGACGGGCTTTTTCCACATTATCCAGGGGGAAAACGTGTTCAATCCCTTCAGACACCAGCACCAGACCGCCCTCTTTCAGCCCCCCCAGCACACCGCTGAAATTGCGCTGATTGCCCACCGGAATGCGCAACTTCACCTGCGCCTCCTTGCCGGCAAATCGCTCGAAATCGGCAGCTTTCTTGAGGGGACGATCCATACCGGGAGAAGAAACCTCCAGGCGGTCATAATCAATGTTCTCAACGGTGAACAGACGGGACAGGTGATTGCTCACCGCCACACAATCGTCCACCGAAATTCCGCCCTGGGTTGGGGCCTCGCCAGCAACGGCGACAGGCTCCGCCCCCGCCGGGCGGTCAATGAAAATACGCAGCAAACGGGCACGAGGACTGGTTTCGAAGTCCACAAGCTCATAACCAAGGCCCGTTACGGCCTGCTCAATCAGTTCAACAATCTGCATGAATCCGGCGCCACAAATGAAAAATGGGCAAAACTGCCCATTTTCTTTCGCTGCCTCCCGCATTCCGTAGAAAACGACTGAGCAGCCCCAAAAAATTTTGCTAATTGTAGCAGTTGCATCAATTTTCCGCAATCTACAGCGGGAATGGTTGCCCGTCACAGCCGCCAGCCGCCTTGAAATCTGTAGAATCCGCCCTCCATCGCCCGGATGGTGAAATTGGTAAACACAGCGGACTTAAAATCCGCCGCCGCAAGGCCTGCCGGTTCGAGTCCGGTTCCGGGCACCACTGAACGCCAGACCACCATGCCCGAATTTCTAGTCGCCTGCCTGTGCGCCGAATGGTGCGGTACCTGCCGGGAATACCGGCCGGGATTCGAGGCCATGGCGGCGGACTTCCCCAACGCGGAATTCCGCTGGTTCGACATCGAGGAAGAAGGCGACCTGCTGGCGGACTTTGACGTGGAGAACTTCCCCACCCTGCTGATCCAGCGCAACGACGACGTGCTGTTCTACGGGATCATGCTGCCCCAGCACCATCACTTGCGGCGCCTGCTGGAAACCTTCCAGGATCAGACGCCGGAAGAAAGCAGCGCCTACGCCCAGAAAACGCCTGAACGGCAGGCCTGGCAGGAACTGAACCTGCGCCGCCTGCTGGAAAGCTGACCGTGCTTTCGCGCAAATACCATTACCTGATCGCCCTCGCCCGGGAAAAGCACTTTGGCCGGGCCGCCTCCAGCTGCCACATTTCGCCCTCCACCCTGTCCGCCGCCATCCGCGATCTGGAATCGGAATTGGGGGTGACCATCGTCGAACGGGGCCAGCAGTTTTCCGGCCTCACCGCCGAGGGACGCTGTGTTCTTGAATACGCCCAGGGCATGGCCGCCAGTGCCGAGGGACTGCGCCAGGAACTGGCCAAGTTGCGGGATGGCCTTTCCGGCCAGTTGCGCATCGGCGTGATTCCCACCGCCCTCACTGTCGTCGCCAGTCTGACGGCAGCCTTTGCCCGCCGCCACCCCCTGGTCACCATCGAAGTGCTGTCCCTCAGTACCGACGCCATCCTGGAAAAGCTCCACCACTTCGAACTGGAAGCCGGCATCGTCTATGCCGAATCAAGCACCAGCCAGGACATCGACAGCCTGCCCCTGTGGAACGAAAACCACGTTTTCATCACCCCGCAAACCTCGGAACTGGCGGAACGGGAAACCATCACCTGGCAGGAAGCCGCCAAGGCGCCCCTGGTGCTGCTGACCAAGGACATGGTGAACCGCAAAATCATCGATCGGGTTTTCCGCAACCAGGGCTGCGAGCCGACGCCCTCGGTGGAGAGCAATTCCATCGTCAGCATCCTGGCCCACGTCTGCACCGGCCAATGGTCCAGCATCCTGCCCAAAGTGGTGCTGGAACAGATCGGTCTGCCCGAAGGCTTGCGCATGATCGAACTCACCGCCCCTTCCCTGGCTTGGGCCACCTGCCTGGTCACGCCGCACCGCAGCACGCCCTCCCCTCTCGCCAGCGCCCTGATCAAGGAGGCGGAAAGCCTCCATGCTGCATTCGCAAAAAGCGAATAACCCTTCAGAATTTTTTGATTTCACCGGCCAATGACCTGGGGTACTTTTCCGCCCGAGTTTGGCCCGTTCCCTTTTGTACATCCCGTTCCGATCGGATCAGGGGCCATTCCACACCACAACAGCCAACAAGGCTGACAAAGGAGGATTCATGACCACTAGCACCGCCGTATTGGCATCGCCGCCGTCGCCCGACTTTTTGTCCCGGGAACGCATCGTTGCAAAACCCGGTTTCAACCGCTGGCTCGTTCCCCCCGCCGCCCTCGCCATCCATTTATGTATCGGCATGGCCTACGGCTTCTCGGTCTTCTGGCTGCCTCTATCCAAGGCCATCGGCATCACCAGTTCCGTCGCCTGTCCCGCCGACATGGGCTTCTTCGCCCAGGCCTTCGCCGCCGACTGCGACTGGAAAATTTCCCTGCTGGGCTGGATGTACACCCTGTTCTTCGTTTTCCTCGGCTCCTCCGCCGCCATCTGGGGCGGCTGGCTGGAAAAGGCCGGCCCCCGTAAGGCCGGCGTCGTCTCGGCCCTCTGCTGGTGCGGTGGCCTGGTGATCTCGGCCTTCGGTGTGTATGTCCACCAGATATGGCTGCTCTGGCTAGGCTCCGGCATCATCGGCGGCATCGGCTTGGGCCTGGGCTACATCTCGCCGGTGTCTACGCTGATCAAATGGTTCCCTGACCGGCGCGGCATGGCCACCGGCATGGCCATCATGGGTTTCGGCGGCGGCGCCATGATCGGTGCCCCCCTGGCCGACAAGCTGATGAAGTTCTACGCCACGCCCACTTCCGTCGGCGTCGCAGAAACCTTCCTCACCCTGGCCGCCATTTACTTCGTCTTCATGATGGCTGGCGCCATGGGCTACCGCGTGCCTGCCGACAGCTGGAAGCCCGCCGGCTGGCAGCCCCCCGCCCAAGACCCGAAGAAATCCATGATCTCCGCCGGCCATGTGCATCTCGACGTGGCCTGGAGAACCAAGCAGTTCTGGCTGGTGTGGGGCGTACTCTGCCTCAACGTGACCGCCGGCATCGGCATCCTCGGCATGGCATCGCCCCTGCTGCAGGAAGTCTTCGGCGGCAAGCTGATCGGCATCGACGTGGCCTTCAACGATCTCACTGCCGCCCAGAAGGGCCAGATCGCTGCCATTGCTGCCGGCTTCACCGGCCTGCTCTCCCTGTTCAACATCGGCGGCCGTTTCTTCTGGGCCTCCCTGTCGGACAAGATCGGACGCAAGGCCACCTACTTCACCTTCTTCCTCCTCGGCTTTGCCCTCTACGCCGCCATTCCCTGGACTGCCAGCCAGAGCAGCCTCGCCTTGTTCGTGGGCTTCTTCTGCATCATCCTGTCCATGTACGGCGGCGGTTTCGCCACGGTGCCCGCCTACCTGGCCGACATGTTCGGTACCAAGATGGTAGGCGCCATTCACGGCCGTCTGCTCACAGCTTGGGCCACGGCCGGCGTGCTGGGCCCTGTGCTGGTGAACTACATCCGTGAATACCAACTGGACCACGGTGTCGCCCGGGCCGACGTCTACAACATCACCATGTACGTGCTGGCCGCCCTGCTGGCCCTCGGTTGCCTGTGCAACTGGCTGATCACTCCGGTTTCCGAGCACCTGCATATGTCGCCGGAAGAAGTGGCCGAAGAAAAGAAGATCGCCGACAACACTCACCAGCACTTCATTGAAGACGTGGAAGAACTGGCCAAGGAAGCCAGCCATTCCGCCAAAGTTACCCTCGCCTGGCTGGCCGTCTGGATTCCCCTCGGCTGGGGCATCTGGATGACCCTGCAAAAAGCCGTGGTGCTGTTCAAGTAACGTCTCTGCCTGGAAACACCATGTCCTCCCCCGCCCATCGCATCCCGTTCGATACCGACAACACCGGATGCCCGGCGGGGCGAGGCAGTCTCTCCCGGCCTCACCGATCCCCCTTTCCGCCAGCCCTGCGTCATCCCCCTGGGTCACCTCCTCTCGTCCCTGCCGGGGCTGGCCTTCTTATTCCCCCGCACCTCCTGCCCTGCCTTCACTCATGAGGAACGGTACCGCCGTACCGGCCAGACCATGAACGCCATTGATCCCCAAGCGCAAATCCAAGCCATCATCGACGCCCACAGCGGCCTGCCCGGCGCCATGCTGCCCATCCTGCACGGCTTGCAGGATGCCCTGGGCCACATCCCGGAAACGGCCATTCCCCTGATCGCCAAGGCCCTCAACGTTTCCCGGGCGGAGGTGCATGGCGTGGTGAGCTTCTATCACCACTTCCGTACCGAACCATCCGGTCGACGCATCGTCGAGGTGTGCCGGGCCGAGTCCTGTCAGGCCATGGGCGCGGCCAAGCTGGAAGCCCATGCCAAAGCCATTCTCGGCACGGATTGGCACGGCACCAGCCCCGACGGTGCCTTCACCCTGGAGCCGGTCTATTGCCTGGGCCAATGTGCCTGTTCGCCGGCCATCCGCATTGGCGATGAGGTTCATGGCCGCGTCAGTTGCGAACGTTTCGACGAGATCATTGCCGACGCAAGGAGCGAAGCATGAGTACCAAGATTTTCGTTCCCATTGACTCCACTGCCCTCGCACTGGGCGCCGACAAAGTGGCCAAGGCCATTGCCGACGAAGCCGCCCAACGCGGCGCCGACGTGCAGATCGTGCGCAACGGCAGCCGCGGCATGGCCTGGCTGGAACCACTGGTGGAAGTGGAAACCGAGCACGGTCGTATCGCCTACGGCCCAGTGCGCGCCAAGGACGTGACGGAACTGTTCGATCACGATTTCCTCCAGGGCAAGCATCACCGCCTCTGCCATGGCCTGACCGAACACATTCCCTTCTTCGCCGGCCAGGAGCGACTCACCTTCGCCCGGGTTGGTCTCACCGATCCTCTTTGCCTTGACGACTATGCTGCCCGGGGCGGCTGGGAAGGCCTCAACCGAGCGGCTGCCCTGAGTGCCGCCGACATCGTCAAGCAAGTCACTGACTCTGGCCTGCGGGGCCGGGGCGGCGCGGCTTTCCCCACCGGCATCAAGTGGAACACCGTGCTGGGCGCCCAGGCCGCCCAGAAGTACATCGTCTGCAATGCAGACGAAGGCGACTCCGGCACCTTCTCCGACCGCATGCTGATGGAAGGCGACCCCTACGTCCTGATCGAAGGCATGGCCATTGCCGGCCTGGCCGTGGGGGCCACGCAAGGCTACATCTATCTGCGCTCCGAATACCCCCACGCCTTCAAGACCCTGAAGGCCGCCATCGGAAAAGCCCGCGCTGCCGGCTTCCTGGGCCGGGACGCCGACCACTCGGGCCGCAACTTCGAACTGGAAGTCCGCCTCGGTGCCGGCGCCTACATCTGCGGCGAAGAAACGGCCCTGCTGGAAAGCCTGGAAGGCAAGCGTGGCGTGGTCCGCGCCAAGCCGCCCCTGCCCGCCCTGAAAGGCCTGTTCGGCCAGCCTACGGTGGTGAACAACGTGATGACCCTGGCCTCAGTGCCCATCATCATGGCCAAAGGTGCCGCCTTCTACCGCGACTACGGCATGGGCCGCTCCCACGGCACCCTGCCCTTCCAACTGGCGGGCAATTTGCGCCACACAGGCCTGGTGGAAAAGGCCTTCGGCCTCACCCTGCGCGAGTTGCTCTACGACTACGGTGGCGGCTCCGCCTCGGGCCGGCCCATTCGCGCCGTACAGGTCGGCGGCCCTCTTGGCGCCTACGTGCCCGAGTCCCAGTTCGATACCCCCCTCGACTACGAGTCCTTCGCTGCCATGGGCGCCATGGTGGGCCACGGCGGCATCGTCGCCTTCGACGACATGGTGGACATGGCCGCCCAGGCCCGTTACGCCATGGAGTTCTGTGCGGCAGAATCCTGCGGCAAATGCACGCCTTGCCGTATCGGTTCCACCCGGGGTACAGAAGTCATCGACCGCATCATTGCCGGCGAAGAACGCCCCCGCAACGTGGCTTTACTGAAAAGCCTGTGCGACACCATGACCGCCGGTTCCCTTTGCGCCCACGGCGGTATGACGCCCTTCCCGGTGCTGTCGGCCCTGCGCCATTTCCCCGGCGATTTCGGCATAGCCGATACCGACAGCCAAGCCGCTTGAACACAGGAGACGACCATGTCCCTCAATAAAGACATCGACTACGGCACCCCAGCCCGCACTTCGGAAAAGGAAGTCACCCTCACCATTGATGGCATTGAGGTGACGGTACCGGAAGGCACCTCCATCATGCGTGCCGCCCAGGACCTGGGCACCGCCATTCCCAAGCTCTGCGCCACCGACAGCCTGGAGCCCTTCGGTTCCTGCCGTTTGTGCCTAGTGGAGATCGAGGGCCGCAAGGGTTGCCCTGCGTCCTGTACCACCCTGGCGGAAGCGGGCATGAAGGTACAGACCCAGACATCGCGCTTAGCGGAGCTACGCCGCAACGTCATGGAGTTGTACATCTCCGACCACCCCTTGGACTGCCTGACCTGCGCTGCCAACGGCAATTGCGAATTGCAGGACATGGCTGGCGTGGTGGGCCTGCGGGAAGTGCGCTACGGGTTCAAGGGCGACAATCATTTTGACGCCGAACATCGCTGCGAGAAGGACGAATCCAACCCCTACTTCACTTACGACCCCGCCAAGTGCATCGTCTGCAACCGCTGCGTGCGCGCCTGTGAGGAAACCCAAGGCACCTTCGCCCTGACCATTTCCGGCCGTGGTTTCGAATCCCGCGTCAGTCCCGGCCAGAGCCAGCCCTTCATGGAGTCGGAGTGCGTTTCCTGCGGCGCCTGTGTGCAAGCCTGCCCCACGGCGACCCTGGTGGAAAAGTCCGTCATCGACCAGGGCCAGGCCGAGAAGAGCGTAGTCACCACCTGCGCCTACTGCGGTGTTGGCTGCGGCTTCAAGGCCGAGGTCAAGGGTAGTGAAGTGGTGCGCATGGTGCCCTGGAAGGACGGTCAGGCCAACCATGGCCATTCCTGCGTCAAAGGCCGTTTCGCCTGGGGCTACGCCACCCACGCGGACCGGGTGAAGTCGCCCATGATCCGCAAGAGCATCCACGATCCCTGGCAGGAAGTGAGCTGGGACGAAGCCTTCGCCTACGCCGCTTCGGAGTTCAAGCGCATCCAGGCACAGCATGGGCGTGATTCCATTGGCGGCATAACCTCGTCCCGCTGCACCAACGAAGAAACCTATCTGGTGCAGAAGCTGGTTCGCGCCGCCTTCGGCAACAACAACGTGGACACCTGCGCCCGGGTTTGCCACTCCCCCACCGGCTACGGCCTCAAGCAGACCCTGGGCGAATCCGCCGGTACCCAGACCTTCGACTCGGTGATGGATGCCGACGTAATCGTGGTCATGGGCGCCAACCCCACCGACGGTCATCCGGTGTTCGGCTCCCAACTCAAGCGCCGCATCCGTCAGGGTGCCCAGTTGATCGTCATCGACCCTCGCGCCATTGATCTGGTGAAGTCGCCCCACGTGAAGGCCGCCCACCACCTGCAACTCAAACCCGGCACCAACGTCGCCATGGTCACCGCCCTGGCCCACGTGATCGTCACCGAAGGGCTGGTGAACGAGGCCTATGTGCGGGAACGCTGCGAACTCCCCGCCTTCGAGGCCTGGCGGGATTTCGTTGCCAAAGCGGAAAACTCACCGGAAGCCACCGAAGCCGTCACCGGCGTGCCCGCCGCCGAAGTACGCGCCGCCGCCCGGCTCTACGCCACCGGTGTGAACGGGCGCAAGAATGCAGCGATCTACTACGGCCTGGGCGTCACCGAGCACAGCCAGGGCTCCACCACCGTCATGGGCATCGCCAACCTGGCCATGGTCACCGGCAACGTGGGTCGTATGGGCGTGGGCGTGAATCCCCTGCGGGGCCAAAACAATGTGCAGGGCTCCTGCGACATGGGTTCCTTCCCCCACGAACTGCCGGGCTACCGCCACGTCTCCGACGCCACGGTGCGAGGCCTGTTCGAATCCGCCTGGGGCGTGGAACTTCAGCCCGAGCCCGGCCTGCGCCTGCCCAATATGTTCGAAGCCGCCCTGGATGGCAGCTTCAAGGGCATGTACGTCCAGGGCGAAGATCCCCTCCAGTCCGACCCCAACACCCACCATGTGGAGGCGGCCCTATCCAGCCTGGAATGCCTGGTGGTACAGGACATCTTCCTCAACGAAACGGCCAAATACGCCCACGTTTTCCTGCCCGGTTCCAGCTTCCTGGAAAAGGACGGCACCTTCACCAATGCCGAGCGCCGCATTTCCCGCGTGCGCAAGGTGATGCCGCCCCTGGGCGGTCTGGCCGACTGGGAGGTCACCCTCAAGCTGGCCCAGGCCCTGGGCTATCCCATGGACTACGACCATCCCTCCCAGATCATGGACGAGATCGCTCGCCTGACGCCCACCTTCCACGGCGTGAGCTACGACAAGCTGGAACAGATGGGCAGCATCCAGTGGCCCTGCAACGAGCAGGCGCCGGACGGCACGCCCATCATGCACGTGGACCACTTTGTTCGCGGCAAGGGTAAGTTCGTCATTACCCAGTACCAGCCCACGGATGAAAAGGTCACCTCGCGCCTGCCGTTGATTCTCACCACAGGCCGCATCCTCAGCCAATACAACGTGGGCGCCCAGACTCGCCGCACGCCCAACTCGCAGTTCTACGACGAGGACCGGCTGGAGATTCACCCCCACGACGCCGAAGAACGGGGCGTCGCCGATGGCGACTGGGTCGGCATTACCAGCCGTGCAGGGGAAACCGTTTTGCGCGCCACAGTCACACCCCGGGTGCAGCCGGGAGTGGTGTACACCACTTTCCACTTCCCCGAATCCGGCGCCAACGTGATTACGACGGATAATTCGGACTGGGCCACCAACTGTCCCGAATACAAGGTCACCGCCGTGCAGGTGACCAAGGTGTCGCAGCCTTCCGAATGGCAGCA
>Ga0318572_10000753_pt1 | contig 12485 bp, 26 predicted proteins | sample GRESIP089b5f20_FD_202528 | JGI IMG/M metagenome (GOLD analysis project Ga0318572, IMG submission 202528) | Tropical soil microbial communities from Luquillo Experimental Forest, Puerto Rico - GRE.SIPMG.089b5f20 | ecosystem: Environmental > Terrestrial > Soil > Tropical forest > Bulk soil...
CGATCTCGCGCTAAGTCACTCTCCCCTCCGGACCTCGTCACTTCCGGCGCGGCAGCGTCGGAGAGGTACCGCGCGAGGTCGCGTGACTGCCGCGGTAGTGAGGCTTTCGCAGCCGTTGACCGAGAAGCCCTTCGGGCGAGAGCCCAATACCGAACGGTTGGCAGAGTATTAGTTGCCGTGGAGACCGAAATGGGCGGCCCATCCGCCCACCTGAGGAAGTAGAACTCGGGGGATTCGGTTGAGGTGTGTGACGTGGTTCACACTTGGCAAAAAATTTGCCCAGGATCTCCTGCAACAGCCGGATGCGCGGCGACATCGGGTAGCGGTCCGCCTCGATCACGTCGATCAGCAGGTTGAGGAGCGCCCGGGCTTCGTCGTCGGTGAGGTCGAGGTGCATGGGTCAGTTACCGGCCGCGGTCGGATGCGGAGGTATTTGAGCAGGTGCTCCGGTAGCGGATCGCGGAGCCGCCGCTGCTCGCGCGCCCGCAAGGAGGCCAGCGGCTTCACTTCGGCGGCCAGTAGTGCCGCGCCGCTCTTCGTCCGTGCTGCGCTACTCATCCCAGCCGGGAGAGATCAGATCGACGAGCGCAAGCACTCCGGCGAGTAGCCAAGCCAGAACCGTGCCAAGCGCGTCGAGCAGCAGCCAGATCATGGTCATCGTTCTTTTCTCCGCGAATCGTCCCGCGCCCTCGAAGGCGCGTCAGGGTCAGCCGGTCGCTCACGCCGTGCCCTCCGCTTCAGCGTGCCGGGCGATGGTGTTGGGGACCAGCTGGTGACTGATCGGAAAGCCCCTGGCGCGCATCGCGTCGCGGATTGCCATCAGCGACTTGCCGGCGGCCCGCATGGCGATGATCTCGGCGATGGCGGCCTGCTCGTCGGCGTCGGGGATCAGCTCGCGCGCCCGGCCGTGGCCGTTGGCCTCGCCAAAGCGCCAGCCGAACGGCCGGCCGCCGCCCTGGTGCCGGCCCTGGCGGCGCAGATTGGCCTTGGCGTCTTTGATGCGCTCACTGATCAGACCACGTTCAAATTGGGCCACGGCGGCGAGCGCGGTCATGATCAATTCGCTGATCCCGTTGCCCGAGCAGTCGTTGCCGAGGTCGAGGAGCCACAGGCCGATCCTGCGATTAGCAGTCAGAGGCGGCGTCGCTGTTGTCAGCAGCGCGCCGTCTCGCCTTCGCCAAGCCGGCGAGGACGCCTTCAAGTCTATCTAAAACATGAAGAAATTTCAATTCTCATCAGAGGGGTTCAGCCAGGCCGCCACCCCCTCCGGGCTCGGGTAATAGCGCAACTCGAAATCGTCATCCGGGTCGCCGTCGTCCCGCTGGACAATGGCTCCGATAGTCACGAGTTCGTCGATGTTCTCGACAACCTCGTCGAACTCGTCGTCGTCGAAATCCGGCAGCTCGGCAATCTCCTCCAAGGTCAGCCCGCGGTCGCAGTTGAGGCAGACCGCCTCAAGGATCACGTCTGCCGTGGTCATTGCTTGCCCAGCGGCTGGCGCCGTGTCGACGTGATTGCGATACTGCTTGAGCGTCGAGCGCTCCAGCCCTTCCCGCTCGCCCCGCTTGAGCCATAACCCGGCCGCCTGTCGGTTCCGAAGAGCTGGTGCCGAATAGCGACAGCGCAGATGGCGCACGTCGGCGCTGCGCAATACACCGCCACATTAATTAACCTAAAATAACGTTCTTTATGTTGGAGATAAATAGTTAACATAAAACGCACTTGATGACAGTTAAAGTGCATCCTATTATTTACTTTGCACTTACCCCTGACGGTATGCTCCTTGGTCTTCGAATAGGCTTGCTGGTGAACCGCCGTGATCTGCTGTGCGCGGTTGGGCGGGCGTTGTACGGGCCGCAATTTCAGACTGAGCTGGCGCGTCGGTTAGGCGTGAACAAGCGGACGATGCGACGCTGGGTGGCGGGCGAGAGCGTGCCGGAGACGGAGGTGTTTGACGATTTGCTGGCGTTGGTCGACGAGCAGGTTGTGGTTCTAACCGAGCGGCGGGACGCGCTGGTCGACGAGCAGGTTGTGGTTCTAACCGAGCTGCGGGCGCTGGTGACGCGTCAGGGGCAGGAACGCGGCGCGCCGTGATTGCCCGCGGCATCGACACCTCGTAGCGCCGCGCTTCAGTAATTCTTCGAGCGGGGCGAGCGCCCTGTGGTCGCGAAGAGAGGTGCGCCTACGATGCTCCTAAGGGCTTTTTCGGCGATCTCCTCTGACCGGATCGATCCTCGCCAATGACGGGGAGCCGCCTATTGCGGTCTTCGCCGGACGCGGCCGACCCTTGAGTGGATGTATCAAGTGGCCGCGCGGGCTATTTTCCTATGCAGCGGGCGAAAATCGCCGCGCCGAAACCACGCTGTAGGCAGTCGATCTACTACACCTCGCGCGATCTGCTGCCGGTGAACAAGACGGTCGGGGGGAATCACATGGCGGCGCCCGGACGAGCAAGCACGCAAGAACGGGCGTACTTGATTTCGGAGTTCGGCTGATGATTCGCTGCTGCAATGCGCGGCGGCGCGGCGACAAGCCGGCGCTGAAGGACAAACTGCGTTGCCGATTGCATGGCGGTCGGGCAGGCCGGCCGCCGGGCATTCCGCTGCCGGCGCACGAAAACGCCGCCTTGCCGGGCAGATTACCCGGTTTCCGGGGGGCAAGCCGCCGCCGGGATCGGCGCGACGGAACAAGACCATTGCCCGCGCCCAGCGGGCTCTTAAGGCGCGGATCAAGGTCGGGCGATCAGTCATGCCGTACCTCTCGGCTCCACGGGCAAGCCCGCCTGCCGCATGGCGTCGAGGCAGACCTCGTAGGGATCCACCTGATCGCCGCCCACAGGGAGAACAGCATCTCCATGTCGTCCTCGTATTCCTCGACCTCGGTGGGCGAGAGCGGCGGCTCATAGTCGCCGCCGTAAATTTCGGGATGGAACTCGACGCCAAGGCGGGTCGCCCATTTGAGGGCGATCTCGCTGACGTCGTAGCCGCTCACGCCGCTCCTCCCGCCTGGGACTGCCGCGCCAGGATGTTCGCCACGCTCTGGTGCGAGATCATCAGCCCGTTCATGGCAGGTTGTTTTTGAGCAACTGCGCGGCTTGCTCGCGGCTGGCATGACTGCCACAGGTGAGGAAATCTGGGCGGGCGAGGTTGCCGCAGTTGGCGACATCGGGCCAATGCGGCCCTGCGCTGATGCACACCGTCGCCCAGCAGTAGCCGGCCTGCGCGGGAACCCTGACCGGCGAAGTGGGCAGTTTTCGGCTCGGTTCACTCTTTAGGCGCAACGCGCTATTTTCCCGTTGCCAAAGATCCCAAAGACCGCGATGTTAACCTAAAATCCCCAGCAAATCCAGGGAAAATCGTCACTCCGCAACTCGGGGAGGAGCGCAATGCCAGTGAGAACAAGGGGCTGTCGTTAAATTCTCTGTTCGTGGCGGCCATTCTCGTGGTGACGGGCACGCCCGCAAAGCCTCGGCACCCACGGTTTCCTAGATACCGGCGGCAGCTTCACCCAAATCGACTTCCCCGGCGCAACCGATACACGGGCCTACGGGATCAATGACGCGGGACAGATCGCCGGGGTTTTTATAGGGTCGGGCGGCGTCTTCCACGGCTTCCTGGCGGTCCCGGAGGCGGTCCCGGAGCCGGCTTCCCTCACCCTTCTTGGCAGTGGCCTCCTCATCCTCGGCAGCTTCAGAATGATGCGGCACCGCAAGACCCGCTGGCACCGCGCGACCGAAGGTGCCGCTTCACGGCATATTGCGGGGTGATGGCCCGGCACCGGCTGCGGAGGGGCTGCACCCTTGTGACAGTGGCGGGCCGGATTGATTCGCCGGTAAATACGACAGGCTGTCGTATTTGAGCCCGCCGACCACAAGGGTTTCTGCGGCACTACTGCAAGCGCAGTGGACGCCGCCGTCAATGGCGGCAAGCTCGTCGGCTGTCGTCAACCTTCTGGAGCCCAACAGCCCAGAAAAGCAGAAGCCCGCCGAGGGGCGGGCCTTGCATCCGGTCGAACCGGGAAATCTCGATCTGTGGCAGGACCGAGCTTTCCCGACATCGCATCCGGCAGTCAAGCGGTGATTTTCCGCTGACAGGGAAGGTCTGTGCCTGACGCGGGCATTGGAGCCCGTATGCAGCTTGTTTTGCCGCGTTCCCTGCGGCCAAAGCGCGAGAAGATATTCGGGCCGGCCCCCTCACATCGCCTCGACGGCAACGCCAAGGCCCGCGTCTGGGCCACGGCCGCCGCCTACAACAGCGCGAATCGCCAGCCTCGCCAGCACCAGGGCCCGCTGACCTGGGCGACCCTGCGGGTTCTGCGCGCGCTCTTGTGGCGCTTCCACGGCGCCGATGGAGGGGGGCGGTGCTTCCCGAGCTACGAGCGAATCGCCACCGCTGCGAAGTGTCACCGCGACAGCGTGTGCGTCGCGATCGCCGCGCTGGAGGACGCCGGCCTGCTGACCTGGGTGCACCGGCTGACCCGGATACGACGTCGCGAGCAGGATCTGTTCGGCCATTGGGGATCGGTCTGGCAGGTGATCCGCACCAGCAACGGATACCAGCTTCTCGACCCGTCAGCCAACGGCCAACACACGGGCTTCGAGCTCGCGGTCCCAAAGCGCCCAGTCCTCGCGGGTGGGCTTGGTATCGAGCCGAGTGATCAGCGCCGCCCGTTCGCGCCAACAGCCCTGTTTCGATCGTCGGTAATCACTCACCGCCGGGCATCTTCTTCGATCGTGACCATGTCATCGGGGTCGGCGAGCTGGTAGAAGATTTCGATCTTGTCGATCGTGTGGAAGCCCGGCCCCCGCTCCACCAAGTCCTGAAGATCCTCAAGTTCCTCGATAAAATGCTCGCATTCGATCGGACCGTTGTCACTGCGATACCAGACAACGGCCCGCCAGCGCGGTGTGTCCGGCCCTGGTTCCATATTCATTTGATCACACCCCCAGCGGTTGGCGCCGTGACGACTTTGGCGCCGCCGTTTGGGGTGTGAGAACGAGCGGGGAAAAGGTCCTGAGATGATTTGTCGCGGGCGAGATCGGCCAAACCCGCCAGGGAATGACGCCGCTCGTGCGTAGGCAAGCTGCCAACTAGGCAGGAAAGGGAAATACCATGAAATGGCGTAACGTTTACGGCAAGGCTGCCTACGGCGCGGAGACGGCTCATGAAATCCGCGCGGGCAAAGAAATCTCCCAGGGTAAAGGCTTTACTCTATGAGAGCGCCACCAGCGGCAAGCGCGCCATCCTTGAGATGGGCAAGACCCTCGAAGCGATCGGCGCGTCGGGGTTTGGCTGCTATGAAGAGTTCGACAAAGCCGAGGTGATCGCGCAGTTCAAATGGCGCGACCGGCAGGTGACGATCCCCGCCAGCGCCAAAGGCTATGCCGCGATGTGGCTGCACGCTGCCCCACTTGCAATAGAGGCGCTACAGCGCTAATCGCTGAAGTCGCGGATTTCCCCCATCCGCACTCGAGGCGTGCTCTGGTGCACGCCCTGGGGCGCTCACTTGGGGAATATCTGTGACCCAACTCAACATTGCCGAGGCCGCCAAGATCTCAGGGCGCAACCGCACGACGATCATTCGTGCGATGAAAACGGGGCGCCTGTCGTTCACCCGCAATGGTGCCGGCGAGCGCCGCATCGACACCGCTGAGCTCGAGCGTGTCTTTCCCGCCACTGTGGTGCGCACCGCGCAAAGCGATACCGTGCACCTCTCCGAGCTCCTCGAGGCGGAACGCAGCAAAACCGTTGGGTTAGAACGCACAATTGATGATTTACGTCAGCGCCTCGACGCCAGCGAGGGGGAACGGCGCCAGGTGCAGGCGCGACTCGACGCGCTACTCCCGACACCAACCCCTAAACTGCGCGGATGGCGTTTCTGGCGCAGATAGGCCGCGCACCAGGCCACGTTCCCGAAGCGACACCGGCGCCTAGCGCCTCGCACATGTCGAGTCATCGACGGAAACCACCAAGGCAGCCGACCGCGACGTCGCGCGGATGAGCGGCACTAGCGGCCGGTTGGTGGACCCTACGGCAACAAGGTCATCACAGCCGAGAGGGCGACCGCCGCTCGCGGGGCTTCCATGCAAACCGCGGCTGCGAGAGCTCGCTCGGCGGCGCCACCAGCAAGGGCGGCACCAACCGGCAAATATTCGAAGAGCGCCGCAACCGCGCCCAGAGCCCGTTCACCAAGAACCCGGGCGAGGAGCGGTGTCCCGTTTGGATCAAGGCGCGATCGAGGGCCCCCGTTGCCGGGTTAAGTCACTGCGGCCTGTAATCGCGCCGTCCGCTCCCGGCCTGGGGCATGCCGTTAAACTGCCCCGATCCGCGCCTCGAGATCGCAACCCCACAGCTCCCAGTCGGCCTTGGTCGGTTTGCTGTCGAGCCTGACGCAGAGTGCGGCCCGCTCGGTAGCTGACAGTAGAGCTCCAGCTGTCGGGTCGTGCTCTCGTTGGAGAGCAATTTCGGGCCTTTCCGTCTGCTCTGGCGGTGCCTGGGAGGTCTCCTCTTGTATGACTTGCGCGCCGTCGAGGCGCGCTCCGTCTTTCTGTTTCTCTCGGTTCTGGGGTCCAGCCGGATTTTCCGACTTACACCAAACACGGCGGCCGGGTTCGCGGTCGAGCGGGTCGAGAAGCTGGTATCCGTTGCTGGTGCGGATCACCTGCCAGACGCTGCCCCAGGCGCCGAACAGATCCTGCTCGCGGCGGCGGATGCGGGTCAGCCGGTGCACCCAGGTTAAGAGCCCGGCGTCCTCCAGCGCCCTGATCGCCACGCACACCGAGTCGCGGTGACACTTCGCAGCGGTGGCGATTCGCTCGTAGCTCGGGAAGCACCGCCCCCCTCCATCGGCGCCGTGGAAGCGCCACAAGAGCGCGCGCAGAACCCGCAAGGTCGCCCAGGTCAGCGGCCCCTGGTGCTGGCGCGGCACCCGATTCGCGTTGTTGTAGGCGGCGGCCGTGGCCCAGACGCGGGCTTTGGCATTGCCGTCGAGACGATGCGAGGGGGCGGGGCCGAATATCTTCTCCCGGCGAGGCCGCAGATGGCGCGGCAAAACAAGCTGCAATGCGGGCTCCTCGCCCGCGTCGGGCACGCACCTCGCCTGTCAGCGGAAATTACCCGCTTGACGGCCGGTCGGATTGTCGGAGAAGCTCGCCGTTGCCAGACTTTGAGTTTCTCCGGTCAGACCGGATGCAAGGCCCGCCGAGCGGCGGGCTTCTGCTTTTCTGGGCTATTGGCTCCAGAGGTTGACGATAGCCGACGAGCTTGCCGCGATTGGCGGCGGCATCCAGTGGCGTTGCAGCAAAGCCGCGGAAAGCCTGGCTGTCAGCGCCGGCAAAAACGACACTGTGTCGGATTTGCTGCCGAATCAGCGGCGCCGCGAGGGCGGATTGCGGAAAATCCGGTCGGTCTCGAACCACGCCAGTACCGGAGGGCCGGCGGTACCCCTGGATCTGTCCCGGTACCATCGGGCCTTCTTCGACATGCCGTCGAATAGATCTTCCCACGGCGCCTCGATCGCAGCCGGCGGTTGCGTGCCCAGCGCGGGCCACACCGGGTTGCCGCGCGAGGCGATCAACAGCAGCTCGCAAAGGCCCGGCCCTGGTGTTCAGTGGTAAACGAGGATCAGCCAGAAAGCGATGCCGATCGGCGACAGGCCGGCACCGATGATCAGCGCCCAAAACAGCGCGGCGAGAGCGTCCTGCCGCTGCGCTTTTTGTATGCGCGGAGGATCGCTCTGGTTCGCGGGCGGAAGGTCAACAAGTGAACCGCGCTCTACCTGATCGATTACGTCCATATGTTGCGGACAGCTTGTTGGAATCGATCGTGTTGGGGTGACGGACCGGCCCAGGCGGCCGGGCGCTGGCGGATCAACTCGCGCGAGTGCATCGGTGCCTTCGCAGGTGACGCCACAAAAAATGCAGCATTTACAGGCTCTCCCGAGCCCGCCTGGTGCGGCCCTACGTCGGGCACAAACCTCCCCGCTTGACGGCCGGGCCGATCTCCAGGGAAGCTGATGCCTGCCACAGCTTCATTTTCCCCGGTTTGATCCGACTGGAAGACGCGGCCCGCCCTCGCGGGCTTTGTCGTTTCGGGGGGCGTTACGCTCCAGAAGTTGACGACAGCCGCTCAGGCTGCTCCAAACCCAGCACCCGTCAAACCCGCCACCCCCAACATGTTGCAGAGTGCGGCCCTCGGCCTACCAGAGGTCAAGGATTCCCGCCGCCGACCGGCGAATCGATCTGCCCGCGATTTCAAAAATCAAAATTTCAGGTCCCGGCGTCGAGGCCGGGGATTTCCCCAAGGAGCCGCGCCTCGGGCCTGGGATCGAGTGCCTCGCTCATGTGAGCCCTGGGTGCGCCGCCTTTCGAACTTTCGAATTGTCCCGGCATCGGAGCAATTTGCCGCCTGTCGTTCTGAAGAGCTGGTGCCGAATAGCGACAGCGCAGATGGCGACGGAAAGGGTGCCCTGGCGGGTCTCGGCGAGGATTTCCGGCGGATTGGCGCGAACTCGCAATTATTTGGCCGGAATTATCAAGCAGGGCGCCCTACCGTGCCCTAGTTCACCGGCATGAAACGGAAAACTGCCAATATCGACATCCGGGTCGAACACGACCGGCCAGAATTAGTGCGGACCAGGCGGTTAGCAGCCGATCTGCTTTACGTTTTGCGCCCAACTCTTGCTATCCAGCCGCACCGCGAAAATGCTTACGTCGCGCTCGATGCCGTGGCCTGGACCGCAGCGATAATCCTCGTCGGCACTGAAGACCGTGACGCGCTGGATTACTTCACCCTAGCGCTAACGCAGAACCTTGCTGACTTGGAGAACCCAAACCCACCTCAGACAATCCCAACACCTCCGGCGGCTCCGGAGGTGTCCGAAAAGGACGAACGGTGCGGTGATCCGCACGAATTATAAAAAATTTTTACGGAACCCTGACGCGCGTTGCGATGAGCGAAAATTGCTCATGACCGGTCAGGCCCGCCGCGGCCCGCTTGCTGGGGAGTACCGCAGTCGTGCTCCCGGCCTCCCTCCGGCCGCTACGCAAGCGTGCGTTGCGCGACCTGATCCCGGTCTGCCTCGGCGGGGACAACGCCTCGCCGCTCAACCACTGGCCGCAGCCGCTGCGCGGCGAGTCGTCAAAGCCACAGCCGCAGCAAGCCCCGTCGAAGGTTCATCGCCGGGCGGTGCGGACGAAGTCGACATCGTGCGAGCGGCAGGCGGAGCACACGAGCCGTTTGTGCCAGTCGAGGACCGGGGTATCGGCGCCGTAACGGGCAGCCTGCTCTGCGGGGTCGGGTTCGGTTTGGCGACCGCACCAGACGACGAGGCGGACCTAGGCGGCGGCCGCTCCCAAGGTCATCGGGGGGCCGGGTAGGGTTTCACCGCCCGCGCCTCTGGCGGGCCGAGGCGCGCGGCGGGGCATAGACCTTGGGCGGCGGGCGCGGCTCGCGCGGCTTTGGCGGCGCGATCTTGGCGAGGACGGCCCTTGAGCGGATTCCCAATTATGTCACCGGCAAGCCGGTCGAGTTCCGTGCAAATCTCCTGCAAGACGGCGCGTCAGGGCTAGAACTCGCGCGAATACGGACCGCAAGGGAAATACTGGGAAGCACGGACATGAGCCGCCTCACCGAAGAGTTCCGGCACCTCGACGCATGGATGGAGCAGGCGCCGGTTAGCCTAGTGGTGCTGATCGGTGGCGTGACCGGGGCGATGCTCGCACTTCTGTATTGGGCGTGGTGACGGCTAGTCGGTCCGCACACCCACAAGACGAACAGCGGAAGCATGGATAGCCTGCCGGTCTGGGACTGGTCGTGGATAACTGTAGTGGCGATCGGATTAAAGCTCGATTCTCACGACATTCGTCGTTCTCATCGTCGGCCGTCGTTTCCCCGCGCGCAGGCTTTCGCAGGTCGGCACGTCAGCCCAATCCGCTGTGATTACAGCACAGCCCGGACCAACGCGAAGACCGCTGCCCACAGTCCGACCGACGACAGCAAGATTACAACCAAGGGCGCACGGGCGCCCCTTCCTGAGTTTGCAGCCATATTAAGGTTAATATAATTGGTAAATAGCAGAGGTCCAGCCCTGTTATAACTAAACGCAACGCCGCGCGGCTGCGGCAGTGGTTGAGCGGCGAGGCGTTTTCGCCGCCGAGGCAGACCGGGATCAGATTGTCGTCCTCGAAGAGCGCGGTCTCACTGGTGGCCGATGCGGGATTTGGCGAGCGTACCGGCCTTGTCGCTCCAGACGCGGTGGGCCCGGTAAAAGCGGAACTTGGCCAAGGGCCAGGGGCGTTAGGCCCCGCTCTGTGAGCAGGCCAGTGACGCCGACTCCGATAAGGCCGTGCGTACATCCATGATCCGCATGCCGACACTAGAACAGGCGCGCGAGGAAGCCCGCCTGCTCACCGCGCGAGGGCTGACCGTTTACGTCTATCGGATGGGCGACGGCGGCTACTGGCTCGACACGGCGCCGTCGCGGCTGGTCAAGCTCGAATTCGTCGAGAAGGTCGGCCCCCTATCGAGCCTCGGCGGCGGTTTCTGACGGGTTGGCGCGGGCTGTCAATTTTTTGGCCGGGATTATCAAGCGGGGCACGCCTTAACCCCGTATCTGTAACCCCGCACTCGAAATTTGTGGGGCGGCCGGGCGGCTTTACCCCGGCTTGCAATCCTCATCAATCAGGAACAACAGAAATGCGACAACCCCCGCCGGGCGCGTTGCGCCTAAAGAGCGAACCGAGCCGAAAACTGCCCACCCCGCCGGTCAGGGTTCCCGCGCGCGCCGGCTACTGTTGGGCGACGGTGCGCGTCAACGCAGGCCCGGATTGGCCCGATATCGCCAACTGCGACCTGCTCGCCCGCCCGGATTTCCTCACCTGTGCCAGGCACGCCAGCCGCGAGCCGGCTGCGCAGTCGCTCAAAAACAACCTGCCATGAACGGGCTGATGATTTCGCACCAGAGCGTGACGAACATCCTGGCGCGGCAGTCCCAGGCGGGAGGAGCGGCGTGAGCGGCTACGACGTCAGCGAGATCGCCCTCAAATGGGCGACCCGCCTTGGCGTCGAGTTCCATCCCGAAATTTACGGCAGCGACTATGAGCCGCCGCCGACATGGAGATGCTGTTCTCCCTGTGCGGCGGCGATCAGGTGGATCCCTACAAGGTCTGCCTCGACGCCATGCGGCAGGCGGGCTTGCCCGTGGAGCCGAGAGGTACGGCATGACTGATCGCCCGACCTTGATCCGCACCTTTGAGGGAGCAGGCATGGAGAGCGCCGCGGCCGAGAGGATCGCCACGCAATCCACGACAATGTCGCCGCCGTTCGCGGCGCTCACTAAATGATGCCCCGCTGTGAGTGCGCCTGATCCCCGCTGGCGAGCCGCGATGACCGTTCCGGTGATCGCCGCCGTCGCCTTTTTCTGCACGCAGACGACGCAAGTCCACGCCAAGCTCGTCCACGGTTTTGCCGAACTGCGCGCCGACATAGTGGCGCAGACCACAGCGGTCATCGCCCAAGTCGAGTCGCAGCGCCCCTACTCCTGCCGTCTCCTCACCGACGAGCAGAAGAAATGCGCCTTCGGGAGCTGCGACCAGCGGGTGGTCGAGCGGCTCAAGCGCGAGTGCCTGCGCGACGGCGGAAGGCCATGATCCTCGACCTCGACGACGACGAAGCCCGCGCGCGCTATACTCGTTGCTATGCTCGCAGTGCTTGGGGGCTCGCATGCCGATCACCTTATGGCCTCGCGCAGGAGCATTCCTCGCCCTTTTCGCGATATCGTCTCTGCCGCCACAGACCGGTGCCCGCGCCGGTACCATTACCTTTGACGACCTCTCGGATAGCCTCACCGTCGACAGCTCGATCCCCCCGTCGAGAATAGAAAGGCAAGAGTGCACCACCTCGGCTTTCGCCGAATCCTGCATCTTTATGTATTCCGCACCCGCCGGTACCGTGAGCGCAGCGGGCGGCACGCATTTTCTGAACGTGCTCGAATCGCCAGGCGGCCCTATCAGCGACGTGGTCTCGCTCACTTTCTTTGCGAGCGGCGCCGGTGCCGGCGGGACGGTCGATTTCACCTCCGATGTCGAAGGAGGGGCGGTGCTGGACCCGGTGCCGGGTCCTTTCATCGTCGAGACCGGCGCCGTCCAGGGTGCGGCGAGCGTGACCTGGACGCTCGCCGACGGCAGCACGGGTGTCGATACGATCCAGTTTGCCTCGGACGTCTCGGACATTCCCGAACCAGCCTCAGCGGTATTGCTCGGTGCCGGTCTCCTTTGCCTGGGTCTTTCACTCCGCGGGCATTGCTCAACCTGCTGATCGACACGATCGAGAACGACCGCTACCCGAACTCACCACGCATCCGGGTGTTGCGCGAAATCCTCGGCAAGTGCGGCGAAGTCGGGGGGCTCTCGCCGGAGCTGACTGCGCGGCTGCGCCGCTATGGGCCGCCGCCTCCCGCTCGGCCTCCCGCACCCGAGGAGCGCGATC
>Ga0318572_10000761_pt1 | contig 12417 bp, 10 predicted proteins | sample GRESIP089b5f20_FD_202528 | JGI IMG/M metagenome (GOLD analysis project Ga0318572, IMG submission 202528) | Tropical soil microbial communities from Luquillo Experimental Forest, Puerto Rico - GRE.SIPMG.089b5f20 | ecosystem: Environmental > Terrestrial > Soil > Tropical forest > Bulk soil...
CCAATATGTCGCCCGAGCAGTTCAAGGAGATGGTCGCCAAGGCCAAGGACTACATCCTGGCCGGCGACATCTTCCAGGTGGTGCTGTCGCAGCGCCTGTCGATGCCGTTCAAGCTGCCGCCTTTCGCGCTCTATCGCGCGCTGCGCCGCACCAACCCGTCGCCGTTCCTGTTCTTCCTCGATTTCGCCGGCTTCTCGCTGGTGGGCTCCAGCCCGGAAATCCTGGTGCGCCTGCGCGACGGCACCGTGACCATCCGCCCGATCGCCGGCACCCGCAAGCGCGGCGCCGACGATGCCGAGGACAAGGCCCTGGCCGCCGACCTGCTGGCCGATCCCAAGGAACTGGCCGAGCATCTGATGCTGCTGGATCTGGGCCGCAACGATGTCGGCCGCGTCGCCGAGATCGGCTCGGTGCATGTCACCGAAAGGATGATCATCGAGCTTTACTCCCACGTCATGCATATCGTCTCGAACGTGGAAGGCAAGCTGGACACCAAGAACCACGACGCCATGGACGCCTTGTTCGCCGGCTTCCCCGCCGGCACCGTCTCGGGCGCGCCCAAGGTGCGGGCCATGGAAATCATCGACGAGCTGGAGCCGGAACGCCGCAGCTTCTATGCCGGCTGCATCGGCTATTTCGCTGCCAATGGCTCGCTCGACACCGCCATCGCGCTGCGCACCGCCCTGGTCAAGGACGGCGTCATCACCGTGCAGGCCGGCGCCGGCATCGTCGCCGACTCGGTGCCGGAGTCCGAGCATCAGGAATGCTGGAACAAGGCCCGCGCCGTGATTCGCGCCGCCGAGGAAGCCGTGCGGTTCTCCGCCGGCCGGAACCGCTAAAATGGCCGACGCTATGACCCAAACCTTCCGGGCCATCTGCCCGGACGCCAAGGTTCCCCACGTCTTCCGCCTTGTCACCGAAGGCGGTAAGACCATGGCCTGGTGCACCAAATGCCGCACCATCCACCCCCTCGACGGCTTGACCGACGGCAAGACCGGCGATGACGAGCTGGTGCGGGATAGGAAGCCGCGTAAGGGGAAAAAGTAGGGCTTGTGGGCGCTGCCCACCCCCGCAAAGGGCCATTGGCCCTTTGATCCCATTTGATTTTTTCTCACTCTTTAGCGTCATGGCCGGACTTGATCCGGCCATCCACGTCTATCCGCTAGAGGCTGGTTCGTAGATGCCCGTGTCAAGCACGGGCATGACGCTGATTTATATGAAATCACCACAGAGACACAGAGGAATAAGAAAACTCCGAGCCTCTACGGTAAATCAATCTCATAGGGTTCCAAGGCCCCAGGCCTTGCCTTGGCGGGTGCGGGCAGAGCCCGCTTAATCACCCACAGCCCGAGCATTTCCCACAACCCGCGTTTTTGCCACTCTTACTCCCGCAGCGACGTTTGATCGCCTGCCACAGCTTGCGCCCCAGCACGGCGACCGACAACAGCACGACGACGGCGACGACGGCGGTTTGCATGGCGGGTTACTCCCCCAGCAGCCAGCGGGAGATATGGAAGGTAGCGTAAGCGCCGCCATAGGCCAGGCTGGTCAGGAAGACGAACATCGCCACCGGCCAGAAGCGCGAGTTCAGCTCGCGCCGCACCACCGTCAGGGTGGCCAGGCATTGCGGGGCGAAGACGTACCAGGCCAGCAGGGCCAGGGCGGTGGACAGGCTCCAGCTTTGCGCCAGCACCGCGCCCAGGGAATTATGCAGGGCCTCGCCGGTGTCCGACAGGGCATAGACGGTGCCCAGCACGCCGACCACCACTTCGCGGGCGGCCATGCCCGGCACCAGGGCCAGGGCGATCTGCCAATTGAAGCCGACCGGAGCCAGCAGCGGGGCCAGGGCATGGCCGATTGCGCCGGCGGCGGAATAGCGGATGGCGACGTCGGTGGCTCCGTCGGGCGGGGCCGGGAAGCTGGCCAGGAACCAGACCAGCACCATCATGGCGAAGATGGTGGTGCCGGCGCGGGTCAGAAAAGCCTTGGCGCGGTCCAGCAGAGCCAGCCCGACATTCTTGGGGCGTGGCATGCGATAAGCCGGCAGTTCCATCAGCAAAGGCTCGCGGTCGCCTTTCAGCACCGTGCGCTTCATGACGAAGGCGACCAACAGCCCGGCGACGATGCCGGCGGCATAAAGGCAGAACATCACCAGCCCCGGCAGCCCGACCCAGCCGCCCAGCACCGTCTTGTTGGGCACGAAGGCGGCGATCAGCAGGGTATAGACCGGCAGGCGGGCCGAGCAGGTCATCAAAGGCGCGATCATGATGGTGGCGATGCGGTCGGCGCGGTTCTCGATGACGCGGGCGGCCATCACGCCGGGCACGGCGCAGGCGAAGCTGGACAGCAGCGGAATGAAAGCGCGGCCATGCAGGCCCACTCCGCCCATCAGCTTATCCAGCAGGAAGGCGGCCCGGGCCATATAGCCGGTGTCTTCCAACAGTTGGATGAACAGGAACAGCACCAGGATCTGCGGCAGGAACATCACCACGGTGCCGACACCGGCGATGATGCCGTCGGTCAGCAGGCTGCGCAGCGGCCCGTCGGCCATGCTGTCGAGGATGAAGGCGTTCAGCCCCGACAGACCGGCATCGATCAGGTCCATGGGATATTTCGCCCAGGAGAACACGCCCTGGAACATCAGGAACAGCACCAGCATCAGGATGGTCAGCCCCAGCAGCGGATGCAAAAGCACCGAGTCCAGCTTGCGGGTCAGGCCGTGGGGCTTGGGCGGCACCTGCACGGCACGGCCCAGGATGCGCTCGACCTCGCGGTGATAATCGCGCAGATCGTGGCTGGAAGGCTCGCTCCAGCCGCATTCGGCTTGCGAGCCGACCCAGCCCTCGGTCTCGGCGACTTGGATGGTGCGGTCGATCTGATCCAGCAGGCCTTGCACGCCGCCCTTTTCGATGGCAATGGTGCCGACCACCGGCATGCCCAGCTCGGCGGATAGCTCGGAGGCATCGACGGCCATGCCCTGCTTCTCGGCAGCGTCCATCATGTTCAGCGCCAGGATGATCGGACGGCCCAGCCGGCGCAACTCCAGCGCCAGACGCAGATTCTGCTTCAGATTGGTGGCGTCGGCGACGAAGACGATGGCGTCGGGAATGGTCTCGCCCTGCATGCGGCCCAGCACCACGTCGCGGGTCACCGCCTCGTCCGGCGAGCGGGCGCGCAAGGAATAGGTGCCCGGCAGATCGATGATGCGCACACGGGTGCCGGCAGGACTGACGAACAGGCCTTCCTTTTTCTCGACGGTAACGCCGGCATAGTTGGCGACCTTTTGGCGGCTGCCGGTCAGGGCGTTGAACACCGCCGTCTTGCCGCTGTTGGGATTGCCGACCAAGGCGATGCGGGGCGAGGTCTTCGGGGGAGATTGATCGCTCATCTTACGCCTCGTCCCCAGCGGGAATGACCATCACCGCCTGGGCCTCGGCCCGGCGCAGGGCAACGGTATGATCATCGACGCGTACAGCGATGGGATCGCGTTTGGGAAAGCCTTCATGCAGGACCTGGACCTTCGCACCTTCCACCAGCCCCATCTCGATCAGGCGGCGTTCCAACTCGCCGGCCTCAAGCGGAGTGGGAACCCCGGTTTCATCCAGACCGACGATCTCGGCCCGCGCCCCCTTGGCAAGACTGGCCAGGGAAACCCTCTCCTGCAGCTGCGACATTCCTCGATGCACCTCTCACCGCCCCCGGTGAAATAAAACTCGCCCGCGATTAGTTGCGAACGACACTCATCTTCAGATAAAAAGAGTAGCCGCCGCCCTGTTAATCCGCAAGTTTTTTATGGGTGCGCCGCAACATCTTTTGCGCTGCTGCAAATTCTTGCTGGAAATAGCTTTTACGCGGGCCCAAAGCCCCCTGCTCCGCCTTCGACAGCGCCTCGACCAGGGGCTGCGGCGACACCACCGGCGGCTGATCGGCCAGAACCGCCCAAGCACCGTCGAACTGCCGTTCCAGCCGGTAATGCCGGGTCATTTTCCGGGGTGGCTCCAGGGGAATCAGGCGGCGATAATCGCCCTGAGCGAAATCCACCTGGCCCATGCGGCTGTCACCCAGGAAGCGGAAGCGCACGGTGACCTCGACCCGCTCGGGCGAGGGCCGGCGCACGGCGACGATGCGAAAATCCTCGGCCACCATCAGTCGATCCTGGGCGATGTCGAAATGACTGCCGGACGACGAACAGCCGCAGCTCCCCTTGCCCGTCGGAACCTCGACAAACGGTCCTAAGCGGTCGAAACCATCTCCGGCCAGATCGCGCTCCAGAAAGGCGGCCAGATGCTGTTCCGCCGTTTCCCCCGCCAGGATCGGCGATGGGAGCGGCAACAGCAGCAGAAGAAATGGCAGCAAACGGCGCATGGCCTCGATTCCCGAATGGTTTGCGGGCATAATAGCCCGATGTCCTCATCTCCTCCAATCCACCGCCGCACGCTTTTGGGCGGATTGTTGCTGTCGCCGCTGCTGCTGGCGAACGCGGCCCAGGCCACGCCCAAGGCCCGCATCATCAATGTGGTGAACGCCCATACCGGAGCCCGCTTCAAGGGTATCTATGCGGTGGATCAGGACTATTTCGCCGGCCCCTTGGACCGCTTTTCGGAAATCGCCAAGGATCACCACGCCAACAAGGCCCGGCGCATGCATCCGGCCACGCTGGACATCATCTGGATTTACCAGACCGTGCTGCGCCTGGACGAGGTGGTGCTGCTGTCCGGCTATCGCACGCCGGAGACGAACGCCAATACCGAAGGGGCGGCCAGGAACAGCTATCACATGCGCGGCATGGCCCTGGACCTGGCGATCAAGGGCCGCCAGCCGGTGCGTGAAGTTGGGCAGCGCATGCGCCGCTATATCGGCGGCGGCATCGGGCTTTATCATGCCCATGACTTCGTGCATCTGGATGTCGGTCCGCAGCGGGATTGGGAAAAGTAATCCTTTCGACAAACCCACTTGTTCCCTTGCCCGCTTAACAAAAAGCCCGACTTTGCGCTTCAATAAGGGACATGAGCGCAACCGAGACCATCCTCTATCGCTTCCATCTGCCCGAAGGCCCGCAGGAGATCACCCTGACCTTCGCCGCGGAAGACTTTACTCTGATCCCGCATGCCCTCGACCCGCTGCCCGACTGGGTGCGGCTCGATCATCATAAATGCGAGCATTGCCCGCTGACCTCGGACCGGCATCCCACCTGCCCGCTGGCCGCCGCCATGGCCGGCTATATCGAGGTGTTCGACCGCTTCTACTCCTACGAAGAAGCCGTGGTCGAGGTGGTAACCAAGAACCGCACGGTGGTCGGCAAGATGGCGTTGCAACGGGGCATGGCCTCGATGGTCGGCTTGATTGGCGCCACTTCGGGCTGCCCGCATCTGAGCTTCTTCCGGGCGATGGCGCGGTTCCATCTGCCCTTCGCCCGCGATGACGAGACGCTCTATCGCCTGTTCTCGATGTATCTGCTGATGCGCCATCTGGAAGGCCACGAGATCCCGCCCGGCGAAGGCGCCTTCGCCCATCTCGAGAAACTGAGCAGCGCCGCCACCCTGGTCAATGCCTGCATGGCGCAGAGGGTACGTTCGGCCTTCGCCAAGGATGTGGTGGTGAACGCCATCATCGTGCTGGACAGCTTCGCCCAGGCCGTACCCTTCGTCATAGAGGAAAAGCTGGAGGAACTAAGAGCGATGTTCGGGGCCTCGTCCTTTTGAACGATACCCCCGCCCAAAGATTTTCCGATTCCGGCCACTCCAGTCCTTTCGGTTCCTTTTCTGTCCCCCCTGCCGCGCCTAACATTTTCAAGGTGAGAACAAGATGCCGGATGCCCGGTATCCGCAAGACGGCCAGGACCGAACCGCCATGCTGAGATATTTGATCAACGAGCTAAGCAAGAGCGCCAAACGCGCCGCGGGCGCCGTGATCGTAACGGTCATGGCCTCGACCTCGCTCTTGGTCGTCAGCAGCTATTACTCGGAAATCGATGATTTGGAGCAGGAAGCCTCGACGGCCACCTCGATCCTGCAGCATCAGGTGTCCCGCAGCTTTACCGCTATCGATGATCTGCTGTCCGATACCGCTGGCCGGCTTGATCTCGACACCTGGCCCGACCCCAAGCTGACCCCCTGGCTGCAAGGCCGCCTGTCGTCTTTCCCCGAGATCATCGCCCTGGGCGTCATTCGACCGAACGGCTTTTCCATGCCCAAGGCGCTGACAGCGCGGGGCGAGGTCGGGCGTCCGGTGGATGTCTCGGACCGCGACTATTTCAAGCATTACATCAACAATCCCGATGACACCGTCCTGTTTATCGGCGCCCCCATGCGCAACCGCCTGGACGGCCGCCCGGCCATTCCGGTCACCAAGCCGATCCTGGATCAGCATGGCAAGCTGGTGGGCATCATCCTGGCCCTGATCGACCCCAGAGCCCTGGAAAGCACCATGTTCGCCGTGCGTCTTCACGGCAACTCCTATGCCATGCTGGTGCGCAAGGACGGCACGGTCCTGAGCCGCGCCCCCGCCGGCGAGGTCGCCATCGGCCAATCGATTTCCACCGAGCCTTTCTTTCAAAGCGTCAGGGACACGCCCCTGCTGGGTGTCGGCAGCTTTGTCGCACCTTTGGATGCCGAACGCCAAATCCTGGCTTACCGGTCCCTGGCCCGCTATCCGCTGGTCGTCGTCTCGGGCATGCCGCGCTGGACCGCCTTGAGCCATTGGCGCGAGCGCCTTTATTGGGTGATCGGATTGGTCGCCGCTCTGCTGACCACGCTCTATGCGCTGGCCAGCCGCTCCGACCGGCGCGAGGAGCAACGTCTGGCCTTGACCTCCGAAGCCGCCGCCGCCGCCGAACGGGCCACCCGCGTACGCGACGAGTTCATCGACGCCATCGGCACCATTCAGGACGGCATCGCCTTGTTCGATGAACAGGATCACCTGATCCTGTGCAATGACCAATATCGCAATTTCGGCGACGGCCTGATCGCCGACCTGATCCAGCCCGGCGTCAAGTTCGAGGACATTGTCACCGCCGCCGCCCAGCGTGGCCTTTATCCCTACGAGGGCGAGGCCTTAACCCACTTCCTGACCGCCCGCATCGCCGAACATCACAACCCCACGGGAAAGAAGGCCCTGCATCCGATTCACGGCGGCCGTTGGATCGTCAGCCAGGAATTCCGCACCCGCTCCGGCGGCGTGGTGGCAGTGCGTTCCGACGTCACCGAACTGCGGCTGCGCGGGGTCGAGGCGGAATCGGTGAAGAAGCGCTATGAACTGATCCTGGATTCCGCTGGCGACGGCATCATCGGCATCGCGCCCGACGACAGCATTATTTTCGCCAACCATGCCGCCCGTTCCATGCTGGGCCAAGAGTCCGGTAAATTGTTGGGACGTGATTATCGTCAGGGTCTGAGCGACAGCCTGGCCGATCTGCATCATCTGCCGGAGCTGAGCGGCGAGGCCAGTCTGACCGGCGAGGCCACTTTCCATGCCGATGATGGCCGGGGTTTCGTCGCCGAATATGTATTGGCTCCCATCTTCGAGGATGCCGACTATGCCGGCGCCGTGCTGGTGTTCCGCGATATTTCGCTCCGCAAGCAATACGAGGCCACCATCGCCAGCCATCAGCGCGAGTTGGAGCAACTGGTCAACGAACGCACCCGTGAGCTGTCGGCAGAAATCGAGCAGCGTTCGCGCACCGAAGAAGCCCTGCGCAAGAACCAGGGCCGCCTGATGGGCATCACCGCCAATCTGGTCGAAGGCGTGCTGCTGGTGGATACCTTCGGCCATATCCTGTTCGCCAACACCTCGGCCCATCGACTGCTGGTCAACCAGACCCGCGCCTTGTCGGGCACCGATCTGGACGAAGCCATGAAGGTGGTGGTGGGCGATCATTCGGTGGAATTCCTGGAAAGCCCGCTTTACCGCGCCATCGAGGACGGCCAGCCGGTGATCGAGGATGATGCCGAGTTCGTCACCGAGGATGGCCGCCGGCTGTCGGTAGGCTTCGCCGCAGCCCCCTTGATCGAGGAAGGCAAGCGCCGGGGCGCGGTCATCTCGTTCCGCAATATCGAGGCGCTGAAGACCGCCCAGCGCGAGGCCTTGCAGTCGTCCCGTCTGGCCTCGGTCGGCCAGTTGGCCGCCGGCATCGCCCACGAGATCAACACCCCGATCCAATATATCGGCGATAATCTGCGCTTCATCCAAGACTCCGCTGCCCAGATCGGTAAAGTTATTCGCGAGATGCGGACCCTGGCCGAGACCGCCGGCATGGCCGCCGAGGCCAAGCGGCTATGCTCGGACAACGACTGCGACTATCTGCTGGAGGAATTGCCCTCGGCGGCCGGCCAGTCGCTGGAAGGCGTCGATCATGTCGCCCATATCGTCCGCTCGATGAAGGACTTCTCGCATCCCGGCACCACGTCCCGCGTCGCCACCGACATCAATCGCGCCATCGATTCCACTCTGACGGTTTGCCGCAATGTCTGGAAGCATGTTGCCGAGGTGGAAACCGATCTGGCGCCCGACCTGCCGCAGGTGCTGTGCTTCCCCGCCGACATCAATCAGGTGCTGCTGAATCTGGTGGTCAATGCCGCCCAGGCCATCGAAGCCGCCAAGCTGGGTCAGCCTGGTCTGATCAAGGTCGCCACTCGCGATCTCGGCGACGGCTTTGCCGAAATCCGCATCTCGGATAACGGCCCCGGCGTGCCGAAATCGATCCGCGACAAGATTTTCGATCCCTTCTTCACCACCAAGGAAGTCGGTAAAGGCACCGGCCAGGGCCTGTCCATCTGCCTGGATGTGGTGCGCAACAAACATGGCGGGCGGCTGTTCCTGGACGAGCAGCCCAGCGGCGGCGCCTGCTTTATCGTCCAGCTTCCTTTCCTGGGTCCGTCGGAGGCCGCAGGGAAACCGTCACAAGAGACCGACCAAGAGCAAGAAAAATGAAAGCCTCGATCCTGTTCGTCGATGACGACACCAACATGCTCCATGGGCTGCAGCGATTGCTGCGCCGCCAGCGCGAAGATTGGGACATGACCTTCGTGGATGGCGGTCTGCGCGCCCTGGAGATCATGGCCGGTCAGAGCTTCGACATGGTGGTGTCGGACATGCGTATGCCCGAACTGGACGGCGCCAGCCTGCTGTCCGAAGTCGAGCGGCTCTATCCCGGCACCATCCGCATCATCCTGTCCGGCTATGCCGAGGAGAAAAGCCTGCTGCGGTCGGTGGGGCCGGCGCATCAATATCTGTCCAAGCCCTGCGATGCCGAAACCATCCTGAGCCTGATGGACCGCACCCTTCGCCTTCAGCGCATCTTGCAAGACACCAGACTGCGCAGTCTGGTGGCCTCGCTCAGGAACCTGCCCAGCCCGCCGACATTGTTCATGCGCCTGACCGAAGCCATGGACGACCCCAGCGCCAGCAGTCACCGCATCGCCGCCATCGTCGCCGAAGACGTGGCCATGACCGCCGAGCTGCTGAAGATCACCAACTCGTCCTATTTTTCCTTCACCAGCCGGGTATCCTCGGTGGAACAGGCCGTGCGCCTTTTGGGATTGGAAACGGTGCGGACCCTGGTGCTGCATGTCGGCATCTTCCGCCAGTATCAGGGATCGTCTGCCGGGGTGCAGAACATCCGCCGGCTCAATGACTATGGCATCGCCATCGGCGCTCTGTCGCGCAAGTTGGCACGACTGGACCATGCTCCCGATCCGATGGCATTGCAGGCCGAATGCGCCGGCACCCTGTCGACCATCGGTATGCTGGTGATGATGGACAATGCCCCCCAGGACTATCCCGCCCTTTGCGCCGGAACCGATGCCGTTGGGTTGGAGGCTGCCGAACGGGCCAGCTTCCATGCCTGCCACACCGATCTGGGCGCCTATCTGCTGGGGCTGTGGGGCTTTGCCGATCCGGTGGTCGAAGCGGTCCTGATGCAATCCCATCCCTCGGCCAATCAGGGACGTGACCGGCTGCCCCTGACCTATGTGCATTTGGCCCGCGCCTTGGGCCCGCCGATTCCGCTGCTGGGGCCCCAGCCCTATGACCAGCGCCTGACGTTGGATCACGCTTATGTCGCGCGCCAGGACCTGCAATATCTTATCGACCAGGCCCCCTCTTGCCAGGGCGAGGAATTATCATGAGCAGCTCGATCCTGATCATCGACGACGACGTCAATCTGCTGTCGGCCATGCGCCGCCAGCTGCGCGGCAAATTCTCGGTCAACACCGCCCAGGGCGGCGAAGAAGGACTGGCCATTCTGTCGGAAAGCAGGGACCTGCCGGCGGTCATTCTGTGCGACATGCGCATGGGCGGCATCAACGGCGTCGAGACCCTGCGCCGGGCCAAGGAACTGGCGCCGGAGGCGGTGCGCATGATGCTGACCGGCAATGCCGATATGCAGACCGCCATCGACGCCATCAACAACGGCTCGATCTTCCGCTTCCTGACCAAGCCCTGTGCGCCGGACGTGCTGGAAGCCGGACTGGAAGCCGCCATGGATCAGCATCGTCTGATCGTCGCCGAGCGGGAATTGCTGGAAACCACCCTGGCCGGCAGCATCAAGATGCTGATGGATGTGCTGGCGCTGGCCTATCCCCAGGGCTACAGCCGCGCCACCCGCATCCGCCAATGGGTGCGAAAGCTGGTCTCGGCGGGCGGCATGCCGCCGCGCTGGCAGCTGGACATCGCCGCCATGCTGGCGCCCATGGGGCTGATCTCGCTACCCGACGAAATTCTGATGAAACTGCATCGGCGCACCCAGCTGTCGGAAACCGAGCAATGGCTGGTCAACCGCGCCCCCGAGATGGCCCGCGACGTGATCGCCAACATTCCCCGGCTGAAGGGGGTGGGCCAGATCGTCTATTTGCAGAACCGGGGCTATGACGGCAGCGGCGCACCTGAAGACGGCCCGGTGGGCGCCGAGATTCCCATGGATGCCCGCATCCTGAAAATTCTCAATGATCTGTCGGAAATCTGCAAAAGCATGACTCCGACGGCGGTCGATTTCGCCGTGCTGGAGGTGAATGCCGCCCATTACGATCCCATTTTACTGCGCAAGATCAAGACGGCCCTGATGGTGCAGGAGGCCGAGGTCAAGGAGGCCAAGCGCAAGCTGCCCACCGCGCTGCTGCTGCCCGGCATGGATCTGGCCGACGATGTCTTCAACCGCGAAGGACGGCTGATCCTGGCCGGACTGACGCCGCTGTCCGAAGCCCATATCGACCGGCTGCGCAATCTCGCCAAGCTGAAACTGATCGATGACGCCATTACCGTTTTCGCCGACAGCAGTACCGAATTGAAGTAGCAGCGGAATCAGGTACCCTGGAACAGGTCATGATTTAGGGTACGGGCGCGATGGATCTTCGATCGATGCTGCTGGAGCAGGCGCGGGAGCTGGAGGACAGTGGCGATTTCGCCATGGCCGCCGAGCTTTATGGCCGGCTGCTGACCGATCAGCCTGACGACCCGGCAGTGCTGTCGGCCATCGGACGGCTGCTGGGCCGGCGGGGACAGTTGGACGCCGCCGTCGCCCATTATGCCCAGGCCACCTCGCTCTGCCCTGCCGATCCCGGCTTGTGGCTGGATTTCGGGCTGCTGCTGGGCCGCACCGGCCATGACGAGATGGCTAAGCGGGCCCTTCTCTCGGCCGCCAGCCTGAATCCGGACGATCCGTCCCTGCTTTCGGCCCTGGCGGATGCCTTGCGCGAACGCCGCCTGTTCGAGGATGCCGTCCGGCAATATCGCCGCCTGACCGAGATCATGCCCAGCCTGGCCGCCGCCTATAATAATCTGGGCATCACGCTGCTGGATCTGGGTCGCCGGAACGAAGCCTTCGAGCCCTTCCGCCGCGCCGCCGAGATCGATTGCAACATGCCCGAGGCCATCGGCAATCTGGCCATGCTGACTGTCGAGCGCGGGCAGAACGAAGCCGCCGTCGGTCTTTACGCCCATCTGCGCCAACTGCGCCCCGATCTGGTGCAGGGGCCGCTGAACCAGGGGGTCGCCTTCTATCGCATGGGCCGACTGGCCGAAGCCGCCGCCGCCTTGAAAGACGCCGTGGCCCTGGAGCCCGACCATGCCCAGGCCCATTACGATCTGGCCCAGGTGCTGCTGCTGAAGGGCGACTGGGCCGAAGGATTTCGCGAATATGAGTGGCGCTGGCGCTATGCCGGTTTCCCATCCCAGCGGCTGCTGTTCTTCCAGCCGCTCTGGCAGGGCGAGAGGCTGGCGAACGGGACTTTGCTGGTGCATGCCGAGCAGGGATTGGGCGACAGCCTGCAGTTCTGCCGCCTGCTGCCCAAGGCCGCCCGGGCCTGCGGCGGCAAGGTGATCTTCCTCTGCCCGCCGCCCTTGATGGACATCCTAAGCGGGCTGGAGAATGTCGTCCTGGTGCCGGAAGGGCAAGAGCCGCCGCCCTTCGACGCCTATTGCCCG
>Ga0318572_10000762_pt1 | contig 12411 bp, 10 predicted proteins | sample GRESIP089b5f20_FD_202528 | JGI IMG/M metagenome (GOLD analysis project Ga0318572, IMG submission 202528) | Tropical soil microbial communities from Luquillo Experimental Forest, Puerto Rico - GRE.SIPMG.089b5f20 | ecosystem: Environmental > Terrestrial > Soil > Tropical forest > Bulk soil...
GGCCGGGCCCCGCAGGATGCCCAGATAGACCTGCTCGAGCTGGGCGGACGGGTCCACCCCGAGCTGGTCGGCGAGCAGTTCGCGGCCCTCGTGGTAGACGGCGATCGCCTCGGCCTGGCGTCCGGCGGCGTACAGCGCGCGCATGAGCTGGGCGCGGGGGCGTTCGGCCAGCGGGTCGGCGGACAGCAGCACGCGGAGCTCACCGACCAGGCTGGGCCCTTCGCCCAGGGCCAGGTCGGCCTCGATGCGGTCCGCTAGCACGCTGGAGCGCAGCTCGGTCAGCTTGGCCGCGGCCGCTTCCGCGAAGTCCGATCCGGCGGCGTCGGCCAGCGGCTCGCCCCGCCAGGCGAGCAGCGCGTCGCGCAGGACCCGCGCGGCCTGGCCCGCGTCGCCTTCGGCCAGCGCGCGGCGGCCCTGCGCGGCCAGCTCCTCGAAGGCCATCACGTCGACCGCACCCGGCGGCACGGCCAGGCGGTATCCGGCCGGGTGCGACTCGATCACGTCGCCCGCCCCGGCCTGGCGCAGTTCAGCCCGCAGCCGGGAAACCAGCGTCTGCAGCGCGTTGCCGGGGTTGCCGGGCGGGTCCTCGGGCCAGAGTTGCCCGGCCAGCGAGCCGACCGGGACGACACGCCCGGCGTTCAGGGCGAGCAAAGTGAGCAAGACCCGCAGCTGGCGGCCGCCGACGTGGACTGTGCGCCCCGTCTCGTCCCGCACCTGAAGCGGGCCCAGTAGCCCGATACCCAGTGCGTTCGGCATCTGCCCTCGCTGATCGCCCGTATTCTGGCCCTACTCCCCCGGATCATTCAACGCGTCGCATCACCCTACGCTTCCTAGCGGAGCAGGTTCTAATATCAACCGTCGGCAGGAGAGAGGCGAGAAGGTGACGTCACGCCGGGACCGGATCCGGCGGCCGCTTCGCGCACGGGCGGCCGTGGCGGCGGTGCTGGCTGTCCTGACCCTGGCCGGCTGCGGCACCGCCGGGTACGGCGCGCCGGTGGCGCCCAGCCCGATGTCGGTCGGCAGCGAGGCGTTCGTCTCCGGTATGCTGGCGCAGCGCTATACCTGTCATGGCGCGAAAATAAACCCGCCGCTTAACTGGTCGGGCGCGCCGCCAGGCACCAAGAGCCTCGCGCTTATTGTCGATGACTCCTCGGCACCGATCACGCCGACCATTTACTGGCTTGTTTTCGACATCAATCCTGGGGCTACCGACATCCAGGAAGGCGCGCTGCCGACCGGTGCGCGCCAGGCGCTGAACAGTGCAGGTACAGCCGCCTACGACCCCCCGTGCCCGCGAGGCCGCCCGCACTCGTACCGGTTCACCGTTTATGCCTTGAACACAACTCTGGGGCTGGCCAACGGCGCACCGCTGCAGTCCGCGTGGACCGCGGTCGCGGCGGCCACAATCGGGCGCGGACGAATAACGGTAACCGGAAGTCCGTGATCGTCCAGATACACCCCGTAATCGGCAATTTCCGGAACTTTTTCAATCTTCTGACACGCCCCCTAGCGGTGAGCAACAATCGATGATCAAGCCGGTTTACGGCGCTCGCGACAACGAGGGAAGGCTCGCGTCATGGCCGCGTTGAGCCTAGCGAACGCCGTCCACAAGGCCCGGCATTGTGGATGGAAATCATGGTTCTGGTCGCTGGACTGGCCGTTGCCGGGCTCGTCGGCATCGCGGCAGCTTTCTACTTCAGCATCCGCTCAGGCAACCGCGCTAGGTCTGCCGGAGCAGGTCGCGCCGGGGTCGCCCAGCGCCCGGGAGGCAGGAACAGTACCGCCAGACCCGACCCGAACGGCCGTCCCCGCCGGGCCGCCAGCGGCGACGGGACGGCCACCACGTTCCGGCCCGCCGCGGTCTCGTCCCCCCGCCGCGTGGGCTTCCGTAAGGGAACCGATCTCGATGAGGAGCTGTGGCCGACGGAGACGTTCGGCGGCGTCAGCGACGAGCAGTTCTGGGACGACCTGGCGTCGGACAAGCCGCTCGCCACGACCGCGCGCACTGCCGACTCACCTGGCCAGAACCGCCTGCCTGGCGGCGCTTCGGGTACCGGGCTCGACACGGGACTGGCCGCCGGCCCGCAGGCCATCCAGGCCCAGGCGGACGACAGGAAACGGGACGACCGGGCCCCCGGTAGGGGCAGGCGGGAGTCTGGCTCCGGCACCTATGCCGCGGCACGGACCGGACCTGACCCAGCGGCCGAACGGACCGCGATCCAGCCCGCCTACACGGCGACGCAGCCGGTCCAGAGCATGAAGCCGCTTTCGGGGGCGACGCAGCCGGTCCGTGCGGCCGCGAGCGCCAGCCAGCCGATGAGCACCACCAGCCAGCCGGGCGCGAGGAGCCAGCCGCGGGAGGCTACTACTCCTACTCCGCCGCGCGGGACGGCCGTCCAGCCGCGCGGGGCCACCACCAAGCCGGCCGAGACGCGCCGGCGGCGGCCGAGCAGCGCCGAGGAGGACCCGCTGACCAGCGCGGCCTTCTCGCTGCGACCGAGCGGGCCGGTCGACGGCCGGTCATCCCTTAGGGCGCGGAACGCCTCCCCGTACCCGTACTCGGCGCCCTCCTTTGAGGACCCGTCCTCGGTGACCCAGACGATGACCACACCGCCGTACGGCCAGGACTACGGATACGGGCGAGAGAGTTCGGCGGCCCAGGCGGGTGAACCGCGGCACAAGAGCGCCCGGAGCCACGCCCGGCCGGACGGCACCGGTGAGGGCACCACGACCGCGCGGCCAGCGCACCCGCGACACAGCCGCCAGCCCACCGGCAGCCATCGGGCCACCGGCAGCTATCCGGCCACCGGCGGTAACCAGGTATCGGGCGGCTCTCCGGGCAACGGAAGCTACTCGGGGAACGGCTACCAGGGCAGCGGTTATCAGGTCGGCTCGTACCCGGCAGGCGGCTATCCGGGCAACGGACACCGTGGTAACAGCCATCGCGCCCCGTACGACCCGCGGAACGATTACCGGCGGTTAACACCCCAGCATTGACCTGGCGCACACTGAGGTCATGCCCGAGGGAGACGTCGTCTGGTACACCGCCCGCCGCCTGCACGAGGCGCTGGCGGGAAGGGTGCTGACCCGCAGCGACTTCCGGGTCCCCAGGCTGGCTACCGCCGACCTGGCCGGCGACCTGGTGACCGAGACCGTCTCGCGCGGCAAGCACCTGCTCACCAGGACGAAGAGCGGGCTCACCGTCCACACTCACCTGAAGATGGACGGTAGCTGGCGGGTCAGGCCCGCGGCCGAACGGCTGCGCGACAGCCACCGGATCAGGCTGCTGCTGGCCAACGAGGACTGGCAGGCCATCGGGTACCAGCTCGGCGTGGTCGAGCTGATCCGGACCAGCGAAGAGTCACGGGTCACCGGGCACCTCGGTCCCGACCTGCTCGGCCCGGATTGGGATCGCGCCGAGGCGGTGCGCCGACTGAGCGCCGAACCGGACCGGCCCATCGGCGAGGCCCTGCTCGACCAGCGGAACCTGGCCGGCATCGGCAACGTGTACAAGGCCGAGGTGCTGTTCCTGCGTGGCCTCAGCCCGTGGCAGCCGACGCGCAGCGTGGCCGACCTCGACGCGCTGGCCGAACTGGCCAGGCGGCTGCTCGAGGCGAACAAGGAGCGCTTCGGCCACATCACCACAGGCAGCATGCGCCGAGGCGAGGAGAACTGGGTTTACGGCCGCCGGGGCAAGCCGTGCCGCCGGTGCGGGACGCCAATTCGTTCGGCCGGACAGGACGACCGGGTCACCTTCTGGTGCCCGTCCTGCCAGCCCGGCTAGGTCTGGTAGCTGAGCATGGCCATCATGCCGCCCTGCGGGGCGTGGTAGAGGTTGTGGCAGTGGGTCATCCACTGGCCCGGGTTGGCGGCGTCGAAGTCGCAGGCGACCTGCTGTCCGGGGCGGACGATCACGGTGTCCTTGCGCGGCCCGGCCGGGCCGAGGGCGAAGGTGTGCCCGTGGATGTGCATCGGGTGGTACGGGAACACGCCGTCGCCCAGGGTGACCTGCACGTCGTAGCGCTCCCCCATCCCGATGAGCAGCGCGTCGGCACGGGCCGGGACGACCGGATAGCCGTCGGTATGGGTGACGGTCATCCGGTGGCCGCCCAGGGCGACGCGGAAGCTGGTGTCGGCGGCGGCGTTGATGAACCGGATCCTGGCCCGCTGGCCGGGGCGGGCGGTGAACGTCCGGGGCGCGCCGCGGACCCGACCGTTGATCAGGTAATACGGGTACCGGACGTCGCCGGCGTCGCCGCCGAGCAGGGAACTGCGTGCCCTCGGCATCACCGGGCTCGGCCCGGTTGGCCCGCTGCTCATGCCGCTCATACCGGACGATGGTGATGCCGCCGGGGAGGTCATGTTCATCGATGGGGAGCCGCTCGGCATGGGCATGCCGCTCATGTCGCTCGTCATCGGCGACGGGGATGGGGACGCGGCGGCCATGCCCATCCCGGTCATGCCCTGGCGTAGAGCGGCCAGGACCTGATCGGGGGTGTAGCCGGTGCCGTCGATCCAGTCATCCAGGACGACGGTCCAGTCATGCTCGTAACCGGCGGTCTCGGCCGGGTCCTCCACGATCAGCGGCCCGTACAGGCCCCGGTCGAGCTGGACGCCGACGTGCGGGTGATACCAGTACGTGCCGGGCCCGGCGACCGCGAAGCGGTAGGTGTGTTCGCGGCCGGCCGGGACCGGTGCCTGGGTCATGCCAGGCACGCCGTCCATGTCGTTGCGGATGGCCACGCCGTGCCAGTGCACGGTCGTCTCGACCGGAAGCTGGTTCACCAGCAGCGCCTGCAGGACCTGGCCCTTGCGGACACGGATCTCCGGCCCGGGAATCTGCCCGCCGTAGGTCCAGGTCGGCACGACCGGGCCGCCGAGGTCGATGTGCCCGGCCTCCGGAGCCACGCCGGCCAGCACGGTGCCCCCGGTGGCATGCCGGGCCGCCTCGGCCGCGGCGACCTGCGGGCTGCCGGGCCCGATCAGGTGATGCCGGGCCGGCGAGGAGGGCGGCTGGGCCGTGCACCCGGTGGCGGCGCCCACCACCCCCAACGCGGCGGCGGCCAGCCCGGACCGCAGCACGGTCCGGCGGTCGGGAACGCTCACCGGCGGGATCACCCCCACTGGGTCGGCTTACGGATGCCCGTGATGGCTGGGCGACCGTAGGCGAGGGGTCGTGGCAGGGATATCAGCGTCGCGATGACAAGAACGGCTTAGCTTATACCTAGGTCGCTTAGGTCAGTAGAACTCGGCCCTCGCGGAGTGACGCATGCATCACGAAACGGCGGCTAGCTGGCCTGCGCAGTAGCTTGACGCGAGTACCACCGGAAGCGCCGGACGAATCGATCGCCGCGCGGGAGGGGCTGGCGGGCGCTACGGACGCGCGGCGCTGGCGTAGATGGACGCATACCAGCCGCTCATGGCATTCGGCATTTCCTCTTGGCAGGCATGGCAACCCTCCTTCCGGTGCGGGCCGGAGCCCGTAGCAGGTTTCGCTGGCTGCGTCCGAATCGGCGGTTCCGTAGCGTCCTCGGCGGCAGTGATCGCTGACTAGCGGATGAGGTGGCCCGTGACCAGGGGAAGAATGACGGCGGCGGCGAGACCGAGGGCGAGCGAGGCCGCGCCGGTTGTGTAGGCCGCTACCGGAGCCCAGCGGCCCGCGGGCGCCAGCGCAGCCGCCTCATCACCGGCCTCGCCTGGCCGCTGCAGGAACACCGGGGCCAGCCAGCGCAGGTAGTAGAACAGGCTGGCGACGGTGTTGACGACCGCCAGGCCGGCCAGCCACCCGTAGCCGCCGTCGATGGCGGCGGTGAAGATCTGCAGCTTGCCGAAGAACACCCCGGTGGGCGGGGTGCCGACCAGGCCGAGCAGGCTCACCACCAGGACAGCCGCGAGGCCCGGGTGCCGGAACGCGAGCCCGCGGTAGCTGGCGATGGTTCGGGCGTGCGGTAGTCCGGCGACGACGGCGAACGCGGCCAGGTTGGTGGCCGCGTAGGCGGCGAGGTAGAACAGCAGCGAGCGCAGCGCCGTGCTGCTCGCGGTGGCGACGGCGACGGCCATGAGCAGGTAGCCGACCTGGCTGATGGTGGAGTAGGCGAGCAGCCGTTTCACCGAGGTCTGGAAGAACGCGGCGAGGTTCCCCAGGGTCATGGAGGCGGCGGCCAGCACCGCCACGAGCATCGGCCAGTTCACCGCCGCGGCGGGGATCGCGACGGCGAGCAGGCGGAACAGCGCGGCCAGGGCACCGACCTTGGGCACGGTGGTGACGAACGCCGCGACCGGGGCCGAGGTGCCCTCGGTGACGTCGGGAACCCAGAAATGCGCGGGCACGCCGCCCGCCTTGAACATCAGTCCCGCGACCACGCCGATGACGCCCACGGCGACCACGCCGTGCGGCGCGCCGGCGAGCGCCGCGGGCAGGGCCGGGTAGCCGGTGCTGCGCCCGGCGCCGTAGAGCAGCGTGATCCCGGTGAGCATGGCGACGCCGAACAGCGCGCCCATCAGGTAGTACTTCAGCGCGGCCTCGGTGCCGGCGGCGTCCTTGCGGAAGCCGGCCAGCGCGTAGCCGGGCACCGAGGCGAGCAGGTAGCCGGCAAACAGCAACAGCAGGTCGTTCGCCCCGGCGAGCACGATGGTGCCGAGCGCCGCCAGCTGCAGCAGCACGTAGAACTCGGTCTCCCGCACATGGGCCCGCATGGCGTCGCCGGACAGGCAGATGACCATCAGGGTGGTGGCGGCTACGACGACGCGGACGGCGTCGGTGGCGGTGTCGATGGCATAGCTGGCGCCGAAGTCGGTAGTGGTGGCCCCGGCCGAGGTGAAGGCGGTGGTGGCCAGCGTGGCCAGGCACGCCGCCGCGGCCAGCAGCCGGACCGCCCATTGCCGGCCGCGGGGCAGCCACGATCCGGCGAGCAGCCCGGCCACGGCGCTGACGGCCAGGATGAGCTCCGGGGTGAGCGGGCCGAGTTCTTCCTTCACCGCGCCACCAGCGCGATGAGGGTGCGGGCGGCGGGTTCGATGACATCGAGCAGGAACCGGGGCGCGATCCCGATGACCACGGACGCGGCCAGCAGCGGGATGATGCTGACCGCCTCGGCTGGCCGCAGGTCGCCGAGCGCGGCCGGGGTGCCGGGGGCGTCCGGGAGCCGGAACGGGCCGAGGAAGACCTGTTGCAGCGCGCGGAGGAACAACGCCGCGGTGATCAGGATGCCGGTCACCGCGATCGCGGTGGCGACCGTGGCCGAGGGCAGGCTGCCGGTGAAGATCTGGAATTCGGCGATGAACCCGGACAGTCCGGGGATGCCGAGGGAGCCGAACGCGGCCACCGCGGTGACCGCGGCGAACACCGGCGTGCGGCCGGCCAGCCCGGAATAGGCGGCCATCTCGTAGGTGCGGCCGCGGTCCAGCAGCACGCCGGATAGCAGGAACAGCGCGCCGGTGAGCAGGCCGTGGCTGACCATCTGGGTGACCGCTCCGGCGACGGCGAGGGTGCGGGCCTGGGCGGACGTGCCGGCCAGGATCCCCGCGGCGCCGACCGCCAGCAGGATGTAGCCCATGTGGTTCACCGAGGTGTAGGCGATCATCCGCTTGAAGTTGTCCTGGCCCAGCGCGACCAGCGCCCCGTACACGACCGACACCACGCCGACGATGACGAAGACGAGCGCGTAGTGGCGCCAGGTGCCGGGCAGCATCGGCATCGCGATCCGCACGAACCCGTAGGTGCCCATCTTCAGCAGCACCCCGGCCAGGATGGCCGACCCGGCGGCGGGGGCGTCGGTGTGCGCGGGCGGCAGCCAGGTGTGAAACGGCACCACCGGAGTCTTGACCGCCAGGCCGACCGCGATGGCCAGCAGCACCAGCCCGCCGTATACGCCGCGCCCGGCCAGCGGATCAGCGCGGATCAGGGTGACCATGTCAAAGGTGTGCGGGCGGATGGACAGGTACAGCCCGATGAACCCGAGCAGCAGGGCCAGGGACCCGGTGAAGGTGTAGAGGAAGAACTTCAGCGCCGCCGCGCGGGCCCGGTCGCCGTGCCCCCAGCCGGCGATGACGAAGTACATCCCGACGATGGACAGGTCGAAGAACAAGAAGAACAAGATCAGGTCCAGCGCGGCGAACAGCCCGAGCGAGACGGTCTGCAGGAACAGGAACAGGCACACGTAGCTCTTGACCCGGCGGGTCTCGCGCAGCGACCAGGCCGCCACGGCCAGGAACAGCACGGCGGTCATCGCGATCAGCGGCAGGGACAGCCCGTCCACGCCCACGTGATAGCGGACACCCGCGGTCGGGATCCAGGGGACGTCCTCGGTCCAGCCGAACCCGCCGCGCGGGTCATACCCGGCCCAGGCGGCGGCGACGAGAGCCAGGTCCGCGGCGCTGATGCCGATCCACGCCCAGACGAAGGCGCCGCGCGGCGTCCGGCCCGGCACCGCCAGCAGCGCCACCGCGGCGGCGGCGGGCAGGAACACGATCAGGGACAGCATCGGCTACCTCACCAGCACGAAGATCAGCGCCAGCACCGCCAGGGCCACGGTGGCCTGCGCAAAGTAGGTGTACAGCTGACCGGTTTCCGGGCGACGGGCGAGCCGCCCCAGCGACCGCGCCGCCGCGGCGACCCCGGCGACCAGCCGGTCGACTCCGTCATCGTCGGCGCGCGCCGCCGCCCTGGCCAGGCCGAGGCCGCCGCGGCCGATCTGGTGCACGGCGCGGTCCAGGACCTGGTCGTCAAAGGCCGCCAGCCCGCGGGCCAGCCGCACGGTGGGGTCCGCGACCAGCACGCGGGCGGCCCGCTCGAGGTACAGCCATCCGGTAAGCCAGCCGCGGGCCAGCGCCGGAGCAGGCACCGGCCGGGCACCCCACCACCAGGTCACCCCGCTGGCCAGCAGCGCGGCCGCCGCGCTCACGGCCAGCTCCCACCACGCGGGCGACGGCCCGCCCGCGACGCCGAGCGCCCGGCCCAGCGGACCGGCCACGGCCGGCACCGCGAGCACGCCGAGGACCGCGGAAAGCACCGCCAGGACACACAGCGGCGGCCGCATGGCGGGCGCGACCCGGCGGGTGCCAACTCGTTCGGCGTCGTACCCGGCGGCGGCATCGGCGGGAGCCGGCTGCCACACGTACCAGGCGGCCTTGGCGCTGTAGACCGCCGACACCACCGCGGCGGCCAGGCCCGCACCGTACAGGGCCGGGCTGTCGCGCAGCGCGGCGGCGAGCACCTGATCCTTGGCCACCCACAGCGACCCGGGCGGCAGCCCGGCCAGCACCGCGGCGCCGACGGTGAACGTCACCCCGACCAGCGGGTAGCGGCGGGCGGCGCCGCGCAGCGCCGGGAGCTGCTTGGTGCCGAGCGCGGCCAGCCACGCCCCGGCCGCCAGGAACAGCAGGCTCTTGGTCGCGGCGTGCGCCACCAGCTGCATCGTCCCGGCGCGGACGCCGCCCGCGCCTGCCGCCAGCAGCATGAACCCGACCTGGGCGCAGGTGGAGGCGGCCAGCAGCTGCTTGAGGTCGGCCTGGGCGACCGCGGCCAGCCCGAGCGCCAGCGCGGTGACCACGCCCGCCCAAGCGGTCACCGGCGCGCCCCAGCCGGAGGCCGCCAGCAGCGGGTTCAGGCGCAGCAACAGGTACGCCCCGGCCGCGACCATCGTCGCCGAGTGCAGCAGCGCCGAGACCGGGCTCGGCCCCTCCATCGCCCGGGACAGCCAGAAGCTGAACGGCAGCTGCGCCGACTTGCCCAGCGCCGCCAGCACCACCCCCACGGTGATCACGGCCAGCCACGGCCGCGTCGCGTGCGGCAGGCTGGCCAGGGCCAGGCTCCCGGCCCCGCCGGCCATCGCCGCGCCGGCGGCCACGTACAGGCCCAGATCAGCCGCGCGGGTAGTCAGGAACGCGGTATTCGCCGCCGAGACCCGCCGCGGCTCACGCCACCAGTAGCCGATCAGCGCGTAGCTGGTGGCGCCCATCACCTCCCAGCCCATCAGCAGCGGCGGCAGCGTCGCCGCGGTGACGGTGACCAGCATCGCCCCGGCGAACAGCAGCATCAGCCCGAAGAACAGGCCCCGGTTCTCTCGCGGCCCGAACTCCCCGGCCGCGAACACCAGCACGGCCAGCGTGACCACCGCAACCGTGACGACCATCACGGCGGACAGGCCGTCCACCCGGAACGTGACAGCGACCCCCGCCAGCAGTGGCGCGGACCCGGACGGCCGCAGCGCCGCCGCCGCGCACGCCAGCGCGAGGGTCACCGCGGCCGTCCCGGCGCCGGCCGCCGGCGCCGCCCGGTTCACCCGCATCCCGGCCACGGCCAGGCCCGCGCCGCCGGCCAGCGGCACCGCGGGCAGCAGCCAGGCCAGCCACGCCGGGCCGGTCATCGCTTCAGGTCCGCGGCCATGTCCGCCATGTCCACGTCGCGGGCCCGGAAGATCGCGGTGACCACGGCGAATCCCATCGCCATCTCCACCGCCATCGCCACCAGCACGACGACCACGATGACCTGGCCGGCCACGCTGGCCGGGGCCAGGTAATGCCAGAACGCACCCGCCCCCACCGTGACGCCGTTGAGCATCAGCTCCAGCCCCATCATGATCATCACGATGGACTGCTGGGACAGCACCCCGTACAGCCCGATCGCGAACAGCGCCGACGCGAGCAGGAGGAACAGCTGGAGCATCACTGGCCCACCCCGCCCCGCGCCGGGTCCGCCGGCGGCCGGCGTTTCAGGTCATCGCCGAACCGGTCGTAGCGGCCCCGGTGGGTGGCCAGCACGACCGCTCCCACCATGGTGGCGAACAGCGTGAACCCCAGCGTGATCATGGTGAGCATCTGCGGGCCCATCAGCGCTGCGCCGAGTGCGAACGTGGCATCGCGCGGCGGCGCGCCCATCCGGTGCGGCCACGGGGTGACGACGATGCCGGCCGCCAGCAGGGCGAACGCGGCGACGCTGATCGCCAGCGAGCCCCGCCTGTTGTGCACCATGGACATCGGCATCAGGCCGGCCGGGTTCATCATGTAGGCGATCATGAACACGGCCATGATGACCATCTCCATGACCATCATCAAGATCACCACGGTGCCCAGGTAGGCCAGGCCCAGCCAGATCAGCAGCCCGCCGGCGGCCAGGAATGAGATCAGCAGCGCGAACGTGGCCCGGGCCATCGAGTTGAACCGGAACACCATGACCCCGCTCGCCACAGCCAGCGGCGCCAGCACCCAGAACACCACACTTGTCACGGCGTACCTCCCGTCATCAGCACGACCAGCGCCACCGCCAGGGCCTGCGCGATAGCCAGCGGAATCAGCACCACCCAGGCCAGCTCGGCGTACCGGTCGGCGCGGATCAGCGGCAGCCGGCGGCGCCCCCACACCAGCAGGAGCAGGACCGCGACAGTCTTGACCGCCGACCATGCCCAGGCCGGGAGCAGCGGCCCGGCCCCGCCGCCGAGAAACAGCGGTACCGCCATCGCCGCCCCGGCGGTCAGCAGCAGCCACCGGCCTGCCTGCAGCACCAGCCGGTCCGGCCCGGACAGCTCGGCGAGCACCCCGCCCGCCAGGTCACGGCCGGCCGGATAGCCGAACGGGCCGAGGAAGCTGAACGCGTACACGCTGGCCAGGTAGATCGCGAACGCGGCCGGCATCCACACCACGAACCACAGGCGGCCCTGCGCTTCGGCGATACCGGCCACGTCCAGCGACTGCGCGCCCGCCGCGGCCGAGATCAGGGCGAACATCAGCGGCAGCTCATAAGCCAGGCCCTGGGCCACGAACCGGTACCCGCCGACCAGGCTCAGCGCCGCGTTCGGCCCCCAGCCCGCCATCCACAGCCCGGCCCAGGTGAGCACCTCCATCGCGTTGAACCACACCACGCCGACGCTCATCCGGCTCGCCGTCACCTGACCGAACGGGATCACCGCCGCGGCCAGCACCCCGGCCACCGGGACCGTCGCCAGCCCGAGCCGCCACACCAGCGAATCCGGCGCCAGCGTGGTCCGCCGCTGCGCGGCCAGCAGCCGCGGCACCTCCGCCAGCGGCACCACCAGTACACCCATCGACAGCCGCCGGGCGTCGGCGCGGGCCGCCAGCAGCGCATCCGCCAGGGCCCCGATAGCCGTGAACGCGGCCAGCAGCACCGGAACCACCAGCACCGACCACAGCGGCGCGCTAGTGATCATGGCCCGTCTCCACCCGTGCGGGCAGTTCGTCCAGGTCCGGGTCCAGGCTCGCCACGATCAGGCGGGCCACGGCGAACTCCGAGCCCGCCAGCAGCCGCGGCAGCACCGCCAGCAGCGACGCCGACGGAGCCTGTCCGCCATCCAGCCGGCCGCGGGGAGGCTCCAGCACCGCCGGGTCCAGCCGCGAGCCGTCATCGAAGGTGGCCATCAGGTCGGCGAGCTCGCGGCACCAGCAGCGGTAACGGGC
>Ga0318572_10000763_pt1 | contig 12394 bp, 9 predicted proteins | sample GRESIP089b5f20_FD_202528 | JGI IMG/M metagenome (GOLD analysis project Ga0318572, IMG submission 202528) | Tropical soil microbial communities from Luquillo Experimental Forest, Puerto Rico - GRE.SIPMG.089b5f20 | ecosystem: Environmental > Terrestrial > Soil > Tropical forest > Bulk soil...
GCTCGGCGCGGCCAGCGAGGCCGACGACGCCGTCCAGGAAGCCTGGCTGCGGCTCAGCCGCACCGACCCCGGCAACATCGAGAACCTCGGCGGATGGCTGACGACGGTCGTCGCCCGGGTATGCCTGAACATGCTGGCCTCGCGCCGGGACGAGCCAGCGGGTGTGCACCTGCCCGAGTCAGCCGTCATCGACGCCGACGGCACCGGCCCCGAACACGAAGCGCTGGTTGCCGACTCAATCGGTCCCGCGCTACTGGTAGTCCTGCACACGCTGGCGCCCGCCGAACGGCTCGCATTCATCCTGCACGACATCTTCGCCGTCCCGTTCGAGGACATCGCGGCCGTCGTCGGGCGCTCGCCCGCCGCGGCCCGCCAACTGGCCAGCCGTGCCCGCCGGCGGGTCCACGGCGGGGCCCCGGCCACCGGCATCGATCTGACCCGGCAGCAGGCAATCACCGACGCCTTCCTCATCGCCGCCCGCAACGGCGACTTCGACGCGCTGCTGGAGGCCCTCGACCCAGACGTCGTGGTGCGCTCCAACGGCACCGAGGCGGTCCGCGGTGCGGCGGCGGTCGCCGCACGCGCGTTCCCCTTCACCCGAATCGCCCAGGTCACCCTGCCCGCACTGATCAACGGAGCCGTCGGCGTCGTCACGGCCGCGGACGGAAGGCCGGTCACGCTCGTAGGGTTCACGATCATCGGCGCGAAGATCGTTGCGATCGACCTCATCGACGACCCCCGCCGCATCGCCGAAGCCGACCTGGCCATCCTCGGCCGCTGACGTGAGTTCACCTCATCTACAAAACAGGCTGCTGTTGTGCGAGACGCCGACGCCATCTGCCCCGATAATCGCGGTATAGCGGCCCATTGCGCTTGAGAAACACTCGGCGCACGCCGAAGGGAAAGCAGCATGACAAGGCAGCATGCAAGTCCGGTCACCCCCACGCCCGCTGCGCGCCCTCTGACCGGCGAGGAGTACATCGAGAGCCTACGCGACGGTCGGGAGGTGTTCATTTACGGGGAGAAGGTCGCCGACGTGACGACCCACCCGGCTTTCCGAAATTCGGTGCGGACAACCGCGCGGCTGTACGACTCGCTGCACGACCCCGCCAAGCGGGACGTGGTCACAGCGCCCACCGACACAGGCAACGGCGGCTTCACCCACCCGTTCTTCCGCACTCCGCGCAGCGCGGCCGATCTCCGCAAAGACCGTGACGCGATCGCCGAATGGGCGCGGATGACCTACGGCTGGATGGGCCGCAGCCCCGATTACAAGGCCGCGTTCCTCGGAACGCTCGGCGCGAACTCCGACTTCTACGCGCCGTTCGCGGAGAACGCGCGCCACTGGTATACGGAGTCGCAAGAGAAGGTCCTGTACTGGAACCACGCGATCATCAACCCGCCGGTGGACAGGGACAGGCCGCCGGATGAGGTCCGCGACGTGTTCATGCACGTCGAGGAGGAACGTGACGACGGGCTGATCGTCTCCGGGGCCAAGGTGGTCGCGACCGGTTCGGCCATCACGCACTACAACTTCATCGCCCACTACGGCCTGCCGATCAAGAAGCGGGAGTTCGCCCTGGTCTGCACGGTGCCGATGGGGGTGCCGGGCATGAAGCTCATCTGCCGCCAGTCCTACGCCGCCAGCGCGACCAGCCCGTTCGACTACCCGTTGTCCTCGCGCTTCGACGAGAACGACACGATCTTCATCCTGGACAAGGTGAAGATCCCCTGGGAAAACGTGTTCATCTTCGGTGACCCAGAGAAGGCGAGCACATTCTTCCCCGGCTCGGGTTTCCTGCACCGCTTCACCTTCCACGGGGTAACGCGGCTGGCGGTCAAGCTCGACTTCATCGCCGGGCTGCTGCTGAAGGGCGTGGCGGCCACCGGCGTGAAGGACTTCCGCGGCATCCAGGCCCGGGTCGGTGAGGTGATCGGCTGGCGCAACCTGTTCTGGGGGCTGTCGGACGCGATGGCGGCACGGCCCGACGAGTGGATCGACGGCGCCGTCCTGCCGCACCTGGACTACGGCCTTGCCTACCGCTGGTTCATGACCCTCGGCTACCCGCGGGTGCGCGAGATCATCATGCAGGACCTCGGCTCCGCGCTGATCTACCTGCCCTCACATGCGGACGACTTCAAGTCTCCCGAGATCCGGCCCTACCTCGACCAGTACGTGCGCGGCTCGGGCGGCATGGCCGCTGCGGAGCGGGTCAAGCTCATGAAGCTCATCTGGGACTCCATCGGCAGCGAGTTCGGCGGGCGGCACGAGTTGTACGAGCGCAACTACTCCGGCAACCACGAAAACGTCCGGGCGGAACTCCTATTCGCCGCGCAGCAGTCCGGCCTGACCGATGCCATGACCGGCTTCGCCGAGCAGTGCATGGCCGAATACGACCTGGACGGCTGGACCGTCCCCGACCTCATCAACCCGGAGACGTGATCTCGCCGACGTTCGGCCGTCCGGCCGCTGCTGTCTTGTAGGGGCCTGGCGGCGGAGGTGCCCGGGGAGTCCGCCAGAGGGAGCATGTGCGTTGACGGCGGCTGGCTGCGTCTTCTGCCAGATAGTGGCGGGTGCGGAGCGTTCATGGCGGGTCTGGGAGAACGAGCACGCGTGCGCGTTTCTCGACAGGTCCCCGGCGACCGCCGGGCACACGCTCGTCGTGCCGCGCGCCCATGCCGCTGATATCTGGGACATCAGCCGGCCGGACGCCGGCCGGCTGATGGAGGCGGCACACGATGTCGCCGGGCTGCTCCTGGAAAGGCTGCGCCCGGATGGGATGACGCTGTTCCAGGCCAGCAGGGCGGCAGGCTGGCAGGAGGTGTTCCACATGCATATTCACCTCGTACCCAGGTACGCGGGCGACCAGCTGACCAGGTCATGGACCGCCCGGCCCGCATCGGAGCTGGAACTTGATGAGATCCTGAGCCGTATCCGGTAGCGCGCGGGTTCCGGCCGGCGGGCACGCCCGCCGGTCTGCGAGATCGGAGCGATGATGAAGGCTGTGCGTTTCAGCCGGTTCGGGGGCCCGGAGGTCCTCGAGATCGTGGATCTCCCCGATCCGCATCCGGGTCCCGGCCAGGTCCGGATTGCGGTGCGCGCGGCCGGCGTCAACCCGAGCGACTGGAAGAAGCGCAAGGGACTGATGGACGGGGAGCTCCCGCAGACCATGGGCCACGAGGCGGCGGGCGTCGTCGACGAACTCGGCGTGGGCGTCGTGGACGTGAACCTCGGCGATCGCGTGTTCGGCTTGTCCGCCGAGGGGGCGGCCCAGGCCGAGCTGGCGGTGCTGTCCTACTATGCGCCGGTCCCGCCGTCGCTTGACTTCCCCGGCGCTGCCGCGCTGCCGGCCGCCATCGAGACGGCCACGCGCGCGCTTGGCCAGCTCGGCGTCGGGAGCGGCAGCAGGCTGCTCATCAACGGCGCCTCCGGAAGCGTCGGCAGCGCCGCGGTCCAGCTCGCCGTGGCGCGCGGCGCGCGCGTGATCGGCACCGCCAGCCCGGCAAACCACGACTACCTTCGCTCGCTGGGGGCCGAGCCCGTCGCCTACGGCGAGGGCCTCACCGGGCGGGTCCGCGCGCTCGCGCCCGGAGGCGTCGACGTTGCGCTCGACGTCGCCGGGAGCGGGGTGCTTCCCGAGCTCATCGAGCTCGCCGACGGTGCCGGCCACGTCGTCACGGTCGCTGACTTCGGCGGCGCCCGGGAACATGGGGTGAGGTTCAGCAGCGGCGATGCCGGCCGCGCGGTCCACGCGCTCGGCGAGATCGGCGAGCTGATCGAGTCCGGGCGCTTCTCGCTCCCGGTCGCGCGGACCTTCCCGCTCGCCGAGGTTGCCCAGGCGCACCGGGTGAGCGAGCAGGGCCTCGTGCGCGGGAAGCTAGTGCTGCTAGTCGGCTAAGACGACCTCGCCTCGGTCTCGGGCAGCAGCGAGCCCAGCCCCTTGAGCTTGACGATGCGGCGGGAGATCCTGGACCCGTGAACGTCCCTCCCAGCAGCGATGTGGGTGAGCGGCTGGCCGCACTGGCCGGGCAACGGCCCTGGTGGCCGCTGGTTGAGCCGACGCCGCGGTGGATCCGTGTCCGGATCGGCGACGAATTGGTCGCCGACTCCCGTCGGGCCCTGCTGCACGTGCAGTACGGGCCCGGCGCACTACCGCGCAGTTTCCTGCCGACTTATTACGTCCCGGCGGACGACGTCATGCCCGCCGCGCTGGTTGACCCGGTGGAGGCCGGGACCGGGCTAACCGCCTGGGCGGTAGCAGCCGCTGGCCTCCGCGTCGATGACGCAGCGTGGATGCACCATCGGCCACCGCCTCCGCTGGAGGCGCTCGCCGGCATGGTGACGTTCTCCTGGCGCGACCCGCTGACCTGGTTCGAAGAAGAGGAGCCGCTGCTCGCCCATGCTCGCGATCCGCACAAGCGGGTCGACGTGGTGACAAGCTCGAGGGCCGTCCGGGTCGAGATCGACGGCGTGCTGCTGGCCGAGAGCCACCGGCCCCTTCTGTTGTTCGAGACCACCCTGCCCGTGCGCTACTACCTGCCTCCCGACGATGTCCGGATCAAGCTCGTGCCAAGCCAGACGCGATCGGTCTGCCCGTACAAGGGCGTGGCCACGTGGTGGTCGGCGCGGATCGGGGACCGGGTGGCCGAGGACATCGCATGGAGTTATCCGTCACCGATCCCGGAGAACCCGCGCATCGCAGGACTGATCTGCTTCCGCAACGAGTGGGTCGACCTGACCGTCGACGGTCGGCGGCTGGAGCGTCCGGTCACGCCATGGTCCTAAGCGTCGTTACGCCAGCCGAAGCACGAACATCGGCTGCCATCGACACAGCCTGAGGCGGCACCGTGACGCGGCCGTTTTGGCGGGCAGGCTGTTTCAGCCGATGCCAATGGCGGTCAGGACTGCAAACAGGATAGTTGCGGTGGCGAAGATGATATGCGCGCCTGTGGCGAAAACAGGGAGGTGCCGACTTTGCGATGAATCATCCGGCGCGGGGTCACCTGCCGTCGCGGCGGGCGGCTCTTGAGCGGCTGCGCTGTCAGCGGGGCTTGCTGCAAGCGGAAGAAAAAGGAGCGTCATGCCCAGCCCGGCCACCAGCGGCAGGAAAGCACTGGCTGTCCAGGCCAGGCCGGTCTTCCCAGTCGCCAGGTAGGCGATCCAGGTCAGCAGGCTTGCGGTGGCCAGCCCCAGGTGCGCGAAGTTCAGGGCAGGCGGCCGCCGGAGTCGGCTCCCCGGCGCGCGGCGCGCGCGGCCGCGCAGGATCCACCGGGCCATCATGCCCAGGCCGAGAGCAACCGTGATCAGCCAGGTGCAACAGGCAGTCCAGCCCAGCGTGGTCCTGCTGATCCAGCCAGCCGCCGGGGCGGGCACTTGTGGTTCGCTGCGCGGCGCGGGAACGATGACGAGCATGTGCTCCAGAAAGTGACTCGCCTTCACGATGCGCTGACGCCGGCGCGCCTTTCCATGAGCACCGGCACCTGCTGAGCGAAGCGCGGTGCTGACTGCGAAGTCGATCTGGGCTGCTGTCAGGCCCCGGCATGCCGGCGGCAGCGAGGTGACCGTGACATGATGCCTGATGGCGGCGGTACCGAACTGGACGCACGACTCCACCGAAACATGCGGGTTATCCGGCTGCGGAGAGCATCCGGCGGCGACAAGTGGCGCAAGGACTAGTCCCGCCACTGCCAATGCGGTGGCCACCGGGTTCCTCCGCGGGAGGATGCGCTGCCTCACGCTACTAAGCTCATCACACCAGCGCGTTCTGGCGCGGGCTGGAAAAGCGCGCGGCGCTATCGGGCCTGGCGCAGCCCTTGTTCGGCGTATTCGGTCAAGAGATCGCTCAGCGAGATGCCACGGCGCCCGGCCTCGGCCGCAAGCCGTTCGGCAAGGTCACCTGGAAGCACGATGGTGCGGTGCACGCTGTCGTCGTGCTCCCAGCCTTGGTCACTGAATTCAGGCACGCTCCCTCCTCTCCGATACCAGCGCTCCAGCGTCGTTGACCGCGACATAGCGGCGAAGGATGCGGTCGCTCAGCAGGCCGAGACAGCTGAGGTTCGGGAACCCCGGCCCCTGCGCGAGCCCCGCCATGACCGGCAGGTGCAGCGGCGGCGCCAGGCCGGCCACGGACAGGTCGACGTCGATCACGCGCTCCAGCTCGTCGCCGCCCAGCGCGTCCCGGTACTGGCCGCTCGCGTCCTCGCCCAGGAGGGCCTCAAACCAGCGCCCATCGAAGCCGATGGCAACTATAACGGCGTCGTAGGCGACGCGCTCGCGCTCATCGCCGTAGGCGATGGTCACGATCACGTCGTGCTCGCGCGCCTCGACCGCGGCCGCCCGCCCGGCCAGTGTGCGCAAGCCGCGCGCCTGGTTGAGCGCCGCCTCGGCCTGCAGCGAGAAGACGCCACGATCAGTGCGCACAAGGAACTCACGCCGGTGCGCCTCGGCCAGACGCGGCCACTCCGCTGGGTCGGAGTAGAGCCGGTTCTCGTCGTAGCTCTCACCACGCGAGTACAGGACCCCACGAGCGGTCAGCACATCGATCGCCGAGTGCTTGTGGCACCGTTTCACCAGATCGATGACCACCGAGGCGGCAGTCTCCCCGCTGCCAACGACGCAGACGTTCAGCGCGCGCTCGCGGTGCAGCCCGCGCGCCGCCAGCCAGTAGGTCCGCCCGTCCAGCACCCGAGGGTGATCACGAGGCTGGCCGGGCACCGTGATGGCGGGGCCCGCGCCGGTCAGGACCACGCCGTCTGCGGCAATCGCATCGCCCGCCTCCAGCGTGACCTCCCAGCGGCCACCGCCGGCCACCTCCAGGCCGGTCACCTCACCGCGGGCAATCTCCGCGTCGGCCGCGTCGGCGACCTCGCGCAGGTAGGTGCTCCACTGGCGGTGTGTCGGCCGGATCCGGCCGCGGTCGACCCAGTCGGCATAGGCGCCGTGCCTGATCAGATGGCGTTGCCAGCTGTACCCTGCCATCGCCGCGACCACATCAGCGGATGCATCGCCCCAGCTCGCAGCGTACGGATAGCCGACGTCCTTCTCCGGCGGCGTCCCCAGCGGCAGCAGGCCGCTGGTGTACCCTTGGCGCCCGCTCCAATTCCCCGCGACCTCGCCACGGTCAACCAGCACCACGCGCGGCGCCGGCAACCCGGCAGCGGCGAGCGCGCGGGCCTTAGCGGCGATCGCGATACCCTTCGGGCCGGCACCCACCACAGCAAGCGTTGACACCTGGAGAGGATAACCAGGCAACACCGGTAAGGCTGCCGCGCCTGGACCCGAACCACTGTCTTGATCTCGCCGGCTGGTGGTCGATCCGGGCGTGTCAAGTGCTGCACAGCACCTGGACGACCTTCCGGTATACCCGCGCGATCTGAGTTTCCGCTGGAAGGTATCAGGGGGAAGATATCGCGGTGACCTTTGTACCCTACGATCGCCCGGTACGCGCTGCGTTCATCGGCCTAGGCCGGATTTACGATCTGAACGTTCGTGCTTATACCGGCAATCCCGATGTCGAAGTCGTGGCGCTGGTGGATCCGAGCGAGGAACGCCGGGCGCAGCGCCAGGCGGACTGGCCTGCCGCCCGCGCGTTCGCGTCGGCCGCCGCGCTGGCGTCAAGCGGCATCCAGGTTGATGCGGCAGAGGTGCTGCTGCCGGCTCCGCTGCACGCCGACGGCGTGATCGAGATGCTCGGATTCGGCTGGCACGTGAACATGCAGAAGCCGATGTGCAATGACCTGTCCGAGGCGCAGCGGATGCTGGACGCGGCGAAGGCTGACGGGCGGATCCTGCGCGTGATGGAGAACTACCTGTTCTACGAGCCGCTGCGCAAGCTCAAGGCTGCTGTCGAGTCGGGGGAGATCGGCGAGGTCTGCGGCTACCACATGAAGATGACCGGAACCGGCCTGGGCGGCTGGGACGTGCCGGTGAGCAGTTTTGAATGGCAGTTCGAGCAGATGCGGCGCGGCCGCGGCATCCTGGTGTTCGACGACGGCTGGCACAAGCTCGCGACGGCCCTGTGGCTCTTCGGCCCCGTGAGGGAAGTCCGCGCGTGGATCGGGAATACCCCGGTCGGGCCCGGCGTGGACATCGACGCGCCAGCCACGATCGTCTGGGAACACAACAATGGTGTCCGCGGCGTGTGGGATATCACCCTCGCGATGGACATGTACCTGCGATCTGATTACTACACCAATGACGAGCGCTGGGAGATCACAGGCAGTAAGGGATACGCGCGGGTCAATCGCTGCACCGGCCGCGGCATCCAGCAGCCCAGCCTCGAGGTCTACACCGACGGCGTGATGCGCGGTTATCACGCGCTTGATGACGACTGGGCGAGCAGTTTCCGCGACTCGGGCCGCCACTGGCTGCGCTGGCTGCATACCGGCGACGGCCCGCTATCCTGGAGCGGCGAAGAAGCCGTCGACGTGCTGAGATTCGCTCTCGCGGCCTATGCCAGCAGCGCATCAGGAGGAGTCGGCGTGAACCCTGGGCAGCTCGGATAGATAACCCAGGCTCCGCCGGCCTGTTCTGGGTGTTTATCCATGGACCCGCGGGCGCTGCCAGGTAGGCCGCGCCGACTGGTCCTCAATTGGGCGTGCGGTCGCTCATCCCCCTGGCGCCGGCCCTGTCGCGTGGTCAGGCTTGATGCCGGGGTCCGGGCTGGCCGTGCCGGTGCCGTGTTGGTGCCTAATAGCGGCCACTGCCTGTTGCTGGCTGAGCCGGGAGCCGGCTTCGGTCATCTTGCTAAACCGGTCTGGGTCCTGTGCCTGACGGATCTGGGCGATCAGTTCGGTTTCGCCCTGCCGCAGCATCGGCCATGACTGGAGCCCGACCCGCCGCTGCAGGCCGTCGGCCGCCCCGGCCAGCAGCGCCGCCTGCTCGGGGTCACCCTTGGCGAGAGCCAGCCGGGCGAACCCGATCAGGCACAGGGTCAGGCTGCGGGTGCTGTGCGCCTCAACGCTCCGGGTAAGGGCTTCATCGAGCAGCTCCCGGGCTTGATCCAGCCGGCCCTGCAGGACGGCGACGGTGCCCAGTTGTACCCGGGACCAGGCGGCCAGCCAGGCGCTGCCGGACCGGTCTCCCAGCTCGCGGATCTCTCCCAGGTGGCGAAGGGCGTCGTCGCAGCGGCCTGCGGATGTCTCCATAGAGCCGAGGGTTCCGGCCGCCAGGGCGGTCCACAGTGGCTCATGCTGGCCGTGGAGCTCGTCCAGCGCGGCCGAGGTGGCCCGCAGCGCGCCGTCGAAGTTGCCGGTGAGCGGGGTGGCCCACGCGATGGCCAGCTGGCACACGGCGTGCAGGAAGGGATCGTCGATCACGTCCCGCAGGGCCGCCAGCTGCCGGCGGGCGGCCAGTGCTGCGTCATCGTCGCCTACCTCGAGGGCGTTCAGCGCCGCGGTCCACATCAGCTCGGCGCGGGCCAGGGGGTCCAGGGACCCGGCTGCTGGCAGGAGCTCGCCGATCCAGGTGCGAGCCTCGCCCATGGAGTCGCGCATGAACCAGAACGGCCACAAGACCCGCAGCAGGTGGGGCAGCGGCCCGCGATCGTGGCCCAGGTACCAGCGTACGGCGGCGGCCAGGTTACCTGTTTCTGCCTGCAGCCGTTCTAGCCATCGTACGTGCCCGGCGCCGCGCAGCGCCGGATCGGCCTGCTCGGCCAGCATCCGGTAATAGTCGGCATGACGGCGCCGGATCTGGCCCGCGTCGGGGCGTGCGGCCAGTTGCTCGGCGACGAACGCGCGGACAGTTTCCAGCATCCGCGACCGGGAACCGGGCCCGCCGTCCAGGTAGATGAGGCTGTGCCGGGCCAGCGCCTCACTCAGCTCCAACGTCTCGTCCTCGGTCAGGTCAGCCACCTGGGCTGCGGCTTCGATGGTCCAGCCGTCGGTGAACACCGCCGCGGCCTCCAGCAGGGACCGCTCGAGGTCATCGAGCAGGCCCACGCTCCAGGCCACCGTGGCCCGCAGGGTCTGCTGCCGCCTGGGCAGGTCGACCCCACTGGCGCTCAGCACGTCCAGCGAGGCGGCCAGCCGGGCCAGCAGCGTGTCCGGGTCCAGCAGCCGGATGCGGGCGGCCGCGAGCTCGATGGCCAGCGGCAGGCCTTCCAGACGGCGGCAGATCTGCGCGACCGCCGCCGCGTTGGTCTCGGTCAGGGCGAAACTGGGCCGGACCGCCTGGGCGCGGTCCACGAACAGCGCCACCGCCGGCCAGGCCATCAGCTCATCTACCGGCACGGCGGAGGGATCGGCCGTCGCGCTGACTGGCAGCGGAAGCACCGGGTATTCCCGTTCGGCCCGCAAGCCCAGCACGGTCCGGCTGGTGGCCAAGATCACCACGCCGGGACAGCGGGCCAGCAGCCGGCTCAGGTCGGCGGCGGCGCCGACCACTTGCTCCAGGTTGTCCAAGACGAGCAGCCACCGCTCGTCGCCGAGCCGTTCGGCCACCCCTTCCAGCGGCGTCCCGGCCAGGTCGGCGCCCACCGCCCGGCCGATGCCCGGCAGCACGAGTCCTGGCTCGGTGACCGCTTCCAGCGGAACGAACACGATGCTCTCACCGAAGCGTCCGCGCAGCCGTTCGGCCACCGCCACCGCGAGCCGGGTCTTGCCGACTCCGCCCGGGCCGGTCAGCGTCACCAGCCGCGCCCCGGGCCGGCCCAGCAGGCTGGCCACCTCGCCGATAGCCTGCTCCCGGCCGACCAGCGTGGTAGCGCCCACCGGCAGCTGGCCGAGACCACGCCCCCGGCCCGCCGCGGCCCGCATCGAAGGGCCCGCGGCGGCGAACCGGTCGCTCAGCAGCGCCGCCAGGTCCTCGCGCACCAGTCGGTCCAGCTCAGCAGGCTTGCCGAAGGTGTGAAAAGACACCGTCGATTCCTGCTTGATCCGGTCTAGCAGGCTGGCCAGCCGCGGGTCGCGGCCGGGCGCCGGCTCCTTAACGTACAGCAGCTTAGGCAGCCTGGCCGACAGGTCGAACTCCTCCTCCAGGCCGGAGACACCTGCGCCCGGGGGCGGCTGCCCGTAGCGCTGCCAGTACAGCCCGATGAACACATCGCTCTGCGCCAGGTAAGCCCGGTACACGTCCCGCGGCGGGTTTGGCCGCGCCCCCTGCTCGAACATCACCGGGGTCAGCCGCAGCGCCGAGATGGCGCGCGACACCGCGTGCCGCTCCTCGGCGAGTTCCTGCAGGGTGGAACTGACGAACACCCGCAGCCGCCGGTCCGGAGTCCGGATGACCACCTCATTGCCCGGCCCCGCGCTCGCCGGGCGCTCCTGTCCTGCCGCGTTCCCGTCTGCTGGTTCCCGGTAGGGTCTCATCAGCGCCTTCTCATTGCTCGGCCCCGTACCGCCACCCGACGTTACCGGAGGAACGGTTCGGCCATCGCCGGCTACGCGGGCGCTGCCGCCGGTCCGTCTTTGACAGCATCGTTGTGCTCACGTCCGGCCCGGGCCGGCCAGACGGGGTGGGTGGAGATGATCACCTGGCCGGGGTCGTAGCTGGCCTTGATTTTCTGCAGGCGGCGGTAGGAGGCGGGTGGGAGCACAGCGCTGGCGCCGGCCGGAGTCTCTTCGAAGTTGTAGTAGTCGTAACCGGCGTGCCAGGCGGCGAGGGCGTCCTTGACCGCTTGCGTGTGCTCCAGCACCGCGCTGGCCAGTTCGGGTGTGGGGGTGATGCCGGCGGCGAACATCAGGTACTTAGCGTCGATGCTGGGCTGGGCGCCACCGTCGGGGGCGGGCCGGGCCAGCGCGCCGCCCAGATGCCGGATCTCGACGGTGGCCAGCGGCGTGTCGGCGCCTGGGCCGACTAGCGCGACCAGGGCGTCGATCGCGGCGGCGGGGGCGTCGGCCAGGAATGCACCGTCGCCCTGCCCGGGCACCGGCTGGGCGGGATCCATGTGCAGTTGCTGGAGCGCGGGGGCGGGAATCGTCGCGAAGGTGTCCAGCTGCGGGCCGAGCTGGCGCAGCGGGCCGATCAGCTCGGCGCCGCTGCCTTCGTTGCCAAGGTAGGCGGCCTCCACCAACGCGAAGTCCCGGCCGCGCACCGGCTCGGGGACCTCAGGCAGCGGCGGGAAGCGCAGGACGCGGCCGATGGAGGTGACCTCGTCCGGCACTGTGCGGGTCCATTCACGCCAGGCGTGCAGCACCTCCGCCATGCGCTGGATCGGGAAGAACAGCACCCCGGCGTATAGGTCGCGCACCGGGTACAGCCGCATCTCCAGGGCCGTCACCACGCCGACGCTGCCGCCGCCGCCGCGGACCGCCCAGAACAGGTCGCTCTCGTGCTCGGCATCGGCGCGGACCAGTCGGCCGTCCGGGGTCGCGAGCTCGGCCGAGGTCACGCTGTTGGCGGCCAGCCCGTAGCGCCGAGCCAGCCAGCCCATCCCGCCGCCGAGAGTGTAGC
>Ga0318572_10000765_pt1 | contig 12377 bp, 7 predicted proteins | sample GRESIP089b5f20_FD_202528 | JGI IMG/M metagenome (GOLD analysis project Ga0318572, IMG submission 202528) | Tropical soil microbial communities from Luquillo Experimental Forest, Puerto Rico - GRE.SIPMG.089b5f20 | ecosystem: Environmental > Terrestrial > Soil > Tropical forest > Bulk soil...
TGTAGTCAAGTCGCCAAGTTCCTCATTCAGAATCAGTGTATTCGCACATGGACGTGTAGTCGCCTACGCGTTCTTGTGCCGCAGCCACCTGTCTATCTTGAAACCAATAGGTCGTGTCGGCCGTTTTACGGCAGAGTGGACGGGATTTGTAAATGCTGGCCGACTTATGAGATTTGCGAGCAGACTGCCAAGCGTGAGCCAGCATGCCTGCGACACAGGAAGACAAAATGTGTCCGCGGCAGTTTCTCCTCTTCTGCATAGGTATTCGCGTTTAGACTGGCGGAAATGAGAATCCTGTCGGTTCCATTCTTCTCTCGTCCTCTTCGTCAGCCTTCCGGACGATTCATACCTCGATTTTGCCTGGTTGCCGCTATCCTCTGCCTTCCAGCGTCTGCATCGACACAGGCTCCGGGACCGCAACCAGACGAGAAGAATGAGATTGCGATCGTTCCCTATGCTCCGAACATCGTGCATGTGCTGATACGCATACCAGGCGAACCCGCCGCGCCGCCTACGGGGTACGGCATCGTCGCCAAACCTGACCGGAACGGCTGGACCGAGCGCGATGCGGCTCCGGGTCCGTCGGCTTTTCAGTCGGGCAGTATGACTGTCAGAATCATGCGCGACCACGACGGCGACCGCGCGTCGAAGGGCATTCCCCTAGATCCGTTGAACATGAGCCTGCGCGACGTCTTCTTTCCGCCGGACGGCAGGCACGGCGACCCTCGCTATGCTCAACACAACGACGCCATTGAGATCACGGGAGAGGGCGGTAAGCCGCTGCTCACCATGCGCAGGTGGCAGATCGCCCCCAACGACCCAGGTACTGGCGCCGCCAATGCTCCCAAGCCGGAACGCTTCCATATCTCCGTCGCGTTCGATTCGCCGGATAACGAGCACTACTACGGCCTGGGGCAGCACCAGCAAGGCTTCCTCGACCTGCGCGATCACCATATCTCCTGCTGGCATAACTACGACGCGCCGGGCGGCGAAGAGGTGTGTGTGCCGTTCATGATCTCCAGCCGGGGCTACGGGCTTGTCTGGGATAACCCTTCGAAGACCCATATCACCCTGGGCATCAATGGGGTGAATACCTGGTCCTCGGATATTGCCGACCAGATCTCCTTCTTCGTCATCGCAGGCAAGACCACGGACGATATCTATGCCGGATACCGTACGATCTCCGGTGTAACGCACTTGCTGCCCAAGGCCGCCTACGGTTATGTGCAAAGTAAGGCAATCTATCCAACACAGCAGCAGTTGCTGGATGTGGCGAAGGGCTACCGGGATCGTCATCTGCCCGCTGACGTGCTCGTAGTGGACTTCCTCAATATGACCCGGCAGGGTGAGATGGACCTGGACCCGGCCCGCTGGCCGGATCCGAAGGCCATGAACGATCAACTGCACAGCATGGGCTTTACCACGATGCTGAGCATCTGGCCTCATTATTCCCAGGGGACGCAGTTCTACGATATGTTGAAGGCCAAGGGATGGCTGATCAGTCGACCTGACGGAACGCCGGATCGCGGCTTCTACGCCGAATCCATCGGCCCGAATATCGACTCGACCAACCCCGAGGCGGCGCAGTGGTTCTGGAACCAGATTCGTGACCGGTACATCAAGCCCGACCACTTCGACTACATCTGGCTCGATGAGACAGAGCCGGATGTGGACCCGGCGAACGACCTGTTTCATATAGGCACGGGTCCGCGCTTCTACAACGTCTTCCCGCTGCTGCACACCGCCGCGATCTATGACGGCTTTCGCCGCGACTTCGGGGATAGCCGGCGGGTCTTCAGCCTGGCGCGTGCCTCGTATCTAGGCGCGCAAAGTAATGGCACGCTCTTCTGGTCGAGCGACACCGTGGCCACCTGGGACATGCTGAAGCGCTCAGTTCCCGCGGGCCTCAACTTCACCGCGTCGGGTATGCCGTACTGGAACACCGATATCGCCGGCTTCTTTTCACCCGGGCTGCCGCTGGATTACAAGCCGGAGTATCCTCCGTTGATCGACCCAACCGCGGCCCGAGAGAACATCGGCCGGTACAGCGATTATCCGGAGCTCTTTGTGCGCTGGTTTGAGTGGGGAACCTTTCAACCCATCTTGCGCACGCATGGGGAGCGTCAGCACAACGAGGTATGGTCCTACGGGCCTCAGGCGGAGGCGATCCTCTCGAAGTACCTGCGGCTGCGCTACACGCTGCTGCCGTATACCTATGCCTGCGCCCACCAGACCTACGAGGACGGTGCGCCGTACGTTCGCGCACTGTTTATGGACTTCGGCAATGACCCGCAGGTGGCAGGGATCACGGACGAGTACATGTACGGGCCGGCCTTCCTGGTTGCGCCAGTCGTGGAGCAGGGCCAAACGACGCGACGGGTTTATCTGCCCGCCCGAGCCGACTGGTACGACTACTGGACGCACAAACGCTATGCGGGAGGGCAAACCATCGTGGCGAACGCGCCGATCGATACTCTGCCGCTCTTTGTCCGGGCTGGTTCTATCGTGCCTCTTGGATCTGAAATCGAGAGCACGCACCAGAAGCAGACGGTGAGCAAGTTGCTGATCTTCCCGGGCGCCGATGTTTCTTTTAGTCTTTACGACGATGACGGCACGACCTACGACTATGAGCATGGAGAGTCGAAAGCGGATCGGCTGGATTGGAACGACCGAACAAAACAGCTTCTTCGAAACGGCAAGCCTGTCAACAGCGAAGAGTTCAATCAAGTGCAAGTGGTAAGGCCAATTTGAGCCTGGCTTCAGAGAATGCACACATCGTGAGAAAAATCGCTTCAGGTCTCAATAAACGGGGCTATAGCAGAAGCCGAGTAGCTGTACCCTTGAAGCACAACTGCAGAGCGGATTTTTCCTCAAGAAAAAGTCCCCTTGCACGGACTCATCAAGGGCACGATGACTCGGATTCTGCTCTAGGATTCCGCGATGCATGTTGACGGGAAGTCGCCTACGCGCTCTTGTATTTATTATCCCAAATGCTCAACTGACGATAACTGTCGCCCACAGGTGAACTGGGTGCTGGACCTGGACGTGCGCAGCTTCTTCGATACGCTGTCGCACGAGTGGCTGGTCCGGTTTCTCCAGCATCGGATAGCGGACCGGCGCGTGGTGCGGCTCATCCAGAAATGGCTGAACGCGGGCGTGCTGGAACAAGGCAAGCGAACACAAGTGGAGGCAGGTTCTCCGCAGGGCGGAAGCGCATCGCCGCTGCTGGCGAATATCTACCTCCATTACGTCCTCGATCTCTGGGTTCAGGCATGGCGTAACAAGTGTGCGCACGGCGACGTGATCGTGGTGCGTTACGCTGACAATGCTCTGGTTGGATTCGAGTTCAAGGACGATGCCGAACGGTTCTGGGCGGAACTGAAAGAGCGTATGCAGAAGTTCCAACTGGAGCTGCACCCAGAAAAGACGCGGTTGATCGAGTTCGGACGCCATGCGGCGACGAATCGAAAGCGCGCCGGTCTGGGCAAGCCAGAGACCTTCGACTTCCTCGTCTTCAAGCACATCTGCGGGAAGACGAAGAAAGGACGGTTCATGGTGCTTCGGCAGACGATTCGTAAGCGCATGCGTGCGAAGCTGCAAGAGGTAAAGATCGGCTTGTGGCGGCGTATGCACGACCCTGTTCCTGAAGTCGGCGAGTGGTTGAAGTCCGTTGTGGGCGGGCATATCCGATACTTCGGAGTGCCGGGAAACCGGTATGCTCTGGCTCACTTCCGCCTCACGGTTAGCCGCCTATGGCACCACGTTCTCGAACGTCGGAGTCAGAAGGGGCGTGTCCAGTGGGAGCGGATGCAACGGCTCATCCGACGCTGGCTGCCTCCGGCCCATATCTACCATCCTTATCCCTCGCGCCGTCTGCGCGTTACCACCTGAGGTAAGAGCCGTATGCGGGAAATCCGCCCGTACGGATCTGTGCGAGGGGTACGGCGTAAGTCGTATCCCTACCGCGACACCATCCTGCCGACGCCGTAGGCGGCGTGGTTCTTCACTGGATAGAGCCACTTGCCGTTTACGGATGTAAACACGGCACAAGCCGTCCGGAGACGGCCCGCGAGAATTACAACGCGAGAGGAAGCAAGGGGGCCTGAGTGTCTGCTCGCGCTCTTAGGGACAGGATTGTCTCGTTGGTGAACTGCTCTGGAAGGCCAACAAGGAACCTGATATCCGCTTCTTCCCGGCGATGCGCCTCTTGTATTAAGGGATCGGAAGCAATCTGTCTATCCTCTTCGGGGGAGGACACAACCGAGTCTTCTAGGGTGCTTAGATAGAGATCCAGAGAATCTCCGGCAAGCGTTGAGACGCTTGTGATGTGGTCGGCACAACCATCTTGCGTAAACTCCAAGATTTCATTCATCGCAAGGGCAGCATTTAAGGCATATGAGGTCAGTTCGTAAGAGTAATCCTCCGTGTCGGGTGCGTCTCTGAGACATGCCTCGATTAGTGATCGGTCTACTTGACCATTCTGCAACGTCGCCCATGCGGCATCTTTGGCTTGTAAGTAGCAAGAGTCATCGAAGCCTGTGTCCTTTGAAAACGCAGCCAGGCTTGGCAGCATTCTCTCAAAAACGAACAGAGCAAAAGCAAGTTGCTTCTTTGGAGAGAGGCTCGCTATTGAAACTAGGTTCTCTTCTTCGCCGATCATCGCGTCTCCATACACTTTAGAACGTCAGGGTTTCTTTGAGGAAGCTTAGGGCTGCAACGCCCGCATTCCTCAAGAAATCCGCACAAGAAGGACAAATTGCTCTGCTCGCGGCTACGCCGGTTGGAGTGAGTCCCATCTGCCTGGCTGCATTAACCCCCGTGACTTCGGCATGTCCTGTTCCTTTTGCAGCAACCTCTCCCTCTTTCAAAAGAGCCCTAACAGCTGGTCGCAGGGCATTCTCACTAGAACTGATCACTTTGATGCCTTCTTCAGTTTCTGTTACTGCCAGGGTAACAAAATCTTTCGTCTTTCCCAAAGCGCTCGCAAGCTCCGATACGCGCGCTAAGGCGATCCCAGCTTCGGCTAAATCCCCAAGGCCCTCTGTTCCAACCAAAAGCCCCAACTGGAGCGGCGACTTCGGAATGAGTGTTGTCGCCACCTTATCTGCCGAACTAGGAGGAGGCGGCTGGACTTCGGTTGGGAGTGTCGGGTCTTTTCCGATTTGCTGTTGGGCTGTGTTTGTCGTCTGACTTTGTTGGACCTGTTGCGCCTGCTGATTGCTTGGTTGTACGGCGTCGTCCATGATCCCGGCGTTAGCGTCTACCAAGCAATCCGGCTCTGAACCATCAAGTGCTCCACCTCCTGAACTGCAATTGATGGAATGCTGCTCCATAGATGAGCCCTGCGGGTTCGATGTCGTGTTTCCTTCTGGGCCAACGTGCCCATCCGGATCGACGACATTCACCGGATTGTTTCCAACATAGGTAAACAGGTTGAGCGACTGCGGGTTGGAAAAGGTTGCGTAAGGCACGGCAACAGGTGTGTCGCTCCAGTCTGGAAGGAGCCACCTGCCCGTCTGCGACTGGTAGTAGCGCGCCATGAAGTAGTCGAGCCCGCTCTCAGAGTCGTGCTCGCGACCGGTGAAGTGATGTTCGGTAGCATCCACGGCGGAGGTATTAGTGGACGCAAGGCTGTCACCGAATGGCAAGCTGGTCCAGGAATTGACGAAGGTACCACTGCTGTCGGTTTCGTAGCGCTTGGTGTCGATCCAATCGGAATATGCGTAGTACAGCTTTCCGGATGAGGGTGTATACGTTCCGACCAGGCGTTTGCCGCTAAACACATTGATATGCTGTACGACAAGCGACGCATTCAGTTCGGCAATCTGGTTACCGCTCCCGTCCGAAAGATAAAACGTCGTCGGCGTTCCAGAAGAGTTGTCTTTGGAAACACGTTCTCCAGCGGCGCTGTACTCGTAAACGTAGCCTGCAGTCGCAATGAGGCGGCCTTCTGCGTCGTAGGTATACAGATGGTTCGATCCGGCGGCAGCGCAGGATTGCAGATCGAGAAGGTTGCCGACGGCATCGTAGCAATAGCCCGAGATTTGGTTGGATGCGAAGGAAAACGAGCCCTGGTAGATGGAGCCGCCGTAGGTTCCGCTTCCGGCCTGCGAGAGCCGGTTGCCATACCTGTCGTAGCCCCAACTCACGGTCAGGCCGTTGAACGGGCCGCTCGAAGCCGAGGCGGTCTTGAGCCGGTTGAACTCGTCGTAGCCATAGGTCCAGGTTCCATTCACCGAGTCTGCTGAACTTGTAAGACTACCGTCCGGGGCCGGAGTGAGCGTGGCTGAGTATGTCGTCTGGCTTGAGGTGTTAGTGTACTTGATGGATGTAAGCCGACCGCGGCCATCGTAGCCGTCCGACTCCGTTTGTGTATTGCCGAGAGTTGCGCTCGTTATCCCGAACGGACCGTACACGATTCCCGACAAGAGTGAAGGAGACGCAAACGAAGCCTGCACTGCCGTCACCGCCGAGGCTGCATTGTAGGTCCACGTCATCGTATGTCCGAGCCCATCGGTCCCCGTTAGGATGTTCCCGAGCAAATCATACGTGTAATCCTGTTCGTAGATGGTGCCTGGACAGGTGCTGGGTAGACACCGACCGGTCTGAAGCGCCCGCCCTATTGCATCGAAGGACCATTGAAGGTCGGCAGTTCTTGGACTCGAAGCAGAACTGCCCGTGTACACATAGACCAGATGCCCATCTCCCGATGCTACGCTCTTCCCGAGCCAGGTTCCTCCGTCGTATACGTAGTTTGCGGTAGGGGTTGAGCCGTCGCTGTAGCTCTTGCTAAGGTTCCGATGCAGAGGATCGTACGTGTAGGTGGTGCTTGTCGTTGACGAAGTGCCCGGAACGTTTGCAGCAGACCTCGTCCTCGTGATCAATTCATTGTCAGTGTTCCAGGAATAGGAGGTCGTTCCGGATTCCGGGTTGAATGAGGACGTCAGGCGGTTGAAGCTGTCATATGTGAATGTGCGGGTTGTCAATCCAGCTTGCGAAGCAGTCTTTATGTTGCCCAGGGCGTCGAACGTATACGTTGTGAGGAAGCCTGCTTTGGCAACATCCAGGCCGCAATTCGACAACGGCGTTCCGGACGTGCCAGCGAGTGTGTTTGAAGACGCCTCGCAGACCGAGATGAGGTTTCCGCGAGAGTCGGTTTGGGTGACCCGCTCCATCGTGGTCGTCCCATTCCCTTCCGTCAGTGAATCCACGGCACTCCCAGCGTAGCTGTTTGTGGCTCGAGTGCCGTCGGAGTGCTGAACGGCCAAAGTCCTACCCAAGGCATCGTACGTCGTGGAGTCACCCGCACCAGAGCATACCTTTGAGATCCCGAACCCGGTGCCCTGATAGGTGTAGGACTTGAAGCTGACCCGACCGAGTCCGTCATAGCAAGTGTCTTCCTGGTTCCAGCTATTGCCGCTCTGAGCGTTGTAGGTCATGGTCCTGCTCGTACGAGCCAAGCCGTCGAGCTGCATATATTCGTCGCTCCACAAGGAGCCTTGAAGACGCTGTTTGCGCTCGATCGTCACAGCATCCGGATAGTAAAAATCCGTCTCCCCGTGGTCTCCACTCGAGTCTGTATCCGGGAAAACGGCAGTCACCATTCGGTTCATACTATCGTATGTGTAGTTGCTGGTCTTACCGTTTTCGTCCGTATAGCTATCGACCAGCCCAGTATTGAAGTCATACGTTCCGCTTGTGATGTGCGTGAAGGTGCCGCCGGCATTCGTTGTACTGGGCAACGTTGTCTGGGTCACGTAGGCGCCATAGTATGACGACGAATAGCTGTAGGTAGTCGTATGCCCTCCAGGGTCAGTGACCTGGTAAGGCACGCCGGTGTCATAGTAGCTTGTTGTCGCTGCGACTGGCGTCCATGTCGCTCCAGATTGGCATGGCGTGGCTGAGAGTTGACGAGTGGTAGTGGTCAGGTTCCCCAGCGTGCCTGAAACAGTCACGTGCTGTTTTGTTATTCCTGAACTCTGCAGCGACGTCTGATCGTACGCCATGTCGGTTTCAGAGCACAGGTTCCCACTGCCATCCAGTATTTTCGAAGTGGCGACGCGCGAGAGCAGATTCCCAGATAGATATGCACTGCTGCTTTGCCACACATACGTTGTGCCGGTTTGCCGGGTCGTTGCGCCCGGCGAACCCGATCCGTAATCCGTGACGGTGCTGCTCACTGGAAGTCCAAAGGTAGTCGCATACGAGTATTGCTGCGGCACAGAATTCACGGTCATATAAATCAGTGCTCCCCCAGCCGTATCGTATGTGGTAGTTGTTTTTGACACTTTTCCAACATCCGAAAGCGTAGTGGTCGTGGCCGTGAGAACGGTATTCATACACCCAGGAAGAGATGGGGAAAGGCTGTGCCACGGAAAGCTCGCCGAGGAATACGTTCGATCGATTTTACGCAGAAGTGTGCGGCCAGAGCCCGTTCCAGAGTAGTACTGCGTACTCGTTTCAAAGCCGTCCAAGTCATTCTGCGGTGTTGAGCAGGCTGAGCTGAATACGTGCACTGTATCATTCTGATTCGAATCAGTTACTGTGCAGGTGCCATAAGTGCCTGTTACAGTTCCGCCACATTGGCTATAGTTCCACGTGGAAGTGGCGGTGCCGTTGTTGATCGCTTTGGTCGCAATCCAAATGCGTCCACCGCCGTTTTGATCCGCGTTTGATGGGGCATATTCGTTCCACGTGTAGCTAATAGAGCCACCGGTCGGATATGTGACTTTCGACAAATCTCCGCGACCGTCGTAATCAAACAGCCAGGCCGTGCCATTTGGAAGAACGATGTCATGCAGAAGAGCTTTTGAGGTCGTGGTCTCAGCAATCGCCGCTGTCGAACCGGTTGATTTGTTATTGACGTACGTTCCCCCCATGTTCGAGGTCAGCGAATAAGTGCGATAGCAGAGCTTGACTGTGATGGTAGAAGAAGAGGAACCGTACCCTGGAAGTGTAAGAATGTTTGCACTGCTCGGGCTTCCCGTACAGCCGGTGTAGTCTGACGTGGCTGTTCCGGAGAATACCCCTGGCACAGAGTACGAGCCGATTGGTAAGCCATTCTTGTAGGTCCCAGACTGTATGAGTGCTCCACAGGAGGCAGGTGGAAATACGCGTCCGAGCGTATCCGTCCAGACTCCCGTCGAACCAACACAGGACATCTGGTTTCCATTTGGATCCTGGATCACTGTTCCTGACGTTGTATATGTGGTCCGTATTCCATTAGAGGAGAGACCGTACGTCGTGTCGCCTGTCCCAGTGGAAAGATGCACCAAATACCCGGTTGCATCCATCGCACGCCAGTCTCCGGGGCCGGAGGTCGCGGCAGCTGTAGACGCGGGTTCCAGAAAGTGTGACGTGCCGTCCGGACTCTGAATCTGGATGCCATCAATTCCGTTCCAGGTCAAGTTGCTCTGGTCCATGAGTTCTGTTCCACTTGGCACTCCGTCAAAGACGACATGCACTCCTGCGGACTGAAGCGGAAGGTACCAGTGTTCGCTGACTATATTGGGATTAAGAGGGTTTGTCGTTGTTTGTATTGCCCAAGCGATGTTGCTCATTCTTGCGCTAATGCTGAACTTCAATTGGCCGCCTCGTTGCGGATACGAGGCAATCGGGATATGCAGCATCACATTTCCGTTTTCGAGGTTCACCGAATCCATATCCGAACCCTCGAAGGAGCCGTAGGGCTTGAATCCACCACCCGTGGACGGGTCTTGTTGACACATGCCCGCAGATACAGCGACAAGGATGAGAGAGACGAGAAGCGATATCTTGCGCATGCTGTTCCTCACTGGAGTTGGAAGTCGCTGGGATTCAAACCTTGGTTTAATACCGGTGTTTGCAGAGTGCACTGGCTTTGTAAGTCCGCGTCAGTAAAGAGTTGGAGCGTTTGAGGGAACAATGCGTCGGACGTACGTTGCCAGCTCGTGTAGGCAACAGAAGCATTGTCATCGTGAACCTGATTCTGAACATCGGGGAGATAGAACGTCACCTTCACCGGCAACGAAGTGGCGGGGTCAAATTCCCACTCCTGCGCGGTAAGGTAATTCTTTGTCGAGTCCTGGAGTTGTTGCACTGCGGACACGTGAATGAACTGCGGATCACTAGAAGGTTGATTCACGATCGTGAGAGATATATTCTGAGACGTGAGCAAGAACAGCAAGAGAATGCCAGGCATGTGATAGGGAAGAATGGTCATGCTCGACCGCGCATTCAGAGGTGTAATGCTTCCGCTTGGGTCCTTGCTTTGTCCCTGGCCTTGATTCACAATTGAAACGTAGAGACCATCTGCCATCGAATACTCGTGCCGGATAGCCATTCCCATCGTCTTCCATACGAATTGATCAGGCGGCTGCTGCGTGTCGATCGACTGCATTTGCCCTGATACCGTTGAGTCTTGAATAGAGGCAAAGAATGCCTGTCCCCCCATCGCAGCAAGAGAAGCAGAGAGCACGCTTGCCGCTTGTGGGTTCTTGGTCGCAGAGTTGTCCTCTGTGGTTTGGGCGAGACTATTCAGCGTCAAGGTCAGTAAACAGACAATCCAGAAACCAGCCACGGCGACTCTCTGAGCTCTTCGTGTCTGGATGGCACGGGTCCCACTTCGAGTGCGGTACGTGAAGAACGTACGATAGAACCGGATCGCGAATGGATTTTGCTTTGAATCCAGTGCTTCAGATGAAGCTTGTAGCTCGTTCAACATTGGTTTCTCCCTTGTAACGCACTCTTCAGAATCTGCCGATCACGGCCAAAAATGTCGCCGAATCGAACCAGAGGTCTACGCTGACATCTTGCTTTGAAGACCCAGCCTTGCGGTCAGGCCATCAAAACTGATACTCCGCGAGCAGAGACCGAGCCCATCCAAGAGTCGGTCACGTACCCGTCCGCTCGAGATTCCTCTTTACAGTTCAGGATCGATTTCCATGATTCAAGCCGAAGGCTAGTTGGGCTCATGGAATCCGCCACCGCGTAGCCGACTTTATTGTGGTCACGCCCTACGTTTCGTCTGATTCGAGGAAGGTTCACTAGGTTCATCGGCGGACCACCTGGTAGCACGGCAGGATTGTTCCTGGCGTCGGTATACGCTCGAGCATCGGTTGATAGCCGAGTCGCTCAGGCAGCAGAGCCATCGGATCTCCGGGGGCAGTGCGCAGCACGATCTCTCCGAAAGGCCGATCACATTCTGCGTCGCGCTGCACAAAGAGCGCGGTGCTGGTGTCCGACTTCAGAACTTCGCGCGCAAGCGGCGCCCATTCGTTCGGGTAGGTATCCTTCAGGCGCATTAGCAGCGCGTCTTTCCGTTTCGGGAGGTAGAGTTGCGCAAGGTAGGTGTCTTGATTTTGGCCCCACGACCCTCGAATCAGTGTGCTCGTCGCCAGAAAATGTACACGTGCTTTCTCACCACGATGGTGAGGCCATGCGCTAGCAGTGTCCATGATCATCACGGCAAGAGCAAGGAACGTTATCACTTGTGATGCACTCTTCGTGCGCACAAATATCCCCTTTAACCGCATCCGTGGCTATCACAAGATAGAAAAGCCCGTTTCGCGATGAGCGTCTCTTTGCTCAATTCAGGTGGAAATTTGCGCAGATTGTTGGGTAACTGATGGTGCCGTTCACAGCAGGATCGGAACCACCAAAAAGCATACTAACTTGGCTGCTCTCCTCGGAACTCTCTGAGAGAAAGCATGGTGACTCATGAACTGCATCGAAATCATAGCAAGCAAAATAGACATGCCCGGTGTCATTGTCAAGAGGGCATCCGGTGAATCTTTGCTGAACTTCTGATCCACGCTAAAAAAGCAATCACTCGGTGCGAGCTGCATCAATGCTTTTAAAAGAGGTTTCCAGTGCTAAAAATAGAGTTTGTCCCGGAAATTCACGGCCTGATCCTGAGTGCGCCCAATATGCTAATGCACCTGTGTTCAGTTGGCGCCTCCAGACCTTAGCACGCATTGAGAAAGGCGGCGGACCGACGCCATTCTCAATGCGTGACTCGACAATACGCTCATTTTGAGCCGGATAGGATATCCAGGGACTGGCGGCAATTTTTCGGGGCAAATCGAAGATGCCTCTTGCCCATAAGCATGTCCTTATGTTCTCCTGCATAAGGATATGCTTATGGATAAAGATGAACTTGTATTCCGGGCAATTGCTCATCCGGCTCGTCGGGAGATTCTGGAGCTGCTTGCTAATTCGCCGCTCTCAGTAAAAGAGCTGACGGCCCGATTTGACATGTCGCAGCCTGCCGTCTCTCAACACCTGAAGGAGCTGCGTGAGGCTAAGCTCGTATCATCCGAGCGGGATGGCTTGGAGCAACGCTATCGGCTCACGCCACAGCCTCTCCGCTATGTAATTCGCTGGTCAGAGCGTTACAG
>Ga0318572_10000766_pt1 | contig 12372 bp, 8 predicted proteins | sample GRESIP089b5f20_FD_202528 | JGI IMG/M metagenome (GOLD analysis project Ga0318572, IMG submission 202528) | Tropical soil microbial communities from Luquillo Experimental Forest, Puerto Rico - GRE.SIPMG.089b5f20 | ecosystem: Environmental > Terrestrial > Soil > Tropical forest > Bulk soil...
CCGCAATGGGCGAACCAGTTCGTCAACGGCAAGACTGCCTGGAACCTGCCCTTGCCCCATCTGCCCCAAACGCCGACCCTGCAACCGGCTGCGGTGGAAGAACGACAGGCTGAAATCTGGTCCACCCCTCAGGGCTTCGTGAAGGCCGCCCTGGCCAACAACGCCACGGTCAAGCCGGTGAAGGACGGCGCAGAGGTCAGCTTCACTCTGGATGGCAAGTACCGTTATGAAGGGAAGCTGAACAGCAAGAGCCAGGTGGAGTGGGTGAAGACCTGGATCGACACGCCAGTGCTGGGCGATACGCTGCTGGAAACCCGCTTCAGCGACTATAAAGACTTTGGTGGTGTCAGCTTCCCGGCACACCTTGTACGGGCTGAAGGTGGTTATCCCGTGCTCGACCTGACCGTGAGCAGCGTCAAGGCCAATGGGGCTGGCGACATTGCCGTGCCGGCAGAAGTCACTGCTGCCAAAGTGGCCCCAGTGACTGTGAAATGCACCCGCATCGGTGATGGTGTGTATTACCTGACCGGCGGTACTCACCACAGTGTGGCCATCGAGCAGCGGGACTACGTGGTATTGATTGAAGCGCCCCTCAATGAGGAGCGTTCCCTTGCCCTGATCGAGAAGCTCAAGGAAGTGGTGCCGAACAAGCCCATCAAGTATGTGGTGAACACCCACGCCCACTTCGACCATTCTGGTGGTCTGCGTACCTTTGTCGATGCTGGTGCCACCATCGTTACGGCCAAGGCCAACCAAGCCTACTACCAGAAGACCTTCGCTGCGCCGCACACGCTCAACCCTGATCGGCTTGAACAGTCGAAGAAGCCGGCCAAGTTCCAGTCCTTCCTGAGTAAGGACGTGCTGACCGACGGTAATCACGACATTGAAATCTTCGCGCTGACCGGCAGTGCTCACAACGACGCCTTCGCCGTGGTGTACCTGCCTTGGGAAAAGATCCTGGTGGAAGCTGATGCCTTCACCCCGACGGCGGCAGATGCCCCCCTGCCGGCATCGCCCAATCCCTACAGCGTGAACCTCTATGAAAACATCCAGAAGCTGAAGCTGGACGTGCGGCGCATTGCCGCCCTGCACGGCCCTCGCCTGGTATCCCTGGAGGACCTGAAGGCCGCCATCGGTCAACAGTGAGGAGGCGTCATGGATGTCACCTTCTGCGATGGAGGGGGCATCCATGAAAAAGCCGGTACGCCGCGAGGCGGTACCGGCTTTTTATTGAGATTGCTTTGAAAGTGTGAAAGTGGAGGGCGAGGCGGGTAGTTGCTCCCTCTCGCTTACTCACCCATCAGGCCGAAACGCTTCAGCTGCGCCCGCAGGATGTTGCGAGAAATGCCCAGGCGACGGGCTGCGCGTACCTGATTGCGGCCGGCGTGATCAAAGGCAGCGGTAACCACGGCCCGCTCCACCGTTTCGAAGACGGGCTCCAGGTCGCTGTCCAGCAGGCGCAACAGGGCCGCATGGAGGGCATCCTGAGGGTCCGTGCTGAAGGCGCGTTCACCCTGTTCAACTGCAGGCAATTCCCGGCCGAGGGAAGTGAAGCGCAGATCGCTCTCCTCAATCACATTGTTGCGGCAAACGATCAGGGCGTAGTGGATGACATTTTCCAGTTCGCGGATATTGCCGGGCCACTCATAGGCCAAGAGGGCCTGTAAGGCCAGATCGGAAAGGGTGGCTGTCGGTTGCTCCAGTTTGCGGCAATAAAGATCAATGAAGTACTGAACCAAGGCAGGAATATCGCCGGGCCGGGCACTCAGATTGGGTAGGCGGACGGGCGCCACGTTGAGACGGTAGAAGAGGTCCCGGCGGAAATGACCGGCCACCACGGCCCGCTCCAAGTCCACATTGGTGGCGGCGATCAGGCGAACGTCCACCGACACCGGCTTGCGGGAGCCGAGGCGAACGACTTGCCGTTCCTGTAGTACCCGTAGCAGTTTGACCTGCAGTGCCATGGGCATGTCGCCGATTTCGTCGAGGAACAGGGTGCCGCCATTGGCTGCTTCGAACCAGCCGGCCCGGGCCTGCTGGGCGCCGGTGAAGGCACCGGCTTCGTGACCGAACAGTTCAGCCTCGACAAAGTTTTCATTGAATGCACCGCAATTGATGGCGACGAAGGGGCCTTCGCGACCGCTCAGCTCGTGCAGATGACGGGCCACGAGTTCCTTGCCGGTGCCGGTTTCACCTTCGATCAATACCGTGGCATTGCTGGGGCCGACCAGTTCGATCTGACGCAGGATACGTTTGGAAATGGGATCGTTGAACACCAGGGCCTTGGCCCGGATAGTGGGGGCGGTGCCGCCACTGACGGGCAGGGTCAGAAGTTTGGCGGAATTGTCGAGGGTGCTGTCCGTGTCGTACACAGAGATTCTTTGGGCGGAGGTCATGGTCTGGGCGGAAAGCCAATGTGGGCTGCGATGGAACAAGACTAACAAGCGAGTTTCGTCTGCCCAACCATTAATTTCTGCTTTCTTTTTTACTTACCGGGAACTTTTTCGTTCATCGGCGCTGGTGTAGAGACTCGCTTCTGGTGCGCGTTACGGGACGATGGTTGCATGTGCGGAAAATAAAAAAGCGCTGCTCGTGATGAGCAGCGCTTCGGGTGTGAAGAGACGAGGAGGCGAGCTTATTTCACGTAGATCTGGTCGAAGACGCCGCCATCGGCGAAGTGGGCTTTCTGGGTGGTGCGCCAGTCGCCGATCAGTTCGCCCAGGGTGAACAGCTTCACCGGTGCGAACTGCTTGGCGTACTTGGCCGCCACTTTCTTGTCGATGGGGCGGTAGTAGTTGCGGGCGGCGATTTCCTGACCTTCTTCGCTATACAGATAGTTCAGGTACTCGGTGGCCTGCTTGCGGGTGCCCTTCTTGTCCACCACCTTGTCCACCACGGCAACGGGAGGCTCGGCCAGGATGGAAACGCTGGGGGTGACGATCTCGAACTTGTCCGGACCCAGTTCCTTCACGGACAGATAGGCTTCGTTTTCCCAGGCGATCAGCACGTCGCCGATACCCCGTTCAACGAAGGTGGTGGTGGCGCCCCGCGCGCCGGTGTCCAGTACCTTCACATTGGCGAAGAGCTTCTTCAGGTAATCCTTGGCAGTGTCGTCGGAGCCGCCCTTGAGCTTCTTGGCGTAGCCCCAGGCCGCCAGGTAATTCCAACGGGCGCCACCAGAAGTCTTGGGATTAGGGGTAATCACTTCCACGCCGGGCTTGATCAGGTCGCCCCAATCCTTGATGCCCTTGGGGTTGCCCTTGCGCACCAGGAAGACGATGGTGGAGGTGTAGGGGGCAGCGTTATGGGCGAACTTCTTTTCCCAGCCGGGCTGGATCAGCCCCTTGTCCTGGATGGCGTCGATGTCATAGCCCAGGGCCAGGGTCACCACGTCGGCGTCGAGGCCGTCCTGCACCTGGCGGGACTGGGCGCCGGAGCCACCGTGGGAGGCTTTGATGGTGACGGTTTCACCGGTCTTGGCTTTCCAGTGTTTGGCAAAGGCGGCATTGAAGTCCTGATAGAGCTCCCGGGTGGGGTCGTAGGAGACATTGAGCAGGGAGACGTCGGCCAGAGCATTGCCGATGAGGCCGATGGTCAGGGCTGCGGCGATAAAGGTGCGGCGGGGGAAAGACATGGTGATTCACTCCGTTTTGGTTTGGCGATGGAGCCAATCTACGGAATCCCCTTGTGCGCTCAAACCAAGAAATTCTGAAAAGCTTATTCGGCTATTCACTTATCCGGCGATGACTGGTGGTCGGTGTTGGTCCAGGGCAGCACAAATGCTGCTCTTGCAGCAGCGGCTATGTTGTTCCTGCTGCGAGGGCAGCAGTGGTCTGCGCGGCAGCATCTTGTCACTGCGTCGAGCGGGGAACTTTCGGTGAATAAAAAGTCCATGCAATTCATGGTGGTATTCACCGGGTCGACGAAAACGCTACTGGCCTTTTCCCGTTCCGCTGTCATGGGCACATTCATTGCGATAACGCTGCCGCCATCGTCTGCAACCCTTGCCTCCCAACTTCCGTTCCAGGACCGAACCATGACCAGAAAAACCGCCAAGGATTTCGACCCCGAAGTACTGCGCCTCTTCGATAAGTACGTGCACGGCCTTCTTCCGCGCCGGGACTTCCTGTCGGGTGCCGCCAAGTTTGCCGTCGGTGCCGTGACGGCGGAAGGATTGCTGGAAGCCCTGAGCCCCAAGTTCGCCGAAGCCCAGCAGATCGCCCCGACGGATAGCCGCATCAAGACCGAGCGGATTTCCTTTCCTTCGCCCAAGGGCTACGGCCAGGTATCCGGCCTGCTGGCCAAGCCCGCCAAGGCCAACGGTAAGCTGCCCACCATCCTGGTGGTTCATGAGAACCGGGGCCTCAATCCCCACATCGAGGACATCGCCCGTCGCCTGGCGGTGGACGGCTTTATCGCCTTCGCTCCCGACGCCCTGCAACCCCTGGGGGGCTATCCCGGTGACGAAGACAAGGCACGGGAACTGTTCCCCAAGCTCGACCAGGCCAAGACGCGGGAAGACTTTCTCGCTGCGGCTGCTGCCCTCAAGGCCCTGCCCGAAGGCAACGGCAAGGTGGGTGCGGTGGGCTTCTGCTATGGCGGCGGCATTGCCAACTTCCTCGCCACCCAGGTGCCCGATCTGGCGGCGGCTGTGCCCTTCTACGGCAATCAGCCCAAGGCAGAGGACGTGCCGGCCATCAAGGCGCCCCTGTTGATCCATTATGCCGGTGTCGATGAACGCATCAACGCCGGATGGCCTGCCTACGAGGCAGCCTTGAAGGCTGCCGGCGTCAAGTACGAAGCCTATGTCTATGCAGGCGTTCAGCACGGCTTCAACAACGACACCACGCCCCGTTACGACGAAGCTGCCGCCCGTCTGGCCTGGCAACGCACCGTCGACTTCTTCAAGAAGAACCTGCGGGCCTGAGCCTGCTATTTCCTTTCCCTTTTTCATCCCCCACCCATTGAGGAAAAACCATGAGCAAGTGCATCAAATCCCTGGTCGCCGTTCTGGCCCTGTCTCTGTCTGCTGCTGCCCTGGCCCAGCAGGCTCCCAAGCCCGAACAGATCATCAAGTGGCGCCAGTCCGTGTATCAGGTGCTGGCCTGGAACACCGGTCGTATCAAGGCCAATGTGGAAGGTCAGTTCAACAAGGATGAGGTAGTGAAGGCCGCCAACGCCATCGCCGCCATTGCCAACTCCGGCATCGGTAGCTTGTATGCCCCGGGCACCGATACCGGCAAGGGCTGGCACGACACTACCGTTAAGCCCGAAATCTTTACCGACAAGAAGGCTGCAGAAGTGGCCGGCAACTTCGTCAAGGAAGCTAACGAACTGGCCAAGGTCGCCGCCACCGGCGACGTGGCTGCCATCAAGGCCCAGCACGGCAAGTTCACCCAGACTTGCAAGGCCTGCCACGACGACTATCGCAAGAAGGACTAATCCTTCCCTCCATCCGGGGCGCTTCAGTGCCCCGGATTTCTGTTTTCCCTTTCGCTTTTCCTTCCCTCGAGGATGCCTGCCATGAAACGGCTGCTCTTTGAAGTGCATCGCTGGACCGGCATTGTGCTGGCCCTGTTCATGACTCTCTGGTTCGCCACTGGCGTGGTTATCCTGTATGCCGGTTACACCCCGCAGAACCGTCTGCAACAGCAGGCTCACGCCGATGCCCTGACGCCCGAATCCGGTTGGTTGAGTCTGGGGCAGGCCTGGTCCCGCAGTGCCGAGCAACGCAAGGACAGCACCAAGGAGACTGGCAAGGCCGATGGAAAAGACAGCGTCGGCGTGCCTGTGGAGGCCCGCCTGATTCGCCAGAACAACGAACCCGTCTGGCTGACGGAAACCGACAAGGGCCAGCATTACGCACTTTCTGCCCGGGACGGCAGCCTGTTGAGCACTGACGCCAACGAGGCCGTGGCCATTGCCCAGCAGTGGATTGCCCACGAACCCGATCTGGAAAAAGCCCAGGCGCGCTATCTGGAAACTCTGGACAAGACTTCCCTGGTTCGCAATCTCGATGACTACAAACCCTTCCATCGCATTGCGCTAGACGACAGCGCCGGCACCCAACTCTTCGTGTCAGCCAAGACCGGTGAGGTGGTCAATGTATCCACCCGCCTGCAACGGGGCATGATGTGGGCCGGTAACTGGCTGCATTTGTTCCGCCCGATCGAGTCTCTGGGTGGCACGAACGATAACCGACGCGACGTGCTGCTCTGGTTCGCCGGCTTCACCGTGCTTGCCACATTGACCGGCCTCATCATCGGCTGGCTGCGTTGGCGCCCGAGTTGGGGCCGCAAGTCCACCTATTCCGAAGGCCGCACCCAGCCCTATCGCGCCTTCTGGTTCAAGTGGCACTTCTGGGCCGGCCTCATCGGCGGTATCGTGGCCCTGACCTGGGCCGTCAGCGGCTTCTTCAATGGCAACCCCTGGCAGATTTTCTCCCCGGCCAATCCGACCAAGCCTGAGCTGGCCCGTTTCTACGGCGGCAATCTGCCCCGGGCCATGGCGGACTGGAAGCCCGCCTCCAGCCGTGTGCCCGACGGTGTGGTGGAACTGGCTTGGCGGCGCATCGGCGACCAGGCTGCCCTCCTGGCTGTGAGCCGGGACGGCAACCGTACGCCCCTGACTGTGGACGGTGCCGTCACCGGCTTCGATCAGGCAGCCCTGAAGGCTGCCGGTAGTCGCCTCGGCAAGGGCAGCGAGATCGCCACGATCCAGGTGCTCAACGACTACGACAGTTACTACTACCCCCGCCACGGTCGTGGCCTGGCAGACCGACCCCTACCCGTGGTGCAGGTGGACCTGGCCGACGCTGGCCACAATCGCCTGTACATCGACCCCGCCGACGGCCGCCTATTGCTCAAGCAGGACGACAGCCGCCGCGCCTTCCGTTGGCTGTTCAATGCGCTCCATTACTGGGATTTTGGCTGGCTCTATCAACGTCCCCTGTGGGATGCCTGGTCCCTGGCCTGGATCGGTTTCGGTCTGGTGCTCAGCGTCTCCTCCGTGGTCATTGGCTGGCGTCGTCTGAAGAACACCTTCCGCGCGAAGAAACCGAAGACCGCCGCTATTCCTGTCGGTAAGTCTCCCGAGCCGCAGTTGGCGACAGAGAGCGCCACCTGATGGTTATCTGATCGTCCTTTGCATCTTCGGCGGATGGGGAAGTTCCCCATCCGCCTTTGTTTTTGCTCCATCCTGCCCGAGAGGATTTCCATGAAGCACGTACGTGTCGCTGGCCTGGCGGCCCTGTTTGCCATTTCTCCCCTGGTCTTGGCCGCTGGCGAATCCCTGCCCTATCCGCCGGCCGCTTTCGACGGCAAGCTGGACCCGTCGCGGGACCAGTCCCGGGCCGCTTGGCCCAAGCCGGTGCAGGCTCCCAAGGGTGCACCGAACATCGTGGTGATCCTGCTCGACGACGTGGGTTTTTCTGCATCCCGTCCCTTCGGTGGCGTGGCTGAAACGCCGACCCTGGAGCAACTGGCCAAGGAAGGGGTGAGCTACAACGAGTTCCACGTGACTTCTCTCTGCTCTCCCACCCGAGCCGCCGTGCTGACGGGTCGCAATCACCACGAAGTGGGCTTCGGTACCGTAGCGGACAACTCTGCTGGCTTCCCCGGCTACAACTCTGTGTGGCAACGGGATACCGCCTCCCTGCCGGAGGTGCTCAAGCAGAACGGCTACAGCACCGCCGCTTTCGGCAAGTGGCACAACACCCCGGTCTGGGAACAGACGCCGGCAGGTCCTTACGACCATTGGCCCACCAGCTTGGGTTTTGAGTATTTCTACGGCTTCCTCGGCGGCGCCAATACCCAGTACGAGCCGCGCCTCTACCGCAACACCACGCCGGTGGAACCAGGCAAGACTCCGGAACAGGGCTATCACCTGACTGCCGATCTGGCAGACGATGCCATCCACTGGCTCCATGTGCACGACGCTGTGCTGCCTGACAAGCCCTTCTTTCTCTGGCTGGCCCCCGGTGGCACCCACTGGCCCCAGCATGTGCCCAAGGAATGGATCGCCAAGTACCAGGGTAAGTTCGACCAGGGTTGGGACAAACTCCGGGAAGAAGTTTTTGCCCGCCAGAAACAGTTGGGCGTGATTCCCGCCGATGCAGAACTGACGCCGCGCCCGCCGGAGCTGCCCGCCTGGGATAGCCTCTCCGCCGAAGAAAAGAAACTCTTGGCCCGGGAGGCCGAAGTCTCCGCTGCTTACCTGGCCTACACCGACTACCAGTTGGGCCGCGTGCTGGCTTCCATCCGTGAAGCGGGCAAGGCCGACGACACCCTGGTCTTCTACATCGTTGGCGACAATGGGGCAGCCCTGAACAACCGGGTGGAGGGCAACGATCTTTATGCGCCCGATGGCAAGGCCCTGACCGTGACCGAACGACTCAAGCACCTGGACGAACTGGGTGGCCCCCTGCACGACAACAACTATGGCACCGCCTGGGGTTGGGCCGACAACACGCCTTTCCAGTACGGCAAGGGCATTCCCGCCTATCTGGGCGGCGCGCGCAATCCCTTGGTGGTGTCCTGGCCCGCCAAGCTGAAGGTGAAGGGCGAAGTGCGCAATCAGTTCACCCACGTCACCGACATTGCGCCCACCATCTACGAGCTGACGGGTATCAAGTTCCCCGACACAGTGGACGGTATTCGCCAGGTCCCCCTGGAGGGCAAGAGCCTGGCCTACAGCTTTGAACAGGCCAAGGCGGAATCCCCCCGCACCCTGCAATATTTCGAGATTGGCGGCAGCCGGGGCATCTACAAGGACGGTTGGTGGGCCGGTTCACGCAATGTGCCCAAGTCCCCCGCCGGCGTGACCGGGCCGGTGCTCAATCAGGCACCCTACGGTCAGCGCCCCTGGGAGCTGTATCACCTGACGGAGGATTACAGCCAGGCCCACAATCTTGCGGACAAGTATCCCGAGAAAGTGGCGGAGCTGGCGGCAGTCTTCGACAAGGAAGCCTGGCGGAATGATGTCTATCCCCTGGCGCCCCTTGGCACCGACCGGCCCAATCCGGCCGCCGGGCGCACGCACTTTGTCTATCGCGATGGTGTGACCCGGATTCCCTCCCGCAATGGCCCTGACGTTACCCGTCGCGCCCATCGCATCGAAGCTGACATCGTGCTGCCGGAAAAGGGTGGCAAGGGGGCCGGTAAAGACAATGGCGATGGCGTCATCATCGCCGACGGCGGCCGTTGGGGCGGCTTCGCTCTGTACGTCAAGAGCGGCAAGCTGAGCTACGCGGCCAACGCCCACGGCAATGTCACCGGCAAGATCGTGTCCCGGGAAGCCCTACCCACGGGCAAGGTGCGGGTGGCCTTCCAGTTTGTACCGGATGGCGAAGCCCCCAAGACTGGTGCCGTGGAGCTTTCCGCTTTCGGTCCGCAGCCCGTGGTGTCCGGCAAGGGCACCCTGTTCGTGAATGGCAAGGCCGTGGCGGAAGGGCGCATTGGCAAGATTGTCTATAGCCCCTACGAGTCCCTCGACATCGGTGCCGACCTGGGCTCTGCCGTCAGCGATGACTACCGCAGCCCTTTCCGCTTCGGCGGCAGCGTGGACAAGGTGGAGGTGGACCTGCAGTAGTGGCGGCTTGATGAAGGCCTTCCTGTCCCGCCAACCATCTAACGCGGCTTGGCGTCGATGGCTGCTGTCCTGCCTGTTGCTGTTGGCGGGGGGCATGGCCGCGGCCCAGGCCGGCGAGTTGCTCGCCGCCTCGGCATCGCCCAAGCCAGCGGCCCGGGAACTGGCCGTACTGAGCTACAGCGGCAGCTCCCGTTGCGCGGCCTGCCATCAGGCCCAGGGGGATGGCTGGCGCCAGTCCCACCACGCCCAGTCCATGCAGCGTGTGGAGGATGTGGACGGCAGCGTCCATGAACTGCCCATCGCCTACACCTTCGGCGTTCATCCTCTCCAGCAGTATCTGGTGGCCTTGCCGGGGGGACGCTTGCAAGCCCTGGGCTGGGCCTGGGATGCTCGTCGACGGGAGGAGGGCGGGCAACGCTGGTATCCCCTCTATCCGGACAATCCACCGCCGCCGGGCGATCCGGCCCATTGGCGGGGGAGGGATCAGAACTGGAACTTCATGTGCGCCGCCTGCCATTCCACCGGCGTGCGCAAAAACTACGATGCCCACCAGGACCGTTACCGCACCACCTGGGCAGCCCTCAACGTGGCTTGCGAATCCTGCCACGGCCCCGGTTCCCGGCATGTGGCCTGGGCCGAGGGCAAGCCTCGGGGCAAGGCACTAGCGAATTTCGGATTGGTGGCGGAAACCCTGCGGCGAACGCCTTTCACTTTCACCGCGCCGGACCAGGCCATCGCCCGGCCCGCGGCGGGAGACGCCCCGGCACTGAGCCGCAGCAAGACCGCCACCGAAGCCTGCCTGGGCTGCCACAGTCGTCGCCAGGAATTGCTGAGTGATCATGAAAAGGATGGCAGCGAAGTTGCCAAGCCCTACCTGGACCGCTACCTGCCGAGCCTAGTGGAGTCCGGGCTCTACCACGCCGATGGCCAGGTGGATGGCGAAGTATTCGAAGGGGTGTCTTTCCTGCAAAGCGCCATGGCACGGGCCGGTGTCAGTTGCCGCCATTGCCACGACAGTCACAGTCTCAAGCTAAGGGCGACGGGTAATGCCCTGTGCGCCCAATGCCATCTACCCCAACGCTATGACGCGGTGGCCCACCATCGGCACACTGTTGGCTCCGAGGGAGGCCAGTGCATCAACTGCCACATGCCGAGCAAGACCTTCATGGGTGTCCATGTCCGTCGCGACCACAGCCTGCGCATCCCCGATCCAACCTTGAGTCGGACATTGGGTAGTCCCGATGCCTGCACCGCCTGCCACCGGGACAAGCCTGCCGACTGGGCGGCACAAGCCCTGGCCCGCTGGCGCGAGGAAGCCGGGGTCGGCGGTGCCCTACATGCGGGCGAGGCGGCGGTGACAGCTTCCGCTACCGCCATCAATGCGGCCTGGTTGGGCAGCCCGGAGGCGGAACGCTTGAACGCCGCGTTGGCGGCTGCGGTTTCCGGCGTGGGTAAGGCATCCTTGTTGTCCCTGCTGCCTCGGGACGACAGCCCCCGGGGGGCGGCACTGCTGCACCAGGCTGCTCGGGACGCGGACGGTTGGGTACGCCTCGGTGTTGCCCGGGCCCTGGCAGCGCAAAGCCCGGCCCTGGCCTGGACGGTGGGGAGCGAATTGTTGGGAGATTCCCTGCGAGCGGTGCGCATCGAGGCGGCGCGTTCCCTGGCTGGTCTGGGGCCACCGACATCCAGTACCGACACGGGATGGACGCCGGGGGCCGCCCTGCGGCAACGTTGGCAAGCTGCCAGTGAGGAGTTGGTCGCTGTGGAAACCGCCTCCATCGAACGCCCCGAAGCCCAGGTGAATCTGGCGACCTTCTATCGACGCCAGGGGCGTTTAGCGGAGGCCGAACAAGGGCTTATGCACACCCTGCGGCAGGTACCTACCTTCGTACCGGCCTTGGTAAATCTGGCCGATGTGTACCGCCAGCAAGGGCGCGATCAGCAAGCCGAGCCCCTGTTGCGACAGGCGGTGAATTTGGCTCCCAAGGGGGCAGAGCCGGCAGAAGCCTTGGGGCTGTTGCTCATTCGCCAGGGGCGGCGGGAAGAGGCCTTACCTTGGTTGCAGAAGGCGGCTGACTTGGCGCCGGGCAATCCCCGTTACGCCTACATCCTGGCGGCTGCCCGTAAAGCCTTGGCCAAACCTTGATCCGGCGCCGGGTCTGAACAGCGGTTTGCCATTCAGCTTGGCCGCCGTTTAAACGTACGACCCTAGCTAAACGTCTGGGTCGTGTATGACGACCCCACACATACCGGCAGCTTCGCCCCTCGTTTGAGGAGGGGCGGACGGAACGCCGGTGTTGCTGGTTGGTCTTTTAGCGTGGTGTCGCCGCGATGTCGGGCAGGGCGCGGGCGGCCAGGTCGGCACGGCTGCGCAGCAGATCCACTTCGTCGCCGATGATGTGGGCGGCTTCGTTGAGGAGAATGTCCTTGGCTTCCTTTTCCTTCTTGGCGGCGGCAGTCTTGGGCGGTTCGCTTTCGCCTTCTTCGTCGATACTCAGGCGCTCCTCACCGTCCACCGCACCGTTGGCCCGGCGGGCCTTGAGACGGGCTTCCCGCTGGTCCCATTCCTCGCGGCGCTCCTGCTCGTTGAGGGAGAGGCTGTGCTTGCGGCGCAGGGCGTTGAGTTCGGCAATGTCTTCCTGCAACGCGATGAAGTCCTTGTCCTTGCTGACCCGTTCGTCGTGGCGGGTCTGGAGCAGGGGCTGCACTTCGCTCAGGTCGGCCAGAGGGCCGTAGTTGGCGGGGCGGATGCGCATCCAGGGCAGGGGATTGGGATAGCTGGCC
>Ga0318572_10000769_pt1 | contig 12340 bp, 14 predicted proteins | sample GRESIP089b5f20_FD_202528 | JGI IMG/M metagenome (GOLD analysis project Ga0318572, IMG submission 202528) | Tropical soil microbial communities from Luquillo Experimental Forest, Puerto Rico - GRE.SIPMG.089b5f20 | ecosystem: Environmental > Terrestrial > Soil > Tropical forest > Bulk soil...
ACCAGCTTCCTGCTCTTTCAGGATGCCGATGATCTGTTCCTCTGAAAACCTGCTGCGCTTCATATCGTCCGTCCTCTCGATGGGCGGACTCTACTTTAAACTGGAGGAGTTTTCTCGAGGCAGGTCACAGCATATAAACTGCCTACCCCTCCTGCAGGAAGAATGAAGCCTTCCCTACCTTCCATTCCCTCACAAGAAACTGCCTTCAGGGAGAAAACCCATGGAAAAGACCATTCCCGAGGAAAAGCACTTTTTTGCCGGATTTCGCGCTCAAATGCAGATTGCCAATGGCCTCATTTGGCAAGAAACCAACCGGGCTACGGTTTATGCGGTATTCATCGAGGCGCTTTGCGCTCAACACCACAATGAGGGGTATATCCGTTTGCAGCCCCGTAAGCTGGCGGATGACCTGGGTATCAGCGAAGAGGTCGTACTCGACGCCCTGGACGCATTGCAAGCGTTGGGCATTTTGATTGAGCATCCGCAAGGGTGGGCCGTCGCTCGCAAACTGGCCGTAAATCCGCATGTGGCTTGGAAGGGTCGCCCGGATATTCGCGATGTTCACCTGCGCTCCGCCACCCCTCTCCAAAAAAGCGCTTCCTTAGTCACCGAGGCAACCAATGTGATCAGGATAACCGATTGCCGAATCAGGGATTAATCCACTTTCAAAAAGCCCACATCTGCACTTTCCTCGGAGCACCCCCTAGAGTCAGAGTTCTGGCTGGGATGGCGCGGAGCCATCCATCCACAGGAACAACTCTTGTCTTGCGCACCAATTCTGCCATTCCAAGTACGTTTCCCCACCATAGAGGCTGTGGATGTCAAGAATGCCTTTCTCCAAGGCAGACACGAACCCGGCTTTTTTCCTTGCTGAAGGGCCAATGTTTACGGATGTGCCTTCACGATTCTTGCACTTTATCTCGCCTGGGCATTCATAAAGGAATTGGATCAGATCGGACATGAACACCGACCCTTGCCCCGGCTCTATCTGGCCGGGTGGCTGGAAGACGGCGTTGGGATCAACGCTTTTGCAGATGTACTGAAACACACGCCATTGCCGCCCCAAAGGGTTGCTGGGAGGGGCAACGACCTTTACCGCCTTCTTGGGTGGCGGTCCTATTCGGGTAATGGCAATCATCCGTCGCCAGACCCATGCGCGGAAAGCAGGTACCAAATCATCTGGGACGGCACACAGGAAATGGGTGTGAAGCCCCATCCGCGCACTGCACTCGTGGGTGTATATCCACATTGCGGAAATTTGTTTATCTCGGCACCACTGCGAGTAAACCTTGATAAATTGATCTCCCAAGGCTTCTGATATCTCGTCGTGATCGCTGTACCCCAGCAGGCCCCATGCAATGGTCACATGGGCACGCAGTATAATTCCGCCGGAATTGGCGAAAGACACTGCTGAATACAAATTTACGAATTGTTTCTTCGTGAGATTCCTCGGCAATACATCGGCAAGAGAGGCGTTGACAACGTCAAGTATCAATGGGGATATTCTGCCAATCTTCCGCTTTGCGATCCGTTTTGTCACGTAAATATGCGGATTGGCTTTTTGCTCCTGAAGAAGCAACCAACGCCTATTGCGACTATGGTCTGTTTCCGTAGCTCCGTTGGTAGCGCGCCAGATTTGTGAATAGATGTCGTCGCCCCAAACCAAAGGGTAACGTTTCCCCGGTTCAATCCCCATGTCGCCCCGCTCAATCAAGAGGCGAGCTTTGGGGGACGGGCTTTCAGACATGACCCACCCTGCGATAACACCAACACCAAGAAAGTTTATCGTGCCCTAGCAATTTATCCCATATCCAAACGCATCTCCTTGCCGCTCGCCGCACGGGCCAGCCAAGCCGCCACCTATCTGACGGGAGCGGAGGGAAAAAAATCAGACCAAGAAGCAGCATAATGCGTTGATTTCATTTGCTATAAGAAAAGCGCATATCAGCCATGCGTGTAGCGCTGCTAATTTCTTGGTTCCTGAATCGAATTAGACCCCTCATGCGCGATTTCTGGCAAGGCTGGGTTCGCGGAGGATCAACCCGATCAGGGGAACAATTATGAAAAACACCCATTTGTTTGTCGCTGCGATTCTGACCATGGCGGGAGTTGGCCTGTCTCCGGCCATTGCCGATGAGGCTCCAAAATCTCTGTCCCAGGCTAACGCCAATTCGTCCTGCCACTATGCTGCCTACAATAATCAGGTGCAGAATCTGATCGTCCAGGACCGCAGCCCGACCGCCACGGACAACATGGCCTCGACCAACGATTCCGGCGACGGCAACAACGACTACGTGACCAACGTCGCTCTGAAGAACCCCTGCTACGGCGTCGAGGGGGCTAAGACCGCCCTGGTCACCCCGACGGCTAAGAACGGCCACTGATAACGGCGGTGCTTTAGTTATTCCTAACCTGCCTTCAGTTTCGTCGCCTAACCGGCAGCATCGGCGATCATGAGTGGATGAAAGCTAGCGCGCCATATCCATCGCCTTTCTAGCGATAAGCCCGGCAGATAGGGCGACGAACCTACGGGGAGCCACGAACTGGCTCCCCGTAGGACTTTTCAGATGGGTCTATGGAGATCAGCATGAGTGAGTCTTGCGTCGGAATTCTTTGGGGCATCTCGGACGGTGGCAGGATGACTTTGCTTGCGGACAAGACGCCCATTGATCAGGCCGAAAGCTATGGCGACAGCATCACTCATGGCACTGGTCATGCCGAATTCTGGGAAGAACTGTCACGTCAGGGTGCAGCAGGGCTGGCAGCGCGCAACCTTCCCACTGCCCCGGCATGGTACCCTTACGAGGCATATCCAAGGGGTAGGGTGGTCTATTGGCCCAACGAGCAGAAGTTCATTATCTATGTTGACCGCCGACTTCAAGGTGCAACCTTCATCGCCAAGATCATCGCTGAGTTCGGCATCTCAGTGGGACGGTTCGAAGTGAAATCTGATCCCCATTACAGAGCGGTACGTGATTTGTCGTAGGTGTAGGCTGAAAGATCGTTTAATTGGAGTTCAAGCCTTGGATGGGCGGGTGCTTGTTAAAAACTCAACCTGTTCTTTGAAAAAAGCGCGAACTCCAAGATAAATATCTTCATGCATATTTTCAGTTATTTTTCCCCATGGGAAAAATGCATGGTGACCAACATTTTTAATTATATCACCAACGACATTCATGCACATGTCAAAGTGCTGCTTTTCATGCCTAAATGCGGCATTGTTCACAATAAGAAACCTAGTATTCATTGGCTGTATCTTGCGAACAATACGCTCGCCATCCACCGAACAGGAAAAGTTCTCTCCTTTGCGCGAAGCCACAGCGAACGACATCAATGCCGCTGCAATCGGATCAAATCCAGTTCCCTTAATTTCGATTACGATAGACCGATTGGCTGATGGGAGACGGCTACCAGTTACAAGGATATCAAGATATTTCTTCGGAAAGTCATCCCCAGTCCCCTCTAGTCGTGGACTCCCACCGACAATAACGCCATCTATTTCTTTGAATGATGAGATAATTGCCCGCTCAAAAGGCTTTGACATAATGTGACGATTGCCATGAGAGCGCTCATGTAAGTTCTCCTCGAGAGCAGATGAAAATATTTCAAAAAATTTATCCGTTGCCTTATGAAATGGATCCCTCTTCTGGCGCGCCATTTTTGTGCATTTTTTTGCACAATGAAGAATGGCTTCAATATATTCAGATTCCATGATGCTCTCGGTAATAGCCCTGCCCATCTAACCAAGGGTAGATAGTCTGTGAGCGTATTCAAGCGGTTTATGCATTGCTCTGACCCGCGAGGCTGGTGTCACCCTCTCTGCCCGCATCCTGGCCTTTAATCGACAGCGGGGTTCCCACCACCGTTTCCGACCAATGCTCCAGCGACAGAGCCGCATATAATGTTCCGAAGCGAGCCGATAGCTGATCAACATTTCCGCGCCCTTCCCGTTACAACACTAATGGTTCGCCATCGGCCAAGCGGCGGAGAGACGGGAACGATTCCCCTTCGCTATCCCAGGCCACGCCATGAATGGGGATCAGCGCTCTGGCGTTTATTTTGGCGGCGAAGCGGCGCAGGTCGGCGGGGGAGGCATGGCCGCTGGTATGGATATGGACCGCAGGACACTGACCGGCATCGAACCACGTCTGCACCTTCCGTCCGTCCTCATTCTTAAGGTAGCCGGACCACAGCGACCAACTCCACGCATCTTGCGGAGTTGGGATCACGCCTTTGAATTCGTAGTCGCGCATCAACGAGGGGCGGATCATCGCCACCCATTGAGACGGCGTTTCCGCCAGCTTATCCGCCGAGATGCCGAACTTCGCCATGCGGGACACGAATGCCTCCCGGCCCGTGTTCTTGTACATTCGGGCGAAGGCGCTGGTGATCACCACTTTCAAGTTTCGCCACCCTGGACGAGGCAACCGGCCAGACTCCGCCAGCATGTCCAGAACTTCAGCGGTATATAAATCCACCACCAGAGTTCGCCCAGAGCGTAAACAGGCGCGGTAGAGAGTGACGGTACGGTCAATGTTCTGCGCCGACCACGCCACGAACACTCGTCCTGCAGTGGCTTGGAACAGATCAGTGAACCTCGCCTCAAGATTGGTTTCGGACGAACAGGGTTTATCGCCGCCCAAATTCGTCCCCTCCATGATCAAAGCATCCAGATCAGCGGGCGGGTGATCCATCAGGGCGCGCACCAAAGCCCCCTTGCGTCCATGTAATCGAAAGTCGCCGGTATAAAACAGGCGCTTGCCATGTCCCTCGATCAGCAGGGCATAGCTGTCAAAGGCGCTGTGATCGACCAGATACGGGGTGACGGTGAAGGGGCCGACTGCCAAAGGCGCACCACCCGTCCAGGTCTTAAAGGTCTGGGGCGGCTCGTTGCCAAAGATACCAGCGGTCAGGCGCACCAGCTTTTCACAGGCAGCACCGCAGTAGACTGGCCACGCGGCAGGCAGTTCTCCTAACAAGCCGGAATGGTCTTGGTGCGGGTGCGACAGCAGCACCCCATCCACCGGGGCGGAGATATCCAGGGTTCCCGGCACCAACTCTGAAGTTGCGCCCTCCGGGGCATCCAGCGGGCGACCGGCATCAAGAATCAGCCGACACCCGTCCGAGGCGGCAAGTTCGATGACGTTGCCGCCAATTTCATGGGCAGAGCGGTGAATGGTCAGGCGCAGATCGGTCATGATGCGCCCTTACGCAACGGCGGATGAGATGCCGCGTGTGAAGCCCTTGGGCGAGCCTTTGTATAAAACGTGGCCGGGCAAATGCTTATCCAGCTTGTCCTTGTGCGGTTTCCAGATCGGCCCACCCCATTGGTCGCTGTCATAGCCAAACACCACCAACCAGACCGCAGGATTGATCCGCAGCACCTTTTCACCGGAAGCAATCCGCTGCATCAGATCGAGAGAGGCCGCATAGCGGTCCCGCACCCCCAGCAACGCCGCCAGATTGCTGCAGACGGCCCGATAGGACTGCCGCAACGCCGCGTCATGCTTGGCGATCAGCTCTTTATAACCGGCAATTTGCTCGACCACCGGAGCGGGGATATTCTCCGCTGCTCGAAGTTCAGGATTGCTGAACTGCTTGGACTCGAAAAACACCACCTCCGCCCCATCGACAGAAGAGCGCAGGGCCGCGAAGTCAAGACGGCGGGTTGTTCGATCCTCAAGGCCAAATGCCACCTCAGCATCCAGCACATTGGAGTTGCTTTGGATAATCCGATGCACTCCAGCCTTTTCGTCTCCGGCATACAGCGCGGCGGCTTTCTTCAGAGCGGCAAGGTCGGATAGATCGGCTTGGAACAAGCTGGATGCGTCACCCAGGCGCACAGCGCCATCATCGACCGGGACATAGGGCGAGGGCACATCGGGGCGCAGCAGATATTTGTAATGAACTTGCCCCAATAGCCGGTCGCCATCCAGCGACAGCTTCAGCAGGCTGTTCCCGTTCCAATAGACATTGAGATAGCCGCCCCGGATAGCAATGAACAAGTCGGGATCGGACGCAACCGCCCGCCACCATCCTCCGCGTTCGTATTCGGCGTTCAGGCGATCAACGAATCGGTGGTCAATTCCCCGGTCAAACTGGAACACTGCATCCCCCTACGCGCCATACAGCCAGTGGTTTTGGAGCCACGATCAAGACGATATCAGGAGGTTAAAGGGCGTCAATAGGGAGTTTTGCACTATGCGGAAACTCCCTTGGACAATCAGGGCATGCCCAAGCCGCGCAAGTCCCTGTTCGACGAGCAATACCGCGAGATCATCCGATGCCTCATTGAGCGCCGGAAGGAAATCGGCATGACCCAATGGGATTTGGCGAACGCCTATGGTGAGGATCAGTCCTTTATCAGCCGTATTGAGCGGATGCAGCGGCGGTTGGACGTGTATGAGTATGCGGTATTTTGTCGGATCTTGAGAATTGATCCGGGGGAGATTTTGCGTCCCATTTGGTTGTCCACCTCTAATGAGGGCGCACCCCACAGCGAGTAGCAGGTAAAGATAGAGCGAGATTATCGTCTTACCATCAGAGTTCCTGCTAATTTCGATCCCTGTCTTCTGAAGCCAGTGAGATAGCCCAAAAGGGGCTGCTCTTTGGAGGCAGGACGATGCTCAATAATCATATTCCCATTATCCCTGAAGCCATCCTCAAGACCCATAAGGTGAATGAGGCCAGCGACACCCGCTTCAAGGCCGCTGCCCGGCTTATGCAATCGCTCTGGCGTTCTGATGCTCGCCTCCCCATCGGCACCCACCGCAGTCCGGAGGGCAAGCACCGCAAACTGGGGAGCCGGATCAACGCGGCCAGCGCCAGGGCCGGGGCCAACTTCCTCAATCCCGACATCGCCAACCTTGTCCGCAGGGAGACGGCTTACCGTGAGATGGGGGCAATCATCGACCAGGAGCGTTTGTGGACCAATCTGCTGTCCAGCCAACCGCTCGCCTTCAATTTGTTCGGGCCGCTCAAGCTGAACCTGGACAAGGCCAACGCCTTTTTCTGCGCCTTGCTCCCCGACTTCGTGGCGCGGGTGGAGGACATCCGATTCGAGCATTCGCCAGGAAGGGGCGATCCGTCCTTCACTGCTGACCATTCGGCCTTCGACGTGTTCGCTCCCATAGTCACCACCACGGGCGAGAGTGGTTTTGTCGCCATCGAAGTAAAATATTCGGAAACCATGATGGAGCCGGTGGCGCAGCTTCGCCCCCGCTATGATGAGCTTTCCGTCAGTTCCAATGCGTTTGCCGACCCGATGGCCCAGGCGTTACGGGAAGCGCCGATCCAGCAGCTTTGGCGAGAGCACCTTCTCAGCCGGGCCATGGTCGAAAATGGTCTTTATGATCATGGGCGGTTCGTGGTGATCCATCCGGCGGAGAATCATAATTGCGTCTCGGCGGTTCGAGCGTACCAGAAGCACCTTGTTTCTGACGATCAGCAGGTCAGTGGGTTCCAGGGGGTGACTCTTGAGCAATGCTTGGAGACGCTGGACGCCATTGGCGACCCGCAAACGGCGAAGGCGCTTTATGGGCGCTATCTGGATTTTTCCCGGATTGATCGGCTTCTCTTCGGGGAATGAGATATGGGCGGGGCCGGGCGCAAGTCCGGCCCGTTAGCCAGCTTGGATGCAAGGCGACGCTATATAGAAGGAATGGGGCAGATAAAATGCGGGAAGCGTTCACGCCTGTTCGCAGGCATCCGCTTCTAACCACATTTCATTGATGGGACATTTGATGGCTCTAAAACCATCACCTGCTTCAAATTCCCTATAACTTCAATGAGTTATGAGGATGAACTGGCGGAAGGGGAGGGATTCGAACCCTCGGTAGGGCTTTACACCCTACGACGGTTTAGCAAACCGTTGGTTTAAGCCACTCACCCACCCTTCCGCGGCAGAGACAATGACGGGATCGGAACCCCGCCCTCGTGGCTTGGAAGGCAGGTTCTACCTGTTCGCGCCCTCCGCGTCAATCGGCTCTTTCAGGCATTTTCATATTCTTCTTAATGCAGCGCCTGAACCAGGGCCGCCGCCAGCACCGAAGCGATCGCCGCGCCATAGGCCGGAGCCCGTAGCAGCGATGCCGCCAAAGCCGCAGCACCCGCCGCCAAGCCGGTCAAAGGCGTTGACGGATCCGCCGATAGAATGCCCGGAAAGATCAGCGCCCCCAGCGCCGCAAAGGGCACGGCGTCCAGCCATCGACGGAAAGCTTCCGGCGGCTGGAAGCGGTCTCCCAGAAAGGCCGGCAGCAGGCGCGGCACCGCCGTCGACAATGACAAAGCCAGGATCAGCAGCAGATCAGAGCGCATCCTTCGCCTCCTCGGCTTTCTCGGGCAGCAGAAAGGTCAGCCCCGCCCCCAGCAGGATCGCCGCCACCAGCGCCCAACCCGGAGCCAGCACTTGTCGGGCCGCCAGATTGACCGCCATCGCCCCCAAGGCGATCACCAGCCCCCTGCTCTTCCCACGCACCGCCGGCACCAGCAGGCCGATGAACAGGCCATAGAGCATCACCGCCATGGCGTCGTTCAGCCCCTTGGGCACCAGACCGGCGGCCCAGGCCCCGACCAGACTGCCCATCCACCAGGAACTCCAGGCCCCAAGATTCAGTCCCAGCATGCCAGCCGTCGTCAGAACTTCTTCGTCCGCCGAGAACAGCGAGACGGCAAAGGTCTCGTCGGTCACCCCCAAGGCCACCAGCGACCGCAAGCCCAGCGACCGGATCGCCAGCTTGGGCAGCAAGGCGAGATTCATCACGATATGGCGCAGATTCATGAACAGCACGGCGGCGACGATTTCCGGCATTGGCGTGCCCATACCCAGCATCGACAGTGCCGCAAACTGACCAGCGCCGGTATAGACGATCAGCGACATCAGCCCCGCCGCCCACCAGGGCAGGCCGCCTTCATGGCTGACCAGCCCGAAGGAAAAGGCGATGGGCAGATAGCCCACCACTACGGGGAACGAGGCCTTCAACCCCTGGCGGAAATGATGAAATGCGGATTGGGGCAAGATGGCTCGGGCTGGTCTTTGTGGAACGGGCGCCGAGACTACTCCTCCACCGGCAGATGATCCAGCGGCAGTGCGGTCTGCGCCTTGACGGTCTGCAGCACGAAATTGCTGCGGATGTCGCGCACCCCCGGCAGCTTCAGCAAGGTTCCCATCAGGAAGCGTTCATAAGCCGCCAGATCGGGCACCACCACCTGCAGCAGGAAGTCGGTCTCGCCCGAGACGATGTGACAAACCACCACCTCCGGCAACCGACGCACGGCAACGCGGAAGGATTCCGCATCGGTGTCGCCGTGACGCTCGACCTTCACCCCGACGAACACCATCAGCCCCAGCCCGACCTCGGCCCGGTCCAGGCTGGCATGGTAGCCGGTCAGAATGCCGGCCTCTTCCAAAAGCTTCACCCGGCGCAGACAGGGCGAGGGCGACAGCCCCACCTCTTCCGCCAACTGCACATTGGTCAGGCGGGCATCGCGCTGCAAGGCGGCGAGAATGCGGCGATCGATGGCATCAAGCTTCAATTTTGGCATGCTATACCAATCAAAATTTATAAATTGGCATATCACGCCAATTTGCACTGCATGATTAGCTGATTTCGCAAGGACATGCCAGCCCCTTCACGCTTAGACTCCCGACTGTCGAGATCAGGCCGGAGGATGAAATGGAACGGGAGATCATGTTCGCTTCGGCGCTGGCGGTGGCCTATCTGCTGCCCGGTCCCGACATGCTGCTGGTGCTGCAAACCGGCACGACCCGAGGCCGCCTTTGCGCTCTGTCGGCGGCGGCAGGCTTGGCGGCGGCGCGGGCGCTGCATGTCACCCTGGCGGCCTGCGGGTTGGGAGCCCTGTTCCTGGCCAGCCCCGACCTGTTCCAGGCGGCGCGTCTGCTGGGGGCGGCCTATCTGCTGTGGCTGGGCTTCGGACTGGCAAAGAGCGGGCCGCTGATGACGGCGATCACCGATATGCCCGCGACGGTGACCACCGCCTCGCTGAAGGCGGCGATGCGCCGGGGCTTCCTGACCAATCTGCTGAACCCCAAGGCGCTGCTGTTCTGTTCCATGCTGCTGCCGCAATTCCTGCCGCCCGAGACCACCAATCTGGCCGCAGCCTTCGCCAGACTGGGCCTAATTCTGGTGGCCATGGGAGCCGGCTTCGATGCCTTGCTGGCCTTCGCCGGGGCGCGGCTGGGGGGCTGGCTGCGCAGCCACCCCAAAGCCGCCCAAGCCCAGCAATGGAGCTTCGCCCTGCTGCTGATCGGCTTCGGACTCAGGCTGGGGCTTGGGGGATTGGTGGATTAGTCGGCGGGGGTGAGGATGGGAGACTCCTCTCCCAAAGGCGACAAACCCTCACTGGCTGCGCGCCATGTCTTCAAATGTTGATACACCAGCGCATATGACGCAGCCTGAAGCACAGTAGCAACCGCCCAGACTGGCGATGCCACAAGCTCACCGACCAAGCCACCGCCACACAGTTTTGTCACGATTTTGACCAAGATCGAAAAAGGCAGAGCGATACAAATCCCCACCCCTAAAAACCGCCAGAACTGACCTTTGACCAACTGCCGAGATTCGCGCAATGTCACGCGCTCACCGAGTGCCGCAGCAGGAATCACCGGATAGAGCTTAATCGCCCAATAAACAAAAAAGAAAAATGCGAAGACAAATGCACTAAATACAATATAATCAGCAACAACAGTGGAAATCATCAACTTATATATAAATACCACCGAAAAAATAGCAGCACCAACTGGAAGCATTACTGCCACGATAAAACCAAAAACCTTAAAGTAAGCCCGAACCGTCAACCACTCCTCACCACCATAACCCAAACTGATCCGCGCTGCTTCGCCGCCAACAACCAGGCGCTGCATGCTATTCTGTATGGGTATCAAGACGGACATGATGGCAAGAACAGCCAGAATGCCAACGACAGCGCTGAGCACCTGCATAGCTTGCACATCCCCAGGGCTCAACTTCATCATGATTGCCATTCCAGCAATGATGAGCATTTTCCCCACAAGGGACGTCCCCTTCACCACTACCAAAGCAATGAGATAAGGCAGCATGCGCAGGCCATAACGCCCGAGATAGCCATAGCTTGCCTTCACCGTGGCGAAGACCGGCAACTTCCCAGCCATGATTCCCCCAACCCAAAGAAAAACGCCGGCACAACCCTGCGGTCATGCCGGCGCTTACCTTACAAGCGAAGCTGTGGTCAGCCCAGCTTGTTCTTCAGGATTTCATTGACCAGGGCCGGGTTGGCCTTGCCGCCGGTGTTCTTCATCACCTGACCGACGAAGAAGCCGAACAGCTTGTCCTTGCCGCCCTTATAGTCCGCCACCTTGTCGGGATTGGCGGCCAGCACGGCGTCGATGGCGCTTTCGATGGCGCCGGTGTCGGTGACCTGCTTCAGGCCCTTTTCCTCGACGATCACCGCCGGAGCCTTGCCGGTTTCGACCATCAGCTCGAACACTTCCTTGGCAAGACGGCCCGAGATGGTGTTGTCGGCGATCAGATCCACCAGACCGCCCAGATTCTCGGCCGAGACCACCGGATTGTCGATGCTGCGGCCCTGCTTGTTCTGGGCGGCGGCGAAATCGCCCATCACCCAGTTGCAGGCCAGCTTGGGATCGCGGCCCTTGGCCACCGACTCGAAGAAGTCGGCATTGGCCTGCTCGGCCACCAGCACGCCGGCGTCATAGGTCGACAGGCCGTAATCCTTGATGAAGCGGTCCTTCTTTTCGTCGGGCAGCTCGGGCAAGGTCGCCTTGATAGCATCAACGAAGGACTGCTCCAGCTTCAGCGGCAGCAGGTCGGGATCGGGGAAGTAACGGTAATCGTGAGCCTGTTCCTTGCTGCGCATGGAACGGGTCTCGCCCTTCACCGAATCCCACAGGCGGGTTTCCTGCACCACCGTGCCGCCTTCTTCATAGACGTCGATCTGGCGGCGAGCTTCATATTCGATGGCCTGCTGCAGGAAGCGGATCGAGTTGACGTTCTTGATCTCGGCGCGGGTGCGATAGGGTTCGCCGGCCTTGCGCACCGAGACATTGGCGTCGGCGCGCATCGAGCCTTCGGCCATATTGCCGTCGCAGGTGCCGAGATAGCGCAGGATCGAGCGCAGCTTGGTCACGTAAGCCGCGGCTTCCTCGGGGCTGCGCATATCGGGCTTCGAGACGATCTCCATCAGCGAAACGCCCGAGCGGTTCAGATCGATGAACGACTTGCTGGGATGCTGGTCATGCAGCGACTTGCCGGCGTCCTGCTCAAGGTGCAGACGCTCGATGCCCACCGTGCGGGTCGAACCGTCGGGCATGTCGAGGATCACC